>JAEEGI010000854.1_pt1 | contig 81181 bp, 61 predicted proteins | sample 8958751 | NCBI WGS metagenome assembly JAEEGI01 (sample SAMN16246545, study PRJNA631951) | gut metagenome | biome: gut microbiome; feature: rumen; material: KS-attached | host: Bos | place: Iran: Karaj | collected 2018-10 | reverse complement strand
CTTCTCCAAGTTCTCAACAGACAGCTACAGCGCTACAGTGCTACAGTGCTACAGTTGTTTTTAAGGTATACAAACTTTTTTTTGGGGGGGATGTTGAATTCATTCAGTTTTTTGCAAAACGTCCCCATTTACCTTACTAAAGACATAGTTATATTATATATATATTTATATATATATAAATATATATATAATATAAAATTTCTTTCGTCGCTTTGTGGTAAGCTTGAAAAAGAACTGTAGCACTGTAGCACTGTAGCGCATGAGTGTCGTTATGGGGCAGAACTGCCAATCAAACAAAGAGGGTGCAACCGCAAATTCTTGTGGAGTGAGGGGTAAAAAAATCATGGATTAGACATTACAATTTGACAATTGTCAAATCAATAGGCAATTATGTGTATATGATGTTGCCAAGTGCTATAAAAATCTGATAGTATAGAATAAGCCCCATTGCATAAAGTTCAACAAACGGCGACGGCATTCCCCCGAATCATGGAGGAATGCCGTCCTTTGTTCTTTATTATTGCTGTCCGCTAAAAGTTGAAAATCTCCAAATCAAGTATATTCAGCTCCGATAAATAGGTGTTTCTGTTTCCATTTCCGAAAAGTAAGCCCCTAATCACTTATTATTCTGCAAATTCCATCGACTGTCCGCTAAAACGAAGTCATAAAAGCAAGATGGTCATCCCAAAATTTGCTTTTGGAAGCCTTTAACGGCTGACTATGGAGTAAAATTGTTCAATGGTATGGCTGTATTTCGTTATCTGGAACGGCTGTCCGCTATAAAAGACGGGTATGAAGTATGAAAGGGGGCTTACTTTGGCCTGTAAGATGGGTTTTGCTGGCACTTTTGAACTTTAGCGGACACCAATAATTTTTTATGAGGAAATTGTTTTAGCGGACAGTAATAGATTTAAATACATATCAAAAGAAGTCCGATGCATTGCGCACAGGACTTCTTTCAAACAAAAGTTTATCTTAACTTATACAGTGACTTAAACTCTAACTTTGATTTTCGTGGCCAATGAATTACAGCACCTTCTTGTAAAGGGCGACGATATCGGCACGAGTAACCTTGCGAGGATTGCCTGGCGTGCAGACATCGGCGATTGCCTGGTCGGCCAATGCATCGATATCCTTCTCGAAGATTCCGATTTCTGACAGATGCTGTGGGATGCCTACCTCAACGGCCAACTGACGGACAGCGTCGCAAGCCGCCTGAGCAGCCTCAATCTTGGTCATGCCCTCCTTATATGCACCCATTGCCTTTGCAATTTCGACATATTTGTCGCGGCATACCGGAGCATTGAATTCCATGATGGTCGGCAACAACAAAGCGTTGGCCACACCATGAGGAATGTTGTGCAATGAACCCATCGGGTGAGCCATGCCATGCACAACGCCCAGACCGACGTTCGAGAATGCCATACCTGCAACATACTGGGCCAATGCCATGCCCTCGCGGCCGACTGGATTCGATGGGTCGAACACTGCCAGACGCAAGTATTTGTTGATGAGGCGGATAGCTTCAATTTCAAACATATCAGACAACTCCCAGGCTGCCTTGGTGATATAGCCTTCAATGGCATGAGTCAACGCATCAAGACCCGTTGCTGCGGTGGTTTCCTTTGGCAGAGAATACATCAGCTCGGCGTCGATGATGGCGCAATATGGAATGTCGTTCGGATCGACGCAGACCATCTTCTTGTGCTTCTCCTCGTCGATGATGACGTAGTTGATGGTCGTCTCGGCTGCGGTGCCTGCGGTGGTCGGGAAACAGATGATCGGAACAGTCTTCTTCTTGGTCGGAGCAACGCCCTCAAGACTTACAACGTCCGAAAATTCAGGGTTGTTGGTCACGATGCCGATGCCCTTGGCCGTGTCAATGCTCGAACCGCCACCGATTGCAACGAGGAAGTCAGCACCGCTCTTGGCCAATGCAGCCACGCCGTTCTTTACATTGGTGACAGTCGGATTGGGCACAACATCGCTATAGATTTCGTACGGAATGCCAGCCTCGTCCATCACGTCGGTGACCATCTTGCACACGCCGAACTTGACCAGATCCTTGTCGGTCACGACGAGAGCCTTCTTGTAGCCCAGGCGGTTAACAACTCCAGGCAGTTCCTTGCGGCTGCCTGCTCCGAAATAACTCAGTTCGTTAAGAATAAAACGATTGACCATGATTGTGTTATGGTAAATTTTAAAGGTTATTGATTGTGTTGATACTATTAGCTATGGATGTGTTTTTCACAACCACTGGGGCGAAAATATAAATAAAATCTTTTTCCACCAAATATTTTCTGGAAAATTATGAAAAAATAACACGGGGGAAATGGTTGACGGGACATTGACCAACGTAATGGACTTATTGTCTATGGCCAATGCAATGCGAATCCGCATTCAGGAAAGCGCGGGAAATGGCCGATGGTCACCATCGGCCAAAAACAAAACAGATACAGAAAGATGCCAAGCCGTTGTTTGGCTTGACATCTCTTATATGAGTGTGTTGTTCAGTCGTGTGGAATATCTATAGCCTAGTCGCAGTGACAACTCCGAAAGAGTCGGCAGGTATGTAGTTCCCAATGAGCAAGAACACGGGCACAATATCTTTACCTGACTGTGTAGCACAGAATGTTGCCTATGATGATGGACGAGTTGCCCAAATTGGAGAGCCCCAGGCAGGTGGGGGACTCGCGACGCAAGGGGATGGTTTGCAGGAGACGCTGGTCATAATAGAGGTAAAGATTCAGGCCTCGTTTCTCCACACGGAGCTGGCAGTCCTGACTGAAAGCACGGGAGGTTTTTACCTGATAGATGTTGCGCGACGTGTAAAGGTCAGGAAGTTTGTTGATCATGCGGAGGGCTCGTGTCTTCACTTGCGGGAAGTTGACTCGCTGCCAGGCACGGTTGCTGCTCTGCCCCTGCGTGTAGGCAATGGGATGCCACTTGTTGGTTTCTGTGTCCAGATATTCCAGCGTCATTCTGCCAGCCATATCCTCCTGATAGATGAGGCTTCGCTGCTGCTCCATCGAGAGGCTGGCTGCATAGTTGTCGCTGATGGCATTCAGATGAGGATACTCCACGCCGTCCACGAAGGTCTCGCAGTCGAAATGGTACTGCTTCTCGTACATGTCGGTATATTTGAGGTCTGGGTAGTGTACGCGAGTCTCGGCGAGAGAAATCTCCTTGTCAGAGGATTTGCCTTTCTGCTTTTGCCTGACGATGAGTTTCTGGTGGGCAGCATCCACGATGAACTGTACGTTGTTCTTGTCGTCCTGCCAGGCTGAAACGGCATACTGGCCCTCTTCGGGATGGGGATTGGAGAACTGGACGCTGAAGGAATAGTCTCCTTGGATGGTGTCTTTGCAACAAGCGCTGGAAGCGGGCAGAATGGTTTGCTCTCCTCGGGTCTCCAATGCTTGCCAACCGCTGAAGTAGGGACCGTATTCATCGTAACCTTGACAGTAGGAGACGTAGATGAGCTTATCTCCCTGAGCCTCACGGATCGTTTGGGCAACCTCAGCGTCTGTGGCTGGCTGATGATGAATGGTGAGGACTTTGTCTTTCCATACGGTAAGGAGGCTGTGATTGCGCTCGATGCGCCATTCCTGGGGAACACCATTTCGTCGGCTGGTAATCTCGAGAAGGAAAGCTTTGTCACCCTGAGGGATGCTGTCGAGCGAGGTGCCTGCATACTGAGGCTTGGCAGGAGCCGGATGGAATCCTGGTGTGTCTTTTCCTGTGATGCCGTCCACCGTAAGCCGATTGTTGACGAAGTGGATGCGGTCGACAAACTGATGGCGTGCCCATCCCTCGTTGGCCATATAGACAAGCCACCATTCCCATCCGTTCAGACCTCTCACGATGTTGGGCTGCCCAGGCGTGACGAGAATCGAAGGAGGAAGGGGATCACGGGTGAAGGCTTCTTCTTTCGCTCCAGCAGGAGACAAGTCGAACAGGAAAAGATGTGATACTGGTTTGCTAAGTGTGATTACGTTGTCTCCCGTCTTCAGATAGGAGGGATCAACCTGATAGAAGGCATATTCGTACTGCTCTCCCTGATTGATGGGATGTCCGTTGATGCTTACCTGACTTCCTGAGTGTTGTCCCAATAGCAGTTGGAAAGGGCCTTCAGGCACCGACTCCAGTTGGAAATGGTTTTCTGCCTGTTTGAGGTCGATAGGGTTGAATCCAGGACCTCCATAGCGAAGCAAGTCGGTGTATTGCTCCTGAATGGGTTCCGTGTTGGGTCCTACTACGGGGTGAGGATATTTGCCACCAGGGTTGAAGGCCAAAGGGGAAGGTGCCTCGCATACGCCCAAATGGTAGTTCCCAAACTCTGGAGCGGTATGATTGGCATTATACATCATATAATATCTGTCACGATATTTGACGACGAAAGGGCCCTCTGCCACACGATTGTCCAGCGTCTCCCAAGTTCCTACTTGGCTGGCGAACTGCTGAACGGCATCTGTTGCAAAAGAGAAGTCTTGATTGAGCTCCCGTGCCCAGATGGTGTTCCCATCAGTAAACTTCACCATATAGAGATAAAGCCGTCCGTCCTCATCCTTGAACACATGAGGGTCGATACGGTTTTCGTACCACTGATCCTGTCGAACCTCTTGGAAAGGTCCCTCGATGGAGGGAGAAGTAGCATGAGTAATGTGTACGATATGGCGGTCTTTTCCCCAATAGTTTACACTGAAGAGCAGATGGAAAAGCCCTCCGCTATAGAGGATGTCATCGGCATGCACCTGATTGTTCTTTGCTCCAGTTCCGTGGGTCCATTCGTTGTCGAGGTCGAACACGTGGATGCGCTGATTCCAATGGAGCATATCGTCGCTGACAAAGAAATCGCCATTGGTGGCAACGCCCCCCAGATAATACTTGCCAGCATAGCGGATACAGCCTGCATCGGCCACTCCCCGCAAGACAGGATTCTCGTAGGTGTAAGGCTGCTGGGCAGACAAAGAGACGGGGAGAAAAAGAAGGAGCAGGAATGACTTAACTCTGGTTTTTGTGCAAAGGGAAATCGTATTCTTCATGAGGAAAAAGTTTTCGTGGAATTGATATGATGGTTTTGTGGCAAGAGAGATGGCCGAGAATTCAAAAAGCGCCCCTCCGAAAGGGGAGAGGCGCTGATGCGTGAATCTGTTTCTCGAAAAGGAAGGGTCAATCTTCCCAACCCAATGCGCTGGCGCCCAGAACGGCTGCATTGGCGTTCATGAGGCCAGAAACCAAGAATTTAGCCTTTCCGCGGAATATCTTGAGAACAGTCTTGTCGTATGCTTCCTTGATGGGGTTCATGATGAGGTCGCCTGCCTTGCAGAGACCACCAAAGAAGATGAATGCCTCAGGAGAAGAGAAGGCTGCGAAATCGGCGCAAGCCTCGCCAAGCATCTTGCCTGTGAACTGGAAAATCTCGTTGGCTACCTCGTCGCCCTTACCGGCTGCGATGGAAACGTCGAGTGACTCAATCTCATCCAGAGGTTTCTCGCGAAGAAGTGAGGGGCGGCTGGTGCTGCTCAGTATCTCGCGTGCTGTGCGTGCAACACCTGTAGCAGAGCAGTATGCCTCCAAGCATCCGAGACGGCCACATCCGCAAGGACGACCATTACCAGTACGATCCATGATAACATGACCCAGCTCACCAGCGAAGCCGTCGCATCCATAAACAAGTTGGCCATTGATGACAATTCCGGAACCAACGCCTGTTCCCAAGGTGATGACGATGAAATTCTTCATGCCTCGAGCAGCGCCATAAGCCATCTCACCCATCGCTGCAGCATTTGCATCGTTGGTCAATTTAGCGGGAATGCCCACAGCATCCTTGAACATTTCTGCCAGAGGGATAATGCCTTCGTGAGCCCAAGGAAGATTGGGGGCGAACTCGATGGTTCCATTGTAATAGTTTCCGTTGGGGGCACCGATGCCCATTCCTTGAATCTGGTCGGTACCGCCTACTTGTTGCAACAACGGTTTCATGCACTCCACACCTGCCTCAACAAACTGCTCAGCAGTCTTGTATTGTTGAGTCTTGATGGAATTCTCTGCCACGACCTCACCGCGTGCGTTAACAACTCCAAAAACAGTGTTGGTGCCACCCAGGTCAACACCGATTACATAAGGTTTTACTTGATCCATAATATTAGTTAGTTAGAATTAGTGAATTCTTGGTTGTTCCGTACAAAGGTAACAAATTCATTTTAGAAAACTACACTTTTTTGAAATAAAAAGTATGATAACTCGAAAAAAATGTCGAAATTTGCACCACTTTATGTGGATAGATCCATTATTGACACTCGAACTTATCCTGAAAGGGCTGATAGTGGGCATCGTTGCCAGTGCTCCGATGGGTCCTGTGGGAGTGCTGACAGTACAGCGTACTCTGAACAAGGGACGATGGTATGGTTTTGTCACTGGTGTGGGGGCTGCCCTGAGTGACATCATCTATGCCGTTGTGACTGGTTTGGGTCTTAGTCTGGTGATGGATTTCGTGGAGAGAGGTACAGCTATGCTGTGGATCAAGCTGGCAGGCGGTGTGATGCTTTTCCTCTTTGGGTTGTGGACTTTCAAGACAAAACCTGCTCCGCTGCGTCCCAAAAGTAATCAGAAGGGGACATTTGCTCATAATTTCCTGACGGGTTTTCTGGTTACGCTGAGCAATCCGCTCATTGTCTTTCTTTTCCTCGCTCTTTTTGCCCGTTTTGAGTTCGTTACGTCGGGGCATCCTGTGGAGCAGATCCTGGGCTACTTGGCTATTGTGGCCGGTGCTTTGGGTTGGTGGTTCGGTTTGACAGGTACTGTCGATAAGGTACGCTCGCGCTTCCGTGTGGAAACTATCGGGAAATTGAACAAGGCGATTGGCGTTGCGGTGATGCTGGCTTCATTGATTGGATTGCTTTTCATAGCAACACAGAAATAGAAGAGAATGTATATAGCACAGAAACTCAGAGAAAAGAGTATCACGGGGTACGTGATATACATGTTCCAGGTAGAGGATGTGATACGGGCTTATGGATTGGACATAGATCGTATACAAAAAGAGTATCTTTCCCGTTTTCAATATACGCCAGAGCAGGAGGAGAAGGTGGTTGAGTGGTATTGCAACCTGATAAATATGATGCGGGAGGAGAATGTGCAGGAGAAAGGTCATGTGCAAGTGGTGCGCAACACGCTGATTCTGTTGGCTGATCGTCACGCAGAACTCTTGCTTGACCCCAAACAGCCCTTCTACAGCGCGGCCTATTACAAAGCACTGCCATACATCGTGGAGCTGCGTGCTCACGGTTCGGATCGAGAGAAAAACGAAATAGAGAACTGCTTGGACGCCGTATATGGCGTGACACTCCTGAAGATGAAAGGCAAGCCTGTCTCAGAGGAAACCTTGCAAGCTATGCAACCCATTACTCATCTTCTGGAAATGCTTTCTCAATTGTATAAGGAAAAAGAATAGCTCCACGAGAAGCAAAACATAACAGTCGAAACGATCAGAAATTAAATGAATAAGGAATTAGAGAGAAGAAGAACGTTTGCCATCATTTCGCACCCTGATGCGGGAAAGACAACATTGACAGAAAAACTGCTTCTGTTCGGAGGGCAGATTCAGGTGGCAGGTGCCGTGAAGAGTAACAAGATAAAGAAAACGGCTACCAGCGACTGGATGGAAATAGAGAAACAGCGTGGTATTTCCGTCACGACCAGCGTTATGGAGTTTGATTACGAAGGATACAAGGTAAACATCCTGGATACTCCTGGCCATCAGGATTTCGCAGAAGATACTTTCCGCACACTTACGGCTGTGGACAGTGCCATCATTGTGGTAGACGGAGCAAAGGGTGTGGAGGCTCAGACACGGAAACTGATGACGGTTTGCCGCATGAGAAAAACGCCTGTGATTATCTTCATCAACAAGATGGATCGTGAGGGAAAAGATCCTTTCGACTTGTTGGACGAACTGGAGCAAGAATTACAGATTAAGGTGCGCCCATTGAGCTGGCCCATCAATCAGGGTGCCAAATTCAAGGGTGTCTATAATATTTACGAGCAAAACCTCAACATCTTTACTCCCAACAAGCAGAAGGTGACGGAAAAAGTGGAGGTTGACATCGATTCGCAGGATTTGGAGGCTCATGTCGGTGAGCGTGATGCGGAAAAACTGCGTGATGATCTGGAACTGGTGGATGGAGTCTACCCTCAGTTCGAGGTGGGTTCCTATCTGGAGGCTGAGGTGGCTCCTGTTTTCTTTGGTTCTGCTTTGAATAACTTTGGAGTGCAGGAACTGTTGGATTGCTTCGTGAGGATTGCTCCTTCTCCACGCCCTGTGGTAGCAGAGGAGCGTGTTGTCTCTCCTGAGGAAACAGGTTTCACTGGTTTTATCTTTAAAATAACTGCCAACATCGACCCCAATCACCGCAGTTGTATAGCCTTCTGTAAGGTCTGTTCAGGAAAATTCATCAGAAACGCTCCTTATCTGCATGTCCGTAATGGAAAAACGTTGCGTTTCAGCAGTCCGACTCAGTTTATGGCACAACGTAAGGAGACAATAGACGAAGCATGGCCTGGTGATATCGTGGGTTTGCCAGATAATGGGATTTTCAAGATAGGCGACACGTTGACAGAAGGCGAGCTTCTGCATTTCCGCGGTTTACCCAGTTTCTCTCCAGAGATGTTTAAGTATATTGAAAACGCAGACCCGATGAAAACGAAGCAACTGGAGAAAGGTATCAACCAGTTGATGGATGAAGGAGTAGCTCAGTTGTTCGTCAATCAGTTCAATAATCGTAAGATTATAGGGACGGTGGGGCAGTTGCAGTTTGAAGTTATCCAGTATCGACTGGAGAATGAATATAATGCCAAATGTCGATGGGAACCTTTGAGCTTGTACAAAGCTTGTTGGATAGAGAGTGACGACACGGCCCAATTAGAGTCTTTCAAGAAGCGTAAGTTCCAGTATATGGCAAAGGATCGCGAAGGTCGGGATGTCTTTCTGGCAGACAGTGGCTATATGCTGAGTATGGCACAGCAAGACTTTGAACACATTAAGTTCCATTTCACGAGTGAGTTTTAGAGATGAATTGCGATATTGATTTGAAGAACGCTGTGGAATGTTTGCGTCAGGGAGGCGTAATCCTGTATCCCACGGACACCATTTGGGGCATCGGATGCGATGCTACGAACGAGGAGGCTGTCAAGCGTGTTTATGAAATAAAGAAGCGTGAGGATAATAAGGCTCTTATCTGCCTGGTAGACAGTGCTAATCGTATGCAGAGATATTTTCGTCATGTGCCTGATGTGGCTTGGGATTTAGTGGATATGGCGACCAAGCCTTTGACGTTGATTCTTGACGATGCAGTAAATATCGCACCTAACTTGTTGGCTGAAGACGGAAGCTTGGCGATACGTGTTACTCACGAGGAATTCAGCCGCCAGTTGTGCTACAGATTCCAGAAAGCTATAGTGAGCACCAGTGCCAATATTAGTGGAGAACCTTCACCCGCCACATTCTATGACATTTCTGACGAGATAAAGAATCAGATGGATTATATCGTGAATTTCCGTCGTGGTGAGAAGGCTGGAGCTTGTCCCAGTCAGATTGTTAAGTTGGCTCATGATGGTCAGGTTAGCATTATTAGAAGATAAAAAAGTAAAAGAAGACTGAGAGAAATGTTAAGTTCACGTGATGTAATGGCTGCCATCCTGAGATGGCGTAGACGCTACCTCAGCTACAATCAGTTTCTCATTATCATCAGTTTCTTTGTTGGTGTCTTTATCGCTTTGGCAGCTTTGCTGCTGAAATGGATGATAGGAAGGATTGGGTATCTGCTCACTCACCAGTTCCATCCAGAACATGCCAACTGGCTCTTCTTGGTATATCCTGTTGTAGGTATTTATCTTACAATGCTCTTCATCCGCTATGTGGTGAGAGACGACATTAGTCACGGAGTAACAAAAATCCTCTTTGCAATCGCTCGAAAGCAAAGTATGATACGTCGTCACAATATTTGGAGCAGCGTAGTGGCAAGTGCTTTAACCATTGGGTTTGGGGGTAGTGTTGGAGCTGAGGCTCCTATTGTGCTGACTGGTTCTGCTATTGGTAGCAATTTGGGTCGAGTCTTTCGTCTTTCAGGCAAGCAGATGATGATTTTGGTTGGGTGTGGTGCTGCTGGAGCTATTGCGGGTATTTTCAAGGCACCCATTGCAGGCTTGGTGTTTGTGTTGGAAGTGCTGATGATTGATTTGACCATGAGTAGCTTGTTGCCTTTGCTGGTAAGTAGTGTTACGGCTACAGCTCTGACCTTCATGTTTTCTGGTACGAATCCTGTCTTTGAGTTCCATCTTCAGGATGCGTTTCAAGTGGACCGAATTCCTTCATATATTATGTTGGGCATCATCTGTGGTTTGACAGCTCTCTATTTTACTCGTACAATGAATGTGCTGGAGGGGGTGTTCCGAAAGATAAATGGTCCATATAAGAAACTGTTGCTGGGAGGGGTTGTGCTGAGTTTTCTTATCTACTTGTTTCCTCCCTTGTATGGCGAAGGTTATGATTTGATCAATCTATTGCTCAATGGTGAGGGTGAGTCTGATTGGATGGAAGCTATGAATCAGTCACTTTTTTATGGGCATAGCCATTTGTTGTTGCTCTATCTGTTCCTGATTGTTGTATTCAAAGTCTTTGCCTCTACAGCAACCAATGGAGGAGGTGGATGTGGTGGAATATTTGCTCCCAGCTTGTTTCTGGGTTGTGTGGTAGGTTTTATTTTTAGTCGTTTATGGAACATTTATGATGTTTTTGGTCTCTCCGTTCCTGAACGCAATTTTGCTATGTTGGGCATGTGTGGGCTGATGAGTGGTGTAATGCATGCTCCTCTTACAGGTATCTTCTTGATAGCTGAACTTACGGGTGGATATGACCTTTTCATGCCGCTGATGATTGTGGCAGTGTGTTCCTATCTGACAATCATAGCTTTTGAGCCTCATAGTATCTATGCTATGCGTTTGGCTCAGCGTGGAGAATTGCTGACTCATCATACCGATCATGCTGTGCTTACTCTGATGAGTATGGATAGCGTGATTCAGCATTATGATCGTGTGCTTTATCCTGACATGATGCTTGCCGATGTGGCTACGCAGGTAAGCAATAGCAAGAATCATATATTTCCTGTCGTCAATCATCAGATGCAGTTGGTGGGCGTTGTCTATCTAGATGACATACGCCACCTGATCTTCCGGACAGAACTTTATCGCCAGTTTCATGTGTCGCAGCTGATGAAACAACCACCTTCGCGTTTAAGTGTGAATGATTCTATGGATGTGGTGCTGAAGGTGTTTGACAGTACTCATTCATGGGTGTTACCCGTGGAGAATAACGAAGGCGAGTTTGTTGGCTTTATCCGTAAAAGCACAGTGTTGGCTGCATATCGTCAAGTGCTGGCTGACTTTTCTAGCGACTGATGATATCTTTGCTTCGCCCCATAAATCGTAAAATTACGGTAAACATTAAGGCATAAATCAGAACTACACTCCATAGGTTGGGGTGGAGATCATGAATCGTTGTGCCAGGAATCTTTATCCATTGTTCTACAATCCCGTCTTCCAGTCGGATAATGGTGTTGAGTCCTGCAGCCAGGATGTTGGAAGGCCATATTAGAAGTAATAAAGCTCCATAGATGATGAGGGTAGTAAGAGGAATCAGTAGCAGACTGACAAAGGCAGAGAGGATAGGGAAAGTGTGGAAATAATACATGCAGAGAGGTGCTGTGCCCAATTGAGCAGAGAAAGAGACAAGCAACATACTGTTTATCCGTGAGAGTATGGAATGTCCAGATATTACTAGAAATGGGCTCAAAGGAACGTATATCAGAAGAATAAACAGAACGGCCAGATAGGAGAGTTGAAATCCTATATCAAAGATACAACCAGGATCCAGCATCAACATGATGAGTGCACTGAGTGCCAGAACATGAATGGAGGAAGTGTGCCGTTCGTCCAGTGAGCAGATTGTGAGTATCGACAGCATAATGGAGGCACGTATCAATGAGGTTGACATTCCTGTTATTAGTGTATACCCCCATATAATCAGTAATACGGGAGGCAAGATAAACCAGTTCCATCGAGAATGTCGGAACCATCGCACCATCAGAAGGTAGAGCACGCCATAAAGAATTCCCATGTGGAGTCCGCTAAGGGCGAGCAGATGACTGGCTCCAGCTTCTGAAAATTGATGCCGGCGTTCCCATGAAAGCATGTCTTTACGTCCCAAAATCAGTGCAGAGGAGAGCGCAAGGGATTCGTCATCCAGACCAGAACTTTCCAGTCGATCGATTAGAAAGTAAGCCTTCTCTTCAGCTTTGATTTGCAAAGTCCTAAAGGTTTCACCAAAAGTTGATGTAGGTGCGTCTTGTAGACTCAAATAGATACGTGATGCACCCAAAAGAATCCAAAACACGACCATCATCATTACTGATAGAACATCTCTTTGGCGGATGATGGTAGCAATAACAAGGGCAATAAACGTAGCAGGAATGAACCATACGGAAGGGAACAGATAACCTACAACAATCCCTAGAATGGCACAGAGTGTGCAGAAGACAATAGGAAATCTGATGATCATAATGCACAGAAACGTGCACAAGCTTCTGCTGGATTCTCAGCTCCGAAAATGGCGTTCCCAACAACTAAGATATCAGCCCCAGCCTCATAAAGCATCTTGGCGTTATCCATATTGACACCGCCGTCAATTTCAATCAAAGCGTGGCATTCTTTCTGTTGGATCATTTTTCGTAGTGCGCGAGTTTTCTCCAATGTATGTGGGATGAATTTCTGCCCTCCAAAACCAGGATTGACTCCCATCAAAAGCACCATATCCAAGTCTTGTATGATGTCCTCGAGCACACAAATGGGGGTGGATGGATTCAAGGTGACTCCAGCTTTCATGCCTGCCTCGTGAATCTGATTGACAACACGATGCAGATGAGTCATGCAGGCTTCGTATTGAACATTCATCATATATGTCCCCAAAGCCTTTACTTCTGTGATGAATTTCTGTGGCTCCACAATCATCATGTGCACATCGATTGGTTTTTCACAAACCTTAGCGATTTGCTTCAAAACGGGAAACCCAAAGGATATGTTGGGGACAAATACACCATCCATAACATCAAGATGCAACCATTCCGCTTGACTGCGGTTGATCCATTCCAATTCAGATTCCAAATGCAGGAAATCTGCAGAAAGCAGTGATGGTGCTATCATGAAAGTTTAATGGTAATGGTTGGTTTTGGCCGAAAAGCACGTGCAAATTCCTTTATTCGTGCAACCAGTACACTGCTAGGGGAAATGTAGGAAATAGGTAGAGTTTGGTCCATAGGCACAATTTAACTGACATTGTTGTCTATAAAACGTGTTAATGTTTCGTTTTATTGTGCGAAATGACTTTTTTTTCAAGAAAATTATCCCACCAAACTCAACTGGTGCTTTTGGATCATTTTACGCAAGTTGATGATGGCATACCTCATGCGTCCTAAAGCAGTATTAATGCTGACACCTGTTTTCTCTGCAATCTCGCGGAAAGGAAGGTCTTCATAGAAATGCATGATGATGACCTCACGCTGTGGTTCAGGCAGGTATTCGAGCAATTGATTTAGAGTCTTGATATTCTGCTCCTTAATAAGTTGGCTTTCCAGTGTGCCTTCGCTTAGGTTTATGTTGTTGAGGATGTCCTTGCTGAAATCGTCGCTTGAAACCACATTGTTGGAATCTCCATTTCGGGCCATATCTATGACCAGATTGTGGGCGATACGTATCAGCCAAGCATTAAATTTGCCTGTGGTCTGATAGCGGTGACTTCGGATAGCCACGATTGCACGGGTAAAGGTTTCTTGGAAAATGTCATCAGCATAGTCCTGATTTCGTACCAAAAACAATATATAAGAATATATATAATCCTTATAACGACTTAATAAAACATCAAAAGCTTGATCTTTGCCTTGTTCGTACAATACAACCAACTCGTGGTCGGTCATTGTATTCAGATTGTTCATTATGCTCAAAAAATTGTTTCAGCGTAATGTCTCTTCTATAGGCAGTTATTTTTAATGGTTGACAAATAAAAATTGTTTATTCGAGTGCAAATAACGTATAATTTTCTTAATCCACCAAATTTTTTAACAGAAAATTACTCAAATTTGTATCCGTTGATGTGAATGCCTCTCAAGAAGTCGGTTGTTGGCATACGTTTCTTTCCTGACATCTGTATTTCCAGGAGATCTAGCCATCCATCGATTAGAGCGACTCGCAGATAAGTTTTCCCATCACTGTCAACAGTGCCTGGCAATACGTTGGATAAGCACTCTATGGGTTGTGTCTTGTAAATCTTCAGCATGGACTTTTTCCCCTCTGGTGAAACAAGAGTTGACCAAGCGGCAGGGTAAGGGCTAAGCCCACGTATAAAGTTGTAAGCTTGTTTGCAGCTAAGTTCTGACCAGTGGATTTCACATGTTTCATGAAAAATTTTGGGTGCAGGTCGTAATGGCTCATCGGTATAAAACTGCTCTTGAGGGATGGCGTCTGCTTTGTCTTGGATAATCAAGTCCACCGTATCTTTTACAAGATCAGCACCCAGTATCATCAGCCGGTCATGAACGTCCTCCACACAATCTGTTTCGTGGATGGGTACGTGTTTTTGCAGAATGATGCGTCCTGTGTCGATGTTCTCGTCGAGGAAAAAGTGGTGATGCCTGTCTCTGTGTCTCCATTGATGAGGGCCCAGTTGATGGGAGCGGCGCCTCTGTATTGGGGTAGTAGGGCAGCATGCAGATTGAAGGTACCTAATTTGGGCATGTCCCAAACAACTTTAGGAAGCATGCGGAAGGCGACTACAATTTGCAAGTCAGCTTGTAAGTTACGAAGTTGCTCCAAAAAGGTGTCATCTTTCAACCTTTCTGGTTGTAATACAGGAATGTTGTGGGCAACAGCATATTTTTTCACAGGGCTGGACTGTAGCGTTTCGTGATGTCGTCCGATGGCTTTATCAGGCATAGTTACTACCCCCACCACATTATACCCATCACATACCAACTTGTCTAATGCTGGAACTGCGAAATCAGGTGTCCCCATGTATACAATTCTAGTGTCTTTTTTCATTCCTAACAGATATTTATTGTGCAAAATTACTCTATTATTTTTGAATAAGACTCGTGTGGGAGATAAATTTTGCGATTCTGTTTGCCCAAGTCGCAAAAAAGTGCTTATTTTGTTCCCAATTATGGAATCATTACTTAACGAGAATCAAATAGAACAGTTGCGGCAGTTGGTGTCGCAGTCCCAGCATACGGTCGTCTGTTGTCATGTGAATCCAGATGGAGATGCTGTTGGATCAGTTCTTGCGATAGTACATTGTTTGCGTCGATTGGGCCATGAGACTACTGCTATAGTTCCCACTCCTTTTCCTGACTTTTTGGATTGGATGCCAGGAGCTGACGATATTGTTGTGTATAGCAAACAAGTTGAGGAAGCAAAGTTGCTGATCGAGAAGGCTGACTTGTTTGTTGTTGCTGATTTGAATGATCCATCCCGTTTGGCTGACATGCAGGAATGTGTGATGGGAAATCCTGCGCCCAAAATATTGATTGACCACCATCTCGATCCCTTTGACTTTTGTCAGCTGAATGTTTCTCATCCAGAGCTATGCGCAACATGTGAAATCCTTTGCCACTTGTTTTGGCAATTGGGTGAAATGGACAAGTTGACTCCAGAAGAAGCTACTTGCCTCTATGCTGGAATGATGTGTGACACAGGAGGTTTCACCTATGCATCCAATCGCCCTGTAATCTATGAGTGTATAAGCCTTCTGCTGTCTCGAGGAATAGACAAGGACAAGATTTACAGGAACGTTTTCTGGACTTCGACTCCCAACCGCTTGAAACTGATGGGCTACATGCTTTTCGTGAAGATGAAGGTCCTGCGCAAAATGAACACTTGTATCATGACTCTGACCAACGAGGAGCGTTACCGCTTTGGGTCGAAGAATGGAGATACGGAGGGATTCGTCAACTTGCCTCTTCAGATTATGGGTATGCGCCTGAGCATCTTTCTGAACGAGGATACAGAACATCCAGAAGTGGTGAGGGTAAGTTTGCGTAGTGTGGATGATTTCCCTTGTAATGAGATGGCTGCTCAATTCTTCAATGGCGGAGGTCACAAGAATGCAAGTGGTGGACGTCTGCAATGCACGATGGAGGAGGCTGTTCGTGTGGCTCAGAAAGCCATACAGGCCTATTCTGCCTTGCTAAAATAACTTATTTCGTTGTTTTGTTGAATTAAGCCTCTTGCCAGATATCGTGTTTGATGGAATTTTTGTATCTTTGTGCCGAAAAGAATAGATTTATGAAGAAATATTTGTATATATGTCTGACAATTCTTCTGGCTGGAATGTGGATGACTTCGTGTAACGACGATGAGACCTACGCAGAGAAGAAGGAGAAAGAACGCAAGGCGATCAATTCTTTCCTGGAGCGTGATGTTTGCATTCTTGGAGAAGAAGGTGATACCGTCTGCAAGGTGGGCAAGATTAATGTCATTAGCGAGCAGCAGTTCTATGAGCAAGATTCTGTGACTAATCTGGAGCGAAATGAATACGTCCTGTTTGGAAGTACTGGAATTTACATGCAGATTGTCCGTAAGGGACCTGGTGAAAAGCTGGCTTCTGGCCAGGCAAAGCGTATCATTTGCCGTTTCTTTGAGTTCAACATCTTGGGTGACAGCCTACAGTTGCGAAGCGATGTGAACTATTGGCACACCAATCCTGACATCTTGGACGTCGAGAATACCTTGGGCACCATTACTGCCAGTTTCAACAAGGACTATAATGGCGGAGGTGCCATGTATATGGTTTACAAGAGCACAAGCGTGCCCACAGGATGGATTACGCCCTTATCCTACATCAATCTGGGACGCCAGAAGAATCCTGGTGAACGTATTGCCAAAGTGCGCCTGATACTTCCTCATTCTGTAGGGCAGACGGATGCCACCACGAACGTATATCCTTGTTTCTACGAGTTGACGTATCAGGAAATGCGTGATTAGCGTGGGAGGAATTTATATTCATGTGCCTTTCTGCCTATCGCGATGCATCTATTGCGACTTCTATTCCACAACCTTTGATGTGGAGTGGAAGTCGCAATACGTTTCTTCACTTATGCGAGAGATGGCATCGCGCAGAGGAGAACTCTCAGGCGCATGTGCGCATACATTATATATAGGTGGAGGAACACCCAGCCAATTGCCGCCAGAGATGCTGCTTCAAATCTTCCAGGGTGTCAAGGAAAACTTTTCTCTGGCGGATGGCGCAGAGGTGACCATCGAAGTGAATCCAGATGATGTCACTCCTGCCTGGCTTGATGCTTTGCAGGACACGCCTGTCAACCGTATCAGCGTGGGAGTACAGAGCCTCAACGACGACATTCTCCGCTTCCTTCATCGTCGACACGATGCCAGAGGGGCACTCGACGCGATTGATTTGCTGCAGAGTCGTGGATATCAGAACATTAGCATAGATCTCATTTATGGATTGCCTGGGCAGAGCTTTGAGATGTGGCAGAAGGACCTCAGGCAGGTTCTAAGCTTGCAGGTTGCTCACTTGAGCAGTTATTCCTTGCAGTATGAGGAGGGCACGCGCTTGATGTCAATGCTCAAGTCAGGACAAGTCTGCGAGGCGGACGAGGAACTCTCGCTGGCTATGTACGAACATCTGATGGATGCCGCTGCATCAGCAGGGATGCACCACTACGAAATTTCCAACTTCTGCCAGCCAGGCATGCATTCGCGCCACAATAGCAGTTATTGGCACCAGTTGCCCTATCTGGGATTGGGGCCTGGCGCGCATTCTTATGACGGTAAACGCTTGCGCCGCTGGAATTCCTCTGATTTGAAGGCGTATGTTCAAGCCGCACAAGATGTGCCTCATGAGGAAGAGACACTCTCAGATGATGAGTTGTATGACGAATTCATCATGACTCGATTGCGTACTTGCGAGGGCGTTCCTTTAGGAGAGTTGAGCCAGGAGCTTCGAGATTATTGCTTAAGGATGGCTCAGCCACACTTGGAGTCTGGTAAGATGGAACAGAAGGACAACTGCCTGAGACTCACTCGAAGCGGAATCTTCGTTTCTGACGACCTGATGAGTGACTTGATGTGCTGAGAGAGGAAAAGGATGAGGCTTTTGACTCCAAGAAATCAGGGTTCAGCAAGCCTCTGGATGAAAGCAGAATTTCAACGTGTTGAATCAGCGGAATCAACGTGTTGAGTTGGCGGAATCAACGTGTTGAGTTTGAGAAGTTGACGTGTCGATTATTTTTGCGTGAAATGTTGCATGGAATTCTCCTTTAATAAGGCACATAATGTCGAATAGGACAACAGACATGTAAAACCCTATAGGAGTTTAAGGCTTTGGGGCATATAAAAAGTAGGCTGACTGGTAGCGTGGGAAGTGCGAAGGAAAGAGTTGCTGGAATAGTTGATAATCAGTTAAATATGTATGACTTTCCGTATGTTCGATTTGACGAGTGAGAAAAGAAAATCGTTGAAATATATGTTATAAAACATATTGTCGTTCGCTTGTCATGTCTGCGTTTTTTAGTAACTTTAGCCCCTGAATTTCGAATTTGATAACAATTATAACATACGAAATGAAAGTTTACAAGACAAATGAGATTAAGAACATTGCCCTTTTGGGTAATGATGGAGCAGGTAAGACAACTTTGACCGAAACCCTTTTGTTTGATGCAGGTGTCATTAAGCGTCGTGGACGCGTTTCCCTGCACAATACGGTCAGTGATTATTTTCCTGTAGAGCAGGAGTATGGTTATTCAGTATTCTCTACGGTATTTCATGTGGAGTGGAACAACAAGAAGCTGAACATTATCGATTGCCCGGGCAGTGATGACTTTGTTGGTGCTGCCTTGACGGCATTGAACGTAACTGATACTGCTGTCCTGCTGTTGAAGGGTCCCAATGGAGTGGAAGTTGGAACTCAGAATCATTTCCGCTATACGGAGAAGTTGGGTAAGCCTGTCATCTTCCTGGTTAACCAGTTGGATGATGAGAACTGCGATTTCGACCGTGTTTTGGAGCAATTGACCAGCATCTATGGTCCCAAGGTCGTTCCTGTTCAATATCCTATCAAGACGGGTCCAGAATTCAATTCTCTGATTGATGTTCTCCTTATGAAGAAATACAGCTGGGGTCCTGAAGGTGGCGCTCCCACAATCGAGGACATTCCTGCTGACCAGATGGATAAGGCGATGGATATGCACAAGGCCTTGATTGAGGCTGCTGCAGAGAACGATGAGGCCCTGATGGAGAAGTTTTTCGAAAGCGAGGATCTGACAGAAGATGAGATGCGCGAGGGTATCCGCAAGGGTTTGGCTACACGCAGCATCTTCCCAGTATTCTGCGTGGATGCAGTCAAGGATATGGGCGTTCGTCGTCTGATGGAGTTCTTGGGCAATGTGGTGCCCTTTGTTACCGATATGCCTTGCGTGAAGAATACACGTGGCGAGGAGGTTACTCCTGATCCAGAAGGTCCCACCAGCCTGTTCTTCTTCAAGACTGCAATGGAGCCTCATATTGGTGAGGTACAGTATTTCAAGGTAATGAGCGGCACGGTTCGCGAAGGTGATGACTTGACGAATGCCGATCGTGGCAGCAAGGAACGTATTGCTCAGCTGTTTGTTTGCGCTGGTGCAAACCGTGAGAGAGTCGAGGCATTGGTTGCTGGCGACATCGGCTGTACAGTGAAACTGAAGGATGTAAAGACAGGCAACACCTTGAATGGCAAAGATTGCGAGAATCGCTTCGATTTCATTAAGTATCCCAACTCGAAGTATATTCGTGGTATACGCGCTGTCAGCGAGTCTGACACTGAGAAGATGATGAATGCTCTGCAGAAGATGCGTGAGGAGGATCCCACATGGTTGGTAGAGCAGTCCAAAGAGTTGCGCCAGATTCAGGTGAAGGGTCAAGGCGAGTTCCACTTGCGTACATTGAAGTGGAGAATGGAGAACAACGAGAAGATCCAGATCATCTTTGATGAGCCTAAGGTTCCCTATCGTGAGACCATTACGAAATCTGCCCGTGCTGACTACCGCCACAAGAAGCAATCTGGTGGTGCAGGTCAGTTTGGCGAGGTTCATCTGATTGTGGAGCCTTACTACGATGGCATGCCTGATCCAGATGTGTATCGCTTCAATGGCCAGGAGTTCCGCATCAACGTCAAGAGCTCTGATGTCTATGATCTTGAATGGGGTGGCAAACTGGTGTTCATCAACAGCGTTGTTGGTGGTGCAATCGATGCACGTTTCATGCCTGCAATCCTGAAAGGTGTCATGCAGCGTATGGAGCAGGGTCCTTTGACAGGATGCTATGCACGTGACGTGCGCGTGATTGTATATGATGGTAAGATGCATCCCGTAGATAGCAATGAGTTGTCATTTATGCTTGCAGGCCGTCAGGCATTTGCTCAGGCCTTCAAGGAGGCTGGTCCAAAGATTCTTGAGCCTATTTATGACGTAGAGGTTTTGGTTCCCAGCGACAAGATGGGTGACGTGATGAGTGATTTGCAGGGTCGTCGTGGTATGATTGTTGGTATGACCAGCGAGAGTGGCTACGAGAAGTTGACTGCTAAGGTTCCTCTGAAGGAGATGGCCAATTACAGCACAGCTTTGAGCAGTCTGACTGGTGGTCGCGCCAGCTTCGTAATGACATTCGCATCTTATGAGTTGGTTCCTGGTGAGGTACAGCAGAAGTTGATTGCTGAATATCAAGCAAGTCAGGCAGAAAATTGATAAAACAACAACTATCTTATAGTACATTTATTAAATTTGTTAAAAATCGGCGCCTTGTGGTGCCGATTTTTTTTGTGCTCATTAACAAATGCGTTAACTTTGCCTACATGAAACGTTCATGGATTTGGATCATCAGTTTGGTTATGGGGACCAGTTTTATCGTTCTCCTGTACTTTCAGGCGCGTTATGCTGCCACGATGGTGCGTATGCGTAAGGAGCAATTCGATGAAAGTGTTTCCCGTAGTTTGGATCAGGCCTCTCGTGATTTGGAGCGTAATGAGACATTTCGCTATCTGCAGAATGTGATAAGCGAACACGAGGAAGAACTGAGCAAGGGTGAAGCTGTCTTCAATTCTGGTTCCATCAAGATAAATGGGGCTTCCGTAGATAGTGCTCTGACGGCGACAGGTGCTCCATTCCGTCGGATAGGCAAGCATCCCAGTGGATTACCAAATTCTCTTCGCATGATGAGGAATAGCCCTTGGGCTGGTGCTACCGCTCGTTTCCAACAGCATGTTCAGCAAGCTTATGTCTATGAGCGCGATATCTTGGAAGAAGTGATCAACACGGTGCTATATAGTGCAAGTGATCTGAATTTCCAAGATCGTTTGGATGCTACCATGCTGGATAATTGCATGCGTAGTGCTTTGGAGCGTAATGGGGTTTCCATTCCTTTCCATTTTACTGTTTTCACTAGTGACGGACGTCAAGTTTACCAATGCTCAGACTATGAGGAAAAGGGAATGGAATATAGTTATTCCCAACCTCTCTTCCGTAATGACCCGACTGGTAAGATGGGCTATGTGAAGGTCCATTTCCCTGATATGGATGAATATATCATGGGTGTGTTGAATATGGTAATTCCTGCGATGATATTCACATTGATTCTGTTCGTAACTTTCATCATAACAGTATATCTGGTGGTGCGGCAGAAGAAATTGTCAGAGATGAGGAATGACTTTATCCACAACATGACGCATGAGTTCAAGACACCCATTTCCACCATCTCCATCGCTGCTCAGATGCTTGCCGATAAGAGTATCAGTAAATCAGAATCGACCTATGATCGGCTTGGTGGTGTTATCGTATCAGAGACACGTCGATTGCGTTTCCAGGTTGAGAAGGTCTTGCAGATGAGTCTCTTCGATCGTAATAATATTGCTCTGAAGATGACTACATTGGATGCCAATGAGATAATCGATAATGTGGTACAGACTTTTAGCCTCAAGGTTACTCAAAATGGCGGTACTATTGATTCCAAATTGGATGCTACGGATTCTTTCATTAATGCTGATGAGATGCATTTCACCAATATAATCTTCAATCTGATGGATAATGCGGTGAAATATAAGCGCGAAGAAGCTGACTTACATCTGGAAGTGGCTACATGGAACCAGGGTAATCATTTGTGTATCAGTATCCAAGATAATGGTATAGGAATCCAGAAAGATGATTTGAAGCGTATATTTGAAAAGTTCTATCGGGTGCATACGGGCGACCAACATAACGTCAAGGGCTTCGGCTTGGGTCTGGCTTATGTGAAACGTATGGTGGAGGTGCATAATGGTACGATTCGTGCCACGAGCGAATTAGGTCAGGGAACAAAATTTTTAATTACATTACCAACCATAAAAGATTAGAAAAAAGATTATGGAACAGAAATTGCACATTTTGTTATGCGAGGACGAGGAGAGTCTTGGCATGCTGTTGAGAGAGTATCTTCAGGCTAAGGGATATGACGCTGAACTATATTTGGACGGTGAATCTGGTTACAAGGCATTCATGCGCAGCAAGTTCGACATGTGTCTGCTGGATGTGATGATGCCCAAGATGGATGGTTTCACTTTGGCTCGCGAGATGCGGATGCAGAATCCTGATGTTCCTATCATCTTCTTGACTGCGAAGAATCTTAAGGAGGATATCCTGGAAGGATTCAAGCTGGGAGCCGATGATTATCTGACAAAACCTTTCAGCATGGACGAGTTGGTTTATCGTATGGAGGCCATTCTTCGTCGTGTGAAAGGCAAGAATCAACGAAATGTTGTCCGTTACCAGTTGGGTAAATTCGTATTTGACGTTCAGCGCCAGATATTAAGCGATGGTGATAATCAGACCAAGTTGACCACCAAGGAGAGTGAACTGCTGACCTTACTTTGTGCTCATGCCAATGAGGTGCTGGAGCGCGAGTTGGCTTTGAAGACGATATGGATTGATGACAATTATTTCAATGCACGAAGTATGGATGTATATATCACAAAGCTTCGTAAACACCTGCGTGATGATGACAGTATAGAGATTAATAATGTACACGGTAAAGGCTATCGCCTGATTGCTCCCAACATTGTTGGCATGGAGGAGTAAATCCGTTCTTGCGCGTACATTATATTATATAAGTCCCAACCAGAATTTCCTGGTTGGGACTTGTTTGTTTAGAAAGTTACTCCGAAAGTGACGCTGGATTGGTAGATTTGAGGCAGCTTGTTCTCGTCAGGAAAATCTTTCCCATATTGGAATCCGACATAGAACCGCTGTACCCATATTCGCAGGCCAGCTTGCCACCCTAATTGGCAACGCTCCCATTCGGCTCCTGTCGTGTTCGCAAGCTGATGGTCATACAGGTCAGTCTTGTTGCTATTGAGCGATTGTTTTCCTGTCAAACCTGCACGGAAATAAACTCCAGCATAGGGCGCAAAGGCAACTTCAGAATGGGGAATGTATAGCTTGTATGTTACGTTGATGGGCAACTTGAAAGTGAATAGCTTGAAACTTGCATTCTGGTGGTCATCGTCGCCACTGCAGGTAGAGTATTTCAACTGCAGACCGGCTTCTATGAAGAAAGGCTTCTTCTCCACAATCTGGATGGCACGATTGTATCCTACAGCAAACTCGTTGAAATGCAAGTTAGGCGTAGCGCCATCGAAGTTGTAGCGGGTAGGAGAGTATTGCACATAGATCTGGTTGAAATACTCATCGTGCAGGGGAATCTCTTCCTCATCTTCTCCAAAGTCCAGCAAATCGTCGAAATCATCATCTACGAACTGAGCATTAGCGGTAGTGAAAGCACACAAAAGTATGATTGTGGTCAAAAGATAGTTTCTTTTCTTCATGGGACTTGTCTTAATTTCTTGAAACAACAAGCCCAGACGCCATCCTTGGTCGCCTGGGGCTCCTGTTTAATACGTTCTTTCGTGTAAGCCTGGGGCTTAGGACTTCTTGGTTACAGTTATGTGTACGATAATGCCAATGATGATAATCAGCAGAGCACCCACATTGTACCAATTGTAATCTACGAAGTCTGCAAAGTAACTGAGAACCAGCAATAATGCACCTAACACGACCAAAATTATTCCAGAAAACTTTTTCATTTTATATATGTTTTTTTGTTGTTTTATCCATATTCAGCTACAAAATAACAAATTTTCCATGAGATTCGGAAACTTTTTGAATAAAAAATGACCTTGAACGCGTAATTTATGGCTTAAGGCATAAATTCTTGGTCAGTTTGTCCGTCTCTTCGCCGCAGATGATTTTGCAAGCAACCCCCTCCTTCCCAGATCCCTCACCTTCATCTCTTCGCATAAGAAAGTGGAAGAAAACGGGTGGTTTGAACCTCTTTTTACTCAGAAATCAGCAAACAGCCTGCATCCCCTACATGAAAATGGTCGCAACACAGAAAAATTATTTGCTCTATACACTTGCAGAATGATATATTTTTTGTACCTTTGCACCGCATTTTGCAAAATTATCAATTTATTAACCAATTTAACGTATTATGAATCAATACGAAACCGTTTTCATTTTAACTCCCGTTTTGTCTGATGATCAGATGAAGGAAGCGGTAAACAAGTTCAAAGACGTTCTCACCAAAGAGGGCGCTGAAATTATCAGCGAGGAGAACTGGGGCTTGAAGAAGCTGGCTTACCCCATCCAGAAGAAATCAACGGGTTTCTATGAACTTATTGAGTTCAACGCAGAGCCTCAGACTATCAAGAAGTTGGAGACTGCTTACCGTCGTGATGAGAAAGTACTTCGTTACCTGACCGTAAAGATGGAGAAGTACGCAGCAGAGTATGCTGAGAAGAGAAGAAACAACAAATCAAGTAAGGAGGCTTAAGGTATGGCACAGCAATCAGAAATTCGTTATTTGACAGCTCCCGCTATCGATACAAAGAAGAAAAAGTACTGCCGTTTCAAGAAAAGTGGTATCAAGTATATCGATTATAAGGATCCTGAATTCTTGAAGAAGTTTTTGAATGAACAGGGCAAGATTCTGCCTCGCCGCATCACTGGTACCTCATTGAAGTATCAGCGTCGTGTCGCTCAGGCTGTTAAGCGTGCCCGTCACTTGGCTTTGCTGCCCTTCGTAACTGATTTGATGAAGTAAAACAAAAGGAGGATTAGATATGGAAATTATACTGAAAGAAGACGTTGTTGGCTTGGGTTACAAGAATGACATCGTAAACGTAAAGCCTGGTTACGGACGTAACTATCTGATTCCTTTTGGCAAAGGTGTCATTGCATCTGAGAGCGCCAAGAAGCAGTTGGCCGAGGAACTGAAGCAGAAAGCTGTCAAGTTGGCTAAGATTAAGGCTGATGCTGAGGCTTTGGCAGAGAAACTGAATGCTGTATCTCTGACCATCAGTACCAAAGTCAGCTCAACGGGTGTTATCTATGGTAGCGTAAACAGTTTGCAGATTGCTGACGAGCTTAAGAAGCTGGGCTTCGATATCGACCGCAAGATTATCGTTGTGAAAGACGTTAAGTCCGTTGGCGAGCATGTTGCAACGATTAAGCTGCACAAGGAAGTTGCTGCTCAAGTACCTTTCACAGTTGTTGCTGAAGGTGGTGAGGCTCCTGTTGCTGCTCCCGCTGAAGAGCCAGCTCCAGCAGTTGAGGCTGCTCCTGCTGAAGAGGAATAATCCATTAGCGAATAATTATAAGGTAAAGAGGCATGAATCCATCATGCCTCTTTCTTTTTTGTCCTTATTGTTTCAACGTGTTGAGTCAGCGGTTTCAACGTGTTGAGTCAGCGGTTTCAACGTGTTGAGTCGGCGGTTTCAACGTGTTGAAAAGTGGAAGTCGTCTGGTGGGGTGATAGGGTAGGAGAGAAAAGGAAACAAAAATGGGTTGCATCCAGAGATACAACCCACACATAAGACTGTTTTTGTCCGCTAATTATTCAGCTTCAGGAGCAGCAACGGTATCAACAGCAGCAGTGTCAACGGTCTCAACAACCTCTTCAACTGCTACAGTGTCGCATTCCTCAGAGCAATTGGTCTGCTCTGCCTTGTTGCCACAAGAAGCGAATGATACAGCTACTACAGCTGCGAACAAAAATGCTAACTTTTTCATTTTCTTTTGCTTTTTAATCTGTAAAACAATCAATTGCTTATTAAAACGGTGCAAATGTACGCACTTTTTCGATACGATGTTCTTTTTTTCGAGAATATTTTTTCATCTTTTTTTCATCTTTTTTGTTAAGGTTTTGTAAATCAACAGTTTATGTTTTTCTCAAAAATCTCTTCAGTTTGCATAATTGCCAATTTTGCATTATCTTTGCATTATGTATCAGTTCCAAGGATTGAAAGCCGCCTATTTCACGCTGGGCTGTAAACTCAATTTCGCAGAGACCAGCAGCGTGAGTCAGCAGTTGCAGCAAGCGGGTATTGAGCCTGTTCGCAAAGGAGAAATTGCTGACATCTGCATCGTGAATACCTGCAGTGTGACTGAGGTGGCCGATCATAAGTGTCGTCAGGCCATCAGCCGCATGGTGCGCCTGCATCCTGGTGCTTTGGTGGTTGTCATGGGGTGCTATGCCCAGCTGAAACCTCAGCAGGTTGCTGATCTGGATGGAGTGGATCTGGTGTTGGGCTCAGAGCAGAAGGGCGATATCTTGCGCTATATTGCAGAGCGTTTGGAAATGATGCCAGAGGAGCGCGCATTGGCTGCCCATGAGTTCCACACGGTGAAGACTGCGGATATCCGTACTTTCGTGCCCAGTTGTGCATGTGGAGATCGTACCCGCTATTTCCTGAAGGTTCAGGATGGTTGCGACTACTACTGCACCTATTGCACGATTCCTATGGCTCGTGGCAGAAGTCGAAACGGCAGTATCGCCTCTATGGTGGAGCAGGCTCAGCATGTTGCCAGTCAGGGAGGGCACGAGATTGTCATCACAGGCGTCAACATTGGTGATTTTGGCCGCACCACAGGCGAGAGTTTCTTGGACTTGATACAATCGCTGGATGCTGTGGAGGGGATTGATCGCTATCGCATCAGCAGCATTGAACCCAATCTTCTGACAGATGAGGTGCTTCAGTTCTGTGCCAGGAGCCGTGCTTTCATGCCCCATTTCCATGTGCCTCTCCAGAGTGGTTCCGACGAGGTGCTTCGCTTGATGCATCGCCGCTATGACACGGCTCTTTTTGCCAGCAAGGTGGATCGTATCCGCGAGTTGATACCTGATGCTTTTATTGGGGTGGATGTGATTGTTGGTACACGTGGAGAGACGGATGAGTTGTTTTCTGAGGCTCGAGACTTCATGGAGCAGTTGGATATATCGCAGTATCACGTCTTTTCCTATAGTGAGCGGCCAGGTACGCAGGCCCTGAAGATACCTCATCAGGTTCGACCTGAGGAGAAACATCGTCGCAGCCAGCAGATTCTGCAGTTAAGCGATAGGAAGTTGCATGATTTTTACCGTCGCTTTATGGGTACTACGCGCCCAGTTCTTCTTGAACGGAGTCGCAGGCGAGGCATCATGTATGGGTTTACGGATAATTATATTAAGGTAGAGCTGCACGTCTCAGCAGACCAACCAGACAACGTGATTGTTCCTGTTCATTTGGGTGATTTCAGCGCTGACAGGTATGCTTTAATGGGAGAAATCGTATGAGTGAGCCATTTTCAAAGAAGTCAAGGGTAGCGGTCGTCATTCTTAATTGGAATGGTGCCAGTATGCTTCGTCGATTCCTCCCTTCCGTCTTGGAGTATACGCCAGGGGCAGACATCATCGTGGCTGATAATGCCAGTACGGATGACTCAATCATGCTGCTCGAGACAGAGTTCCCTTCTGTTCGCCGCATCCTTCTCGACCAGAATTACGGCTTTGCTGAAGGGTATAACCAAGCTTTGCATCAGGTGGAGGCAGAGTATTATCTTTTGCTCAACAACGATGTGCGTGTCACCCCAGGTTGGCTCCAGACGATGCTCGCCTATCTGGATTCCCATCCTCAGATTGTTGCCTGTCAGCCCAAACTACGTTGCGAGTGGGCTCCTGAATCGTTGGAATATGCAGGAGCTTCAGGGGGCTACATCGACCGTTTTGGCTATCCCTACTGCCGGGGTCGCTTGTTGGGCGATGTGGAGCCAGATAAAGGCCAGTATGATGATGTTGTTACTGTCTCGTGGGCAACAGGGGCAGCTTTGCTGATTCGAAGTGTTGTCTATTGGCAGGTGGGTGGATTGGATGGTCGCTTCTTCGCTCATCAGGAAGAGATTGATTTGTGCTGGCGAATCCGCAGCAGAGGTTACGATGTGGTTTGTATCCCTCAGAGTGTGGTATATCATCTGGGTGGAGGCACCTTGCCCAAAGAGAGCCCGCGCAAGACCTATCTGAATTTCCGCAACAACCTGTTGCTTCTCTATAAGAACCTGCCCAATGAAACCCTCCATTCTGTCATGCGATGGCGTTTCTGGCTTGATGCTTTGGCATCCCTGCACCTCTTGCTCCAAGGACAGTTCTCAAGTTTTCTGGCTGTGTGGAGGGGACGAAGGGATTTCTGTCGGATGAAGTCAGATTTCCGGACTAACCGTGAGCGTAATCTTCAGGCTACTGTTCCTGTTGAGAAACCTGTTCAATCTTCCTTCAGCCTTCTTTGGCAATATTATGTACTTCGACATCATACGTTTGATCGTTTACCTCATACGGAATGAAATTTTCTAACCTTCTAAATTGATTTATGAATATGACAAGCAGAAGAGATTTTTTGAAAGGTGCATCCCTCCTTACTGTGGGAGGCATGCTCGTACCTGAATTGGCGTTCTCTGCCACAGCAGTGAAGAAAAACAAGGCAGCCAAAGGTAAGACTTTGGGATTGCAGACTTACTCTTTAGGGCCAGAGTTGACCAAGGATGGTAAAATGGCCGAAGTGTTGAAGAAATTGCATGATGCAGGCTATACCGACCTGGAGCTGGCTGGCTATGATGGCAATGGAAAGGTGAGTGGAGTTCCTATGGCCGAGTATAAGAAAATGGTGGACGATGCAGGGCTGCGTGTCATGAGCTCCCACATGAATCCTCGTTTGGATCGTGGTGAGAAGTATGGCAAGGCTACCCTAAGCAAGATTAGCGATTTCTGGAAGAAAGCCTGCGAGGACCATGCTGTCTTCGAGATGCCTTACATCGTGCAACCTGGCTTGCCAGGCATCAATAGTTTGGAGGATGCTCAGGCGGTGGCCGAAGTTTACAATGTGGCTGGCGAGATCAGCAAGAAGTATGGCATGCAGTGGGGCTACCACAATCACGACCGTGAGTTTGGACGGGTGACAGCAGGAGGAAGCAATGTCAACACAGATCGTCATGCGCGTGATGGCCGCCAGATAGAGGAAGTCTTCATCACAGAGACGGATCCTGATAAGGTAGCCATCGAGTTGGATGTCTATTGGACAGTGATGGGAGGTCAGGACCCTGTCGAGTGGATTGATAAGTATCCAACGCGAATCCAGCTTCTTCACATCAAGGACCGTTTGGTATTGGGCCAAAGCGGAATGATGAATTTCGAGCAAATCTTCAAGCATTTCTACGCAAATGGCCAGAAGACGTATTTCGTTGAGGTTGAGGATATTGGCAGTGGCCATCAGCTGGAGCGCGTGCAGGCGAGTGCCCAGTATCTGATATCTTCCAAGTTCGTGAAGTAAAGTTCTATGGCGGGCGACTTTTCCTGTCTATAAGCCTAAGCTGAACTCTCATGTCAGTTCTGATGATAGCGGACAGTTTCCTTCATTTTAGGGAATCTGTCCGTTATTATGCAGATTATCAGGGAGAAAGCATCTCTTTTCCTTTTCTCATTGTATTTCTTTAACGATGCAAATCCACGTTTTTTTTGTCCATCCGTGAGATTTTGCTTACCTTTGCGCATGAATTCAAATAAATAAAATCTATCGTAAATGGAGATACTGAAATTCAACCCTATATTCAAACCCACTTTGTGGGGTTCAGAGACTTGGGTCGTCTCTGCTGTGAAAGGTTCTGAGTCTGTTGTTCTGAGTGGCAGTTGTCGAGGTATGACACTTCCTCAAGTCCTCGAGGAATATGGAGCCGACTTCGTGGGAAAGAAGAATTACGAGCGCTTCGGCAATGATTTCCCTCTGCTCATCAAGTTCATCGATGCTCGCCAGGACTTGAGCATCCAGGTGCATCCAGATGATCAGCTCAGCCAGCGCCGTCATGGTAAGATGGGTAAAAACGAGATGTGGTACGTCGTGGATGCTGATCGTGGCAGTCAGCTCATTGCAGGATTCCGCCAGCGAACAGAGGTTGCTGATTATGCCCAGAAAGTGGCAGACGGAAGCATAGAGGACGACCTTAACAAGGTTGGTGTCAATCCGGGAGACTGCTTCTATATCCCTGCAGGTCGTGTTCATGGAATCGGAGCAGGCATGGTGATTGCTGAGATTCAGCAAACCAGTGATGTCACCTATCGCATCTATGACTATCTGCGTCGAGATCGTAATGGCAACTTGCGCGAATTGCATACTGAACTGGCCCTCGAAGCTATCAATTTTGCTGATATCACAGAAGATCCCAAGGTGCAGTATACAGAGAAGCGTAATGCGATCACAGAGCTCGTCAGCAGTCCTTTCTTTACCACCAATGAATTGAAGTTGGATGCTCCCTATACCCGCGAGTGCGACGAGACAGATTCCTTCCGCGTCTACATGTGTCTGAGCGGAGAGTGCTGCTTCCTCGATTCTGAGGGGCACGGAATGTTCCTCCATGCAGGCGAGTCTGCTGTGGTTCCAGCCAGCACGAAGAAAGTGACCATCGTTCCTGACAATGAGGTGAAGCTGCTCGAGAGTTTCGTGGAATAACCTCTTCTGTCCTTGATGGAAACTGCACTTTATCTGATACCTGTCACGTTGGGCGAAACGCCTGTCAGTCAGGTTCTTCCAGCCTACAATCACGATGTCATTCTTGGCATCCGCCATTTCATTGTGGAGAATGTGCGGTCTGCCCGTCGTTTCCTGCGTCTGGTGGACCATGAATTCCCCATCGACGACTCCACCTTCTACGAGATGGGAAAGCATGCCCAGACCGATCAGTTTGCTTCCTATCTGAAGCCTCTCCAGCAAGGTTTTCCTGTGGGTGTTATCAGCGAGGCAGGGTGTCCTGCGGTAGCTGATCCTGGGGCGGAGGTCGTTGCGATGGCTCAACACAAAGGTTTCCGTGTCATTCCACTCGTAGGACCCAGCAGCATGATAATGGCTGTGATGGCAAGTGGTCTCAACGGACAAAGTTTCGCCTTTAATGGCTATCTCCCAGTGGATGAGGCAGATAGGGCAAAGAAATTGAAAGCTTTGGAGTCTCGAGCTTGGAATGAGTCCCAGACGCAGCTTCTCATCGAGACACCCTATCGCAACCGCAAGATGTTCGACACTATCCTTCGCACCCTCCGTCCCCAAACCCGTCTATGTGTGGCGGCTGGCATCACTACGTCCGACGAGTACATCCGTACCCATACAGTCCAGGAATGGAAACGGATCCAGCTTCCTGACCTCAGCAAAATCCCAGCCATCTTCCTGATCGGACGATAAGGTGGGGAGGAGACATGCAGTTCTTTCCACTGACACAACGTGTTGACTTTGAGGATTCAACGTGTTGAATCTGAGGTAGGAAGACTTTGGGCAAGACATTTTTGGGTGGACGCAAGATTTTTTGAAATACCCGGTTTACAATGCAAAAAAGGCCCGCGCAATTGAGCGTGAGCCTTGAAAAGTTTGTTCCTGGGATGCCCTATACTTTGGTGGCATACTGCACTCCCCTGAAGTAACCAATGCTTTCGGCTATCTCGTTGAAGGAGTCGCTCATGTTCTTCTCATACTCCAGACTTACGGCACCAGAGTAACCCGTCTTGCGAAGCACTTTCATGAATTTGGGGAAGTCGATGATGCCGCGCCCCAATTCGATGGCATGGCCAGCCTTGTTGGGCCCCGTAACATCCTTCAAATGGATGTCGAAGACGCGGCTTTTGTAGCGCTGCAGGTCCTTGAGGGAATCGCTGCCAAAGCGCAGGTTGTGACCAATGTCGAGACACATTCCCAGACGAGGATCGCGATCCTTCACGTTGTTCCATATCTCAGTGGCATCGGGGTAGAGGTTCATGTCGGGTCCATGCAGGTGGATGGCCACTCGGAAGTTGTATTCCTGAATCTTTTTCTCAACATAATCGAGGATGTCGTAGTGTGGCACCTTCTGGTCATCGAGGTATCCGGGTACAGCCACAATCAAGTCGACTCCCACACGCTTTGCATAAGCAAAGGCTCGATCCACTTCCTGCTCGTTCTTCATGTAGATGGGGCCTACGCCGTAACCTGTCACGTCGGCAGCCTTCAGTTTAGCTTTGAATTCGGCTATCTTCTGCTCGTTGCTGTCGAGTGGGAGATGGAAGTCCTTGATGCAAAGATAGTGAACGTCCAGCTTCTTCAGGAAGGCTAGGGTGGTGTCGATGTCGAACTTCACGAAGGTATAGCCTGCCATGCTGATTTTGAACTTGTCGTCATCAACTTCTTTCTTGATGGTGGAATTCTTGCCACTCTTTTCTTCAGCTGCAGGAAGCTCGAGAGGTGCTGCGTGAGCTTGCATGCCCGAAGGGATAGCTATGGCGGCTGCGCCTGCCATGCTGGTTTTCATAAAATCTCTTCTGTTCATACTGTTTGAATTGTTGGTTAAAAGGTTAGGTGGTATCAATGTTTATATAATCTCGTAGTTCTCCACCTTCTTTGCATACTCCTGCAATCGGCGATAGAAGGGATGGCGGCAGAGGGTGGCTTGATGTCCGATCAGGATAAGTTTCATTCGAGCACGAGTGATGGCAACGTTCATGCGTCGCAAGTCGCGCAGGAAGCCCACTTGGCCAGACTCGTTGCTGCGCACCATGCTGATGACGATGATGTCGCGCTCCTGCCCTTGGAATCCATCGACCGTATTGATGGTGATCAGATGGCGGAAAGGCTTCCAGTAGGAGTCGCGCTTGACGAGTTGTCGTAGCAGTCGGACTTGTCCCTTGTAGGGACTGATGAGCCCTACATCGAGACGCTCGTAGAGAATACGGTCGCGACCTATCTTGTCGAAATAGTTCTTCAGCGTCTGAATCGTAAGTGCTGCTTCTGCAGGGTTCTGGCGACTCGTACTGTCGTCGGCCTGGTTCTCAAGGTATTCAGCCTCGTCGGGCGTGTCTATCCATTCGATGGCGGTATCCCAATCGAGGATGCTGCGATACTTCACGCTAGGGTCGCTGGTGAGCTGGCCACCATAGAACTCATGGTTGGGAAACTGCATGATAGCATCGCACATGCGGTATTGGACGGTCAGCAGACTGACACAGGCAGGCTTGTTCTCCACAATCTGCTGCATGAGCGTATGGTCCAGCCCACCCTGGATTGCCTCGAGGCACTTGATGGTGGGAGGCAGTTGGCGATGATCGCCAGCCAGGATGACGCGGTCGGCCTTCTGAATGGCTATCCAGCAACTGGCTTCCAGGGCTTGTGCTGCCTCGTCGATGAAAAGAGTACCAAACTTGCGTCCCACGAGCAGATGATGTGCGCTACCTGTCAAGGTGCACGAGATGACACGTGCCTCGTTGAAAAGGCTCTCGTTGATCTGGTATTCGAGTTCAGTGGCTCTCTCCTTCAGTCGGGCAATCTTTTGATGACGATTGTCGCGATTGCCTTGAGGATTATCGTAAAGTTGGCGGATTGCTCTGCGGATGCTCCATAATTGTGTGTATGCTGGATGTGCCTCGAATCTCCTTTCGTAAGTGTCTGCCAACATCTTGTCCGTCACTCGGGTAGGATTGCCAATCCGCAGGACATTCACTCCACGGTCTGTCAGTTTCTCGCTGATCCAGTCGACAGCCATATTACTCTGAGCACACACAAGCACTTGAGGCTCGCGTCGCAACGTTTCGTAGATTGCCTCCACCAAAGTGGTTGTCTTGCCTGTTCCAGGAGGACCATGAACGACAGCAACATCCTTTGCCCACAATGCTTCGTTGACTGCTGCTTCCTGCGATGGATTGAGCCAGGGGAAGCGAACGGGGTAGAAGGTAAACTTGTGGAGAGGAGCCTGAGTGTGAATGATGTCGCGCAATTCTGCCAGCCGTCCTTCCTTCGCATTGAGAACACGGTCCAGCGCATCAAACATCAGACGGTAGGTGTATTCGTCGAGATAGAGCTGTACGCCCACTCTGTCGGCATTCTGCACCTGTACTGCTGCATCTGAGTTGGGAATAATGATGACCATGCGATTCTCCTCGACAAAACTGATTTGTCCCACAAAGCGCATGTAGTGAAGCATTTCAGAGGCATCCTGCTGAAAGAAAGTGACAGGCTTTCCAGGTTCAAACTGATGCTCCACTTCCGTGTCCTCGATACGTTCCACCTCGAGAACCAATTGATCCAAAGAATTGAAAAAACTGCGGCCTACACGCAACGGGAACCAGCATAGTCCGCTCTTTACACGGCGGCGTACCCCCATGTTCTCCGTCATGCGCTGGAATTGTTGGCGTTCGTGTTCGTATTCCTTCAACAACAGACTGCGTTGTTTGACCAATTCTTGAATCATGATTGCAAAATTAACTCTTTTTTTTGAGAGAAAGTGAAAATATTTGCATAATTGGTGAAGATTCTTTATCTTTGCGTTGAAACAGGGTTACTTATTTAATACATTTAGCAATGGTACAGAAAGTGGGCAAGTACATTCAGCAGATAGAGATAGATGCTCTATGGAATGGACAGAAACATGTGGTCTGGGATTTGCGTCCTGATGTCAATATCCTAAGTGGCGTGAATGGAGTGGGCAAGAGTACCATCCTCAATCGAGTGGTCAAACAGTTGCTGAGCATCAACAAGCTGGAGCGTGAATTGGGTGGCGTGAGGTTGAAATTCTATCCTGAGGATGCAACGGGCGTTGATTTCGATATCATCCGCTCTTTCGATCGTCCCACCCTCTCGAGCGATTTCCTCAATCGGGTAACTGACGCAGAACTCAACACGGAACTGGATTTCCATCTTTATCAATTGCAACGCCAGTATCTGGATTATCAGGTCAATCTGAGCAACCGTATGGTGGAAGTCCTGACCCAGCAGGGTTCTGACGCTCAACAGAAAGCTCAGGACTTGGCTCTCGAGAAGACTCGTTTCTTGGACTTGGTGGACAGCCTTTTCAAGGATACGGGCAAGAAGATAGAAAGGAAGATGAATGAAATCTGTTTCCAATCGTTGGGCGAGGTGATTTCTCCTTACAAACTTTCCAGCGGGGAAAAGCAGATGCTCATTATCCTGCTGACCGTACTTGTGCAAAACAAGAAATCCTGTGTGCTTTTCCTGGATGAGCCAGAGGTCAGCCTTCATGTGGAGTGGCAACAGCGTTTGATAGGTATCATTCGTGACCTGAATCCAAATACTCAGATTGTCATGACTACCCACAGTCCAGCTGTCATCATGGATGGGTGGGCCGATTGTGTGACTGATGTGGAAGATATCATAGTCAGCTAATGTGAACGTGTCATTCTAATCCTAATCGATTCTGATATGGGAAAACGACTTCAGGACAATCTGAATTCTGACTACATCGCTTCTGCCAACCGGTTGAAGCCCAAGAACTCGCGCCGACGCATTGTCGCTTATGTGGAAAGCTATGATGATGTTTTCTTCTGGCGTAGTGTGTTGCAGGAATTTGAGTCAGATACGCTATACTTTGAAGTTATGCTGCCCAGCCGTACCAATCTTGGCAAAGGAAAGAAGAAAGCCTTGATGAACAGGTTAGGCCCTTCGCTGGGAGAATGTATGATAGCTTGTGTGGATGCCGATTACGATTGGCTTATGCAAGGAAAAACAGAAGTGAGCAAACTTATCTGCAAGAATCCTTATGTCATCCATACCTATGTGTATGCCATCGAGAATTATCAGTGCTATGCCCCAAGTCTTCATTCCAGTTGTGTAATGAGTACCTTGAACGACAGACAGATATTGGATTTCGTGGCTTACATGAAGGAGTTCAGTGAAATCATCTGGCCCTTGCTGGTCTGGAATGTTTGGTGTTGTCGACATGACGTCTACAACTCTTTCACCATTACTGATTTTGTGGATACCGTTTCATCGCGCGAGGTGAATGTGTATCATCCTGAAAGGACGCTTGAATTTATCCGTCGCAAGGTGAACCACAAGATAGCATGGCTTCAGAGAAAGTTTGTCAAAGCCAAAGACTCATATGCTCCCCTTCGCGAAGAATTGTTGCAGATGGGGCTCACTCCAGATACAGCATACCTCTATATGCAGGGACATGGACTCTTCTCAGGTGTTGTGATGCCTTTGCTGATGCCTGTTTGTGCTATATTGAGGAAGGAGCGCGAGAGGGAGATTAATAATTTGTCGTGTCACAGTGTGCAGCGGCAGAATGAATTGGCCAGCTATCAGCACAGCCAAGGCCCCATTGAGGACATGTTGCGAAAAAGTTCAGGATTCCGTTCTTGCGGTCCGTATCAATGGGTTAGAGAGGATATAATGCGATTGATAGCTGACGTGGGCTTGCAAAAGTAGCGATCCAATTTCTTTATCAATGTACTCTTGCTGAAGACCACCACACTGTCTCCTGCCATAATCTGCGTGTTGCCATAGATGGGATATCCCACGCCATCGCGAACCAAACCACCCAGAGTGACACCGCTGGGCAGGTACTGGTCCTTGACGAGACCTTGGGTGATCAGACTTCCCTCACCAGCAATGAATTCTGCCACATCGGCATCGGCAATCGTCAGACACTTCACGTTGGCCACATCAGTGTTGAGCATCATCTGGTAGATATGGCTGGCAGCAATCGTCTTCTTGTTGATGATGGTTCCAATATCCAGTTTTTCTGCCATGTTCACGTAGTCCATATTCTCCACCATAGCCACCGTCTTTCTGACACCCATTCGTTTGGCAGTCAGGCATGCCAGGATATTGGTCTCAGTCTCTGAGGTCAATGCGGCAAATGCTTGGCAATCACGGATTCCTTCGTCGACCAACACACTCGTATCGCGTCCGTCACCATTGAAAATCATCACGTCATCATCCTCCAGCAATTCGGAGAGTCGGTCACAGCGTTCACTGCTTTGCTCTATCACACGCATATTCATGTAGTCAGGTTTGCGATGGACCACATGCACAGTGGTTTTGTCTCCACCCATAATCATGACGTTTTTCACTTCAGCATAGTTCTCCTTGCCAACAAGTTTTCGTATGTTGGCAATCTCTTTGCGTGTTGTCATGAAATAGGCGATGTCGCCATTCTTCAGCTCGTCATTACCTCCTGGGATGATTGTGTTGTCGTCTCGCTTGATCAATACGATATGGTAGGGAGTACCTGGCTTGCACAGTTCACGCAGAGGTTTGCCATAGAGCGCCTTTGATTCTTCGCGCAGTTTGATGCCCAGCATAATCAAGGCTCCTCCGTGAACTTCCCAATACTGTCGGACCCACGAGCGTTTCAGTCCCTCCACGATTTCCTCAGCAGCCAGAATCTCAGGATAGATGACTGAGTCGATTCCCATCTTCCTGAAGAACTCCTGATATTGCGGTTGCACGTATTCTGAATTATCCACGCGTGCCACTGTCTTCTTGGCTCCCAGCGTATGAGCCAGCATACAGCACGTGATGTTGCATGATTCCTCAGGAGTGACGGCAATAAAAAGGTCGGCGTGGGGCACACCAGCTTCTTTCTGACCTGTTATGCTTGTGGGAGGAACGTTCAGCGTCATCAGGTCATAGTTTCCGCTATCGGCCAGGAAGGCGGTCTTCTCTGGATTCTCGTCTATCAGGATGATGTCCTGATCTTCTTTGGAAAGCAGTTCTGCCAAGTGGGTTCCAACGGCTCCAGCGCCAGCAATCACGATTTTCATTTTTCAGTTCTCCTCTTCTCAATTCTTGTTTAGTGAAGTGTGGATGGCTTGCAGGATTCCTTCCTTGTCGATGCCTACTATGTGGTGAAGCTCAGAGATGGTGCCGTGCTCCACGAATTCATCTGGCAAGCCCAAGCGGATGACACTGTTTTCCACTCCATGATCCTGCATGTATTCTATTACGGCACTTCCCAGCCCACCCGTGCGCACTCCATCCTCCACAGTAATGATGTGCTTGAATGAATGTCCCACCTTTTCCAGAATCTCTTCATCCAAGGGTTTCAGGAATCGCATGTCGTAGTGAGCGATGCTCAATCCTTCTTTTTCTGCCTCAGCAATAGCTTCCTCTACCGTGTTGCCAATAGGGCCGATGGTTAGGATTGCCAGGTCTTTTCCCTCGTGAATAAGGCGTCCTTTTCCCACAGGGATTTCCTCCATCTCACATTCCCAATCGACCAGTACGCCACGTCCGCGAGGGTAACGGATTACGAAAGGTCCCTTCTCTGGCAGCTGGGCGGTGTACATCAAATGACGTAATTCATGCTCATTCATGGGGCTGCTGATGGTCAGGTGGGGTATGGGACGAAGGAAGGCCAAGTCAAAGGCTCCATGATGCGTTGGTCCATCCTCGCCCACGACACCTGCTCTGTCTAGACAAAGAACCACATTGAGTCTGCTGATGGCCACGTCGTGGATGATGTTGTCATAGGCTCGTTGAGCGAAGGAAGAATATATGTTGCAGAAAGGAAGCAGTCCTTCCGTAGCCAGTCCGCTGGAGAAGGTTACAGCGTGTCCTTCTGCGATTCCTACGTCGAAAGTTCGCTCTGGCATAGCCTTCATCATGATGTTCATGCTGCAACCTGTGGGCATGGCAGGCGTTACACCCATGATTTTGGGATTCTTTTCAGCCAGCTCCAGCAATGTGTGTCCGAAGACATCCTGATATTTGGGAGGCATGCCGTCTGTGTTGACTTTGATGCGCTCTCCTGTTTCTGGATTGAACTTTCCTGGGGCGTGAAACTCGATGGGATTCTTCTCTGCAGCCTTGAATCCTTTGCCTTTCACCGTGTGGACATGAAGCAGTTTCGGACCCTTCATGTTGCAGATGCTTCGCAAGGTCTGAACCAGTTCTATCACGTTGTGTCCGTCCTGAGGACCGAAATAGCGGATGTTCATACCCTCGAAGATGTTCTGTTGGTTGTTCAGCAGGGATTTCAGGCTGTTGTTGAATCGAATGATGCGGTTGCGGCGGTTCTCGTTGAGCAAGCCCCATTTGAACAGGTGTTGGGCAGCCACGAAACGCACATGATTGTAGGTACTGCTCGTGTGGAGCTGATGCAGATAATGCTTCATGCCTCCCACACTGCGGTCTATGCTCATGTTGTTGTCGTTGAGCACTATCAGCAGGTCATTGGGCGTGCTGCTGACGTTGTTGAGTCCTTCGTATGCCAGTCCACCGCTCATGCTCCCATCGCCAATCACAGCCACCACATGCCGGTTCTCCTCGCCATTCTTCCTGGCAGCTACGGCCATCCCCAATGCTGCAGAGATGCTGTTGGAGGCATGACCGCAAGTGATGGTGTCGTATTCGCTTTCTTCAGGGGAGGGGAACGGGCGAAGGCCGTGCAGATGACGGTAAGTGTCGAACTTCTCTCGCCTTCCTGTCAGTATCTTGTGTCCACCAGCCTGATGCCCCACATCCCATACGATGCGGTCGTAGGGCGTGTCGAAGACGTAGTGGAGAGCAACAGTAAGCTCCACCACACCAAGACTGCTGGCAAAATGGCCTGGGTTGTCGGCTAGGGTGTTTATCAGTGATTGGCGCAACTCATCGCACACTTCAGGCAGATTCTCCAGCGGCAGGGAACGCAAGTCTGCTGGCAAATGTATGTCGTTTAGTAGTTCGAGGCGTTTTTTTTTCACTTCAATATTACATTTTCGCGCTGCAAAATTACATATATTTCGTGGAAGTTCGTAATTTTGCGGTAGAAAAAATGCTTTTAGTGTCTGATGAGCACCCCATATCTGTTTCGAACCTTGGTGGATGTACCTGTGTGGAATCCACTTCTCACCCTGCGTGATGAGAGTGTTTTCTTGGGTTCTTGCTTTGCTGAGAACGTGGGACATCGATTCCTCGATTATGGTCTTCCTGCCATTGTCAACCCGTTGGGAGTCCTCTATAATCCAGCCAGTATCCTCGAGGTGGTGCGTCAGGCGTTGCGACCTGATGCGTTGCCCCTCTTCCAAGCAGATGGAGAGTGGCGCTGCTGGCTTGCCGATACCCAGTTGGGCGGCTCCTCTGAGCAGGAATGCCGTGAGGTGGTCGAGGGTGCCTTCTTGCTGTTGGGCGAGGGGCTTCGCAGGGCGCGGAATGTGTTTCTCACGCTGGGCACCCATGTCTGCTACCGCTTGAAGGAAGGGAAGCTGCTGGTCAGCAATTGCCATAAGCAGCCTGGCAGGCTCTTCGATGAGGCTCGCCTCTCTCTCAGCGAATGTGTCGCTGCCTTGGAGGAAATCGTCCTGCTGCTTCAGGAGGCCAGTCCTCAGGTGCGTATCGTGCTGACAGTCAGTCCATACCGATATGCCAAATACGGATTCCATCAGAGTCAGATAGCCAAATCCACGCTTCTCCTCGCTGTGGACGAACTTTGCCAAAGATTCCCCTCCACCGTCTGCTATTTCCCTGCCTACGAGATCATCATGGACGAGCTTCGAGACTATCGCTTCTATGCCTCTGATATGCTGCACCCTAGCCCCCAGGCGGTCGATTATATTTGGCAGCGCATGGTGGAGAATCTGATGGATGCTGAATTGCAGCAATACCTGAAGGAATACGAGCCGATTCGCAGGGACCTGGCTCATCGCCCCATTCATCCGGATTCTCCTCAAGCAATTCATTTCCAGCAATCTGCAAAGGAGCGGCTGGAGGCGTTGAAAGCGAAATATGGAATCACTTAGATGAGATGAAAAAGTCAACACGTTGAATCGTCGAACTCAACACGTTGAAACCGCAAACTCAACACGTTGTCTTTTCGAACTCAACACGTCATGAAACAGTAATAGAATGTACAAGATATCTGAAATAACAGCTCTGACAGGAGCTCACCAAATAGGGAGGCATGATCAGGAAATCGACTGGTTGCTGACGGACAGCCGCAGTCTTTGTTTTCCTGAGTCCACCCTTTTCTTTGCCATCCGTACTCAGCGGGGCGATGGACATCGTTTCGTGCCGGATCTTTACCAGCGGGGAGTCCGCAGTTTTGTGGTCGAGAGCGTCCCTGAGGGCGATTTCCCTGATGCAGTCTTCCTGTTGGTCCCTGATTCTTTGCAAGCCCTTCAGCGGCTGGCAGAGCGTCATCGCGAGTCCTTCGACATTCCAGTGATAGGCATTGCAGGCAGCAACGGAAAGACTACCGTCAAAGAGTGGATCTATCAGATGTTGTCGCCCGACTACACAGTAACGCGCAGCCCTCGCAGCTTCAATTCCCAGATAGGCGTTCCTCTCAGCATCTGGGGGCTGTGGCATCAGTCCGAGATAGGAGTCTTCGAGGCTGCCATCTCCCAACCTGGCGAGATGCAGGCCCTGCAGCGCATCATCCAGCCGACGATTGGAGTCTTCACCTGCTTGGGTTCAGCCCATCAGGAGAATTTCGAGAACATGAGGCAGAAGTGTATGGAAAAGCTCGTCCTCTTCCATGATGCGAGAGCCCTCATCTATCCTGCTGATGATCAGCTGGTGGCAGATTGTGTCGCGCAGCTGGACTTTTCTGGTGAGCTGATTCCTTGGCACCACAAGGGAGACGCCTTGAGCGACAATCGTGAGATTGTGGCTACCGTTTGCCGCTATCTGGGTATGAAGGAGGAGGTCATCCAGCAGCGTCTGGCTCATCTGGAACCTGTGGCTATGAGGCTTCAGGTCTTGGAGGGACGAAACCAGTGCACGCTGATAAACGACTCCTACAATAGCGATCTCAACAGCCTGGACATCGCCCTCGATTTCATGAGCCGTCGTCCTGAAGGGCAAGGGCGCACGCGTACCCTCATTCTCAGCGACATCTTGCAGAGTGGAGTGCCCCCAATGATGCTCTATACGCATGTGGTCAAACTTCTCGAGAGCAGAGGTATCGACCGTTTGGTGGCTGTGGGACCCTCCATCAGCCAACACAAAGCATGTTTCAGCGAACTCGATGCCCAATGCGATTTCTTTGCTGACACGCAGGCTTTGCTCCAGCACGGACTTCTGGATGAGCTTCGCGACCAGCTTATCCTCATCAAAGGAGCCCGCTCGTTCCACTTCGACGACATCACGGATTTACTCGTTAAGCGAGTGCATGAAACCATTCTCGAGGTGAACCTGGGCGCTGTGGTGGAGAACCTGAATTACTATCGCTCGTTCTTGCGCCCTGATACCAAGATAATCTGCATGGTGAAGGCAAGTGCCTATGGAGCAGGGGCGATTGAGATAGCAAAGACGCTGCAGGAGCACAGGGTTGATTATCTGGCTGTGGCGGTTGCAGACGAGGGCGTGGAATTGCGTCGTGCGGGCATCACAGGCAGCATTATGGTCATGAATCCAGAGATGAGTTCCTTCCACACACTTTTCCAGTACGGACTGGAGCCTGAAGTGTACAGCTTCCGTCTGCTGGAAGCTCTTGTCCAGGCAGCTGAGAAGGAGGGCGTCACGAATTTTCCTGTCCACATCAAGCTCGATACGGGTATGCATCGCCTGGGTTTCGACCCGCTGAAGGACATGCCTCGCTTGATAGAACGGCTTCACCACCAGACGGCAGTCATCCCCCGTTCCGTCTTTTCTCATTTCGTGGGAAGCGACAACGACGATTTCGACGAGTTCAGCGCCCATCAGTATGAGCTTTTCCTCCAAGGCAGCACTCTTCTGCAGGCAGCCTTCTCCCATCATATCCTTCGCCATATATGCAACAGTGCTGCCATCGAGCACTTTCCTGACCGCCAACTCGACATGGTGCGGCTGGGGCTTGGACTCTATGGCATCAACAGCCGAACCAATCAGATGATTCACAACGTGAGCACCCTGCGTACCACCATTCTGCAGATACATGACGTACCGGCAGGTGAGAGTGTGGGCTACAGCCGCAGGACTTATCTGGATCGTGACAGCCGCATTGCCAGCATCCCCATAGGATATGCCGATGGGCTCGACCGCTATCTGGGTAATCGGCGTGCCTATTGCTTGGTGAATGGCCAACGGGCTTCTTATGTGGGCAATATCTGCATGGATGTCTGTATGATTGATGTGACGGACATATCGTGTCAGGAGGGCGATAGCGTCGTTATCTTTGGCGAGGAGCTTCCTCCCTCTGTGCTTGCTGATATTGTTGGCACCATACCTTACGAAATCCTGACGGGTGTCAGCGATCGTGTGAAACGGATTTATTTCCAAAAATAAATAAGGTATAGCAACCTGTTCCTGGCAGGCTAAAAAAGAAAGAAGAAGGCTACGGATTCATCGCAGCCTTCTTTCTGTTTCGTGTTCTTCCTTATCCTCTTTCGTGAGGTAGGAGAGAGGAATCTACTTCACCATCACCTTCTTGCCATTGATGATGTATACACCCTTCTGGGTCTTCTCCACACGGATACCATTGATGGTGTAGACCTTGTCCTGTGGGATGTCAGTCTTGATGCTTTCGATGGCAGTTCCGTCATTGTAGAAGGTGCCGTCTTCAGCACGTTTCACGAAACCGTGTGTGGGATCGAGAACGGGGTAGGGATCTACGCCAAGAGTCTGGAACCACTGAGGTGTCTCCTGTCCCTCGTTGAGAGCGAAGCAGATAGCACCGCTTGCCAGCTCAGAAGCACTTGCACTGAAGTTGGTAGACAACGTGTTGGATCCAGATGCACGCTCAGCGCAGTCTGCCAGCCAGAAGCTTGTCTCGAAGGCAGCAGAGCTGTAGTTGCGTAGCCATCCAATCAAGGCTCCTGCATAGGTAGATGTTCCACCCGTGTACTCAATTTTACCTACACCCAAGCAGTTGTGGATACCGCCACAGCTAGCATTGTTCACGTAGCCAAAGATACCAGCTGCAAAACATCCTGCGTTGTCGAACGTGATGGTTCCGTAATTGGCGCAGTTGTAGAAGCTACCCGTATTGGTGTAGGCGGCAATACCTGCAAAGCAGTCGTTGTTGCCTGGGCCGACTGTCAGCGTTCCGCTGAACGAGCAGTTGCGGATGACGGTCGAGTTGCTGGCTTCACCTGTGATACCACCTGTATGGGTAAGACCAGATGCGGTAGCATCGATGTTGAGGGCAGAGTGAACGTTGGTAATCTGTGAATTATCGCAAGCGCCGATGACGCCATTGATTGGGTGGTTGCAGATCAGGGTTCCCTCGATACTGAAGTTGCTGACGCTTCCTTCCTTTACCATACCGAAGAGTCCGCCGTAGTTGGCTGGAGTGCTCTGGTTGAAGTTCGTGATTTTGTGGTTCTGTCCGTTGAAGTTGCCCGTGAATGGATTCGAGTTGTTGCCAATGGAAATCCAGTTTGCAACCTCAGCCAGGTCGATGTCATCCACCATGACAGCATTGATTCCTGTGTTGCCCTTGTTGACTGTAGCGCTCAGCCAGCGCAGGTTGTTGTAGGTGGCAATCTGGTATACGCCATCGATGCTCTCAGGCTCGATGCCATAGACGCTGATATAACCCAAGCAGTTCTTCAGTTCCGTCTGATCGAGGGCTTCCTGCAGTGTGTAGGCACCTTCCAGGCACTTCACGTCAATGTTTTCGTAGGCATCGGCGATGCTCTCCAGTTCGATGTCAGTGAAGGTGTAGATGGAGCTTTCGCCGTAGGCAGCATCATAAAGTGCTTCTGCGTCAGCCAACAGGTTGATGTAAGCTTGCTTGCACTGGTAGATTTCAGTGAAGAGCTTAGAGAACTCCTCGACCAGCGCATACTGTTCTGCGCCAGTAGAAGCGCTTTCTGCTGCTGTGATTGCAGCCTGCAAGCGTGTGCGGAGTTCTTCCGAGTAGTTGGGACACTTCTTGTATTCAGCCTGATCGTAGATGTTCTCCTTTGCCGTGTTGGCGCGTGCCACCATACTTTCCAGTGTGCCACTCAGGTCAGCTTCATCCACACTGCCCAGATAGCGCAGGCTGGTCAAGCCAAAGCCTACCCAGTCGCTACCGCCATTGGTGCCCCAGTTGGCAATTCCGATGGTCAGCTTGCCATCTTCGCCTACGTTCACAGCCACCTTGTTGTCGGCATGACGACCTGCCCCAAAGGCATAGCAGCAGCTTTGGAGGCCGTGCAGACCATAGCCAATCAGTTCGCCCATTTCATTGTAGATTTCGCGGTCGGCTGTCTCGCCAGTGATGTAGCAGTTCTCGTGGTCGATAGCATCCTCGACGGAAATCATGCCCTCAGGGTCAGCCATTACGTAGTTCACGTTCTCGTTGGCGTAGATGACAGCCGAGTAGTTGATGCTGGTCTGGTCGTCGGCAGGACGCTGTCCGGCATACATCTGCATCTCGTAGATGCCAGGCTTGAGGCCTTCGATGGTCTGATAGAGGTCGAACTTGTTGTCCCAGAACTGTCCGGCATAGTTCACACCATTGTTGCCAAAGTCGTAGACGGTACCTTCCCAACCTTCCTTCTCTTTCTTGAAGTCAGGATTGATGAGCAGGAGGGTCACATCGGAGCCAGCCTTGTAGCCGTTGGCGATAGCGGTGCGGAGCAGAGTTTCCAGAGACTCGATCTCAGCGTCCAGCTCGTCGCCGCTCAGCAGGTGATTCTCGATGATGTAGGAGTACGTTCCGTTGGTGTAAGTCTCGCTGGGTTCCACATAAGTGTCGAGATATTCCTCCAGTGTGGTGCGCTCAGCGCTGTCGAAATCGTCGTGCTCATCCAGATATTGAGCCAGATAGGTGCACTCTGCGTCATACTTCTGGTAAGCAGCTACAGAAGCGTCAATCTTTGCGCTCAGGTCATTGGCTTTGTTCATCTGAGCCACCAGACTTTCCATATCGGTTGCTTGGTAGATTTCCTCCAGCGTGCTCTCGAACTCTGTCAGCAGGGCTTGCTCAGCAGCTATGTCCAGATCCTTTGCGCTCAGGTTCTCGTAGATGTCACTCAGGATGTCCAGGAAGTCAGACTCGTTGCCGAACTGCAGTTCAGACATCTGGATGGCATCGCCGCTGTTGGCTGATTCGACCACTACCTTAAAATACTGGTATTCATCTGTGTTTTCCTCAGAGAGACCGAAGTAGAAGGGAGTGAAGTTTGCTGCGCCCAGACGGTCTTGCCCGATGTCTTCCTTGTGGTCTATCAGCACCCAACCCTCGTTCTCGAGTACAGCTTCGTCGTCGCTCTCGAAGTTGGCGCCATAGATGCTCCATGTCTTCCAGTTACGGGAGGGGAAAGTGCCTGTGTCGTTACCTGTTATGAGGGTGTAGAAGAAGGGTGCCGTGGGTTTGGCAGTCTTGAAGATGGCATAGCCGGGAGTGGAAGGAGTTACGCCAGGCATACACCATTTGCTCGTCTCGAGTCCGTCGATCAGGGCTGCAAAGCCTTCGTTGCTGGTGAAACCTGTGGAGCCGCGCAGGGCGACGCTTCCGCCCAGGATGGCACTCTCCAGGAGGTTCATCACGTAGATGGCCTCGTCTCTGATGGCCTTGTCGTTCAGCTTGCGGTTCTCGATGATGTACTTGTAGGAACCGTTGTTGTAGGTCTCGCCCGGCTCGATGTACTCATCGAGATACTTCTCGAGGAATTCGCGGCTGGGACCTGCAAAGTCCGTGTATGTGCTCAGGTAGTCGCTGACGTAGTTGATGCTGTCCTGGTAAGCGGCGTAGGACTCTTGAGATGCTGTGATGGTTGGCTGCAGGGATGTCAGCTCAGCGTAGAGGGTGTTCATCGTAGTGATGGAAGTGGTCTTGCGCAGCTGTGCGAGTGCCTCAGCGTAGCGGTCGGTCAGCGACTTCATGGCAATCACGTCATAGTCGAATTCTGAAGCCAGGGCATAGAATTCGCTTCGCATGCCCAGGAAGTTGCTCTGGTTTCCGAAGCTCAGCTCACCCATCTGCTGCAGGCCGCCGCCAGAAGCGGTGATGACCACCTTGAAATACTGGTATTCCGTGGTGACGGTGGTTGAGGTGTAGAAGAAGGCGGCTGTCTTGTTGGCAGCAGGCAGCTGGTCAGCTCCGATGTTGACCTTCTCGTCGATGAGTACCCATCCTTCAGCATCCTTGGTAGCCTCTTCGTCGCTGGCGAAGTTCCCGCCATAGATGTACCAGGTCTTCCAGTTGCGGTCAGGGCTGTTGCCTGTGTCGTTGCCTGTGAACAGACGGTAGTAGGAGGGTTTGATGGGGTCGCTTGCCTTGAAGACAATCCACCATCCGTTGTCGTAGTTCTCGTGACCCGTGTTGCTGCACCATTTGGTGTCGTCGTTGCCGTCCACCAGACTCTGGAATCCCTCGTCCTGGTTGAAGCCGGCTGTACCATCCAGCGATTCGTAGACAACGTCGATTCCTGCATCGCTTCCAGTGGAATAGAGGTCAATCAGTTCGAACAGGAAGTTCGTCTCGGCCTCGATGTCGGCTGCGCTCAGCGTGTGGCGCTCCCAGATGTAGGGGTAGGAACCGTTGGGGAAGTTTCCGTTGGGCTCAATGGTGTTGTTCACGTAGTCGTTGATGGTGGCTCGTCCTGCAGAAGCGATCTTGCCAGCCTCCAGCTCGCTCTTGGCGAAGTTTACCATGCTCTGGTAGCTCGTGTAGGAACTAGCGCTGGCGGCAATCTCGCCTTGGATGGCAATCAGTTCCAGACGTGCGGCAATCAGTTCCTCGATGTCGTTGATTTGCGCCATTGCGTCCAGCTTAGCCTGGTATTTGTCTATCAGGGCTTGTTCGGCCACCGTATTCGGGTCGAAGGTATTCACCTCGTGTAGGATAGTGGAGCGTACCTGGGGGTATTGGGCAGCTTGACCGAATGTCAGCTCTCCCATCTGGATCAGGCCACCGCTGTATGCCTCATTGATTTCCACCTTGTAGTATTGATAGGGGGTGGTGCTCTTCTCCGACAGGCCAAAGTAGAACTCCGAATAGTTGGCTGCGCCCAGGCGGTCCTGACCAACATTCACCTTGTTGTCGATCAGCACCCATCCCTCTGAGTTGCGGGTTGCCTCGTCGTCGCTCTCGAAGTTCGCGCCATAGATGCGCCATGTCTTCCAGTTGCGGCCAGGGTTGCCTTGTGTGTCGTTTCCAGTCATGAGGCTGTAGTAGGCAGGTACCAGCTTGTCGCTTGCCTTGAAGACAATCCACCAGCCGTTCTCGTAGCCTTCGTGAGTGTCGTTCGTACACCATTTCGTGTTTCCGTTGCCGTCCACAAGGCTGGGGAAGCTCTCGGCATCATTGAAACCTTTCACACCGCTCAGGGCCGTGTAGGTGACATTGAGGTTCTCGCCAAACATGAACTCGCTCATCTGGATCGTGGTGCCGTCGGATGCCTCAGACACTTTGATCATGAAGTACTGGAACGCAGTACTGTTGTCCTCGCTGAACTCGAATGTGGCCGACACCAGGTCTCCAGCAGGCAACTGGTCGTTGGTGATCTCTGTCTGATGGTCAATCAGGACCCATGCCTCAGCGTCGTCGGTTGCCTCGCTGTCGCTGCTGAAGTTGGCGCCATAGATGTCCCAGCTGCGCCAGTTTCTTCCGGGGAATCTCGATGTGTCACCGCCAGTGATGAGGGTGTACACACTGGGCACCAAGGCTTCGTCAGCCTTGAAGATGATGGTGGCAGGAACATCGGTCAACCACTTGGTGGCCGTACGTCCATCCACCAGACACTGATAGCCTTCGAAGCCCGTTCCGCCGGTGCCAGTCAGGGCTGTCAGTCCCACTCCCCAAGCACTCTGTCCCATCACGCTCATCAGGACGGTGAGGGTAAGGCTCAGGAGGAGGTGTCTCTTGCTCGTAAGTAATCTTTTTTCCATGTTTTGATGAATTAGAGTTAGTTGTCGTTTTTAGTTTTATTTTGTTCGCGCTTGCGTGATTACAGCACAAAGTTACGAAAAAGTTTCGAGAATTCCAAATTTTCCTATGCATATTTGGGAGAAAAGTGAAAAGAGACTTGATTGCCAATGCCTTACGTACTATGGTCCGATAACAGGAGGGCGATAAATCGATGATGACTATAAACGGGACGAAAGTAGCCCCTCGTCAGGCAGCATCATGTACGGGTAAAATACAGAAAAAATGGATCAGCTACAGAGAAAAGTACCTCAAAAATTTTGAAATTCAAGAAGGAGCATGTACCTTCTCACCACAAACCCTGAAAACGATTGAACAGCTTTCCGCGGAGCCTGTTCAACAAAAACACAAGGGTTAAGAGATAATCATTCAACTTCTGCCAGGGATAGGGATTAAGGTATCAAACAGGCATTCAACCTATGGCAGGGGTAAGGTAAAAATCATTCAACTTTTTTTAGGGAAGTACAGTTCCCCCTGCCTTTTTGTCACTTTGTAACTTTGTCACAATGTAACATTAAGGATATTCAATTTGTGTCAGTTAGACTTTAGAATATATAGTATAATATATTTAAATATATTATACTATATATTCTAACAATCCACCCTGCACATCGGCAGATGCTTAATGTTACAAAGTTACATTGTTGCATTGTTACAAAAACAGCTCTCTTTCATCTATTCCATACTGCTGGCAAATCCACTCTACCGCCACGGGTGGCAGGAGTTGTGTCCTTGGTGTAACACCCCACTGGCTCAACTGTTCACTCTGCTGTTGGAGCCAGCGCTGGAAGGTGCGGTAACTAACTCCGGCGGCTCTCGCTATCTCACTTTTCAAGTAACTTTTCATCGTTCGATTCCTCCTTATTTATTATAGTACAAAGTTACAAAATAAACACGAATTTCGCAAGAAAATTCATTACAAATTATGGGCAATAATGGACAAAGATAGACAATAATAGACAATAATAGACAAAGATGGACAAAGATAGACAGCCATCCACCAGTTCTTCGTACCTTTGCTGTCGCTAAGGTACTAGCGCTCGACCATACAATTAAAAAGAGTTTATTGTATCGTGCTCGCTTAAACGTACCTTTGCATCGTGTTAGAAAGAGGAAATCGATGAGTTGAAAATCCGGAGTCAACACGTTGAGGAACTTCATCGGACACGTTGATATCAGACGGATCGGAGCACAGGCGAGTGCTCAGAGGAAAGAGTGGATTGACTTGATGTTTGTAGTGGGATTTGCAGCTGCTGGCGCTCAGAAATGGATGCTGAAGTCGGCTCCTGCCTGCAGGGGACGGCCGCGCTGGGCAAAGAAGAGTTGGCTGCCCGTGGCGTTGCTGTCGAAAGCAAAGGTGTTGTAGCGGGTGTTGGAGAGGTTGCGGCCCCAGAGCTGAAGGGAGATGTCGTGGGCAAAATCGAGGCGAAGGTGAGCGCCTGGGGTGGCGTAGAAGGGTTGGTTGTAGGTCTGCGTCTCGTCCCAGTAGATTTGCCCTTGGGCGGTGAGATCGGCGCCCAGAACGAGAGCGTGGAGTGCCTTCTGGCCGAGCGGGAAGCGGTAGTCGGCACGAAGGGCCAACGTGTGGGCTGGCACGAAAGGAACGGCATTCCCCTTGTAGGAGACCTGCTTGCCGTCGATGGTGTCGTCGAACCGCTTGAAGGCGGCATGCGTGTAGCCGTAGGAGAGATGGTAGGAGAAACGGTCTTCGCAGGCAAGGCCATGCAGGGCGAGCTCGAGTCCGCAGCTGTGGCTCTGGGCAGCGTTGACGGTCAGGCGGCCATAGCCGTAATTGTTGGCAAAGCGTGCCACCTGCTGGTTGTGGACCTCCATGTAGAAGAGCGAAGCATCGAGCTGCAGACGCTCCTGGAAGAGGTTGAGATGGGCGCCCACCTCGTAGTTCCACGAGGTTTCTGGCTTGTAGCTGATGGCGTCGCGTATCTGTTCGTAGCCTTGCTCGTCGTGCTGGACATCGAGGTCAGCGCGTGCGGATTGGGCGTACTGACGAAGCTCTGGCTGCAGGATGTCGCTGAACGACTGTATGTTGTATCCTCCTGCCCTGTACCCTTTGCTGAAGGTGGCATAGAGGACTCCCTGGTCGAGCTTGTAGCGCAGTGAGGCCTTGGGGAGAAACTGGTGGAAGAAGTGGTCGTCGGAGTGGCGGAGGATATCGGAAACCCTTGCATCAACATGGATGCCAAGCACGCTCTCGACGATATGGGCCTGAGCGCCAGTATGGTAATCGATGGCCACGTGGCTGAGGTCGTAGCGCACGCCCAAGGTGGCCGTGAGGCGTTGGGTGAGGTCGTAGTTGCTCTCGTGGAAGAGTCCCAGGTTCTGCTGGGGAGTGGAGAACCTGCCGAAGATGGGTTGGTCGATATCCATGCGGATGTGGCACCCTCCACGCGCCTCGATGTCGGCAATCGTCTCAGCGTCGGCTTGTGCGAGTGCTTCTTCGCGCGACATGCCCTGTTCCATCAGTTCCATCATGCGTCGGCCAGACATAGCGTTGAGCATGCCATAATAGGCATAGTCCTGGATGGTCTGGGAGAGATGGTCGTTCATGGCAGGACGGAAGATGACAGGAGCATCGACGCGATGCCAGAGGGACGAGAAGAAAGCACCGGTCGCCCTTTGCCATTTTCCTTCCTTGCGGCTCTTCAGGGTAACCTCCTCCGTCATCGCTTGCTGCCGCTGGTGCTGCTGCATCCGCATGAGATCTGCCTGGGTGTAGTCGATGTCCATGTGCATGTGGTCGCGCAGGTATTGAAAGCTGGTAGCTGAGGTGAGCGTGAAGCGTGGAGCCTGCCATTGGATGGTGAGTCCTGTGGTGAGAAGGTGTCGCTGGTAGTCGCTTTCATGATCGGAAGTCGGCAGGGCTGCCCGTCGGCTTTCGAGGTCAAGCTGTCCGTAGGGGAATCCCTTCTGGTCGACCCATTGGTAATCAGCCGTAAGGTCGAAGGAAAGGTCACGGGAGGGCAGATAGATGCTGCGCAGACGCCCTCCTGCCTCATTGCTGAGGTCTGCTCGCCGTCCTGTTGTCTGATTCTTCCAGAAGCCATCCATGCCCTCGTAGAATGTGGCTGCAGAGAGAGCGAAGCTGTCGCTGAAGCGGTGATAGTGGGCTGCATCGACCTGGCGCTGACCATAGGTGCCACCGTTTATGCGGAGGTCTGTGCCCTGATAGTTCATGGGGTTGTGGGAGTACAGGCGTATCAGTCCTCCCTCGGAATTCATGCCATAGAGTGTCCCCTGGGGCCCTCGCAGGACATCGACGCGTTCCAATCCGTAGGTGTGGATGTTGTACATGCTCTTTGTGGCGAGTGGAATGCCATCGACGTACATGCTCAGCGCAGAGCTTCCTTCCTTGGAGCCAATGCCACGGATGTAGGCCGACGAGGTGTAGCGCGAGCCGTAGTCCGGCATAGAGAACGAGGGGACGTAGAGACTGATCTGTCTGGTGTCATTGATTCCCAGCCCCTGCAGGTCAGCGGCTGAGAACATGGTGCTGCTCAAGGCTTGCGAACGCAGTCGGCCGCTTTCTTTGGGTTGAGTCACGACGATGATTTCGTCGAGGTCTACCACTCGCGAAGTGTCTGCCACGCTTGTGTCGTGGAGTGGGGAGGAGGGATTGGAAAGCTGGTCGCGGATATGTTCAGCACGCAGGCTGGCAAAAGCCGCTGTGCAGAGCAGTATGGCAGTCAATCCCTTGGCAAGTTGCATGTTTCCTTGTCTTTATTCCTCCGTGGGGAGGATGTACTAAGAATTTCTTCGAAGCTGTCAGTCAATTGGTAGGCCCGGGCCCGTATGGAAGGTGAAGGTCATCTCTCCGTGGGCGCCAGCTGTAGTCATGTTGGCAATGATGATAGCCATCATTTGTTTCTTGTCAGCGCTGATGGTGGCCTGAGACAGTCTGCAGCCGAATTCCTCCGTGGTATTGTCGCGCGGATTGTTCATGACGAATGATCCTTCGCCCTCATGCAGTATGTATCCCTGGCCAGATTCTATCTTGTTGGCCTTGATGCCTGTGATGGTTGCTGTGCCCCATGTCTTGTTTTTGAAGGTGCCAATGAGCGTGCCGTCATCGGATAAGGATAGTTTGAGGGTGTCGCCCTCGTAGGTTTTGTCGATGAAATTGGTTTTCAGATGGGTCCATCCTGTATAGGTGCCCACCACTTCCTTGTTGACTTTGCTTCCTTTGCCATTATCTTGAGGTTCTTGTTCATCGTCACCACAAGAAGCGAGTACGAAAGCGCCCATTACGAGGGCTGCGATAAGAGGGAAAAAACGGAATAGTTTCATAGTTGTCTTGTTTTATGATTGTTTGTGGGTGCAAAGTTAATGAGGATTGTCCATGTGGGCAATCCTCATTTGTTATGATTTGTTGGAAAGAGGAGATTTTTTAGCTCTGCTTCCGCTCAATGTAAGCGATGACTTCTCCCTTGCGTACATGCTGGCCTTGTCCCACAATGATGTCCACCAGTCTGCCGCCCAGACAGGCAGGGATGTCGACCATCTGGCCCAGTTTGTTCTCGACGTAACAGAAGTGGCTAGCATCAGCGTATTCCTTTCCAATGGCTGGAGCGATGCTGGTGAGAGTCTCGTCGCATCCGTTTACCTCGTAGAGCACAGTTCCATCCTCAGGTGCGACGATGGGATCAGCCTTAGCGTGCTTGAAGGCTGCTATGTCGGCCAGGCTGATGCCTTTCTTCTGCAGCTTCTTGTCCTTGGCAGCCTGCAGGTCCTTGTTGAACTGCTCCTTGGCCATTCCATTCTTGTAGTTGCGGTACTGGGTCTCATGCATGGCAAACTCGAAAAGCTCCTCGTCGTCTTCTCCACGCTCCCATCCGTTCTCTTCCATTTCCTTGATGAAACGTGGCAACTCGTCAGGATAGTAGCTCTGTGGGTCAGCATCCGTGAACTCGTAGCCTTTCTCCTTGGCAAGCTCTATCAGCTCAGGAGCAACCTCGCCTGGCAGCTTGCCGCTCTTGCCCAGAATCATACCCCAGATGGATTCGTCCATCATGCTGTAGCGAGGTTTGTGCATTGATTCCGTGAAGAGATTCATCAGGGCGATGTTCTTGACGTATTGTGAGAAGGGAGTTACCAGTGGGGGATAGCCGACACGTGGCCAAACGTAAGCTACCTCGTTGAAAAGCTTCACGAGCAGAGCGTCCTCGCTGTAAGGCTCCAGTCCGTCCTTCTGGCGGTTGTTGTTGATGGCAGTCATTATGCCTGTCAAATCGGCCATCATACTTCCCATCATGCCTCCAGGCAGACCACAGCCAAGCAACAGGGACGACATGAGCTTGTTGGTGGGATTCATGAAGTAGCCCAGGAAGTCGTCGATGAACTCCTGAGTCAGCTTGCGGGCCTCCATGTATGCGTCCATGTTGATGTCTGCCACCTTGAATCCATAATGCTTGAGCATGCTTTGAACGGAGATGATGTCTGGGTGAACCTTACCCCAAGAGAGTGGCTCGATGGCGGTGTCGATGATGTCGGCTCCAGCCTTGCACACCTCCAGAATGCTTGCCATAGAGAGTCCAGGGCCGCTGTGTCCATGATACTGGATGATGACATCGGGGTGCTTCTCCTTGATCATACCCACAAGCTTGCCCAGCATGGCAGGTTGTCCTATGCCGGCCATATCCTTGAGGCAAATCTCTGGAGCTCCTGCGGCTATCAGCTGTTCAGCGATGCCTGCATAGTACTCAGCGGTATGGACGGGCGAGGTAGTGATACAGAGGGTAGCCTGGGGTATCATGCCTCCCTCGAGAGCATATTTGATGCTGGGAATAATGTTGCGTACATCATTGAGTCCGCAGAAGATGCGGGTTATGTCCACTCCTTGTGCATGCTTTACCTTATACATAAGGCGGCGTACATCGGCAGGTACAGGGAACATGCGCAACGCGTTGAGTCCACGGTCGAGCATGTGGGTCTGGATGCCAACTTCGTGGAAAGGCTTGGTGAAGGCGCGAACTGCCTTGTTGGGGTTTTCTCCATAAAGCAGGTTGACTTGCTCGAATGCTCCACCATTGGTCTCTACGCGGGCAAAGCATCCCATGCGGATGATGGCTGGTGCCACACGGACAAGCTGATCAGCTCGAGGCTGATACTTTCCTGAACTTTGCCACATATCTCGGTATACCAAACTGAATTTAATTTCTTTTCCCATATTTTCTTAATAGAATTAAGAACCAATCTGGTTGGTCCCAGTTAGACAATCCAAATGCAAAAATACGCAAAAAAAATGGTTCAGCATAACGAATGGGAAAAATAATTAGCGATTTAGGCTATTTTTTCCTCGATAGCCATGTAATGCTGACAATTGGAAAGATTTGAGGAAACTTGGTGTCAGATTTCTTCTTCCTCAGAATCAACGGTGGCTCCAGGTATATAGCGCTTGAGAGCTCGTGCCACACCTGACTTCCAGTTGTTGATGTTGTCGCTGTAGAGCTCAAGGGAAGCAACCAGGCGTATCACGTTGTCGAGAGGCATGCGATAGCGCAAGACTCCACTGATGAGCTTGGCATAGTTCCAATATTCTGGGTTGAATTTCTCGCTCAATCCCTCAACAGTGGTCTTGTATCCACGCTTGTTCTGGAACTGGAAATCATAACGTTTGGAACCGTCTCGATTGACGTGCTTGATGATTTTGCCTTTGGTGACACTCTTGGGGAGAGAGATGCCTTCCTCGTCGTCCATCAAACCCGTGAAGATTTCGTAAGGACGGTTCTCGAGAAGACCTACAAAGGCCACCCACTTCTCCTTGTTGTTCTGGAAGCGTACCACGTCGCAGTCGAGCACTTCAGGCCGTGTCTCACATACCGTCATTGGAATGGCTCGAATCAGATCCTCATTGCTGAGGAAACCTTGTGCATAGAGAGCTTGCAGAAGACTTTGCGAGATGGCTTCGTTGTCGTGTCGAGTATAACGGATATCCGTAAAGATTTGAGCCAGTGTCTCTTTGTTGTTGATCTCCACGAAATGTTGGTTGTCAGGGAGCTGCTCCTTGGGACCGTAGAAACGGTCGATGCTTTCTGCCGTGTAGGGCTGATATTGTTCTTCGTGGACGAATGAGGCCAGCGGAAGACGATCAGTCAAAGGAGGTTTCTCAGCAGGCCAGCCTACGGTAAGCGTGGCCACAGGGAATACGAGTTGAGGCAGTTTCAGCGCATCGATGATCATCTGGGACATATAGACGGTGGTGCCCAGAAAGCAGACGCCCAATCCCGTCTCTTCAGCAAGGTTGCAGAATGTCTGGGTGTAGAGGAGCGCGTCTGTGGCAGCATTGATGAAGCTGAGCAGATTGTCGTATCCGGGAGAAGCCTTACGCGCAAGGCACCAGTCTGTGGTACGACGGAAATCTGCGCAGATGGTGAGCACGATGGGAGCCTCTGTGACCATCGGCTGATTGAAATGGGCTGGAGCAAGCCGTGCCTTGCATTCTGCGTCACGAGTAACGATGACGCTGTAGAGCTGCAGGTTTCCCATCGTTTGAGTGCGGGAAGCTTTCTCCAGTAACTGATTCAGCAGCTCATTGGGAATGGGCTGCTGAGTATATTTCCTGATGGTTCGTCGAGTCTGGATCTTCATTGCTTGATATTTAGTTTTGCCTCTATTTCTGCCAAGGTAGTCTGTAACCTCTTGTTGGTCTTCAGCTTCTTCTCGATGGCTCGAATGCCATGAAGAACGGTTGCGTGATTCCTGTTTCCAATGAGAGTGCCTATCTTACTGTTGTTGTAGTTGGCATGTTTTTGAGCCAGGTACATGACGAGTTGTCGGACTTCCACTATGTTGGCCTTGCGGCTGGAGCCATACACTTCGTCGGCGGTGACATTGCAGCAGGAGCAGGCGTTCTCGATGATGGAGTCCATCGTGATGGGCTTGTTCTCGATGCGCGAACTGTGTTTGAGCACTCGCTGCGCAAAGTTGAGATCCACCTCGCGATTGTAGACTACAGAGAAGGCAAGCAGGCTGTGGATCATGCCTTCCAGTTCTCTGACGCTGTCTGTCACGTTGGCTGAGATATAGTCGATTACATCTTGAGGTATGCTAAGTCCGTCTTGCTCTATCTTGTTGCGAAGGATGTTCTTGCGCAAGTTCTCCTCAGGACGCTCCAGTTCTGCCAGCAGACCCCATTTGAAACGTGTAAGCAGGCGGTCTGTCATGCCTTGGAGATTCACTGGAGGACGGTCGCACGTGAGGATAATCTGTCGCCCGTTCTGGTGCAAGTGATTGAAGATGTGGAAGAATGTGTTCTGTGTGCCCTCGAGTCCTGCAAATTCCTGGATGTCGTCCATAATCAGGACATCGATGCTCTGGTAGAAATGCATGAAGTCATTGAAGGTGTTGCGGCGGACGGAGTCTGTATACTGCACATAGAAAAGGTGGGCACTCAGGTATAGAATGCGTTTCTGGGGATACAGCTCACGCATGCGTGTACCTATTGCATTTACCAGATGGGTCTTGCCCACGCCGCTGGGACCATAAATGAAAAGTGGATTGAAGGTCTGCTGCTCAGGGTGCTCTGCAATGGCTTTCCCCACACTGCGAGGCAGCTTGTTGCTGTTGCCCTCGATGAAATTGTCGAAGTTCTGCTTGGTGTTGAGGTAGGTCTTCCACTCCTCAGGAGCGGTGTACACCTCGCTCAGGCGTGGACTCTTGTTGGCTCCAACGGGTTTGATGGTCTGCTCTATGATCTCGTTCTCCTCGCTGGGCTGTTTGACGGGGTTCTTCTTGACAACCTCTACCTCATAGTATAGTTTCACACCCTCGCCATAGATGCGGTAGATGGCTCGATGCATCAGCACGCGGAAATGCTCCTCCAGGTATTCGTAATAGAATTGACTGGGGATATAGATAACCAAAGACTTGGCCTGAGCATCGAATGACTTGAACTTGATTGGTGCGAACCAAGTCGAGTATTGCTGCTCATTGACATTGTTCTGGATGATAGCCAAACAACGTGCCCAAAGTATCTTTGGTGAATCAGACATTATTACTAAATAAAAGTTTTTATATTTGTGTTTTGTTGTTACCTTTCAACACGGTTTTTCCCGTTTTGGCTTTGCAAAGTTCGTAATATTTTGCGAAATGACAAAATCCGTTTTTTGCTTAATGTTTTTGGCGGATATTGCACAAAGTGTTGTTTTTCAGTGCTCCATGAACAATTAGGCATTTTTTTTGTCCCAAGGGGTATTTGCAAATTTATAACATGTTGTAAATCAGATATTTGAACATTGATTCAAAGTTTGCTGGGTTTCGACGTGTGAGGTTGTGTAACTTACCTATAATTACCTGTTTATAACTGACTAAAAAAATCTTTTTCACACACGACGATTATTTTTATTAAATATAAATAACGCAAAATTTTCACTCTGCGCACATGGTGGGGTAGTGTGCAAAAAACAGGTCGGAAATCAGTCCTTAGGCAGAGCTTGTTGCTTTGTCTTATCTTTCTTGCCGAAAACAGAGAAATGAACGTATCGTTTTGGGTGTGCCTTGAGGTCGTTTACAAGGCTGTCAGCACTCTGGACGGTATGATTCAGGTTATTGTAGAGACCCGGATCTTTCATCAGCAACCCCAGGGAGCCCTTGGGGTCTTGTATCTGGTTCATCATGCGATGGATGCTTGCCAGCGTCGTGTTGACGCTGTCCATCGTAGCCTGCAGGTTGATTTGGTTCAGCTTATCCGTCATAGCGATTGCATTCTGGCCCACTTGGTTGAAAGTGGTGGTCAGCTGGGGTACATCCTTTGAGAGGAGACGGTTTAACTCGTTGGTGCTCCTGTTGAGATTTCTGGTCAGGAGCTCTGCGTTCTGGAGGATGAGGACCAGATTCGTGTCGCTGGCAAGGCGATTCAGCGAGGCAATCAGGGTATCCACACGTGAGACGACCTGTTCCACCTGGGGCAGCATCTGCTCTGCTTTCCCCATCAGTCCGCTGGCATCACTTCCTGTGATGGTATCGCCTGGTTGGAAAGCCTCTGTCAGATTGGTAGCCAGCAGCATGTTGAGCGTGCAGCCGCCCAGCATTCCCTCGTCCAGTTTGGCGCTGCTTCCTTTGGGTATGCGCAACTGAGGGTCTACTTGGATGGAGACGACGACTTCCTGGGGCTTGTCGTAAGTGATGTTGCTCACGATACCCACGTTGTAGCCGTCTGCAAAGACTGTGGCACTCTTGCTCAGCCCCTTGGCATTGCTGAACTTTATATAATAGGTATCCTGGGTGCTGAACAGGCTGATTCCCTTGAGAAACTTGATTCCGAAGAACAGAATCACCAAGGCAATGACTCCCATCAGTCCTATCTTTGTCTCTTTTCTCATATCGCTCTATCCTCCTGGTGTGGTTGTCTTGCTATTTCTTGTAAGCCTTGAAGGCATTGTAGATGCTTTTTGCCAAAGCGCTTTGCCCGGCAGCGCTGCAAAGGTAAGTCTCCTCGTTGGCGTTGTTGATGTATCCCAACTCGATGAGAGCGCTGGGCATGCTGGTGGCTCGAAGCACCAGGAATCCTGCCTGATAGACTCCCTTGTTGACTCGTCCCGCTGTGCTCTTGAACTGCTGTTGCACCAGTTTGGCGAAGTTGACACTTTGTTCCATGTTCTTGTCCTGCATCAGTTCGAAGATGATGTAGCTCTCGCTGCTCTTGGGGTCGAATCCCTCGTACTTCTGCTCGTAGTTGCTCTCCAGGGTAATAACGGAGTTCTCTCGCTTGGCAACCTCCAGGTTGTCTGCTGCGCGATGCATACCCAGCGTATAGGTTTCTGTACCTTGGGGACCGTTCTTGGCTGCTGTGCTGTTCACGTGGATGCTGACAAACAGGTCGGCTTTGTTTCTGTTGGCAATGTTGGCACGTTCGTCCAGCTCTACGAAAACGTCCGTCTTGCGGGTATAGACAACTTTCACGTCAGGACAGTTCTGCTCGACGAGTTTGCCGAAAGCCAATGCTACGGCCAGATTGATGTTCTTTTCCTTACTTTTCCGTCCGATGGCTCCAGGGTCCTTTCCGCCATGCCCTGCATCGATGACGAGGGTGTATGCTTGTGCTGAGAGGCTCAGGATGAGTGTCAGCGCGATGAATGCTAATCTTTTCACTAATCAGAAATTTTCTGCAAATTTAATCAAAAATCAGAAAAAACACAAAATCTTTGCCCCCATTTCATTATATAATGTATAGGGGAGAGGGTGGATTTAACAGTAAGGATGCGAAATCACAGAAAACGCAACACGTTGAGTCCGCAATTTCAACGTGTTGTGTTTGCGATTTCAACGTGTTGTGTTTGCGATTTCAACGTGTTGTGTTCATCAATTCAACGTGTTGTCTTTTCCGACCTCACGCTTTCCTTTCTGTCAAAGTTCCAGATTCCATCTGGCTCCAGCCATAATCCAGGCTCCTGGCTGGCGTATGTTGCCTAGATCGTAATAGCGATGGTTGGTGAGGTTGGTGGCTTTCACGAAGACTTGGTATCGTGGATCTGTCCACTGAACCTTGAGGTCCAGGGTGGCATAGGGGTCGTAGCTTGTCAGTTTGCCCGTATTGAAGCCACGCAGTTGACCTGTCGCCTCATCGATGTAGTTGTCTCCATAGAGGATATAGCTGCCCATGCGGTCCTGCCAGCGAAGGCTCCAGGTGGCAGAGAGCTTGCTCCAGATGCGATGACTCATAGTTGCCACAAGCTTGTGGCGAAGGTACTCCATCGCGTAGTTGCTGCGAAAGATGTCGATGTCGTCGTGACGTGTCTGATGCATCCAGGTGTAACCCAGGTCGAGGCTTTTCAGCCAGAGGTCTCTCCCAACCAGTTCGTTGAAGTCCAGTCCCACCTGAGCCTGGAATCCCATATTGTCGAGGTTGAAGTTCGCGCTGTGATAGGTGTCGCTGGATGTGTACATGACCCAGTCAATCATGCGTTGTCCTCGATGGTAGAAACCGCGTAAAGTCCCTGTCAGGCCTGAGTGGCGATACGTTGCGCCCAACTGGGTGGAACGGTTCTCTTCAGGTCGAAGCCCTGCATTCCCATTGTGGGTGGGACTCTTGTAATAGAGGTCAGTAAAGGAGGGGAGTCGGAACCCTTTGTTGTACGATGCGTAGATTTTCCAGCTGTCTGCTGGGCGGTAAGTGATGTCTATTCCTGGATAGAAACGGTATTTGTGGTCCACGCAGGTGTTCATGTTTATCAGGATGCCAGCACTAACGGTCCATCGGTCCAGAAGGATGTTGTGTTCCACATTGTAACTCACATTGGTTCTGTTGTCGTGGCGAGTATAATGGGTGTTTTCCTCCCCTCGAACATCCACATACTGGGCTTCCTCGAGGTCGTGGCCCAGGCTGGTGCTCAAGATTCCTTCCTGTCGCAGCTCAGCTCCTGCTGCTGTGCGTCCTCCCCACCAATTGAAATATCCGCCTATGCCTGCTCCATAGACGTCCGTCTGATGGAAATTCTCGCCAAAGGTTTGCCTGTGGATCAGCTCGAAATTATCATAAGTTCGATTCCAGTAGACTTGAGGAGTGAGATGGATTTTTCCTTTCGTCTCTGCCTTCGCACTGATCAAGTATCGCTCGTTTCGCTCGTATTGGTCAGGATACGAGGCGCTGTAGAAGGTGTTGGCTCCATAGGCTTTCTTGCTGAATCCGAATTGCCAGTCGATATCAAAGTCTTGGTGGATGAAGTCTCCTTGATAGTAGATTTGTCCCTTTTGCCAATCGCTGTTGGTGGTTCCGCCATCGCTTCGTCCTCCTCCGCCACTGATTCGATTGGTCACGTTTCCAAAGGTCAGGTTGAGTCGCGCATCAGCGTCGACAGTTCCAAAGCTTCCTCCCTGTGCTCCAACGTTTAGACTGTTTCCCTTATCATGTCGCGTCACAATGTTGATTGCCCCTCCAAAAGCATTCCCTCCATATACACGGCTGGCTGCTCCCTCAAGAATCTCGATGCGCTCAATGTCATCGATGTTGACAGGAAAGTCTGCCGCTAAGTGTCCTGTGTGTGGATTGCTGATGTTGACGCCGTTGAGAAGGAGAGTGATTTGGTCGAATGTGCCACCATCAATGCTTATGTCCGTCTGGATTCCAAAGCCACCACGCTGACGGACATCCACGCCGGTAGCTAATTTGAAGAGATCATTTACACTTTGTACCCCCGCCTTCTCAATGTCCTGACGAGTAAGTACAGTCACGATACGCGCTGATTGCAATTGGGTCATCGGAGCCATCGTACCACTTATGGTTACCTCGTCGATTGTCTGTCCTTTGTCGTCTTCTGTATCTTCAATATGAAGGATAGGATTCTGGTTGAGCGTAGCTTCTGCTTGGGCAGCAACACCTAAAGTGGCGACACTCAACACTCCTATTCTCACCTGACGACCCAGACTGGCAAACGCGCTGTATCCTTTATTGGAAAATTGTTTCCAAGTGGTTACGCAAGCTTTTGTTGTCTGTTTGCTGTACATGTGATTGATGTGTTTAAATAGAAATTTTGCGATCTTGCAATTTTCAGGTGCAAAGGTACGGATTTCTCGACAAAAAGCGTTATCTTTGTCACATGAAAAAACGAAAAGATATGAAAAACAGGTTCTTTATGCTGCTTCCTCTTATGATTGTGGCCGCAGCATCCAATGCAGAAGTTACGCGTATCCTGAGCCCCAATGGATTGACATATGTGGATGTGGAGCTGAAGGATGGTCACCTTATGTATAGTGCAGGATATCGTCAGGTGGCTAAGTCGGAAACTACAGATGTGTGCCTCTTGGAAAGCTCACCTTTGGGATTTGTTTCCAACGTAGGTGATTTTTCTAAGAATCTGACCTTGAAAAAGATTTCAGATGCCAAGCAGGAAGTATATGAGTATGACCTTCGTCAGAGCAAACAGAGCCACGTTAAGGTGACCTACACTCATCAGGATTTTGCCCTTCAGAATGCAGATGAGCGCAGTTTTACTGTGGACTTTCGCGTGGGGGATGACAATATTGCCTTCCGTTATGAGATTCCAGTCTCGAAAGGTAATCCGAAATGTATCGTGATAGAGCGCGAGGCCACAGGCTTTGATTTCCCTGCAGGCACTACCACTTTTGTATGTCCTCAAGCAAAGCCTATGTCAGGATGGGAACGTACCAAACCTTCTTATGAAGAAGAGTATGTGCTGGATCAACCTGTTGGCACCCGCTCATTGAATGGCCAGGGATATACGTTTCCCTGCCTTTTCCACGAAGGTGAACGTGGTTGGGTATTGATCAGCGAGACAGGAGTGGATGGTCTCTACTGCGCCAGTCATTTGAGTGATGGCACGGCAGACGGGCTTTACTCGATAGCTTTCCCTATGGAGGGCGAGAACAATGGTTTTGGCAGTACAGGTGCCCAGTTCGGTTTGCCAGGAAAGACACCTTGGCGCACCATTACGTTGGGTAAGACTCTGAAGCCTATCGTGGAAACAACGGTTGCATGGGATGTGGTGGATCAGTTGTACGAGCCAAGTATCAGTTACAAGGCTGGCCGCTCCACATGGAGTTGGATCATTTGGCAGGATGCCAGTATCAATTATGATGATCAGGTAACCTTTATCGACCTGGCTGCCCAATTGGGTTGGGAATACTGTTTGATTGATGGCGGATGGCTTACCAACATTGGTCGTGAGCGGATGGAAACTCTTTTCGCTTATGCTAAAAGCAAGGGGGTAGCTCCTTGGGTTTGGTACAACAGCAATGGTGGATGGAACGATGCTCCCCAGTGTGCGAAGCAATGCATGTACAGTCCCATTGTACGGAAGAACGAGATGAAATGGCTGCGCGACCACGGAGTAAAGGGCATCAAAGTGGACTTCTTTGCTGGCGACAAACAGGAAACCATTAAACTCTACGAGCAGATTCTCTCAGATGCAAATGATTATGGTATCCAATGTATCTTCCATGGTTGCACTTTGCCTCGTGGATGGGAGCGCATGTATCCCAACTATAGTAGTTCAGAGGCTGTTCTGGCCAGCGAGAATTTGTATTTTAGCCAGCATGCTGACGACTTTGAGGGACAAAATGCATGTCTTCATCCATTCATTCGAAACACGGTGGGCAGCATGGAATTTGGAGGGACAGTTCTGCAACGTCGACTTCATCGTGAGCCTAACAAAGGCAACACACGTATCGTGGGTGATGTTTTCGAGTTGGGAACGGCTATTGCTTTTCAGAGCAGCGTGCAGAATTTTGCACTCACTCCCCGCAATTTGACTGAGAATCCTGATTGGGAGATCAACTTCATGCGTCAGGTTCCTACCACCTGGGACGAGACTCGTTTCCTCGATGGATATCCAGGGAAATATGTTGCCTTGGCACGTCGAAGTGGCATGCGTTGGTATGTGACGGTTTTGAATGGTCAGAAGAATACTGAATTAAAGACCACACTCGACCTCTCCTTCTTGGCAGGTCAGACTGTAACCCTTCTCTCAGATGGGAAGGATGGAAAGTCTCCATCTACCCAGACTGTCAAGTTGGACAAGAAAGGGCAACTGAAGGTGAGTCTGGCTGCTGAGAGCGGATTGGTTGTGTATTAAGTTTTACAAGGGAAACCTGATTCTGATAAATAAAGAGAAGAGACTCATCAGTCAGATGGGCCTCTTCTCTGCTTTTGTGTTCTTGTTTGAGGAATTATCTGGAGTTTCTTGCGGCGGAGTATTATATCAGAATGATTCCTGCTTCTTTGCATTCCTCCCGCATCGTGTCAGGCCAAATGCTGGATTGCGTCTCACCAATGTGGGCCTTTTGAAGTAGGATCATGCAGAGACGGCTTTGACCAATGCCTCCACCAATGCTTAGGGGCAGAGCACCTTCCGCTAAGCGGCGATGGAAATAGAGGGACTTACGTTCTTCTTTGCCTTGAAGAACCAGTTGACGGTTAAGGGATTCAACGTCAACACGTATTCCCATACTGCTGAGTTCGATGCTGTGGTTTAATAAAGGATACCAAACCAACAGGTCGCCATTCAGCCCTTGATATCCATCCTCGTTGGGAGTGCTCCAATCGTCGTAGTCTGGGGCACGGTTGTCGTGTGCCTCACCATTGCTCAATTTCCCGCCAATACCGATGATAAACACGGCTCCATACTTCTGGCAAATCAGGTCCTCACGCTCCTTTGGTGTCTTGTCAGGATATAATTGCAGCAGTTCTTCGCTATGGATAAAGTGGATTTCCTCAGGCAGATAGGGATGTAGCTGAGGGAAAGATTCGCTGATGTAGAACTCAGTACGAAGGATGGCACCATAAATGCGTCTTACAATCTTCTTTAGATAGACCAAATTCCGTTCCTCAGCCTTCATCACTCGTTCCCAATCCCATTGGTCCACATAGAGACTGTGCAGGTTGTCCATTTCCTCATCGGCACGGATGGCATTCATGTCTGTCACGATGCCGTATCCTGGCTGTATCTCGTACTCTGCCAGAGTCAGACGTTTCCATTTGGCCAGCGAATGAACCACCTCAGCAACGGACTCGCCCATATCCTTGATGGGGAAACTTACAGGACGTTCCACACCATTCAGGTCATCATTGATTCCCAATCCGCGCAACACAAAGAGAGGAGCCGTCACACGGCGCAGCCTCAATTCTGTGCTCAGACTGTTCAGAAAGAAATCTTTGATCTTCTTTATGGCCATTTCTGTTTGTTTCAGGTCTAGCAATGGTTTATACCCTGCAGGCTTCAAAAGTTTACTCATTTTTCAATCTTTTGTCAGTTTCATATCAAAATTATCTGCAAAGGTAAATCTTTATTTTCAATTTGTCAACAAGATGGGCAAGAAAAGTGTCATCATAGTGTATTTTGAGCCAATTTCCCTTTCTTTTCTTTCGCAAAAGAATGTAAAGTGGAGGATAATGAGTAAAAATAGTTGGGAGGAAATAGGGGAGATGTGCGATTTTATTTGTAATTTTGTAACCAAATCAAGTATTATGAAAGCAGAAACAGCACAATCATAAAACTCAAAAAGACATGAAAAAGATTTTGATTTTACTTTTGTCCGTATTGACTTTGACATCTGCTTACGGGCGCAAGAACTCGAGTGGTAGAACCCGTCGTGCCCAGCATGTGGTCTGGATTGGCGTTGATGGATGGGGAGCTTATGCTTTCCGAGATTCCTTCAATTGTGAGATGAAGAACATTCGCCAGCTGATGAGTGAGGGCGCATGGACAATCAAGGCTCGCACAGTAATGCCTTCTGTCAGTGGTCCCAACTGGGGAGCCATGTTTTCTTCTGCCTTACCCTGCATGAATGGTATCGTTGACAACTCGAATGGGCCAGCTGTTCCAGCCGTGACAACTGCTGAACACGGACTGTTCCCCACTATTTTCCATGTAGTTCGTCAAGCCTATCCCAATGCCGAGATTGGAGTGCAGCATGAGTGGGGTACGATCAAGTATTATGTGGATAGTCTCGATTGCAATCACGTGAAACATATCAAGGGCTCCAATGTGGAGAGAGATACGCCAGATGAAGCAGCCAAGTATATTAAGGAGAAGAAGCCAGACCTGTTCTTCATACATATCGACCAGGTGGACCATGCAGGTCATCACGACGGTCATCACACGTCGAAGTATTTCGATTGTGTCAATCGCGTGGACAGCCAGATTGGTCAGATTGTTCAGGCTGTGAAGGATGCAGGCATCTACGATGACACGATCATCATCCTGACGTCTGATCATGGTGGAGTAGGCACTGGGCATGGAGGCAACCATCCAGACGAGCTGACGGTTCCTGTTGTGTATTGTGGTAAAGGAGTAAAGAAGAATTACGAGATTCCTGATGTAGTCATGCAGTTTGACGTAGCATCCACCATTGCTGACATATTTGGCATCCAGGACCCTCAGGCTTGGCGCGGAAAGGCTACTCAGATTTTTGAGAAAAAGTGATTCGTCGTGTTGTGATCGACGAGACCAAGTGTTTCGCTTGGATTGGAAAAGAGAGAAGAGGCTTCTTGTTAGAAAAGCCTCTTCTGCTCTTTTTATATGGTTGAAACCTTACGATTTAATGGCTGCATCGAACTTGATGTCTGAAGGCTTGAAATCAATCTTGCGGACAAACTCGCAGGCCTCTCTGGCACCATACTCTCTATCCATTCCAGAATCCTCCCATTCTACGGAGAGAGGTCCCTCGTAATTGTAAGCATTCAGTACGCGAATAATCTCTTCGAAATTCACGTCACCATGTCCCAAAGAACGGAAGTTCCAGCCGCGACGCAGATCACCAAAGTCGATGTGAGAGCAAAGCAGACCATTGCGACCATTCAACGTCACAGCACAATCCTTCATGTGCACATGATAAACACGATCGATGAAGTCCTCCAGGAAGACATGAGGTGATATGCCCTGCCATTGGAGATGACTTGGGTCGAAGTTCAATCCAAACTCAGGACGGTCCTTAAACTTCTCCAGAAGGCGTTTCGTGGTATAATAGTCAAATGCTATCTCAGCAGGATGAACCTCCAGACAGTATTTTATTCCATTCTCCTTGAATACATCCAGGATAGGACACCAGAGATCATAAATCTCTTGGAATCCACGTTCTATCATCTCCTCAGTAGTCTGAGGGAAGGAGTACATGTACTTCCAGATGGTGGAACCAACGAAACCTGTCACGCAATAGGCTCCCAACTTGCGGGCTGAGATGGCGGCAGCCTTCATCGTCTCGATAGCCCAAGCACGTATGCCGTCAGGATTGTCAGCCAGCTCAGCGGGAGCGAAGTTGTTCAGACGAGGGTCATTGTAGTCTCCAACACATTGGCTGGGTACATGGGCACACAATGCTTTCACCACAAGGCCATGTTTCTCGAAGATGCCTTTTATCTCCTTGACGTAAGCATCATCCTTAGCGGCACGAATTGGATCCAGATGATTGCCCCAAATGGCAAGTTCGATACCATCGTATCCCATGTCAGCAGCCTTGCCGCAAAGGGTATCCAGATCCATGTCTGCCCATTGACAACTCATCAGAGTCACTAATCTAGCATTTCTCATGATTCTTTGTTTTATCAGTTAGTATTAAGTTCGTTTCTCTTTTCTGCAAAGATAATGATTTCTTCTGAAATGTGGCAAGGATGGATGTTGTTTTTAGGAAATATATTCAGGCTTGGTTCCGTTAGCCTTCAGTTCACCTCGATTTTATTCATCAGCGCACATGAGGAATCGTTGGAAAAAAGGGAAAGGAGCAAAGTTGACATGATGGTCTACAGCATGCAAAAAATCAGCCTTTTTATTGCAACGTGTTGAAACCGTAAAGACAACGTGTTGAAATTGCAAAGACAACGTGTTGAAATTGCAAAGACAACGTGTTGAAACCGCAAAGTCAACGTGTTGAGATTGCAAAGTCAACGTGTTGCGTCTGGTGAGTCGACGAGTGGGCTTGTACGAGGTGTTTCTTTATGCCTTTTTATTTGTCAGTTTCATCCTGAGGCTTTTCAATCCAGATCCTGGCATCTACAGCAGTCACTTCGTTCTCGTCGGCCAGCAGAGGATTGATGTCCAGCTCCTTGATCTCTGTGGCGAATCGAAGCAGGGTAGACAGCTTGACGATGATCTCCTGGTATTTGCGCTCATTGATGCCCTTCTGCCCACGTGTTCCCCGCAAAATCTTGTAGGCTTTCAAGCTGTGGATCATCGATTCTGCCTCACTCATGGAGAGAGGTGCCAGACCGCTTGATACGTCTTTCAGGACCTCTACGAAAATGCCTCCAAGCCCGCACAGAACCACATGTCCGAATCGTGATTCGTATTTGGCGCCAATGAAAAGTTCTGTTCCCTGCAGCATCTTCTGCACCATTACTGCCTTGGCGTCACGTATCCTCATCATTCGATCGAACTCTAATGCCAGATGCTCCTTGCTGCGGATATTCAATGCCACACCGCCCACGTCGCTCTTGTGGATAGGTCCCACCACTTTGGCCACTACAGGGTAGCCTATCCTCTCAGCAAAGCTTGTCAATTCCTCTTTCTGGTCAGACACGAGCTCTTGCACCATAGGTATTCCTGCGCAACTGAAAATTTCACGCACCAGATTGGGTGAGATGTAGCCTGATTCTTTGATGCCTGTCACGATGTCACGTATTCGTGGAACATCCACTCCAAAGAGATTCACTTCAGGCGGAGCAGGTTGGGGAGTGCTCATCACGCGTGCCAAGCTGTTGGCCAACGTTACTTCATCAGAGAAATTAACGTGTCCCTTCTGCAGAAACTCTGCCACCTCAGGTCCTGCAGTATGCACAGAAGGCAGGATAGGGAAGATGGGCTTCTTGCCCTTTCGTATCTTGCTGTCCAGGATGTTGTAGGCTTCATAGGGCCGCACCAACCCAGGAGTGCCAAAGATGACAAAGATGGCATCGATCCCATCGAACTTTTCCTCGCAGTAATCTATCGCGATGCCCAGTTGCTCTGCTGTGCCTGTTGCCAGGATGTCGATAGGATTCGCCACAGAGGCGCCCTGAAAGAGTTTCGATTTCAGTTCCTCTGCCATTGGGCCATCTATGCGTGGAACATGCAACCCACCTTTCGATAGAGCGTCCGTCAGCATTACTCCAGGTCCACCTGCATGCGTCACGATGGCAAAGTTCTTACCTGTCAGACTTGGCAGAGTGAAGATGCATCCAACCGTAGTCAACTCTTCGCGAGAATAGCATCTTACGATTCCCGCCTTCCTGAACAAAGCTTCCACAGCCGATTCGCTGCTGGCCATAGCCCCAGTATGACTGTTTGCAGCACGGCTTCCACTCTCTGAGCTTCCTGCCTTGATGGCTGCGATGTGGCATCCTTTTCGAATGAGGGAGCCAGCATGATAAAGCAGTTTGTCTGGATCAGCAATATTCTCGATATAGAGCAACTTTATCTTTGAATCCTGTTCAGGATTGAAATGCTCGTCCATATACTGAAGCACATCCTCAATCCCTATTTGCTTACCATTGCCGATACTCCAGACGGAATTGAAGGGCAAGCCTTTTATCACAGCAGATTCCAGAATGAAGACAGCTGTTGCACCTGATCCAGAGATGAAGTCCACTCCTTCTGGACGTAGTTGCGGAATAGGCTTCGTGAAGACTCCGTGGTACCAATCGTTCATCATGCCTATACAGTTTGGGCCAATCAAAGCACATCCATACTGATTGCAGTAGTCCAGGATCTGCCGTTCACGTTCCGCTCCTTCCTGCGTTTCCTCTCCAAACCCTGCAGATATGATAATGAAGGCTTTCACCTCTTTTTCTGCTGCCAGGTACTTCACGTAATCTGGGCAATACTTTGCCGCAACCACCAGAATAGCCATTTCTGTGGGAGGCAGTTCCTTCGCATCATGGAATGCCTTGATGCCCTGTATCTCATCCTCTCTTGGATTCACCACTCGCAGGGTTCCTTTGTAACCACCTTGCACCAGGTTCCTCACGATAGCTCCTCCTGGCTTGTGCATATTGTTGGAGCCCCCTATCACGACAATGCTTTCAGGGTGTAGAAGTTGTCTGTTGATCATTGCATTAATGTTTTCTTGCTGCTACAAAATTACTAAGTTCGTCTCAATCATCAAAGTGTTTTATGCAGTAATCTTCACTTTTTTTCTACTTTCCCCCTTGCCGCATGGGGTGAAAGAAGACAGAAACCATCAAAACAACCAAATATCTTTTGGCAGATTCGACTTAAAATTGTATCTTTGCATGGTGATTTCGCGTCACTTTCTTTTTTCGGCCCCGTAGCTTAGCTGTATAGAGCGTCAGATTCCGGTTCTGAAGGTCGAGGGTTAGAATCCCTCCGGGGTCACTTCTTTAATTCTCTATAATTCTGCTAATTGGTTACAAACAAACCAGTTGGCAGTTTTTCTTCATAATAGGACACTAGTGTTAAATAAATAATGAATGGCGTGCTATTATATTAGTTATATAGGGGAAGAACCTGAGAGTGGCGAAAACGACAAAGTAACAAAATTGAAGAAACTTCCATTCAACCCAAAAGGTCCAACACGTTGAAACAGGAGAGACAACACGTTGAAGCAGGAGAGACAACACATTGAAACAGGAGAGACAACACGTTGAAACTGCGGACTCAACACGTTCTTCCTGCCAACACAACGTGTCGAAATCAGGAAAGTGACTGGTTGGGAGGCGTTTAGTTTTCTTAGGGATGACTTGTTGATGCGATGGCAGTACCTTGGGTAATTCCACTTCCATTGAAGGCGTCTACACGGAAGTAGTAGTCTTGATTGTTGGAGAAAAGGCCAAGTTCCAAGCTTGTACCCATAGCCTGGCAAGTGCTGAATAGCTCGTCTGGACGAGTTCCCCAGTGCAGGACATACCCTTGCGCACGATTTGCCGCAGGCCAAGACACCTCAATCCTTCTCTTGTCGGAATTTCTTGCAATACTGATTTCCTTTACAGAATCTGGTTTCTTGCCTGGTGCGATACCAAAGACACGAAGGTCGTGAACTGAGAACTTGCCTGTCAGCTGGCCTGTGTTCGTGAGTCGAATGTGTCTGGCTTTTACGGGTTTGGGGAGTACAATCAGTTCGTGTGGGCGGGTAGTGGTATTGTTTGACATGTCACATATCATTCGCCAATTCGATCCGTCGTCCGAGGCTTCTACTCTGTACTTGTATGGCGATTTGGGTCGATTGGTCTCATACATGCCGAAATCCTCATCGGCAAAGTTGGTCTGCACGGCATGAATGCGGCACGTTTGTTCCAGGTCGACAGCTATCCATTCCCTTGGTTCTCCACTGGTTGCACTCCACCACGTCTTTATGGTGTTGTCTGTAGCAAAGGAGGCGGGATGATTCTCTTTCTGGGAGGATGCTGTAGCCGTTTTGCCGAGGGAAAGATCCATCCATCCAGTCCAGGGCGACTCTTTCTTCCAGTCCATCTTGCGGTTGGGAAGGATGTAAGGATAATCAGAGAAGTCTGTCAGCGCGTGGATGAAGCCCTCTTCGGTAAAGATGACAGGATAGAAACCTATGCGGCGCTCGAAGAGAAAACGTTGGCATACAACAGTTGAAGATACATGCCACCAGTTGCCATACTTGTCTTGGAAGGTGTCGCCATGTCCAGCACCCGTCATCCATCCGCCAGGCTTGATGCTGAAAGGCGAGTTGTCGTAGTGGGTAAAGGGACCAAGGGGCGAATCTCCCACATATAGTCCGTCTCCATAGCAGTCGAATTCAGTACCAGGTCCTGCATATTGCAGGTAGTAGCGGCCATTGTATTTGAACATGGCTGAACCTTCGTTACTGCTGGGGTCTGATGTGTCGTTTTTGTCTCCTCGACATTCCCATCCGTATATTTTCTCGTTATGGGGAATGAGTTCAACGGGATTGTCTTTGGCACGGAAACCGTTTTCAGTATCCAATTCTACACCTTGTATGGGTTCCACTTGGCTGCATCCCCAGTAGAGATAAACCCTGTCGTCGTCATCCACAAAGAGATAGGGGTCTATTATGATCCTTGAAGGATCGTCGCGATAGGCGCAGATGGAGTCGGAGGCTACAACCCAGGAGTCACCATCTTCTGGGGAAGAAGTCTTATATAATCTGTTCTGAAAAGATGCCATGAAGTAGAGCTCATTCTTGTAGCTCATCACAGCTGGTGCGTAAAGATCGAAAGGTAGCAGGTTGTTGGTGATGAAGGTCCAGTGATGCATGTCTTCGGAACTCCAATAGCCATAAGACTTGGATGCAAACATGTAATAACGGTCGCCGAAAAGAACGACAACAGGGTCTGCTGCCTCACGGCCTCCTTCGGAATGCTCACGAGTGAAGGCATAATCTACATCAATAGGGTTTGTGACAACCCGCGAAAAGTCTGTCTCCTTGTTGCAAGAAAGGGAAACGAGCAGTATTAGAAGGCAAGCCAACTTTGCTGCCAACCTGTCAAGATTCTTCATGGTATCTCACATTATTCATTATTATTTATTTTCATATTCCACACTATTTCAGGTATTCGTTGAAATGATTGGTGATCTGGCGGAAAAGATGGATGCGTGTGTTGCCTCCGTAAATGCTGTGATTGCGGTTGGTGTAGACCAGTTCACGGAAATCCTTGTCGGCTTGCACGAGAGCTTCTGAATACTCGGCTGTGTTGCGGAAATGAACGTTGTCGTCAGCCATTCCGTGACAGATGAGGAGGTGTCCGCTCAGTTGGCTGGCACGTCCGATGGGGCTGACATCATAGCCTTCCTTGTTCTCGTTGGGCGTACGCATGAAACGTTCAGTATAGATGGAATCGTAGTAGCGCCAGCTGGTAGGCGGGGCAACGGCTACTCCGCAGGCGAAGACGGGACGTCCCTCGCTCATGCTCATCAGGGTGTTGAAACCTCCGTAACTCCATCCCCAGATGCCGATGTGGTCTTTATCGACATAGGGCAAAGTGGCGAGGTAAATGGCTGCTTCCACTTGATCGTGACTCTCCAGCTGTCCTAACTTGAGGTAGGTGCATTGCTCGAAGTCCCTTCCACGTCCACCTGTGCCTCTTCCGTCCACACAGACGCAGATGTAGCCCTGCTCAGCCAGATATTGTTCGTAGAGTGCTCCGCCCATGTTGCCCACGTTCCAGCTATCCAGCACTTGCTGACTTCCTGGGCCGCTGTACTGATGCATCACGACAGGGTATTTCTTGTTTTCGCTGAAATTGGGAGGGAGGACCATGAAGCCATTCAGTTCTATGCCATCCTGCGTCTTGAAGGTGAACAGTCGACGTTCACCTATGTTTTTGGTGGAGAGCGTTTGTTGCAGTTCCTTGTTATCAATGAGGACCTTGAGTGTCTTTCCATTGTTGTCGCAAAGGCTAGTGACAGGAGGGGTGTTGAGATTGCTGTAGGTGTTCATGAAATAGCGGCATCCTGTGCTGAAGATAGCGTCGTTGGTGCCCTCTTGACTTGAGAGCTTGGTTACCTTCCCCTTTGCATCACTCTTGTAGATGGCTTTGCGCGTGGGGCCTTCCTGATTGCTGGCGTAGTAGACGGTGCCTGTCTTCTCGTCGTAGCCGTAGTAGTTGGTGACCACGAAATTGCCCGTCGTGAGCTGGCGTTTCAGGGTGCCAGTAAGCTCGTAGAGATAAAGGTGATTGTAGCCACTCCTTTCGCTCATGAGCACGAAACCTCCTGGGTGAGGAAGGAAGTTTTTGTAGGGGTCTTCCGTAATGTATTTTTCTGCCTGGTCACGCACGATGACGCGACACTCTGTGCTTCGAGGATTTGCCACGTAGATGTCGAGACGGTCCTGATGACGGTTCTGAGTGAGAACAAGCAGCTTTTCAGGGTCACTCGAGAAGACGATGCGTGGAATGTAGCCATCTGGGTCGAGAGGGAGTTTCATGTCTCGAATGACACGGCTCTTGATGTCGAAGGTCTGAACGGTAACGGTGCTGTTCTGGGCTCCTGCAATGGGGTATTTGTATTGGTATGCGCCTGGATAATCGGCATATTCTTCTTTCACAGGAGACAACCCCTTGAACCAAGGGAAGGAGTAAAGTGGCACCTTTGTCTCATCGTAGCGTATCCAGGCAAGCATGGTATTGTCAGCATTGAAATCGAAGGCACGATTGAACGAGAACTCCTCCTCGTTGACCCAATCAGGTTTACCGTTGATGATCTCGTTGAACTTGCCATCTTTGGTGATCTGGCTTTCGGCGTTGTCGAAGAGCAGTTTGACCAGGAAGAGGTTGTTGTCGCGAACGAATGCCACCATGTTCCCGTCGCGGCTCCAGAGGGGAACTTCCTGAGGGCCTCCGTCAGAGAGTGGAGCGAGGGTGCGGTTCTTTACATTATAGATATAGTAAACGGCTGTCTGACTGTGCCGATAAATGCTCTTCGTCTCAGTCTTCAGTAGGATGTGGGCCTCGGTAGGGCTCATGATGTAGCCATCGATGGAACTGATGCTGAGTCGCCCCTTTGTGTTGTTGACATCGAAGATGACGCCCGTCTGCTCGCCTGTCTTGAAACTGTATTGCAGGATTTGTTTGCGGTCTGGGCTCAATTGGCTGTAGCTCTCTCCATCAAGCATGGGAGTGACACCATAGATGCGTTGCGCACTATAAACACCACGACAGAGGTCATTGAGGTTCAGGTCCTCGCCGGCAAAGTTATTCAGAGAGACGGCTATCAGGAGGCTGAGAAGGAATGAAAATCTCTTCATTTTGCTATTCGTTTATTGTTTTCTATGTGCAAAGATAATACTTTTCGTTGAGAGTAAAAGAGTTTCTTAGAGGGAGATAGGTAACGTTTATGTTTTTTTTGTAATTTTGTGGCATGAAATATGTGGAATTTGGCTCCTGGCTGAAGGAACAGTTGGGCACGAAGGTGCAGAAGATTTCTGTCAATGCTGGCTTCACTTGTCCCAACAGGGACGGCAAGGTGGGGACTGGAGGTTGCACTTTCTGCCTCAACCAGACATTCAATCCAGCCTATTGCCAACCCACGCAGACGGTGAGCGAGCAACTGGAGGAAGGGAAGCGTTTCTTTGCCCGCAAGTATCCGACAATGAAGTACTTGGCTTACTTCCAGGCGTACACGAACACGTATGGAGATTTAGAGCGCCTGAGGACTTTGTATGAGGAGGCAATCAGCGTGGAGGATGTCGTTGGGCTTGTCATAGGGACCCGTCCTGACTGCATGCCTGAGGCCTTGCTGGATTATTTGGAAGAGCTGAACCAGCGAACTTTTCTGTTGGTGGAGTATGGGATAGAGAGTGCAAGCGACGACACGTTGCGTCGTGTCAATCGAGGGCACACGTTCGCCCAAACGAAGGAAGCAGTCCGCAGAACTGTAGAGCGAGGCATCCGCGTTGGAGGGCATGTCATCCTGGGATTCCCCTGGGAGAGCCATGATGAGCTTATGCGTCAGGCCGACGAGATCGCCAAGCTTCCCCTGACAACACTTAAACTGCATCAGTTGCAGATCATTCGAGGAACGGCTCTCGCTCACGAGTATGAACGTCATCCTTGGCCTCTTCCAAAGGCAGAGGACTACATTCGTTTGGTGTTGGACTATATCGCTCATCTCCCCCAGACACTCGTCCTGGAGCGCTTTGTGAGCCAATGTCCCCCAGACCTGCTTGTCGCTCCCAACTGGGGGCTGAAGAATTACGAGTTCGCGAACCTTTTAAAGAATCTTCTGGATGAACGAGAGAACGGCCTTGCCTCGAAAAGTCCTCTCTCAGAGAACAGACAGACAGTTTATGATTATGAAAAAGAGTAGTTTCTTGTTTCTTGGTTTTTTCCTGCTGAGTCTTAGTGGAGTAGGGCAGACCGTTATGGTGCACGTAACCAATCCTGTTGACCTGAACAGGAGAGACCTGGCAGAATTCCCTGCCAAAGAGGTGTATGCCAAACTGGGTGTGGCACAGGGGACGCCTATTCTGGTAAAAAATGCAGATGGGGTGGAGGTGCCTAGCCAACTGACATACGATGGCCTTCTGCTGGTGCAATCAATGGCTCATCCGCTGGAAACTGAGCGCTATGAGATCACGGTAGGTCAGCCTCAGAAGTATCGCAACGACGTGAGCGGACGTGTCTATCCTGAGCGCCGCGATGATTTGGGATGGGAGAACGACCGCAACGCATGGCGTCTGTATGGGCCGGATTTGCGCAGGGACAACCCTCATGGAATAGATTGTTTCACCAAGAATCAACCTGCTCCCAGCCTCGACAGCCTGTATCAGGGATTATTCAAAAACAAAGTATCCTATCACGAGGATCATGGATTGGGGATGGATGCCTATACGGTAGGGCCAACGCTAGGCTGTGGTGCTCCAGCTTTGATGCGTGGCGACAGCCTCCTCTATTCGATCGTTTACGATGAGGTGGAGATATTGGACAACGGCCCACTCAGATTTACCGCCCGTTTGACCTACAGGCATGAGGAAGGTTTCACAGAGACTCGACTAATTCGACAGGACAGGGGCAGTCATCTGGTGCGTTGCGAAGTGACCTATAAAGGCATCAGCGGAAAGACGGATGTCGTCTCAGGCCTCGTAGTGCATAAGGATAATCCTCACGCATACATAATCAATAAGAAGAATCAATACGTCGCCTATGCCGACAATATCAGTTCGCCTAAGACGCGAAACGGTCAGCTCTATGTCGCCTGTCTGTATCCTGAGAAGATGAGCAAGCTGGAATATCTTCCGCTGGAAAAGGAAGTCTCGATGGGCATTGGTCATGTGATAGGCAGGAAACCCTATACAGATGGCGAGACCTTCGTCTACTATTTCGGCTCAGGATGGAGCGGATACGATGTGCCTTCGATGAATGTTTGGGAAAGTCTCCTGAAGGATTACAAGGTTTTGCTGCAGGAACCCCTGAAAGTGGATTGCGGAGTGGCCCTCAAGGAACCTTTGAACTTGAAATTCTGAAATCACAAGTCCTGCAGGACGATTTTTGGCGTCAGAAATCGCAACGTGTTGAAATGCCAGAATCAACGTGTTGTCTTCGAGGTTTCAACGTGTTGATTTTGCCTTTTCAACGTGTTGTCTTTCCGCTGCCTTTTCTTTAGTTCGACAAATGGGATGCGGAAGGCTGCCAATCGATGGCGGAATCCGCTTAATGTTCGATGATGAACAGTTTTCTTTCTGAGTCAAAATGGATGCCCTCGATATGGATGAAATCTGCCAGGCTTCCATCGGCTGTGAGTTCATCAGGCGTGCCAGAGTGGACTCCTTCTGCAGTCATGAGCCAAAGCTGGTCGCTGAGTTGGAGAGCCATCTCCACGTCGTGTGTGCTGAGGAAAATAGTCTTGTTCATCTCGTGGGCGAGACGGTGCAACATGCGCATCATTTCCACTTTGGAGGGAAAATCCAGGAAAGCTGTGGGTTCATCCAGTAGGATGATGGGAGTCTGCTGGGCCAAAGCTTTGGCTATCATGGCTTTCTGAAGTTCTCCATCGCTTAGGGTCCCAATCTCCCGCTCGTAGAGCTCAGAAATCCCCACTTGGTCGATGGCTTGGCGTACTTGCCTCTCGTCTTCCTCATCCAGTCGTCCCCAGAAGCCTGTATAGGGGCTTCGTCCCAAGGAAACAAGATTATGGACCGTCATCGCACGAACGTCAAGTCGCTCTGTCAGCACCACGCTGATGATTCGGCTCAATTGGGCTTGGGTAAGTTCTTGGAGAGAGGTGCCATTGATGATGATGTCGCCAGAGATGGCAGGCTGGAAGGCGCAAAGGGTGCGCAGGAGGGTACTCTTGCCCACACCGTTCGGCCCTAAGAGGCTGATAAGATTTCCTTCAGGGATGATGGAGTTGATACTGCGGGCTACGATGTGTTCACCATAGCCCGTAGTCAGGTTCTTGAGTTCAATCATATTCCTTTTTCAGCTACTGAGGATTTGTTCTCCAAATTACTCGTAGGCGGTGCAGTAGCTGTAACCAAGTTTCTTGTAAAGTTTCTCCATATCGGCCAGACGTGTCGTGAAGGCTTCGAAGTTCTTCTGGTCAGGCTGGAGCCATTGAACCTCGCACATTGCATCCAGACGGGGCAGGAGCATGTATTCTGCATGTTTGGGGCTTAAGACATACTCTGTCCAGAGATTGCATTGAGCTCCTAAGATGAATTTCCCTTCTTCTTCAGTCAGATCGCTTGGAATGGGCTCCATTGCGTAGACCTTGCTCAAAGGCAGATATCCTCCAATGGCATGAGGCTGGGCGCGCTGGTTCTTGAGTTGGTAGTAGTCGATGTAGCAGTTGTCTGTGGGAGTCATAATGACGCGATGGTGGAGACGGGCTGCTGTGATGCCTCCTTTGTAGCCGCGCCAGCTCATGACGGTAGCGCCTTCTGACAGGCCTCCTTCGAGAATCTCGTCCCATCCGATCAGCTCACGTCCATGCTGGCTAAGGAATTTCTCTACGTCCTTGAGGATGTAAGTCTGCAGCTGAGCCTCGTTGTCCAGTTGCAATTCTTTCTTCTTGTTTTGACATTTCTCGCATTTCTTCCAGCGGTCTCTGGGGCTCTCGTCGCCACCTACATGAATGTATTTGCTGGGAAATACCTCACAGAGCTCTCCCAATACGGTGTGGATGAATTTCAAAGTCTCAGGGTTGCCTGCACAAAGAACGTCAGGATCCACTCCCCAATAAGGGCGAACGAAATAAGGACCACCTGTGCAACCCAGATTAGGATACACGCTGAGGGCTGCCACCATGTGGCCAGGGAGGTCAATCTCAGGAATGATGGTGATATAACGCTCTTGGGCATACTGGACGATTTCACGCAGTTCAGCTTGCGTGTAATAGCCTTCTTCAGGTGTGTCGTCCCAGATGGGATCGCCCTGACCCAGCCCTACATTACTGCCAATGATGGTGTAGGGACGATAGCTTCCTTTCTTGGCAAGCTCAGGCAGAGCCTTTACTTCGAAACGCCACCCCTGGTCGTCAGTCAGATGCCAATGAAACTTGTTCACTCCATGCAGGGCAAGGATATCGATGAATTCCTTGATGAAGGTAACGGGGAAGAAATGACGTGCGCAATCGAGCATCGTGCCACGATATTGGAAACGTGGTTCGCCAATTATTGTAGCAAAGGGTAGGGAGATGGTGTCGCCCTCCTCGAGAGCCACACTCTTGCGTAAGGTTTGGATCCCATAAAAGACTCCGCTTTCGCTGGCGCCCTGGATGGTGATCCCCTTCTTGTCAATCGTTATCTGGTAGGCATCAGGATTCTCACTCTGAAGGCCTAGCGTCAGGTTGACGGGTGTCTTCACTTTCTTGGCGGCAGCTTGAGGCGTCAGGCCCAGAAATTCTTGTGCGAACTGAGCGTTTCGCTTCATCATTGCATTGTCAGCAGGATACAAAACAACTTGTCCCTTAATCAGTTGCGCACTCTTGCCCGATGGGTCAAGTTTGATGGATTGAGGAAGTGGAATCACTTGGTAGGTAACTTCTGCCATTGAGTTGAAACTCATCAGTGTGGCAATCAAAGCAAAGATTATCTTTTTCATGTCAGTAAGTTTTTGTTGTTTGTACTATGTTTGTTTTATTTGTCTCTCTTTAGAATGACATACAAGATGACAGGCGATCCAATGATGGGAGTAATCACATTGATAGGAATGAGGCTGCCATTTCGTGGCAAGGTGCTCAACAGATTGCAGATGAGTGTCAATATCGCCCCCATCAGCATGGCACCAGGCAAGAGGACACGATGGATGCTGGTACCAAGTGTTAAGCGTGCAATATGCGGAACTGCCAATCCTAAAAAGGAAATTGGGCCGCAGAAAGCAGTCGTGGTAGCTGTCAGTATACCTGTGATGAGAAGCAGACCTTGTCGAACCCGCTGAATGCGTATTCCTAGATTCTGTGCATAGCGGTCACCCAGCAGAAGAGCATCCAGAGGTTTTATCATGAGTAATGCCATAAAGAGTCCTATCAGAATGAGAAGGCTGAAGAGTGGCAAGCGGTCCATGCTTACGTTGCTGAAGTTTCCCATACCCCAAAGGATGAAACTATGAACTCCTTCTTCAGTAGCTGTGTAGTTGAGCAATTGGATGATGCTACCCGTAACATAACTGATGATAACGCCTGTAATGAGGAGCATCACCTTGCTGTGCAGTATGCGGGAAAGTAACATTAAAAGCATCATGATACACAATGCGCCCACCATAGCTGCCATAACCACAAGCAAGTATCCAGCTATACTGAGACTTCCCAAGGTGACCGTTCCTCCTAAAAGAAGCATCACGATGGCTACTGCCAAATTAGCACCAGAATCTATTCCTAAAATGGAAGGACCTGCCAAAGGATTGCGAAAGGTGGTTTGGAGCATAAGACCGCACGTGCTTAACGAGGCACCACAAAGAATGGCTGTAATCATCTGAGGCACGCGACTTTGACGAATGATGTAGGTCCAACTTGCGTGTCCCTCAATTTCCTCACCACATAGGATGCGCCACACATCCTCTATGGGGATACTGAGAGAGCCCCATAGCAGATTGGCAACAGCTAAGAGGGCTACTGTCAAAGCTAATGCGATTAAAATGCTTACCTGTTTCATTCGTAGGAGCAAAAATACGCTTTTTCTGCTTGAATGCCAAGTTCTGGATGCAAAATTTGTACTAAATTGGCCAATAAACGCTCTGGATGGAAGGGTGTCTCCTCGTAGAACCCGCTTGTGGAGGTATCGCAGAACCACATGGAGGCAGGAACATCCTTAAGCAAGGGAGTGTCTTGGTAAATTTGTTTACGAGTGATAGG
>JAEEGI010000852.1_pt1 | contig 81272 bp, 55 predicted proteins | sample 8958751 | NCBI WGS metagenome assembly JAEEGI01 (sample SAMN16246545, study PRJNA631951) | gut metagenome | biome: gut microbiome; feature: rumen; material: KS-attached | host: Bos | place: Iran: Karaj | collected 2018-10 | reverse complement strand
TAAGAATGCTGTTGAATTCAACGGTGTGAAGGCATACGCTGTAACGAAAATCAACGAGAAGAGTGTTTCTCTCCAAGAATTGACATCCGCTCCTGCTGGCACTCCTGTAGTCGTAGAAGCTGAAGAAGGTGAATACACTTGCACGATTGTTGAGTCTGCTACAGCTCCTAAAAAGAATGAGTTGACTTATTCTGAAGAAGCTATCGTAAGTGACGGCACATTCTATGCTTTGGCAAACAAGGATCAAGGTGTTGGCTTCTATCCTGTTAAGAGTGGTGTCACAATTCCTGCTGGTAAGGCATACCTCAAAGTTGGTGCAGAAGTGAAGGGCTTCCTCGCTCTCGGTGATGTGGCAGATGCTATCAACAACATTTTTGTTGAAACAGCTAACGGCAATATCTTCAACATCGCTGGTCAGAAGGTTCAGAACATCACGAAGGGTGGTCTCTACATCGTGAACGGCAAGAAAGTGTTTGTAAAGTGAGAAATTAGCAGTGAGGAGTGAGGAACGAGCCATACGGATTCCGATTACCACTCCTCACTAAATTCTCTACGGAGTTATGGAGTAAAGGAGTTTTCCCCACTCCTCACTTCTCACTACTCATTACTCATTATTTTATTATTTAATAAAAATCAAAGAACAATGAAAAAATATATTCAGCCAGAAATTGAGGTAAAAGTATCAAACCTCGAAATGTTTATGCAGGTTCCATCTAAAACCCTGCCAGTTAGTGATGACGAAACAATCAACGATGGTAAAGATATTCTGACGAAAGAACGCGAAGGTTTCGAATACGAATGGTAATCACAAGTACAAAGGACCTAAGTACAAGGTACAAATTAATATCAAAAATGCTTCTCAACACAACGCTGAGAAGCATTTTTTGTTCGTAGAGGAATGAGCGTTAAGCAATGCTATGCGGGGTGAATAAAGACGATAACGATGACGATACAGAAAGCGTAATTTATCTTTTCGCCACATTTTTTCAGAAAAAAACATACGTAAAAAGAAAAAAATCAGTAACTTTACCGCGATTATTGCCTTTTTGTGTGAACACAAATCATAATTAACTAATTTATAAACTTTAAAACTTAATCACAATGAAAAAAATTACTCAAAACTTAAGGTGGCTCGTCACACTATTGGCTATGATAGTTTGCACGGGCGCGTGGGCGGAAACTTCAACAGTGACCGCATCAAAGGTTACTAGTTCGTCTGCCTCGTGGACTGGTTCTGCTAATGAAACGTGGGCCGTTACTGTCAATGGTGGTGCTACAAATCAAAATGTTACCAATGAATTCGCTCAGATTGGAACGAAGAATTCTCCATCGACTTCCATAACTTTTTCAACTTCAGGTATAAGTGAAACAATAACAAAGATTGAAGTTGAGTGTGCTTCTTATAATGGTATAGGAACTGTTAGTGCGACAGTCGGAAGTGAAGATTTTGGTACACAAGAACAATCTATTCCAACATGGTCCAGCAATTCTGGAGGAACTGTTACCTTCTCTGGTTCTGCTTCTGGTGAAATTGTAATTACAATGACGAATGAAACAGGTGGTAGAGCTATGTATATCAAGTCCATTACTGTTACTTATTCTAGCTCTGGTGAAACTCCAACACCAACACCATCTATTACCGTCGATCCTGCCACAGTGAATGCTACTGCTGAAGAAACCGAAGGTACCTTGGCTATCAGCTACGAGAATCTGAGCATTTCAGATATGACTGATTTTGATATTCAGTACTATGATGCCAACAACCAAGAATTGACTACTGAACCTGATTGGGTTGAGGTGTTAGTGGCTGAAGCTGAAGGCGGTGAAAATTATGTAGTTTCATACGTTATTGACGCCAACAAAGGCGAAGCTCGCACGGCTTATTGCAAGGTGTATGCTATGGGAGATGATGATTTTGTTTATTCCAACCTCATTACCATCAACCAGGCTGCACCTGTTATTGATTATGCTACTCTGCCATTTGAGTTTGATGGAGGGAAAAATGATATTGAAAATACTAATGGTCTGACTCATAGTGGTCTTGGTTCTGATTATAATACTGCTCTTAAGCTGAAATTCGATGATACTGATGACTGGGTATTGCTAAAAATTGGTGAGACTCCTGGTAAATTGAGCTTTGACATCAAGGGTAATACCTTCTCTGGTGGTACATTCACGGTTCAGACTTCTTCAGATGGAGAAACTTATACTGACCTGAAGACTTATACTGCATTAGGTGATACTCAATCAGAAGAGTTCGATAATTTAAATAGTGATGTTCGTTATATCAAGTGGATTTACACAAATAAAGTCTCTGGTAATGTTGCATTGGGTAACATTGCACTTGCCGAATATGGGGAACCAGAGCCTTCCATTACTGTAAGTCCTACTACAATTGATGTACCAGCCGCAGGAGGTGATGGTACTATTGATGTGACTTTCACAGCCTTCGAGCCATTCTCTACTGATATTCAATTTTATGAATCAGATGGTACTACAGAAACCGAAAGTGGTGATTGGCTTTATGTTGAAATCGATGAAACCACTGGCAATGTTAATTATTTAATAGAAGAAAACACAGGTGAGGCTCGCACAGCCTATTTCAAGGTATATGGTTTAGATGAAGAAATGAATGAACTCTATTCGGAGTTAATCACCATCACTCAAGATGAATTTGTTGAACCACATGAAGAATTAACATTCGTGAAGGTGACTTCGACAGATGAACTTGTTGCAGGAGGTGAATATATCATTATTGCAAATTATCCGGAGGATTCGGAGGGTTATTATGCAATGACTACAACTCAGAATACTAATAATAGAGGAGCAGATGGTATTTATGTAAGTGAAGACATTGCTTATATTGAACCTGAACATGTTCAAGTCATTACACTTGAAGGAGATAGTGAGGGTTGGTATTTCAATGTGGGAGATGGTTATCTTTATGCTGCATCAAGTTCAAAAAATAATTTAAAAACCCAAGCAGAAGCAGATGAAAATGCAAAAGCAACAATCGAAATATCATCTGATGGAGATGCTACTATCGTATTCCAAGGCGAATTTACACGTAATCGCCTAAGATTTAATAATAATGATCTTATTTTCTCCTGTTATGCATCAGGTCAACAACCTGTTCAGCTTTACAAGAAGGTGGAAGCAGAAACAGCTCCTTCTGTAACAATTGGTGCTGCATATTGGACAACTTATGTAGCAGAAACTAATGTGTCCTTCCCTTCAGAAGTAACTGCATTTACGGTAGAAACCATCGAACCAGAACGCGTGACATTAGGAGTAGTTAGTGCAGTGAAGGAGGGTACACCAATTCTTGTTTATTCAGCAACTCCTGATACATACTCGCTTGAATTAGTTAATAAAAATAATTGCAGCGATACATCTACCAACCAACTAAAGGCTGGACCTAAAACAGGTGACGGTGCTACTATCTATGCTTTGGCAAACAAGGATCAAGGTGTTGGTTTCTATCCAGTTGGAAATGGCATCGAAGTTCCTGCTGGCAAGGCATATCTCGAAATACCACCTACAATGTCAGTGAAGGGCTTCCTTGCTCTCGGTGGTTTGGCAGATGCTATCAACAACATCGCTGTGGAGACTGCTAACGGCACTATCTTCAACATCGCTGGTCAGAAGGTTCAGAACATCACAAAGGGTGGTCTCTACATCGTGAACGGCAAGAAGGTGGTTGTTAAGTGAGAAATGAGCAGTGAGGAACGAGCCTAACGGACTCCAACCACTCCTCACTTAAACCTCTACGGAGTTTTGGAGTAAAGGAGATTTCTCCACTCCTCACTTCTCACTACTCACTACTCATTATTTTTTATTAAAAAATCAAAGAACAATGAAAAAATATATTCAGCCAGAAATCGAGGTAAAGGTATCACACCTCGAAATGTTTATGCAGGCTCCGTCTAAAACTCTGCCTGTCAATGATGATACATCTATTGATAATTCAGACCAAATTCTGACGAAGGAGCGCGAAGAACTCAAATACGAATGGTAGTCACAAGAACAAAGGACTAAGTACAAGGTACAAAGGACTAAGCACAACTATTTCAAAAATGCTTCTCAACACAACGCTGAGAAGCATTTTTTGTTACTACTAACCAAGTGCATAATGGTTTTACTGAAACAATCGTATGGATTGACTGAAACAATCGTGTGGATTGACTGAAACGATTGTTCGAATCGACAGAAGCAATCTTGTGGATTGACTAAATTAATCGTGTGGATAAAGTGGAAAAGCGAGGGCTCGTCATTTACCTCGCGAACCTTCGGCGTTGTCTTGTCGAAGGTTCGCAAGAACGATAACGAACCTTCGGCAACTAGTTGAATCCAAAGGAGCGATTCAGTGGAAGTGCAAAAGAGGTGCAAAACACTCGAAGAAGTGGCGCACATTATTCGAAGGAGCGATGCACGATAACCGAAGATTCATAATTCATTGAAATCGTTAAAAATTAACTTGGGACGATTATAAACCGTTCATTTGTATTTTTCTAACCACGAATTACTCGAATTAAACGAATTTTATAAAGGATTATTTAATCATATTTCACGAACAAAAATGCTGGCATTTTTCAAATTCGTTTAATTAGTGAAATTGGCTTACGCCGAGCTGAAGGTTCGTGATTGATTATAATCCCAAGTTTTTTCACTCCTTTGCGAATCTTTGTGAATAGAGTTGACCCGTAATCCTTGAGTTGACTCAAAAAAAATCTCCACGTATCTTTTCGATCTTTCAATTCCAGATGAGATGGAAAAAGAGGGGAAGATACGTGGAGAAATCAAATGGAATTATTTCCGATGAAATGGGGAATTATCGTTGAATCTTGGTGGTGCGAGTTGTGCCGTCAGCAAGGGTCTCAACGCGGAGAACGGTGCCACGGAAGGACTTGTCAACGCGGATGCCTTGGACATTGTAGTAGCGAGTGCTGACTACAGCTGCATTGCTGCTTGTTGAAAGTGACTGAATGCCTACGGCAGTGTCTGCTATAGCTGGTTCGCCAAGACCACCCATTTCGTTGGCAGCACGAACTGACCAAACAGCATTGAATGCATTACCTACTTCGTAGAAAGGTTCGGTTGTGAAGGCAACGATATTTCCGTCCTTGCAGACAGCCCAAAGCAGAACATAGTCGTTGTCATCCCATGTAATCTTATCCATTTCGTTGCTAATCACTACATGCGTAGGAGCCGAAGCCTGTTCCGTGTAGAGAGTAGGAACCCAGTCACCATACATGTTAGCCATGTTGCCGATTTCCTCAGCCTCAGCAGCCGTGATGTAAGGCACGTTTGGATGGTTGTTAGCACCGAAACTTGTCTTACGACCAGCCAAGTCTATGACAGTACCCGTAGAAGTCATGGAGTTGTATTCAGCGAACTGAGCAGGATAGCCATCTGTACCCATATCGCTCCAACCGATAGCGGATGGCTGCACGTTCATCGTGGTGTTGATGTAGTAAGCCTTTGGCGTACCTTCACCCCAAGGACGACCGAGCGTGTAGTTGCCATTGATGTCTGATTTCTCGCCATCAATCGTACAATTCTTGAATACATAGCCATACTTGATGCTCTTGGATGGAACAGCGAGGTAGCCACCCTTCTCACACATCACGAGGTTGACCTCATTGAAGAAAGCATCGCCCTTACCGCAGAGGTAGTCGGTACGTCCACGCAGGCGACCACCCTCAAAGTAGTAGAGACCATTGTCGTTGTTGCTGGTCCAAGTGTCCTGATAACCATGGAGACATACATTCTTGTAGATGCTCTTGGTGCCTCGGTCCTGAACGGCAAGGTTACGTCCACGAGCGTCAGGAATACCGCTCTTGATGGTGATGTCCTCCATGTAGAGACCGCTGACGGTGTTAGATACCTGAAGCACATCGCTGTTGCCGATACCATCGTAAACACTGGTTGTGCCATACTGTCCAGCGAATGTCTGAGCAGAGAGGTCGCCATTGTCAACCACTGTAGCGTCGCGGTCCTCACCGATGATGGAGATGTTGGAAGCAGTGATGTAGTGACGAACATCTGGATAGTTCTTGCCATCAGCACCTACGAACGATGCCTCAGCACTTGCAGGGAGGGAGTAAGCACCCTTCTTCACGAAGATGCGGTAACGGACAGTCTTGTCGGCACGTGCATTGGCAGCAGCGATAGCCTGTTCGAATGCACCATCGTCAGGCACCACGAAGTCGTAAGCCTTCTTCTCAACTTTTGGCTTCATGAGCGTAGAGAAGTTGATGACAATCTCGTTGGTGATATAGTTATCAGTAAGGTCGCTCACGCTGTTAGCAGGGAGACGGAAGGTGTAGTCAGTGCTGTAGTCAAGACCCTTGTACTCGAAGATAATGGTCTTGCCCGAAACGATAGGAGCGAGTGTGAGGTCGGCAAGCGTTGCAGTAGCACCTTCAGCCACCTTCACCTTTTCGTCGAATGTGAGCACCACCTTGCCATTGGCAGAAGCACCCGTTGCACCCTCAGCAGGAACAGAAGAAACGAGAACAGGAGCAATGCCATCGTCCACCAATTTGGCTGTACCAGTGAAATATACGTTGGTGATGGAGTTACCGTCGTTGGCAGAAGAAGAACCGTCGATGCTGGAAGTCTTGTCTGGAGTCCAACGAACAAAGAGCTTGCTTTGGTTGTTGGCTTCAGCAGGGAGTTCCACTTGACAGAAGGTCCAGTTCTTCACACCGTTCATGGTCACGCTGCCCACCTTTGTGTAAGTCACATCGTCGAGCGAGTATTCCACATTATAAGTAGTATAGGAATTGTAGTTGTAGAGCATTTCGAACTGCACCTTGATGTCGGTGAATGCCTCGGCATTGACCATTGTCTTCCAGTAGTAATGACCTACATCGCCTTCGCCCGAACCTGTGCGCCAGTTCACAGCAGCAGGCTTGCCTTCATAACCACCTGCAGCCATCTGACTCTTATCGAGCCATGAAACAGAAGAACCGTCAGTTTCGCTCACGAGGAGGAACTGGTCGGCATCGTTGTCGGCAGCAGCGAAGTCAGCCACGCGACCACTATTTCCAGCCTTGTAGAAGTCCCAACCAGCAATGAAGTCGATAGCGGCATAAGAAACGGTGACATCGACATCAGCATCCATTGTCACGGTCTTTTCGCTCGACGAAGTGCCATCGTCCCAGTTTGTGAAGGTGAGGATTTCGTTCGAAGCAGCGGTGAGTGTCACCTTGGTGCCAGCCTCGTACATCATCTTGCCATCCACTTCTGTTGGAGCAGGAACTAAAGTAACCATATAGTCGTTGGCACCACCGTCAATGGTGAGGTTGAGCGCGTAAGTGTTCACCTGAACGAAGTTGGCAGTGAGATGAGACTCAGCATTCAAGGTATAGACGAACTTCGTATCTGTGGAAACCACGTTACCTTCAGCATCAGTCCAGTTCTCGAAGTCGTAACCGAAATTCTCGATAGCCGTGAGGGTGATTTCGCTACCTGCTTCGTATTCTTCAGCCACAGGATAGATGTTTACCGTACCAGCAGCTTCGTCGTTTGGCATAGCCGAGAATGCAAACTTCTCAACTGCCTGTGCCGTACCGTTGACGATACCCGAAATCACTACATCACCAATGGCAATGTTCTTGTTGTTTGCACAGTCTGAAATGTAGAAGCGGAAGGAGAATTCCTGCACTGGGTCGGCAGTGATGTCTGTGCTATGACGCAACTGAGCGGTGGCAGAATTTGCACCGTTGTTGCGGAGAAGGTCTGGCTTAGGGTCAATCTTCACGACGTCGCTCTGCACGCCATCGAGTACGTAAGCCCAAGAATAAGTTGCATTGTCAGTACCCACCTTCACTGCATTGTAAGACACATTGGTTGGCTGGAAGGTGATACCAGCAGCAGCCTTCACGCGATATTCAATCATCACGCCTTCCACGCATCCTGCATTGGAGTTAACAGGTGTGTATTTCACCATTTCGGTTTCGAAATAAGTGGCATTCTCAGCAGTGAGGTCGGAACCCACGCTGACAGAAGCCAACGAGACGCTACCGTTGATGGCTGGGTCGAGCGTTGGAGTTGCCTCGTTACCGATAGGCCATGTGATAGTACCTGCTACGTTGTCGAACGATGCGCCACCTGCGGATTCCACAACAGGAAGCGTAGTCTGGATGTAACGATAGTAAGAACCGTCGCCAATCACGATATCTACTGTTTCTGCACCACTTGCAATGGTGTAGCTGATGGTCTTTGCCTGTGCATAGTCGGTCTGACCGTCAATCGTAGTCGTCGTGATTTCGCTAAATGCCTCCATCGATACCACAGCACCCTTAGCAGAAGGAATGGTGAAGATGGTTCCAGCATTCATCTGCGCCCAATCGGTCCAGTTGGCATTGGCAAGTTTACCATTGGTTGTGTCGAAGTCGAGCTTCACGTCGATAGTCTCACCATTCACTTGAGCCTGAGCAACATAGATGCCTGTTGTTCCTTGGTAAGCCAAGAGTGGCGCACCGTTCTTGCGCTGGAAATCCCACTTGATGGTCACTGCCTCGGTGCGGTCAGCCAAAGCCACTGTGTTTGCCGTGAAGACAGGAGTGAAAGTGACGTCAGTTTTTGGAGTGTATTCAGCACCTGGAGCAAAGTCGGTAGTTCCGTCGTTCCATGCGGTGAGTGTGTAACCCTCCTTGAAGAGCTGGCGATTGAGTGGCAATGTGAATTGGTCACCTTCTGTCCAGTTCACAGTAGCAGGAGCAGTTCCCACAACCGTGTCGTCAGTCATGGAGAAGTTGATGGTGTGCTTCTCAGGCACATACTCGCTTGCCTCCACTGCCAAGAAAGGACAGTAGTCGGAAGCCTTGATAGTCAGCGTCGTAGCACCACCTGCGTAGTAAGCCTCCGTCACATTTGCGCGGTCGTTCTTCCAACAGTTCTGAGTAATCGTAGCAGACACCACATTTCCATCAGCATCGGTGATGGTTGCCTGTCGGCTGGAATACGTACAGTTTCCAAAGGTGACTTTCACGCCACCTTCCACAGCAACGACGCACTCGAGGCTCGTCATGCCGTGGTCGCTGTGATATTTACCACTGATTACTGCCACTGCAGAAGCATCGTCGGCAGCCACTCGGCTCACGGTGCCATCTTCAGCCACAGCAACTCCAAAACTCACGGATGTGCCTTGCACTTGTTCTTCAGCAGTCAGGAGTGTTCCGTCCTGATTGTTCACAATGACACTGAAGTTCTTAAAGGCATAGGCATCCGTCGTTGTCAGCATTCCCACCATCAGCAGAAATGCATAGACAAAGATTCTTTTCAGTTCTTTTGCCATTTTTTTAGATAGATGTTAATTGAAAAATAAATAGTTAAGTAATAGTATGTTCATTAAAAAAGTTAGATGCTGCAAATTTAAACAATCTTTTACAAAACACCATAAAAGAGTGTTAAAAATACGTTGAATGACTTTCTTTTTGATGCAAAATGACAGTTTTTCACATCGAATCTCCCCAAAAACCACTCACTCCGACACTTACCAAACTTCTATCACCAGCACCGTGAGCAGGAAAACCCATTCCGTGATGATGAAACAGGCACCACAGCAATCACCCGTATATCCTTGAATCTTTTTATACATGTAACGAATCAAGATGAGCGTGGCGAGAAAAGAAAATGCGATAGCAAGATAATAGCGCATATCGAGCAGGAGCAACGAAGGCAGAAATCCCAACAACATGCCTACAATTTGTTCAGTTGCTGTCATTTTTGAATACACTAGTTTATTTTTCGCAGATTCTTCGGTTCGAGCATAAGGCAGCACATTGATGATATTCGAACTCGACCACTTGGAGAAAGAATCGGCGGATACAAACAAAATCGGGATGAATACGGGGAAATATTTACCGTTCAAGGTGAAACAACTGAAGATGGCATGACTCAGTTCCACCTCCAAAATGGCATTCAAAACCGCATAAAGACTCAGATAATAAAGAATTAATCCCAACACTCCGTAAGTACCAATATGGGAGTCCTTCATGATTTGAAGCGTCCGTTCTCGGGTGCCTCCACCCCCGAATCCATCGCAGAAATCGGCAAATCCATCCTCGTGCAAAGCACCTGTCAGCAACACTCGCGACAAGATAGCTGCTATCAGACAGAGGTTCAATGGCAAAATATATGAACAAAGCCAAAACACCAATGCCATCACTCCTCCTGTGAGCCAACCCGCCAACGGCCATAGCGGCACCACTCGCTCAAAATATTCCTTTGGAACATTGGCGATGCGCCAGAACGGCAAGCGGGTAAAGAAACCCAGTGCGGCAAGGATGCGATAGAGCAGGCTTTTCATGAAAATGAAGAATTAAGAATGAAGAATTATCAAAGCAGCGAGAGCAGAACGAAGCTTGCTTCTGCTATGCCGAGTCGCGAATGATAATCGGCGTAGCCAATGAAGGATTAAGAATTAAAACAACATTCTTTATTATCAGAAGTATTTTGTGATGTTAGCATTCTGGAAATTATTCATTTCGTTAATCATATTCACTGCTGAACGAACAATCGGGAAGGCACAGAGGGCTCCTGTTCCTTCTCCCAAACGAAGGTCAAGATGAAGGATTGGGTCGGCATCCATGGCTTGCAACATCATCCGATGTCCACTTTCATCACCTTGATGGGCAAAGATTGCATAATCAAGCACAGCAGGATAAAGTTGGGAAGCAGCCAACATACAAGCGGTCATGATGAATCCATCCACCAAAATCACCATACGTTTTTCCGCAGCCTGAAGCATACCACCAATGGCAGCTACCATCTCAAAACCGCCAAACCAACGAATGATTTCCTCCGCATAGGCAGGGAAGAACTGACGTTCCACTCGTCCTGGCACGAACTGCCAATCCTCGGGCGCCTTCAAAGGAGTGATGGACTCTATGCCCGTCTGTCGTTGAAAGTTCTCGATGGATTCGGCCAAAATCGCGTATTTATGCTGAATTCCCTCGCTGTTCAATCCTGCCCCAGCACCCACACATTTATCGAGTGGAATATCCTCGAAGAAATACATCCAAATGGAAGAAGGAGAAGTGTTGCCAATGCCCATTTCACCAAAGGAAATGACATTGCATCCCGCTGCTACACTATCATTCACATGCTGCACACCTACTTCGATGGCTTGGTCGAATTCCTCCTGACTCATTGCCGCTTCGTAGCGGAAGTTCTTGGTGCCGTAAGCAATTTTGTGATTATAGATAGGAAACTCAACTCGCAGATTGTCGTAGTGCTCGGGGTCGATAATGTCGGCAGGAAAATCATGGTCAACACCCACATCAATCAGTCGCAGGAAGAAATCGTGCTGATGACAAAACATATTCACACCACCTCCACCACGGCAGAAATTTAGCAACTGCTGCCAAGTCACCTCGCGAGGCGAGACGCTCACACCTTCTCGTTCGATGCCGTGGTCAGCAGCAAACAAAGCATGGCACTGATGATTCAATTTCGGACTGAGCGTGTTCTGAATCAGTCCTATTTGTAAAGCTAATTTCTCCAATTTCCCCAACGAACCCTTTGGCTTATTGAGATTATCAATCTTATCTTGCAGTTGAGGAGCAAGATTTTGTTTGTCAACAGACTCAATTTTGAAAGATTTCATGATATAGCAAGTGATTAAGGATCTGTATTTAGGTAGGTTCTAAAGCTTCTAAGCTCCTTTGATTTTCACAGGAATTCCGCTCACCATCAAGATGACTTCATCTGCTTGTGCAGCGATAAACTGATTCATCCATCCTTCCACATCAGTGAATTTCCTTTGAATTTCATTGTCGCTCACCCCTCCACTGCCAATCTCGTTCGTAACGAAGATGAAAATGGCATCTTGAGAAGTGAATTTTGCAAATTCCGATTTCAATTCCTCCAAGGTACGGTCCACATGTGCTGCGGCAGCCCTTGCCGAGCGCATACTTTCGGGTTGGAGGTCGAAAAAGAAATTCGTTGCCCAAAGTGTGACACAATCCACGAGCACCACTTTTCCTGTCACATCATGCCGCGAGAGGTATTTTTCCTCTTCGATGTTGGTCCATTGCGAACCGCGACGCGCCTTGTGCATATCGACCCGTTGCCGAAACTCATCATCCCAAATGCGGGATGTGGCTAAATAGATTGGTGTGCTGCTCATTTGGAGTGCCAAGCGCTCTGCATATTCACTTTTGCCCGAACGTTGACCTCCCGTAATCAAAATCAGTTTTTTCATAGCGCAAATATAAACCTTTCTTTCTTAATTTTGTATTTTTTGATTAACTTTGTGCCTAATTTCTTAAAAAAGTTGTTTTTTCGCCCGAATTTTTCAGGAATTCAAAGCGTAAATTTAGCATCCATTGAGGTTCTCTCAATTATTTATATTCATTGCTCAATGACCATCCTCATCACCATCGCAATCTATTTCGGATTGTTGCTTCTCATTTCCCATTTGGTAGGAAAAGGAGGAAACGATGCCTTTTTCCGTGGCAACCGACAATCACCTTGGCCTGTTGTGGCATTCGGCATGATTGGAGCCAGTCTTTCTGGCGTCACCTTCATCAGCGTTCCTGGCATGGTGATGAATATCGACATGACCTATCTCCAGATGTGCATTGGTTTCATCTTTGGTTATTTCCTTGTCGCCTTCGTACTCCTACCTCTATATTATAAGTACAACCTTACGTCCATTTACAGTTATCTTGATGTGCGCTTCGGACGTGTCAGTCGGAAAACGGGTTCCTCGTTTTTTCTGTTGTCGAAAATGACGGGAGCTGCCGCTCGCCTCTATCTCGTTTGTCTTATTCTCCAGCAATATGTGTTCGATGCCATGAAAGTGCCTTTCGTGCTTACCGTTCTCGGCACACTGCTCCTCATTTGGCTTTATACCCACAAGAGCGGCATCAAGGCGATAGTTTGGACGGACTCGCTTCAAACGCTCTGCCTCATCGTAGCACTGATTCTCATTCTCCTCAAGGCATCCTCGATGCTCGACATGAGTTTTGGCGAAGCCATGACTGCCGTGTGGAACGACTCCCACAGCCGCATCTTCGAGTTCAACGACTGGAGTTCCAAACAGCATTTTTGGAAACAGTTCTTCAGCGGTATCTTTATCGTCATTGTGATGACGGGTCTCGACCAAGACATGATGCAGAAGAATCTCTCGTGCAAAAGTCTGAAAGACAGTCAGAAAGACTTATGCAGTTACGGTTTGCTCTTCGCACCCGTCAATTTCCTTTTCCTTTCGCTCGGTGTGTTGATGATGATGCTTTATGCAAAAACAGGCACTCCCCTCCCTATCAAGGGCGACTCACTCCTACCCGATTTCATTGCAACGGGTGCTATGGGACAAGCCGTCCTCGTGTTCTTCACCATCGGCATCATCGCATCTGCCTTTTCCAGTGCTGACTCTGCACTCACAGCACTCACAACCAGTTTCTGCATTGATATTCTTGGCATTGAAGACACCACAGAAATGAAGAATGAAGAATTAAGAATGAAGAATCCGGAGCTAACTCGAGAGAGGGTGCATCTGTGCATGATGGTGATATTTGTCCTGTTCATTTTGGGATTCAAGGCATTGAACAATTCCAGTGTGATTGATGCCATTTACACCATTGCCAGCTATACCTACGGTCCCCTGCTTGGACTCTTTGCTTTCGGCATGACCACACGCTTGATGCCTCGCGACAAATGGGTTCCTCTCATCGCTATTCTCTCGCCCCTTATCTGTTTTGCTATAGATAAAATCACCTTTAGTATTACCAATTATCAGTTTGGTTACGAAATGCTCATGTTTAATGGAATATTGACCTACGTTGGGCTTTTAATCATTTCCAAACGTTAATTTCTTTTTCTTTTTTTCTTCACTTATCACTTTTTATCTTTATCTTTGCCTACAGACTAACAATTAACACCAAATAATCATCTATTAATTGCAGTACTATGTCTTTTGTTATGATTTTGCAGCTGCTCATCGTGTTGGGTGCCCTTTGGGTGGGTTCCCGCTATGGCAGTCTTGCACTCGGTGCCATCTCGGGCATCGGTCTCGCCATTCTCGTTTTCGGTTTCGGCTTGAAACCAGGTACTCCTCCAACCGATGTCATCTACATCATCATTGCAGCCGTAACCTGTGCGGGTATCATGCAGGCTTCGGGCGGAATGGATTGGCTCATTCAGTTGGCGGAAAAGATGTTGCGTAAGCATCCCGACCGCATCACTTTCTTAGCACCGCTCTGTACATTCTTCCTCACCATCTTGGTAGGAACGGGACACGTGGTTTACACCCTCATGCCTATCATCTGCGACATCGCCCTGAAGAAAGGCATCCGTCCTGAGCGTCCTTGCGGTGTGGCATCCATTGCTTCTCAGGTGGGTATCACCTGTTCTCCAATTGCAGCTGCCGTAGTTGCTTTCGTTTCCATCTCCAATGCCAACGACTTCGATGTCACCATTCCAGGCGTACTCATGGTTAGTATTCCTTCATGTTTGTGCGGACTGATGGCTGCTGCAGCATGCAGTTACAAGCGTGGTCTTGACCTTGACAAGGACCCTGAATTCCAAGCAAAGATTGCTGACCCAGAACAGCGTGCTTACATTTATGGTTCCTCCGCAACTACCCTCGACAAGGAAATTCCAAAGAGCGCAAAGTTGGCTGTTTATATTTTCCTCTGTGCCTTGGCAGTGATTGTAATGTTCGCTATTTTCGGAGCACTGCTTCCTGGATACAACTCTATCACCGCCATCGACGGCGCAAAGGACATCAGTGTCAGAGACGGCGTCATTCTCACGCCAAAGGATGTGGCAAAATTAGGAATTGTGATGGAAGGTGTGACACAAACCTCCATCGTGAAACTGAAGATGAATATCGTCATCCAAATTGTGATGATTACGGCTGCTGCCTTGATGATCATCTTCTGCAAGGCAAGTCCGAAGAAGGCGGTGGCAGGTCCAGTATGGCAGTCAGGTATGGTTGCCGTTGTAGCTATCTACGGTATCGCATGGTTGGCTGACACCTACTTCTCAAACTACCTCGGTGAAATCCAAGCCATGCTCGAAGACGTGGTGAAGGAATATCCTTGGAGCATCGCATTCGTGTTCTTCCTCGTTTCCGTGCTCATCAATTCTCAAGGTGCCGTGGTCGTAGCCATGTTGCCACTGGCATATAAATTAGGCATTGCAGGTCCTGTGCTCTTGGGCGTTTTGCCAAGTGTATATGGATACTTCTTCATTCCTAACTACCCATCTGATATTGCCACCGTGAACTTCGACCGCTCAGGCACCACCGTCATTGGCAAGTACCTGCTCAACCACTCATTCATGATGCCAGGTCTCGTCAGTGTTGCCGTCTCCACCGTCGTGGCATACACCTTGTGCTCTTTCTTCTATTGATGATTCCATTTTTATCATATTTTTTAGAAAGCGAAACCTCTCATACAAAGGTTTCGCTTTTTTTATCATAAAATTTGTTGTGACTCGATTTTTTACTCTAAATTTGCATCACAAAAATTGAGTATAGATAATGAATTCAACATTTAAAACCATCATTTCCAAATCTGTTGGAATCAGTGAGACACAAGTTGCCAACACCTTGGAACTTTTAGAGGAAGGCTGCACCATTCCTTTCATCAGCCGATACAGAAAGGAGCGCACTGGCGCACTCGACGAGGTGAAAGTAGCTGCCATCAGTGACCAACTCGACAAACTGAAGGAGACGGAGAAGCGCAAGCAAACCATCCTCTCCACCATTGAGGAACAAGGAAAACTGACCGACGAACTGCGGAAACGCATCGAAAACTCGTGGGATGCAACAGAATTGGAGGACATCTACATGCCTTTCAAGCCAAAACGCCGCACACGTGCACAAGTGGCACGCGAGAAAGGACTCGAACCCCTTGCCGACTTCCTCTTGCTCCAAACTGCTGCCGACGTACAGAAGCGGGCAGCACAGTTCGTCAATAAGGAGAAGGGAGTTGAGAACACCGACGAGGCACTGAAAGGAGCGATGGACATCATCGCTGAACGAGTGAGCGAAGACGAGCGCAGCAGAAACACCGTGCGCAACAACTTCAATCACGATGCCGTCATCAGTTCGAAACTGGTGAAGGGTAAAGAGGAGGAAGGACAGAAATTCCGCGATTACTTCGACTTCAGTGAACCACTCAAGCATTGTGCTTCCCACCGTTTGCTTGCTATGCGCCGCGGAGAGGCAGAAGGAATCCTCCGCATCAGCATTTCGGGCGACGACGAGCTTTGCCTCGAACGTCTCGACCGCCAGTGGGTGCGCAGTCATTCAGAATCATCCGATTATGTGGCGGAGGCGATGGAGGATGGATTCAAGCGTCTGCTGAAACCTTCGATTGAGACAGAATTCGCGAATTCATCGAAAGAAATTGCCGATCAGGAGGCCATCCGAATCTTCGTACGCAACTTGGAACAGTTGCTGATGTCGGCACCTCTTGGGCAAAAGCGAGTGATGGGTATCGACCCAGGTTTCCGCACAGGTTGCAAGGTGGTTTGTTTGGATGCCGAAGGCAATTTGCTTCATAACGAAGCCATCTTCCCCCACACGGCTGGACCAAACGGACGAGAAGCGGCAGCCAACAAGATTTGGACACTCACCAAACAATACAAGACGGAAGCCATTTCGATTGGTAATGGTACGGCAAGTCGTGAGACAGAGGATTTCATCCGTGGATTGGGACTTCCAAAGAGCATCGAGGTGTTTGTGGTGAGCGAAGACGGTGCCTCCATCTATTCCGCATCGAAGGTGGCACGCGAGGAATTTCCTGACTACGACGTGACGGTACGCGGTGCCGTGAGTATTGGACGACGACTGATGGACCCTCTTGCCGAACTCGTGAAGATTGACCCAAGTTCCATCGGTGTAGGACAATATCAGAAGGATGTGAACCAAACGGAACTGAAGAAATCGCTCGACCAAACCGTGGTGAGTTGCGTGAACAAAGTGGGTGTGAATGTCAACACGGCATCCAAGCATCTCCTCACCTATATCAGTGGACTTGGTCCGCTCCTTGCACAGAACATCGTGAACTACCGCGCTGAGAATGGAGCATTCAAGAACCGCAAGCAACTGCTCAAGGTGCCACGCATGGGACAGAAAGCATTTGAACAAAGTGCGGGATTTCTGCGTATCAGCGGTGGAGACCAGCCTCTCGACAACTCTGCCGTGCATCCAGAATCCTACCACATCGTGGAACAAATGGCAAAGGACCAGCATTGCACGGTGGCACAACTGATGGAAAGCAAGGAAACTCGTGCAAAAGTGGATTTGAAGCACTACGTTACAGCCGAAGTGGGTATGCCAACGCTGCAAGACATCATGCAGGAACTCGACAAGCCAGGACGCGACCCGCGTCAGCAACTCAAGGCTTTTGCGTTTAGCGATGCTGTGAAAACACTCGAAGACGTGCGTGAAGGCATGATTCTTCCTGGTATCATCACCAACATCACTAATTTTGGTTGTTTTGTGGATGTGGGTGTTCACACAAAAGGACTTGTCCATATCAGTGAACTTGCCGACCGATTTGTGAAGGACCCAACCGAAGTGGTCACATTGCACCAACAAGTACAAGTGAGGGTGTTAAGCGTGGATTTGAAACGCGAGCGAATGTCGCTTTCCATGAAAGGTCTTTCGTAAAAAAATGTGCGTTGAAATCGCAGAAAACACATTTGTACCACGAAAAGATACATATCGGTAGTGACGCACGGGCTTTAACTTTCATTAACGCAACTTTGCGTGTGTTTTTCTATAAAAAAATATAGGGACTTATAAGAAACGCGTATATTTGCATCGAAAAAACTAAAATAAGAAAAAAGATAGTAGTTTAAAATGAAGATGCAAACACGAAATGTGCAAGCATTCTTCGAAAGAGTAACAGACCTTTTCTAAGTTGTTTAGAATTTGCTGCAATGACAATGCAGCAGTGACAGCTGCTTCCAATTGATTTGGAGGCAGCTGTTTTTTTTCTGAGAGGGGGAGGATGTGGCTGAGCCACATCGTACGGAGAAAACAAGGGATTAGGAAGATAGGGAAGGAGGAACGAGGGAAGGTTTTTTGTGCAAGGCAAGCGAGGATTTACTGAAGAGGATGCGAGGATTTACTAAAGGGCAGGTGGGGATGATCTGAGGCGCATTTGTGGATTGACTGAAGCGCTCCTTTGAATTTAACTAGTTGCCGAGGGCTCGTTATCGAAACGGCGAGCGCTCGGCGTTGCGATAACGAAGGCTCGCCGTGTAAACGTTGAGGGCTCGATGCTTCAGTAAAATCAAAAGAAAAGACCAATGAAATCAAAGGAAGCATTCAGTTCAATCGAAGGAGTCATTCAGTTCAATCGAAGAAAAGCATTGAAAAAGGAGGGAAAAGGCGGTTCATTTGTTAATTTAGTTTAACAAACAAAAGAAAACACAAGATTATTCCTTTATAAATATAATAAAAGTGTTACTTTTGCCTGCAAAGTGTGCGATAAAAAAAACTTTGAAAAAAGTAGATATGCTTTGTAAGAAGTAAGTATAAAGATTCTAACTATTATTCACTAATTAAATCAAAAAGACATGAGGAAAATTTTTACTCTTTTGGCTTTGGCACTCACATTCATTGGTGTGAATGCTCAAGAAACTGCCATCTATTCATGGCAGGACGACTTTGCCGCTGCTAATTCCATCACATTCGCTGATGGGGCAACGATTACCATTACAGGTAATGACACCAAGAACATTAGCAACGGAGCGAGAATCACCGTTGACGGAACGGAGTACGTTTCGATGAAGGTGTCGAATGGTGCTGAGAACACCTACGTAGCTCCTGCAGGTAAGGCTGTTTCAAGCGTTACCTTCTACAGCTATGTAAACAAGGACGCTCAGACAGATCGTCCAGCTTACTGGAAGGAAGTAGGCGGAACAGCTTACGACAAAGAAACTTCGGGCGGCGAGATGATGTGCTTCAAGGATGGTGCTAACCCAGACGTACGCACTTACAGCATCGGTGGAAAAGGCTCTTTCACCTTCACCAACACAGGCGAACAGCTTTGCTACGTGATGGTAGTGACCTTCGGCGAAGGTGGTGGTGACACTCCAGGCGAGGGCGAAATCATTGCTCGTCCTAAGACCAACGCAGGCGCACCAGAAGATGGTGGCCAGTACATCCTTGTGAATGCCTACACCCCTGCTGGCTACATGAGCCGCACAAGCTGGGACGGTGCATTCTACTTCCTGGACGAAAACGGTTCTAACTATGCAAGTCATGCCTTCACTGCTCAGAAGAACGACGATGGCACATGGTGCTTCTTCTATCCACAGGAAGACGGTTTCAACCTCTACCTTTCTATGCCAAGCGGTTCAAGCAACCTCAATGCAAAGATTGATGAGCCAGTTTATTGGACAGTGGAGAACGGTAGCATCAGTGGTTTCTATGGACTTCGCGCAGGTGCAGGTAACTCCAGCGCTTCTCAAGGCTTACTCCTTCACCTGAACGCATCGGGTCAGTTCTTTGTGATTTCAGAGGAAGTGAACGGTGGCGGTTGGTATCCAGACTATGCTGGTGGCTCCATCCCTGCCGACAACGACTACGGCTTCGAAGTGGATGAAAACGGACGTGCCATCATGGCTGACCACACTTCAGAGAACTGGCAGTTCTTGAAGGTTGAGGATGTTCCTGAATACATGGGCTATCAATCGTCTTACGCAGCTATCATGAATTTCGCTAAGGAATACGGCGCAGTGGAAGGCTACGAAGCTGGTTTCAAGAAGACACTCGACTATGTGGTTGGTATCTACAACGGTGCTGAGTACAACTGGGAAGAAGACCCTGCTATCATCAATGCTGCTATCAATGCAAAGGTGAACCTCTACAAGCTGATTCTGAGTGCAGAGGAGATGGGTCCAGACGCAACTCTTGAAAATGCTATCGCTCAGGCTAAGAGCATGTTCGAACAGACAAGCAAGGCTGAGGACGTGGAATCAGCTATTACTGCTCTTAAAAATGCCATCGCTGCATTCCAGCAGGGCAGCGGCGACCTCACAGCACTGGGTAAGAACATGAGCTTCGAGGATCTTTCTTCACAAGATGGAAACCAGACTTCATCGGTGGCTAATCCTCCAGTGGGCTGGGAAGAGTTCATCAATGGCGTGCAGGTATATACCGCCGACGACGTTCGCTCGAATGGTATTCCTAACTGGCACGGTGTGAACAACGACTGTAACGGTGAAGCAAAGGACGGAAACTATGCATTCGGTATCTGGACAAGCGGTGTTCCTAAGTTTGAAATCAGACAGACAATTGAAGGTCTGGAGACTGGTACTTACCTCATCAGCGCAGGCTTGATGGTAGGTGCTAACGGCGGTGGCTCACGTCGTACCACTCAGCGTATTTTCGGTAACGTGAATTCTACTCTCTTCGCTTCCGAAGCTGAATACGACACTGAGATTCTCAAGACACAGTATAGTGGCGAAATCTTCGACTACGCTAACCTCGTTGAGCCTCAGACAGACACTCAGCTCCAGCCTATCGAAGTACGCGCATACGTATATGATGGTACACTGACCTTCGGTCTTCGTACCGATGGCAACATCGCAGCAGCTCTCCGCGACTCGCGCAATGGCGCAGGTGGCGACGGTTGGTTCAAGCTCGACAACTTCCGCATCCATAGCCTTGGCTACATTGGTGAAGATGCAGCAGCAGTTGCTAACTACTTCATCACAGGCATTGAAGGAATACGCAACGAAAAGATGGAGGAAAGCCTGTCGCATGAAGTGAACAGCATTCTCGAAAAGTATGGAACCGTTACAGCTGACACTCCAGCTGAAGACATTAACAGCATCATCGTAACTCTCAGAGATAAGGCTGATGACATCTATGCTTCTGTAGCAGCATACGAGAAGCTCCTCCAGGCAGTGGATGAGGCTTACAACAATGCCGATGAATATGGTTATCTAGAAGGCACTGATGCATTTGCTGCATACGTAGAATTGGCAGACGAAGCAAATGAAGCTTACGAGGATGGAACATACAACAATGAGACCATCGACAGCGTCATCAAGGAATTGAAAGAACTCTTCGAGGCCATGAAGCAGACTGCATGGCAGGTAGGTGAAGAAATTGCTCTTACCAACGGAAGCTTCGAAGACTTGTCTGCTCAGGGTGGTGAAGGTTCAGAATCTGGTGGTGTTGCAAATCCTCCAGCAGGATGGAACCTCTTCTTGAATGGAATCCAAGTGAAGTCAGCTGCAGAATATGGTGCAACTGGTGCAAACATCAGTTGGTGTGCTATCAATAATGGTGACAACATTGACGTGACCGATGACGAAGGCAACCACTACGATCACCAGTACACGGATGGTACTCACGTATGGGGTATCTGGGCAAACACTATTCCTGAAGTAGAACTCTCACAGACCTTCGTTGGTGTTCCAGCTGGTACTTATACCCTTACCATGGACGTGATGGTTGAAAATCAATGGGCAGGAAACAACCTCACCACTCAGCGTATTTTCGCAAACGACTTCATCCAGATGTACGGAGCAGAGGAAGTTTATAATGTTGATGACCTTGAATTGCCTGCTGATGTGGCAACCGCTTTGGTGATTCAGAGGCAACATGCAAGCGAGTTGGACATTCCTGTTATCACCTTCGCTGGTTATCCATACGACATCAATTATGGAACATCAAGTCTCTTGCACCCACTTTCAGTCGTAGCAGGTGTTGCTGAAGGTAAAGACCTCACCATCGGATTCCGCACAGACGGTTACAAGTTGGCAAGCCTTGAATACACAAATGATGCAAGTACTGGTTGGTTCAAGATCGACAATGTACACCTCACTTGGAATTCAGAGGACGTTCCTGCAGCTGTAGCAATTATCGCCAATGAGATTGCAACAGGTATCAGTAGTTCAAACAAGGGTCTTGAACTGAAGGGTCAGCAGTTCTACACAGCTAACGGCATGAAGCTGTCGGCTCCTCAGAAGGGTATCAACATTGTGAAGAACCTGATGAGCGATGGTAGCGTGAAGACTACAAAGGTGATGATTAAGTAAATTCACATCGACAATTGATTTCAGCTGATGCTGAAGCAATCTGTCATGTCAAGTATGGAGGGCACCAATTCCTGGGTGCCCTCTTTTTTTTTCGTCAAAAAAGGAAATAAAAATATCTTAGATTAGGGGATTATTCCGTATATTTGCACCAATTTTCAAATTTCAGTCCCCTGATAGATTGATTTCCTCAAAAACATCTATGACAAAAAGGGCATCAAAAGTCTTATCAATATGCAAACCATTGAACTATTCCTCGGAGACATCACCACATTGAAAGTGGATGCCATTGTGAATGCTGCCAACCGTTCCCTTCTTGGAGGAGGAGGCGTTGACGGAGCCATCCATCGTGCAGCAGGACCCAAGCTGCTGGAAGAGTGTAAAACACTGAACGGATGCGAAACGGGTCAGGCGAAAATCACGAAGGGCTACGATTTGCCAGCCAAGTATGTGATTCACACGGTGGGTCCCATCTATTTCTCTGAGCAAGAAAACAAAGCCGAACTGCTTGCCAACTGCTACCGCAACTCCATGAGAATAGCCAATGAGAAGGGTATTAAGACCATCGCTTTCCCATCCATCAGCACTGGCGTTTACAGTTACCCGCTGGATGAAGCATCGACTATTGCCGTCCGCGAAGTGCGATACTGCCTGATGCGCTATCGCAAGATTCAGAAGGTTATTTTCTGTTGCTTCAGCCAGCACGACTACGACGTGTATAAAGGAAAGTTGGAAGAATAAAAATATGTGTTTAGTGTGTTGTGTTTCATGAGATTGTGAAACAATGAGAACACTAAACTTCTTTAATATGAACGAAACATTACTATTCATCATTCAATTTGCCGTTGGTCTTTTCCTGATTCTGAAAGGAGCCGACTGGCTGACAGACGGTGCATCGAGCATTGCACGCCGTTTCAACGTATCTTCACTCGTCATTGGCCTCACGATTGTGGCTTTTGGCACATCGGCACCAGAGCTGGTGGTTAGTGCTATATCTGCGATTGAAGGGCACACAGAAATGGCGATTGGAAACGTGGTGGGTAGTAACATTTTCAACACCCTTGCCATCATGGGTATCACCGCAATGGTTTACCCTGTGGCTTGCAGCAAGAACAACATCCGATACGACGTGCCACTCTGTCTTGTTGCTTCCGTCACTCTCTTTGCCTTGGCAAACGATGCTTTGCTCTCGGGAACGAGCCTTGGCGAAAGCAGCATTTCACGAGGCGATGGCATCGCGTTGCTCTGCTTCTTCCTCATCTTCCTCTCCTACTCTTTTGCAATTGCTCGTTCGGGGAAAAAGTCCGATGGAATCGCCATTTCTGAACAAAAGAAGGATGCTGCAAAAGTTGAAACAGAGGGTAAAAAGGAACTATCGATGGGAAAAGCTATCTTCCTTTTCTTGATAGGTTTGGCAGGACTTGTGTTTGGTGGAAACTGGATGGTGGATGGAGCTTCGGGTATTGCCTCATTGTTGGGTGTGAGTCAATCCATCATCGCCTTGACCATCGTGGCAGCCGGTACTTCCTTCCCAGAGCTCATCACCTCGGTTGTTGCGGCTCGCAAGGGCGACACCGACATGGCGATGGGAAACGTGGTGGGTAGTAACATCTTCAATATATTCTTTGTGCTTGGTGTTTCCTCCACGATTGCTCCGCTTAAACTTGGCAACATCGAAACGATTGACTTTGCCACCCTTTTGGCTGGTGCCGTGTTCCTATGGATTTCCTGCAAATTTGGTAAAAGATACCACTACATCACCCGCTTCGAAGGCGCCTTTCTCACGCTTTGTGCCGTTGGTTACTATATTTATAAGGTGATGAATGCATAAAATTTCAAAAAATATTCTTAACTTTGCGCCCATTGTTTGAAAAGGCATCATAAAACTTAAGCAAATTTACCGACATAACAATGGGGAAAGACTTAGCCATCAACTTGGAGAACCTCAGTACGGGGTATCGGGTGAAAGGGGAAGATAAGGTTATCAGCCAACAACTGACTGCCGAATTGCATGTGGGCGAAATGACATGTCTGCTGGGGCCCAATGGTGCGGGAAAATCCACACTGTTGCGCACGTTGTCTGCATTTCAGCCAGCATTAAGCGGCAAGATTCTGATTGACAATCGAAGTGTGGATTCCTACAGCGCAAAGGAGCTTTCGAAACTGCTCAGCGTGGTGCTGACCGACAACACCAACATCAAGAATCTCACAGTGAGCGAAGTGGTGGCTATCGGACGCAGTCCCTATACAGGCTTTTGGGGAAAACTGAACGAGAAAGACAAGAAAACCATTGAGAAATGCCTGCAATGGGTGGGCATCACCGAACTGAAAGACCGTAAGATGGAAACCCTCAGTGATGGTGAGAAGCAGAAAGTGATGATAGCCAAAGCCATCGCACAAGAAACACCCATCATCTACCTCGATGAGCCCACTGCCTATCTCGACTATCCATCCAAAGTGTCGATGATGATGCTTCTCCATCGTTTGGCACACTCCCTGAAGAAAATCATCTTCCTTTCCACTCACGATTTGGAGCATGCCCTTCAGATTGCCGACAAGATATGGCTGCTCGACAGCGAGCATGGACTCACCACGGGTATTCCCGAAGACCTCTGCGTGGAGGGAAAAATTGAAGAGTACTTCACCCGTCCAGGCATGACGTTCGACCGCGACAGTTGCGTGTTCAACATTCATCATGAAGTGGCTCGCGAAATCGTCTTCCAAGGCGACACTTCCTCCACGGCATATAAGATGGCTGCCAAGGCATTCCTCCGCAATGCCATCCGACCTATCAGTAGGATTGAAGATGCACAAATCGAAAGCACCCGTCCCGACATTGTCATCCACGTTTCGAAAGAAGGTAGTTACCGCTTGTTGGAAAAAGGCAAAGAGGTGCTCCGGGTAGAGAAAATTGAGCACATCCTTCCTGTCACCAATTCCTACATGGTGAAGAACCACATCGAAGCCGTACGCGATGCAGCCAACATGACTCCATTTGAATAATTTTCTCAGAAAACTTAGAACAGCAAAAATTTAAATATTCCATAATCATCCTTTATGCAAGAATTGAAAAGATTGACGTTTCTTCTTTCGACTATTTTAGTCTGCCTCAGCATGGCAGCTGTACCTGCATTGAAAGTGAAACGAACCGTGAAACAGAGCGATGGCAAGAGTTTACAGATTGTACTGTGTGGAGATGAGAGCTTCCACTTCTACCAAACCATCGATGGTGTACCCGTTGTTGAGAATGAAGACGGAAGCTTTGACTATGCCACAATGGATCATGGCAACCTCATTTCAACCAAGATGCTAGCACACGAAACGGACGAGCGCAGCATCGGTGAAAAGACATTTGTCAACCTCAGCAAAAAGAGCATCATTGCAGATATACAAACCACTTGGAACAAGCGTCTTTCTGCTCGTAACACACACCGACTGAAGCGTTTGGAAGCTCGACGCGCCAAAGCCACTGGACCGAATCGCGTCCGCAAGGCTGGAGCCACACAGGGCGAAGTGAAAGGCTTGGTTATTCTTGTCAATTTCGCTGACAAGAAGATGACTCGTACACGTGAAGAATTCGACGATCAGTTCAATAAGATAGGTTATAGAAAGAATAGTCACATCGGTTCCGTTCGCGAGTATTTCACCAGCCAAAGCTACGGTAAACTCAACATCGATTTCGACGTGGTTGGACCTTACACCGTAAGTAAAAACATGGCATACTATGGTAAGGACGTAGGTCAAGCAGGTGATGATGAACACCCTACTCAGATGGTATATGAAGCGATTAAACTGGCAGATAAAGATGTGAACTTTGCCGACTACGACTGGGATGGCGATGGTGAAGTGGACCAGGTGTATGTCATCTATGCAGGATATGGTCAGGCACAAGGCGCTGCATCTAACACCATTTGGCCTCACGAATATGTGCTCGAAGGAGGTGGATATTATAATGTGAGATTCGACAATGTCCGTTTGAGCACCTATGCTTGTAGTTGTGAGTTTTCAGGTACGAGCGGCACTCGAATGGACGGTATCGGTACAGCTTGCCACGAATTCACCCATTGTTTAGGTCTTCCAGACTTTTATGATACCTCAAATGTAACTGCCAATTTCGGAATGAGCTTTTGGAGTGTGATGGACTCAGGCTGCTACAATGGTTCATATAGTGGCAGTGTTCCAGCTCCTTACACCTCCTACGAGCGTTGGGTATCGGGATGGTTGGAACCAACAGAGCTTAATGTTGGATGCGAAGTGGAAGGACTCCGCAATATCGTGAACTATCCTGATGCATACGTCATCTACAACGAAGCCAACCACGACGAGTTCTACTTGCTTGAGAACCATCAGAAGAACTCATGGGATGCCTATTCATACGGCAAAGGCATGCTCATCCTGCACGTTGACTACGACGAAACAGCATGGTGGGAGAACACTGTCAACAACGTGACATCTCGTCAACGCTGCACGATCATTCCAGCCGACAATAAGCAAGGCTTCTATACCGAGGCTGATTTGGCGGGCGACCCTTGGCCAGGTTACAAAAAGAACAAAAATCTGACCAACACTTCCACTCCTGCTGCCAAGCTTTATAACCGCAACAGTGATGGCACTTACTTCATGAACAAACCTATCACTGATATTACTGAAAACACTAAGGACTCCACCATCTCGTTCACCTTCAATGGCGGTATCCCTATCCCTGCACCAATCGCTAACGACAACATCAGCGACATTTCATTCACTAAGGGTACCTTCACCGCCACTTGGTCGGCTGTGGAAGGAGCGGATAGTTATACGATTGAACTGAGGGATGTCAATAATCAGGTAGAAAAGATTTTCTCACAGAACTTCGTCGCGTTTGGTGGCAGCATCACGAACTCAGGCTATGACTTTGCTGAAAAGGGAGTGCTCGACGACTATCTCACTGCCGGTAAGGGATGGACGGGCTCAAAAGTATATACAGGTGAAGACTACGTTACCCAAACCTATATGCTCAAGCTGGGTTCCAGCACGACTGTAGGCTCTCTCACCACACCAACCATTACAGCACCAAGTTCTGGTGAAATCACGGTGTATCTGCAAGCTCATCCTTACAACCGTCTCAGTTCTCTCGATTTCAAGGTAGTCATTACCGATGTAAACGGCAATGTCATCAAGGAAGAAAACCATATAAGCAACGAAGAAGTTTTCAACGTTGCCATGAAAGCTGAAGTAGAGAAAGACTTCAAGGTTACTATAAGCACTAGTTCGACAGCGAAACGAGCATTCTTCCGATTCCTTCATGTGTATAGCGCAGCTCTTTCTGAAAGCGAAATTGCTGAGCTGGAAGATGCAAACAGCGTGAAATCAATGGCTCCAAATCTCGCTGAAACGAAATCAGGGAAAACCATCATCGAAGGCATTACCGACACACACTACACATTCGAAGGCCTCACTTCCTCACGCTACACCTATCGCGTAAAAGCCATAGCTAAAGAACGTGAATCAGCATGGAGTAACCGAGTAACGGCTTCCGACCCTACAGGTATCGAAAGCATCACCCTCGACCAGCTCGACCCAAGCACTGTTGTGGATGTATTCTCAACCAGTGGTCAGCTTATCCGCAAAACCACGATTGCCAACTGGAGCCAGGCTCTTCCTCGCGGCACATATATTCTGCGAACCAAGAATCGAGCTTTCAAAACGGCTAAATAATCAGAGTTAGATTCTGAAAATGAAGATAAGTCTCACTATCATACTTTCTTTTTTGGGCATGCTCTCTTTGCATGCCCAAAACATTTCCGACGCAGCTCTTTTTTCACAACTCAAAGAAGGGGAAAAAGGAGCTGTAGTAGCAGTTCATATTGGTACTGACGATGCCAGCGTGAGTGCTCACACCATCGACGTGTTCAATGAACAACTGCAAAAAGAATTCCCCCAACAGGCTTTCTTTTCAGTCGTCACTTCCAATGCGTCCCTGTCGCGTCAACTCACTGAACTCGCTAAGGATGGCTTCACCCATTTGCTGATTCAGCCTTCTTTCATTGTCGATGACGTGGAAATGACGGTGCTTCGTCAGGAAGTCATACAGATTCGTAGCGAATTCATGGATATTCGCATCGGTGAACCCCTTCTGAGCAGTGAGGAAGATTGCCAAACGATTATCAAGGCAATCAGCCAGAAATATGGAGGTAAGAATGCCAATTTGCTCTTGGGCGAAGGGTCATCCTACATGACACAGGCTTTCAACTCTCCTTACACCTTCATCCAATACGCCATTTCCTCACCTTCCATGCTCAAAATGCTCAAAGGCGATTGGTATGTGGCAACACTCAACGGGTATCCGACCCTTCAGAATGCCATTGAAAGGATGCAAGCGAACAAAGAGAAGAAAGTGAATATCATCACGCTCCATTTCTCACCCTCAAGCACCATTCAAAACGAGGTGGCGGAGACCCTAAAAAGCCAAATTCTTCCAGCAGGTTTCAAGGCAACAGTAACGCATCAGGCTTTAGGCGAATTGCCCGAAGTCATCGATGTTTTCATGGAACATGCTCGTTATGCTGCAACGCACCGAAGCCTCTCACCTATTGAAGAAAAATTCTCACATTCTTATCATTATTAAGGACTCTCCCTTGATTGTACTAAATTTTTATTCCTTTGATTTTACTGAACCTCTTCTTTGAATGAATTGAATCATTCATTTGAATGAAGTGGTGGTTTCCTTTGATTTTACTGAACTGTCGAGGGCTCAACGTAATTATAGCGAAGGTTCGTTATCGCAACGCCGAAGGCTCGGCAAGTCGATGGCGAACCTTCGGCAACTAGTTGAATTCAAAGGAGCGGTTCAGTCAGTCCACAAATTTGCTTCTGACAATCCCCACATTCGATTGGCTTATGCCGAGCTAAAGGTTGGCTTGCGCCGAACTAAAGGTTCAGTAAATCCACAGAAAATGAAAGCTACGACTGGCGAAAGCACCATTTTTGTCACGAAAAAGGAGAAAAAGAGAAGAATAACAATTATTGTTAAAATTCAGTCATTGTAGATATTGAAAAATAGTCTATATTTGCAAAATGAAAGTGTGATGGAAAGTTACTGATACCATTTCATCACTGATTGAGCACCTAAAGAATTATTGATCATCCTAAATATCCCTGATTAATCATGAGACGAATCTTATTCACTATGATGTTGTTAATGGGCTTGCAAACTGCTATGTCTCAAGAATTTGTGCGTGTAGAAAACGGACAATTCATCCGTAATGGCAAACCTTACCACTATGTGGGAGCAAATTTTTGGTATGGCGCAGTCCTTGGCTCCAAAGGTCAAGGTGGTGATAGAGCAAGACTTGCGAAAGAATTGGACTTTTTGAAGAGTATCGGTGTGGATAACTTGCGCGTGCTCGTGGGAAGCGATGGACTGCATGCAGAGGATAGATACGTGCCAAGTTTGGTTTATCCAACGCTACAAACTGCTCCAGGTGTGTATAACGATACGATTTTGGATGGCTTGGATTATTTCATGGCAGAACTGAAAAAGCGCGACATGCTGGCTGTGCTGTATCTCAATAACTCTTGGGAATGGAGCGGTGGATATGGTCAATATCTGGAATGGGCTGGCGAAGGCGAATGTCCGCATCCAAGCGAGGCAGGTTACAGTGCTTTCATGAAGCATGTGGCTGGTTTTGCAACCAATAAAAAGGCACAGAATTTGTTCTACAAGCACGTGAAGAACATCATGAAGCGCACCAACCGATATACAGGCGTGAAATATGTGGACGACCCAACCATCATGAGTTGGCAGATAGGCAACGAACCTCGCGCTTTCACAAAAGACTATAGCGTGGACCAAGCTCCTCAGCGTGCTGCATTTGCTGCGTGGCTGGCTAAGACTTCGAAACTCATGAAGAAACTGGACAAGAACCACATGGTTTCGACGGGTAGCGAAGGTAAACACGGCTGCGAGGAAGACATGGCGCTGTTTGAAAAAGTGCATGCAGACAAGAATGTTGACTATATTTGTATTCATATCTGGCCATTCAATTGGGGATGGATTAAGGCTGAAAAGGATGGCAACGGAAATGTACCAGGCGCCAAAGGCGGTTGGATAGGTGCAGAAGCTGCGAAGGACAGTACGAAGGCATATCTAGACGAGGCATTGGTGGTGGCAAAGCGTTTGCAAAAGCCTATCGTGATTGAGGAATTTGGTTTTCCAAGAGATCATGGTGCCTACGCCATTGGTTCGGAAACCACAGCTCGCGATAGCTACTACAAGTGTGTGTTCGATTTGGTGAAAGACCCATCGCGTCCACTCGTGGCAGGTTGCAACTTCTGGGCATGGGGCGGATGGGCAAAACCAACGCATGAGATTTGGAAACCTTACGACCCATACACGGGAGATCCCGCTCAGGAAGCACAAGGATTGAACTCGGTGTTTGTAAGTGACAAGACCGTGGGGGTGATTAAGAAAGCGAATGAAGAATGAAAAATAATCAGGGATTTAAAGGATTTAAAAGGATTTGGGGCGCTTCGCTTGAAATTGTATTTAGAATTATCATTTAAAATTATAAATAAAATTTTATGTTTTAATTTTAAACTTCATTTCGAGCCGGAGGCGACCAAAAAAATGAAGAATGAAGAATGTAGAATGAAGAATGAAAAAAACTAATAATCTATACTTAATCATATTATGAATAAAGGAATCATTTGTGGTATTTTACTTTCCGCTTGTTTATTGACTCAGAAGGCACAGGCAGAAAGAGTGATTATCAGTACAGAGAAGACATCATTGGTGCTTGATGCAGCAGTGGGTGGCAACTTGAACTTTGCTTACTACGGCGAGAAAATCAACAGCCACGATGCCGACTTGTTGTTTGATGCAGGACAGGCTTGGAAACAAGCATATCCCGTGTATGGAATGCAATGCCAGAGCGAAACGGCGCTGAGTGTGACACATAGCGATGGCAACATGACACTTCAGATGAAGGTGCAGAGCGTGGAAAAGAACGGCGATGTGACTCGTATCAAGATGAAGGACATTCATTATCCTTTCTATATAGATGTGTGTTACAAGACCTATCCTGGCAAGGAAATCATTGAAACATGGGCAGAATATGAGCACACGGAAAAGGGCATCGTGAAACTGAACCAGTTTGCTTCTGCCTATCTACCTATCCGTTACGGACAGGTTTGGATTTCCCATCTTTACGGTTCGTGGGCTAACGAGGGAAGAGTCGAAGAAGAACCACTGCGACATGGCATGATGGAAATTAAGAACAAGGACGGAGTGAGAAATTCTCATACAGACCATGCCGAAGTGATGTTCTCGCTCGACGGCAAGCCTCAGGAAAACACAGGGCGCGTGATTGGTGCAGCGCTTTGCTATAGCGGTAACTACAAGTTGAGAATCGACACCGACGACAGCAATTATCATCATTTCTTTGCTGGTATCAACGAAGATAACTCGCAATACAATCTGAAGAGCGGTGAACGCTTTGTGACGCCTGCTTTGGCTCTCACTTACAGCAACGAAGGACTGAGCGGCGCAAGTCGTCATTTCCACAGTTGGGCTCGCTCCCACAAGATTGCTCATGGCACCGAACTGCGTCCAATCCTGCTGAACAGTTGGGAAGGTGTCTATTTCAACATCAACGAGGAGGGCATGGACCAGATGATGAACGACATCAGCAGCATGGGTGGAGAACTCTTTGTGATGGACGATGGATGGTTTGGCATGAAATACCATCGCGACAACGACTCCTACTCGCTCGGCGACTGGACAGTTGATACACGCAAGTTGCCTCACGGCATTCAGGGACTCATCGATACAGCCAAGAAGCACAACATCAAATTTGGTATTTGGATTGAGCCTGAAATGACGAACTCGAAGAGTGAACTCTACGAGAAGCACCCAGAATATATCATTGCACCCACCTACCGTGAGCCAGTGCAAGGACGTGGTGGTACTCAGTTGGTGCTCGACATGAGCAATCCAAAGGTGCAGGACCTCGTTTTCCACATTGTGGATACCCTCCTCACCAACTATCCTGAGCTTTATTATATTAAGTGGGATGCCAACGCACCCGTGATGAACCACGGTTCTCAATATCTCACCAAGGACCGCCAGAGTCACCTTTACATTGAATACCACAGAGGATTCGAGAAGGTGTGCCAGCGCATCCGTGCGAAGTATCCAAAGGTGATTATTCAGGCTTGTGCCAGTGGTGGAGGACGTGCCAACTACGGTGTTTTGCCTTACTTCGATGAGTTCTGGGTGAGCGACGATACCGACGCTCTGCAGCGCATCTACATGCAGTGGGGAACCAGCTATTTCTTCCCTGCCGTGACGATGGCTTCGCATATCAGTGCGGCTCCTAACCACCAGACTTTCCGCACCATTCCTCTGAAATTCCGCATCGACGTGGCAATGAGTGGTCGTCTCGGTATGGAAATCCAACCAAAGAACATGACGGAGAAGGAGAAGGCACTCTGCAAGCAGGCAATCAAGGAATACAAACAGATTCGTCCTATCGTGCAGCAAGGCGACATTTACCGTCTACTTTCGCCATACGAGAAACTGGGTTGCGCTTCGATGATGTACGTGAAGCCAGACAAGAGCGAAGCTGTATTCTACTGGTGGAAGACCGAGACCTTCTGCAATCAGCAGTTGCCTCGCATCCCAATGGCAGGACTCGACCCTCAGAAGAACTATCGCGTGAAGGAGCTTCATAGCATCGACCAGAAGCCACTCGCCTTCGAAGGTAAAGTGTTCTCTGGTGCATTCCTCATGGCAAACGGACTTGACATTCCTCTGGAGCACGACCTCCCTTGGAATGAGCGCATTGACTACGCAAGCCGTGTGTTGTATTTGGTAGCGGAATAAATTTAATGAAGAATGAAGAATGAAGAATAAAGAATGATAGTTACTCAAAAGACAAGAGGTGAAACTAAAATACATTCTTAATTCTTCATTCTTAATTCTTCATTCTTAATTCTCTCAATAAGCTATGGCAGAAGTAATTCATGAAATAACGCCACTATCGGAACGCGACTGCTTCTATGTGGTGGATCGACATAAAAAGGAGTTCACCTACCCCATCCATTGCCATTCGGAATATGAGCTCAATTTCATAGAGAATGCCAGCGGAGTGAGGCGAACAGTGGGTGACAGTGTGGAAACTATCGGTGACTACGACATGGTTCTCATTACGGGCAACGAACTGGAGCACGTGTGGGAACAAGGTGATTGCACCTCGGAAGATATTCACGAAATCACCATTCAGTTTTCGAGCGAACTCTTCACGGAGGCACTTCTCAACAAGAATCAGTTCGGTTCCATCCAAACCATGTTGGAAAATGCAAAGTGTGGTATCAAATTTTCCATGAGCACCATCATGAAGGTCTATACCCGCCTGACGGACTTTGCCATCAAAAAGCCAAGTTTCCATTCGTTCATCAGCCTCTTGGAACTGCTCTATGAACTCTCGCTTGCCAACGACTCCGTTGTGCTTTCCTCCACCTCGTTTGCCAAAATCGAGACACAGAGTGAAAGCCGACGGGTGCAGAAAGTGCAAAAGTACGTGAGAGACCACTACAACGAGGAAATCCGTCTCAAAGACTTGGCAAAGATGGTAGGCATGACTTCCGTAGCGTTCAGCCGCTTCTTCCGCCAACGAACGGGACGAACACTGAGCGAATACATCATCGAACAACGCTTGGGACATGCGGCACGCTTACTGGTGGATTCCACGCAAACCGTTGCTGAAATCTGCTTCGACTGCGGATTTAACACACTCTCCAATTTCAACCGACTCTTCAAGCGTTCGAAAGGATGCACACCTAAGGTTTTCCGCGATAATTACCAAAAAAGAAAGATCATTATTTAGAAGACGATAAAAAATAACTTGGCACTTTCTGAAATTGCACTATTTAGATAATAAAGAGTCATTCATTAGATATTTTTTGTCCTACTTTTGCAACAAAATCAGCAAGCATCATGAAAAAACTGGCATTTATCACCCTTTCACTGATGGCAATCGTAGCTTGTCAGCCAACAAAACAAACCCGTGACATGACTCAACAAACACTCTTTGAGAGACTGCAAGCAGTACCCGACAGCTGTTTTCTCTTCGGTCATCACGACTCACCGATGTATGGCATTGGCTGGTTTGGCGATGAAGACCGTTCCGATGTGAAAAGCGTATGTGGCAGTTGGCCAGCCATGATGTCTTTCGATTTGGGTGGCATAGAATTGGGCAACGACCGCAATCTCGACTCCGTTTCCTTTGACCGTATGCGTGAAGAAATCGTGAAACAAGATGCTCGCGGTGGCTTCATCACCCTCAGTTGGCACCTTCGTAATCCAAAGACGGATGGCGACTCTTGGGATGTGAGCGACACAACTGTGGTGAATTCCATTCTGAACGACTCTGCCCTGCACGAGAAGTTCGTGGGATGGCTCGACAAAGTGGCTGAGTTTCTCAATTCCGTTAAACGCGAAGACGGTAGCAAGGTGGAAATCATTTTCCGTCCTTGGCATGAGCACACGGGTTCGTGGTTCTGGTGGGGACAAAAACTCTGCACGGCTGACGAATACAAAGCATTGTGGAAAATGACTGCCGACCGACTCAAAGAGCAAGGTGTGGACCAAGTGATTTATGCATACTCTCCTGGCACCGAAGCAAAGACTACGGAAGCATATCTGGAAAGATACCCAGGCGACGACATCATCAGCATCGTTGGAGTGGATTGCTATTATCAAAACCGAGAAAGTTTTGCAACAAAGATAGACGAAGCACTCACACTCGTGAATGAAGTGGCAGAGGCTCATGGCAAGATACCTGCCCTGACAGAGACTGGTTTTGAAGGCATTAAGGAAGCTGACTGGTGGACACAAGCCTTGCTCCCTAACTTGAAAAACCATCGAATTGCCTATTTGGTAGTGTGGCGCAACGCCTTCAACAAGCCTGGACATTTCTTTGGTCCTTATCCAGGATGCCTCAGCGAAGAAGATTTCAAGGCTTTCTTCCAAGAAGGCAGTGCCCTCTTCGTCAAATGATAAACATGTTTATCTCTCACTTTAATCACGTAAAGGTTTTTAAGTAACAAACAAAACGCTTGACTATAAAAATACATAAGAATCATGAGTTTTCAAGAAAAAGTAAACCAACTGTTCGCAGAGCATGAGGCACTCGTCTCCCGCAAGAATGTGCTAGTAGAAGGAGGAAATGGAATCATCACAAGGTATAAGTATCCTATCTTGACCGCTGAGCATGCCCCTGTCTTTTGGCGTTACGACCTCGATGAAAAGTCGAATCCCTATCTGATGGAGCGCATTGGCGTGAATGCCGTCCTCAATTCGGGTGCCATCAAACTGAATGGCAAATACCTGTTAGTGGTTCGCGTGGAAGGGAACGACCGCAAGTCGTTCTTTGCAGTGGCAGAGAGTGAAAACGGTATCGACAATTTCCGCTTCTGGGACTATCCTATCACCATGCCCGACGATGTGGTACCTGCCACGAACATATACGACATGCGAATCACACAGCACGAAGACGGTTGGATTTATGGCATTTTCTGTGCAGAACGTCACGACGACTCAGCTCCTGCCGGTGACCTCAGTGCCGCAACCGCCACAGCAGGTATTGCTCGCACCAAGGACCTCGTCAACTGGGAACGTCTGCCCGATTTGAAAACTCGCAGTCAGCAGCGTAACGTGGTACTCCATCCAGAATTCGTGGATGGCAAATACGCACTCTACACTCGTCCACAGGACGGATTCATCGACACAGGAAGTGGCGGTGGCATCGGTTGGGCACTGATTGACGACATCACCCATGCCGAGGTAAAAGAAGAAACCATCATTGAGGAACGCCTCTACCACACCATCAAGGAAGTGAAGAACGGTGAAGGGCCTCATCCTTTCAAGACCTCCAAAGGCTGGCTCCACCTCGCTCATGGCGTCAGAAACACCGCTTGCGGACTGCGCTACGTTCTTTACATGTATATGACCGCTCTCGATGACCCTACCCGAGTGATTGCTCAACCAGCAGGCTATTTCATGGCTCCAGTCGGTGAGGAGCGTATTGGAGATGTTTCGAACGTGCTCTTCGCTAATGGATGGATTGCCGACGAGGATGGAAAAGTGTTCATTTACTACGCATCCAGCGATACCCGCATGCACGTTGCCACTTCCACCATCGACAAGTTGGTTGATTACTGCATGAACACGCCAAAGGACGGACTCACCACCAGTGCATCCGTTGAAACCCTCAAGGCTCTCATCTCTAAGAATCTTACTATTCTAAAGAAATAAACCCTCAAAAACTAATTCAATGGCTTCTTTAAAAGAAAAAATCGGTTACGCCCTTGGCGATGCTGCAGCTGGTGGCATCACATGGAAAGTGATGTCAATTGCTTTTCCTCTTTTCTTTACAAATGTGTTTGGACTCACCGTTGCCGATACAGCAACACTGATGCTCGTAGCACGAATGTTCGATGTAATCACCGACCCACTCATGGGTAGTCTTGCCGACCGCACTCAATCGCGCTGGGGTACCTACCGCCCTTGGCTCATCTTCGGTGCTTTGCCTCTCGGTTTGATATTTGCACTCTTGCTCTATACCCCTGACTTCGGTCCTGTTGGCAAACGCATCTATGCCTACACCCTTTATCTGCTGATGATGGCTGTTTACACAGCAGTGAACGTGCCTTACGGTTCGTTGCTCGGTGTGATGACAGACGACGACAATGAGAAGAACCAATTCTCTTCGTTCCGCATGGTTGGCGCATACGCTATGGGCTTCATCACTTTGCTTTCATTCCCTTATCTGCAAAAGATGGTTGGTGGCACTCCTGCTCATCAGTATGCCGTATTGGGTGCTGCACTCGGAGCTTTGGCAACCATCATGACACTTGCCTGCGGACTGCTCACCAAGGAACGTCTGAAACCCGTTCGTGCTGAGAAATTCTCCTTCAAGCCTTTTGCCGACCTTTTCAAGAACAAACCTTGGATTTACCTCACACTCATCGGAATCTGTACCAATTTCTTCAACGGTTTCCGCTATGCTGTAGCGGGTTACCTCATGGAATACTGTCTCCACGGCGATGTCACCGTCTCTGGACTTATTATCAACTACACGGTATTCATGACCTTCGGTGAGGTGACCTGTATGATTTTCGGTGCTCTCTCCCCTAAATTCACGCAGTGGATAGGTTCCAAGCGCAAGGCATTCACCGTGGCAGGCATCATCTGTATGGTGTTCAGCATTGCTTTCTATTTCGTTCCAATGGACCCTTCATACATTTGGGTTCTCGTTGCCTTGGTAGTGCTCACCTCCGTGGGTGTAGGACTCTATTCACCTCTGCTTTGGTCTATGTATGCCGATGTGGCTGACTATGCTACAGAGAAGAATGGAACATCTTCCACAGGTCTGATTTTCTCCTCAGGAACGATGGCTCAGAAGTTTGGAACAGCCATATCGGGTTCACTCGTAGCGCTTCTCTTGGGTTTTGCCGGCTTCTATTCAGGAACCGACGATGCAGGTCAAACCGTCATCAACATCACCAACATGGAAGCAGTTCGTGGCATGACTTGGGCACTGTTCTCCATCTTCCCTGCTGTCATCATTGTCATCATGCTTTGGTTGCTCTATAAATACCCAATCAAGAAATAAAAATGAACAGAATCAATATTCTGAAGTCCGAGGTTCTCGACGTACTTGAAAACAACATTCTCCGTTTCTGGCTCGACAAGATGCAGGACAAGGAGAACGGCGGTTTCTATGGTCAGATGACAGGCGAAGGAGAACTGGTGAAAACGGCTGACAAGGGCGGAATTCTCAATGCACGCATCTTGTGGTCGTTCTCTGCCGCTTATCGTGTGCTTCGCAAGCCTGAATACCTCGAAGCTGCCACCCGTGCCAAGGATTATATCATCGAGCATTTCATCGATGAGGAATTTGGAGGCACATATTGGAGCCTCGACTACAAAGGCAATCCGAAAGACACGAAGAAGCAGTTCTATGCCATAGGTTTCATGATTTATGGTTTGTCGGAATATGCACGTGCCACAGGTGACCACGAAGCACTGGAGTACGCCATACAACTCTACGAATGCATCGAGGAACATTCTCTCGACAAGCAATACAACGGCTACATCGAAGCTTGCACCCGTGAATGGGGAGAGATTGCAGACATGCGTCTTTCGGAGTTGGATGCCAACTTCCCAAAATCGCAAAACACGCACCTCCACATCATTGAGCCTTACACGAATCTCTTCCGAGCACTCAAAGAGCTGGATGCGATTGAGAATGCCACCAACGACTATGGCTTGAAACCTTACGTAGGACAGTTCACAACAGTGAATATCTCCGTTGACCCCGACATCGTCATCCGTCTTGAAGCATCGCTCCGAAACCTCATCAACATCTTCACCGACAAGATTCTGAATCCTCAGACCCACCATCTCGACCTTTTCTTCGACATGGATTGGAAGCGTGAGGCAGGTGCTTTGGAAAGCTACGGCCACGACATCGAATGCTCGTGGTTGCTCCACGAAGCTGCCCTCGTACTCGGCGACGACATCGTTCTGAAAAAAGTGGAACCTATTGTTCAGATGGTTGCAAAAGCCTCGGAGAAAGGGCTGAACGAAGATGGTTCGATGGTCCACGAAGCCAATCTCGACACAGGCTATGTCGATACCGACCGTCATTGGTGGGTTCAAGCCGAAAATGTGGTGGGCTGGATAAACATCTACCAGTATTTCGGTGATGAAGATGCCCTCCAGAAAGCCCTCAACGGTTGGCAGTATATCAAGGACAATCTCATAGACCGTGAAGGCGGAGAATGGTGGTGGAGCCGCGACCCTCAGCGTAACATCAACCGCAAGGACGACAAAGCTGGCTTCTGGAAATGCCCATACCACAATAGCCGCATGTGCCTCGAAATCCTTGAAAGAGATTTCTAATTCCCCATAACCCTATTAATCCCATAAACCCCATCATCCCCATTACCCCCATAAAAACAATGAAAAAACTCACCCTCTTCTTGCTTTCCGCCCTCTGCCTCACGGCGCAAGCAAAAATACATCTCCCCGAAATTCTCAGCGACAACATGGTGCTCCAGCAGCAAACCAGCGTTAATCTTTGGGGAACCACCGACACCAAGAACACCATTACCATCACGCCAAGTTGGTCGAATGGCAAGACCTTCGAAGCCAAAGCCGACAAGCAAGGCAAGTGGCTCGTGTCCATCCCTACCCCAATGGCAAGTTTCACTCCTCAGACCATCACCATTTCCGATGGCGAATCCATCACCCTCAGCAATATACTCATTGGCGAGGTATGGTTCTGCTCGGGTCAGTCAAACATGGAAATGCCACTCAATGGTTTCTGGAACTGCCCCATCAATGGCTCCAACGAAGAAATAGCCTTAGCTGGTGATTGGGCAGACAAAATCCACGTAGTTACCATCCCAAAGACGGGTGCCACCGAACCTAAGGAGGAAGTGCCTGGCAAATGGTACGTGCCTTCTCCCCAGACGGCTCCTAACATCAGTTGCTCGGCATGGTATTTCGCCCAGATGCTCACCCGCGTGCTTCGCATGCCTGTCGGCATCATCGTCTGTGCTTGGGGCGGTTCGTCGGTGGAAGGTTGGACTCCTCGCGAAATCCTCAACACTTATAGCGACGTAAAGCTCGCCGATGAACTAAAGCGCGGTTGGAACGGTCAGTGGTGGGAATACTTCACACCTCTCATCATGTATAACGGAATGCTCCATCCTCTCCGTAACTACACCATCAAGGGTTTCATCTGGTATCAAGGCGAAGCCAATGTAGGTAAGGACAAGGACCATGCCACTCGCCTTAACACGATGGTGAATGTGTGGCGTAAAGAATTCAGTGAGACACAAGCTCATCCACTCAACGACCAACTCCCATTCTATTTGGCAGAAATCGCTCCTTGGGCTGGTTATGGCGGTGCAGAAGGCACAAGCGGTGCACTCCTTCGAGAAGCACAGCACACGGCAGCCAACGAAGTCATCAAGAATGCAGGTTGCATCTGCACCAATGACCTCGTCACTCCATACGAAGCAGACCAGATTCACCCTGCCGAGAAGCGTCAAGTAGGCTATCGTTTTGCTTACCTCGCGCTCAACCGCACCTACGGAATAAAGTCCATCGCTTGCGATGGTCCAGAATACGACCACCACACCATCGATGGCAACAAGCTCGAAGTGTTCTTCAAGCATGCTGAAGATGGTCTTTCCCCTTGGAACGATGCCACAGGTTTCGAAATAGCAGGTGCTGATGGCAAATTCTATCCTGCCAAAGCAAAATTAGTAGAAAGCAACAAGTCATTCATCCTCACTTCCGATGCCGTTCCAGCTCCGAAGCAAGTTCGCTACTGTTTTAAGAACTTCCAGATTGGCAACGTCATCAATCACCGCAACCTCCCTCTGGTTCCGTTCAGGTCGGACAAGTAAAAATAAATGAAGAATGAAGAATAAAGAATGAAGAATGAAAATTACATAAACTAAAATTCATTCTTCATTCGGAGCGTAGCGACCATTCTTCATTCTTCATTTTATATAAGTTTCCAGTATCTTGCATCCCTCTTCTGGCACCACATTCAGACTTTTGGTGGTGGCAGGAAGCAGTACTGTCATGCCTTGACGGATGAGGTGTGATTGGCTTTGTCCATCTTCCTCGCTACGAAGCAATGCCTTTCCCTCCAAGCACATTAGCACCACAAAGGAATCCAAGCCCTCATAATTCGTTCTGAAAGGCTGAGTCAAATCCAACAAGTTCGTTGTGAAATAAGGGCAAGACGTCAATTTCTCACGTTGGTCTTGCTTTTTCTCATAATGTACGCGGTAATCATTCTGAACACTGAAGTCAATCACGTCTCGCGCTTCGTTCACGTGCAACTGGCGTGGCCTACCTTGTGCATCCACACGTCCGAAGTCGTATATGCGATAAGTAATGTCGCTCGTTTCCTGAATCTCAGCTACGAAAATACCTTCGCCCAAACTATGCACACGTCCAGATGGCAAGAAATACACATCCCCTGCCTTTGCCTCGCTTTCCGACAATACATCCAATATCGTATTGTTCTTCACGCGCTCTTCGTATTCGTCCTTCGAAATCTGTTCCTTGAATCCAATCCTCAGCTTGCTTCCTTCGTCAGCCTTAATCACATACCACATCTCCGTCTTGCCTCTCAACTGATGACGAGCCTTTGCCTGTTCATCATTGGGATGCACCTGAATCGACAAGTCGCGACGAGCATCAATAAACTTGATCAAAAGTGGAAAAGTAGTGCCGAATTGTTGAAAAGCCTTCTTTCCCACCAATTTTTCTCCTTGTTCCTCCATCAGCTGAGTAATCGTCTTGCCTGCATCCTTCCCATTTGCCACTACAGACTCGCTTCCAGGCAATGCTGATATTTCCCAACTCTCACCAATCTCATGCATGTCAGTATAGATACCCTTAAAATCTGCGATGGATTCGCCACCCCATATCGTTTGTTTCAAAACTGGCTTAAACGTGTACATTTTACTCTTTTTTGATTTTGCGCTGCAAAGTTACAAAAAGCTTTCCATTCAAAATGACTATTTTTTTCCAATCTTTTACATTATTGCACGAATAAGCGAAAAAAACGCTGCTTTCATTCTCCAAAAAGAAAAATATTTGTACTTTTGCGAGAGAAAGAAGCATTTTTTGAGTTTTATAAAGCGAATTCCCTTATGACACGAATCAACTATCTCACCACGATGCTGGCACTGCTTTTCGTACTTTTTGCCAGCACTGCAACAGCGCAAACCTATGATATTGGCGATTATGCAGGTCGTCCAGGCGTAGGCACAGGTACATCCGTCGTTCCCAAGAACAAATTGCTTTGGGAAACAGGAATGGAATATAACCACACGAAAAAACATGGCTATCAAGACGGTCTTTGGACACTCAACAACTCAAAACTCCGTTACGGACTCTCCTCTAACGCGGAAGTGTTCGCAGATATTTCCTACTTCCTGGGCGAAGTGGACGACCACCACGCCAATGGTTTCGGACCTCTCGCTCTCGGTACGACCATCCGCGTGTTAGAAGAAAACGGTATCGTTCCAAAAACAGTTTTTATCACGAAACTGTTGTTACCTACTGGTGCCAAAGAATTTCGCAAGGAGGAAGTCGCTCCAGCCTTCCACATTTCATTCAGCTATTCTCTCTCCGACCGTCTGAGCGTGACGAACGACGTCGGTTTTGATTGGGATGGAACCCATCCAAAACCCATCACGCTCGAATCTCTGGCCTTCTCCTATGCTTGCACACCCCGTTTCGGACTTTACGCCGAAAGCTACAACTACTTCCGCAAGCACGACCGTCCCGATTACAATGCCGGCCTCGGTTGCACCTACAAACTGAACAAGCAAATCTTCTTCGACCTGCTTGGAGTGATAGACCTCAACAAGAATGACAATCAATTCGGCATCAGCTTCGGCCTCTGCTGGTTCATCAACAACAAGTAAGGCGATGCACGGCTGTGCCGTGAGTTTCAGGGCGCAAGCGCCGTTTCAAGTTTAGCTACGCCGAGCTAAAGGTTCAGGTTTCAAAAATCCTTTTAAATCCTTTAAATCCCTGATTCACTTTTCACTTAAAATGGAATCACCCACCCGCAATCCCTGCGAATGAGTGACTTACTAACCTAATCTAATTAATCTAACTAATGTATAACCTAACAAAAACTAATTTCTAAATGTTGCTTCATGAATAAAAAACTATTCACGGTGCAAAATTACAAACTAATTTCGATAACTATTGACATCATTTTAGCATAAACTGACACTTTTCGTTAATCGTTATTTTAGTTAGGCTTTCACTCCTCCCCTCGGGGAGGCTGGGAAGGGGCCTTTCACTTTTCACTCTTCATTCTACTCCCCTCTCCCCTTGGAGAGGGGTTGGGGGTGAGGCTTTTTTACTCCTCCCCTCGGGGAGGTCGGGAGGGGGCTAATTTCACCTCACTCAATTCCTCCAAGAAGTTCTCATACAGTTGCTCGTATTCATCCAGAACCCTTCTGTTCTCGCCCTCCATCTTCGCCAAAGCAAAAGTCCTGTACTGATTCCTATGCCACAGCTCCATCCTTTCAATCATCTCGCCCAGCGTCATCTGTTCCAAGTCGAAGGCAGGCTGATAGCGAGCCTCATCGTCCCCCTTCGTCAGATACATTTCATTCAGCAGTCCCACATCCGCCATCATCCTCAACAAATCGCACACCACCTGCTGCGGAAATGACGTCAGTCCCACTCGTTCCCTGATTTCCCTTGCCGTCATCGGTTGTTTCTTCTCACCGAAATGCTGACAAATCGCCCTCAGCATCACAGCACAAACCTTCATCCTATAGTTATGGCTAATGTCATAAGTATGCACAAAATAAGTCAACATCCAATGGTTCTGACTCACGTAGCACAACTGAGCAAAGAACAAGAACACCATCCACGACAGCTGCAACCACAGCAGCAGCAATGGCAAAGCCGACAGCGAACCATACACCGCACTATAACTCGTAAACATCACCTGCACCCTAATATAGACGGTTTGCAGAAGGATAATGCAAAGGCTCGACAGCACACCCGAAACCAATGCATTTAAGAACTTCACCTTCGTGTTCGGAATGAAAATATAAAAAGCCGTAAACGCAACCGTCAGCACCACCACCGGCGACAGATTAATCAATGTGCGCACCACCGGCGCCAGCATCTCATAATTCAGTAAACGGTCGGCTATTCCATTCGTGAAAATCAACATACCCGACAGTAAGATAATCACCACAGGCACGATAAAACTCAGCGCTATATAGTCAATCAACTTCCGCTTAAACGACCTCGTTTTCCGAATGCTCCATATCTCACTGAACGCATCCTCCACGTCGCGAATCAGCATAAACACGGCATAGACCATCAGCACGATGCCCCATCCCAGCACACCATATCCACGATTATAGCTCAAGTACGACTTCGAGAAATCCAAAATAGCCTCCGCCGCCGTAGGTTGCACGGCAAACACCTCCAACACAAACTTCTCAATCTCCGCCTGGAACCCGAATCCCTGCGCCACCGCCAACAGCAATGCCACCACAGGCACCACCGACATCACCATATCGAACGCCAACGAAGTTGCCCACACATACGGATTTCTCAAAACAAACTCCCTCACCGTCGCCACTATCACTCCCAACAACTGTCGCCACATCCGCTTCAGTCCACTCTCTCCATCCTTCTCTTGCCACACGCCAAACAGCGCAAACCCCTTCAGCCTGCGCAATGTCCGTTCCATATTCCATTTCTTAGCCATCCTACTTCAGTAAAAAGTTAATAGTTACTTCATTTACTTCACGTTTCTTTCAATCCACAATCGAAACAATGGATCGGAGATATACACATCCTGTTCCTCTGTGTCGATTATTTCCTTGGCAATCAGCGACTTTTTGGCAGACTGGATATTGGCAGAACTCTCCAACTTGTATTTCCGCATAATCTCTTTCCTGCTAAACCCATTCCTCACCCCACTCGCCATCGCCTTCAGAAACTTCATCTGGAACGAAGTCAGTCCCTCCACATCGCGTTGGAAAAACGGACGATTCTGTTCCAAAAGCGTATCGACGGCAGTTTCCACAATTTCATCCGTCACCACCTTCTCCGTTTTATACCACACGCCCCAAGCCAATTGCTGCACATAGGACGAGAGATTCTCCGAAACCTCACAAATACGTTGTGCCTGAGCATCCGATATTTCCTTTCCAGTCTGCTTGAATTTCGAAACTATATAAGGGACCCATTCCTCTGTAGGAATCTTTTTCAGAAACATCATATCACCAAACTTATAGAAAGGACAGGAAGCATCACTGAATATCTGAGTCATCAGGTGTTTCTTCGAGCCAAACATGCAATACGTCGTATTCTGCTGATGTTGCCAAACTGTACGCAGTACCTTTTGAAATTTCACAGGGTCGCTGAAAAAGTCAATCTGCTGGAATTCATCAATGCAAACCACCATGCGCACACCCTTCTCCTGTGCAATCTTTTCAGGCAACTGCAAAATATCCTTCTCCGTGCCATCCTTCTGGTTCCATTCAAACGACAAAGCAAAGTCATTCAGAGGATCAGAACCAAACGAAAATTTAGGCGTGATATTCGACAAGAAATTCTTTCCCATCGCTATCCATTCATCCAACTTCGACGATGTCTGCTTAATCACTTCATTGGCAAACAAATGATAGAACTCATACTCCGACTTACAAGCAAAAACATCCAAATAGACAAACTTCACATCCGTTCTTGTATTCGAATCTATCACCCTCTTCACCAGCGATGTCTTTCCCCATCGTCGTGGAGAAATCAGCACCGTATTGATTCCATGCGTCAAGTTAGCTGACAACCTTTCAGCCTCCTCGCGCCTATCTGTGAAATAGTTACTATCCACAGCCTTACCAAAAACAAAGGGATTTTCCTGATAATTCATAACATCCTTAAATGAAACGTCCAACTTTCGGCAGCAAAGTTAGTAATAATTTTCTTAGTAACAACTTTCTTACTAACAAACTTCTTACTTTTTCTTTGAAAGCTCAAAATCATCCCCTTGATTATACTGAACCTTCAGCTCGACGAAAGCCAATCTTTCCTTCAATTCTACTGAACTTTTCCTTCGATTTTACTGAAGCACCGAGCCCTCAACAAAAATACGGCGAGCCTTCGCCATCGCAACGCCGAAGGCTCGGCAAGTCGATGACGAGCCTTCGGCAACTAGTTGAATCCAAAGGAACGGTTCAGTCAATCCACAAATGGGCTTCTGAAAATCCCCAAAAGCGATGCACTAAAAGCAGTAATTCCGATGGTATTGACAGAAGAATTTAGTGATTTTTTGTCTTAGGAAAGAAAAATGCCGAAGGCATGAAAGAACACAGGCAGGCGGTGAAGTGCGAAGCACGGAACCCCTGCTAAGCACACATCCAACACCGGAACCCCGAGGGGGTGACGGACATGTTATCAAGTTTTTCCGTCGTACCTCCGGCACTCTGTTTACCTTTATGCACATAGCAGGGGTTCCGCTACGCTTCACCACCTGCCTGTGTTCTTTCGTCCTTTCAGGACTTACCAAGCCATGAATGGATATAAAAGATGTCCAGCCTTCTTCTTTACAGCAATTGAAAACCCCGACTTGCAACTAATGTGCAGGTCGGGGTTTATCATTCAAAGAAATATGTAGATGCTCAGTGGGGGATGGAATTAAAGCACCACGGTGAAGCGGTGGGTAGGATTGGGTCTGCCTGGCTGGAGGGATTTCCATGCCAGTTCCTCTTGACGGAAGGAGGAAGGAAGCAGTTGCTGGAGTTGGGCACGCACCAATTGCTCCAGATGCGTAGGGGTGGTTTCAGCACGAGCATTGATGGTGAGTGTGGCTTCCGTGCTGGTGCCTGCATCGCCTCGGAATGTGGAAGGGAAATCGGTGTGGGTGAGATTGCATACAGCGAAAGAATCGGCGTTCTCGATGATTGCCTTCACATGACCAACAGGGATTTGTTGCTGCTTCAATTCTGCGGAAAGTCCATCCATCAACTGATGGAGGAGCGCGTTCCAATCAGTAGGTTCGGGAGCAGTGATGCGAAGAGTGGCATTGAGCCAACCCAAAACGGCTTCACCATGCGCATATTTGTCGTAATCAATGGAGAGGAGGCGTTCGCCTACGCGCTGATGCTGCTGAAGTGCGTTGAGCCATTCGGCAATGCCTGCGCCCGACTGAGCACTGACGGAGAGCACACGGGAAGATGGATATTGTTGCTGCAACTGCTGGAGCAAGTGCTCTTGCTGGGAATCAGAAAGCGCATCGGACTTGGTGAGCAGAAGCAGGTCGCTTTCTTCCATCTGCTTGCGGAAGATGTAGGCTGCATCGGGATGCAGACCACCATTGCCTCCTTCGAGGATGGACGACAGACGCTGAGGGTCAGCAAGTACTGTGAACGGCATGAGTTGCAGCTCGTCAGCAAGGAAGCGCTTGACAGGCTGGAGGATGGTGGCAGAGAGGTCTGCACAGGAACCGACGGGTTCTGCAAGAATCACATCGGGGTTCACCTCACGCATGAGCTGATGGATGGCATCCACAAAACCGTTGAAATTGCAACAAAAACAGCTGCCATTCACTTCAGCGACTTGCAGTCCTTGGTGGTGGAGCAGGGTGCTATCAACAAGTTCTGGCGCTTGGTCGTTGGTAATCAACGCGACTTTCTTGCCTTGTTGGATGAGTTGTTGGGCTGTGTGCCACAAAAGGGTGGTCTTTCCCGCACCGAGGAATCCACCTACGATGATTAGCTGCGTCATGGATATAAAAGAATCAGGGATTTTAGGGATTTATAAGGAACAACGGAAAAAGCGGAAAAGAACGGAAAAACAGAAAAGATAGTTTTTTTCATCCGATAATACTTAAAAATTTCAGATTTTCCGAATAATTTCAGATATTTCCGTTGTGAAAAAATCAAGGATTTGAAGGATTAAAAGGATTTTTATTAAGTGAGTAAGGAGTAGTGAGTAGTGAGGAATGCCATCCGGATGGCATTTTTCACTTTTCACTTCTCACTTTTCACTACTATTTCCAAAGGTTCTACAATATAGACATAGAAGAAGGCGGCGAGGGTGGCACCGAGGATGGGACCAAAGATATAGACCCAGAAAGCACCGAAGGAGGTGTCGGGCATGGCGGCACTACCCCATCCCATCAACCATGCTACGAGACGAGGACCGAAATCACGAGCGGGATTGAATCCTGCCTGCGTGAGAGGGGCTATGAGACAAATGCACATCGATACGGTGAGACCGATGAAGAGGGGTTGGATGGAACTGTCGGGCTTGCCTACGTTGGCATCTTCAGTAAGGGCAAAGATGAAAAGTACCATGAGGAAGGTGCCGAAGGCTTCGGCAGCAATTGCCAAAGGCATGGAGACAACCGACACGGTGGCATCACCAGGATTAGGGTAGAACTCCCCGAACATGCGGGCTGTATCGACGGAGGCAGGTGTGCCACGCACAATGGAGTGCAAAGCTTCGTAGTGCATGATAGAGGGGTTGAACAAAAGATAAAGTGCGAAGCCTGCCAAGATGGCTCCCACGAACTGCGCCACGATATAGACAGGCAATTTGCCCACCTTCATTCTGCGGGAAAGCACCATAGCAATGCTGACGGCAGGATTGAGATGGGCTCCACAAAGAAAACGTGTGAGGTAGATGGCAAGGGTGATGCCCAATCCCCACACGATAGCAATTTGGAAGATGCTGACGTATTCGCCAAACAAAATGGCAACGGCTACGGAACCGCAACCGAAAAGCGTAAGAATGAATGTACCTAACGACTCACCAAGAAATTCTTTCATCAAGAGATTGATAGTTTATTGGATTGGAAATAGAAAGACAGAGACCTCAGAGGCTCTCTGCATCCTACAAAGTTATAAAAATCAATCTTGATGAAGAACGAATGATTGTGGAAGACGAAAAGAAAGGAAATGATGAGGAAAAAGTGCCTAAGTTATTTGTTCGGCAAACAACAAACGGGTTCGTCTTCCTTGGGTACCAAATCGGCAAAGAAATGGGCGAACATGCGCTGAGCAATTGCCCAATTACCGCGATTGATGCAGTATTTCACCTTGGGTGGGTCAATCTCGCCTTGGATAAGCCCTGCCTCTCGCAGTTCCTTGAGATGCTGGGAGACGGTTGCCTTGGCAATGGGCAGCTCCTCATGGATGGCACCGAAATAGCAACATTTCTTTTGTGCCAAGAAGCGAAGGATGGCAATGCGTGTGGGGTGCGACATTGCTTTGGCAAATCGTGCCAACTTTGCATCGACTTCCTTCGCTTCCTGTGGTGTTAGAGTTCTATCGTAGAAAAACATAAGTGTAAGTTTCAGGGCACTTTGTGCCGTTTCAGGTTCCAAGTTTCAAGGCGCAAGCGCCAGAGAAAAAGCCTCACCCCCAACCCCTCTCCAAAGGGAGAGGGGAGTAGAGTGAAGAGTGAAGCGATGCCATCCGGATGGCATTTTTCACTTTTCACTCTTCACTTTTCACTTTACTTTGAAGGCTGCGAGGTATTCGCCGTGGCGCACGTAAAGCACACCGTTGTGGATGACGAGGTGAGCCCAGTGTGGACCAGAGCCCTTGGTGATGCGAAATTCACTTACCACATCGAAGTGCTCCTTGTTTGGACGAGCCAATCCTACGAATCCACGACGCTCATCGTAGCAATAAAGCATGCCATCGGCACAGACCGTGGAACCTTTACCCTTGCCACCACTCCAAGCATCACTGTAGAGGGTTTTACCTGTTGCCCAGTCGATAGCCACCCAGTTACCATTGGAGTTGTTGATCCAGTTGGAACCATAAACCACGCCATCGAGAAGAACGTAACCACCATGATGAGTGCTGAGGTCTTTGTTGTTCCATGCAAGAGAAACACTCTTGAGGTCGTCGGCAAGTTTGAGGGTGGTGGTGTTGATGCCATAGCCCTGAGCGAAGAGGATTTGTCCGTTGTTATAGACAGGTCCGTTTGGAGCGATGTTCTCAAAACGGCTGTTGGCTGGTGCCCATCCACCGAATTTCCATTCTATCTCACCCGTTTCAGGGTTGATTCCGTAGTAGTAATTGCAGGAACCGCCTACAATCTGCTTTTTGCCCTTGTAGTTGATGAGAGCAGGCTGTGTATAGTTGCGCTTGTCGTTGATAGATGGACTTTTCCAGATTTCCTTACCCGTGTCTTTGTTGAGCGCAACGACAGTGGTTTGATTGCCGCCAGGACTATAGATGACTTTGTTGTCGAAAACGAGCGGACACTCAGCGGTTCCCCAGTTTCCTGTGGTGCTAGCATAGGTATTGAGTCCGTCGATGTTCCACACAATCTTGCCGTCCTTACAGTTGATGCAAACTACGTCGCCCATTCCACTGATGACGTATGCCTTACCGTTGTTGATGGTTGGCGTGGTGCGTGTTTCGGGATAAGAACCCTTGAAAGGCTTGCCGTAAGGGGTGGAGTAGATGAGCTTGCCGTCGAGCGAGAAAGCGTGGAGCACTTCCTGCGATTGGTCTTCGCTCATACCCGTGACATAGAGACGGTCGCCCACAACGACAGGGCTGGAATAGCCTTTTCCTATGGCTTCGGTTTCCCAAAGCAACTGTGGACCTGACTCAGGCCATTGCTTCAGCAGTCCTTTCTCATCGGAAAAATTACCATCACGATTAGGTCCGCGGAAGCCATCGAAATGCAAGGATGGTTCTGGCTTGAAACTCTGAGTCTGTCCTCTCGTGCAACTGAGTGTCATGAGTGCACACAGTGCCATGAATTTAATTGATGTGTTCATAAGTTGAAAGATTTTAAATGTTTATGAAAAATAATTATGTTTCAATTCGCTATCATTCTTTTTACTTCTACCTTCACCTGCCAAAGCACCAAGGCAACGAAGAGGAATGTGAAGAAAATGGCTGTTGCCCATACGCTGAGACTGGCATTCGAAAGGCGGTCGATAACACTAATCACCGCAGCCACAGCACCTACACCAATGGCAAAGAGTGGTACGATGATATTTTCGTGATAAAGTTGGCTTTCCAAACGTTCACGACTGTAGCCGAGCGCTTGATAAAGCTGGAGGTCGTTCATACGCTGCAAAAGATTCTTGCGTACGACTATGATGAAGCTGAAGATGCCAATCAGCATACCGATGCCTCCAAGCGTGAGGAAAATGCTGAGATAGGTGTTTACCAGCTCGCCAAACTGCGCCATACGCTGTCCCGTGGTCATCACTCGCACTCCGTATTCGTTCAATGCTTGGGAAAGCACTTGTGCCACTTGTTCCCTTTCGTCGTCTTTCGTTTTCACGAGGAAAAGGGTTGTTCCTCGGTTTTCAGGCCAAATCTCCAAAAAACGCTCACGATTCATTAAGGCATATCCTTGGAAGATGCTCGTCGGCAGTGATTCGGCTATGACCAAAGGTGTTGCGTTTCCTTGACCATCTTTGTAGTTGATGGTATCACCCACTTGTTTTCCCATGCTCCAAAGGAGCGATTCCTCGTCGATGCAGAGGCCGTTCTCGTTACTGATGAATGGGGAGGAAGTAGGAATTCCCAACACTGATGGCATCTCCACTCGATTGAGATTCAAACAACTGGCATCATCGGCTTCATACAGCAAGGTCTGCAGCACCTCCACATCGTCTGGCAAGTCGGTCAATCCCAGTTTCTTTCGACCTTCTTGCGTGTTCATGTCATGATAGATAGGCACACTACTTTGGCACCACAAATCGTAGCCTCCCGTCATCTGACGGATGCGTGACGCATCGCTGAAACTCTGCCGATTGAGTCCTACACAAAGCACGATGAACACTCCTGCAGAGAGGGCAAAGTAGGAATAAAGTGCCTGTTTATTGAAAAAGAGGATGGGACCGAGCGTTTGTTGTTGCAAAGAGAATCCGTTTTTTCGAGGGTTTCCTTTCCTTTGCAAATAGCACTCACCCCAAAGTGCTCCGACAATGAGCAAAAGCAATCCGATGACCACGAAGCACAACAAGGAATGGAACCAAAGCAGATTGCTGATGATGAGCAAAAGTGTGAAAAGTGAAAAGAGGAAAGCCCCCTCCCAGCCTCCCCGAGGGGAGGAGTGGCCATCCGGATGTTTTTTTCCTTCCCCTCGGAGGAGCAGGAGGGGGACTATCAGTGCTAATGCCAAAACCAAAGCAAACGCTAAAGCCAAGGTCCAGTTGATATATAGGTGGAAACCATTCGTGCCCGTCACACCAGACCACACGGTGCCCAAGAGCCAAAGAATGAGAGAGGTGTATGCCAAACCGACCAACACGCCTATTAGAGAAGCACCCACTACTACGGGCATTGCCTCTCGGAAAAGCATGCGCTGAATGCGGCTTTGCTTGAATCCCAAGGCTTGAAGCAAATGGAATTCGCTCTTTCGTTCCTCGTACATCTCACTGAGAGGATTCACCATCAGCAATATCGCCGAGAGAATGATGAAAAAACCCAAGGCAAGGAACAACGACGAGAAATCGATGCTCTTGCTTGCTGCTGCCAACCCTGCCTGGCGTGGGGAAAGGAGTTGGATACCAAACATACCCGGTTGCAACACCGACAAATCAGGCTTTTCGTGGAAGCGAATGGCTGTGGTCGTGCCGTATGCGTTTTTCCATCGTTCGGACATCAGACGGTAAGGGAGCAATGCCTTAGGCACACTGCGATACATCTCCCAATAGCGTTCATCCTCGTCCTGAATCCGACTCATATCGAGTGGCAAATCACTATTCCAGTCACTGCAACGTTGCACACCGGTCATGCCAGGGAACTGCGCACTCAAGGTGCTATCTGCCACCCAACGAGAGATGGGAACGATTCCTGCCACACGCAATTTCACAGAGTCTGTCTGCAAGTGTTTGAGGTCGTGCGACACGTAATAACTCACATCCACCTCGTCGCCTACCTTCACATCCAAACGACGAGCAGCATAGTCTGAAAGCAGCATCTCGTCGTCTTGCAACGTGTTTCCTTCTTGCTCCTTCACGGCAGTAACAAAGGAATAAGGAATATCGGTTTTCGCCGTAGCGATAGAATTGGCAAGATAGGAACAAAGTGGATTGCCATCGGGATGCCTTGCTAGCAAAGCCTCCACAACGGCATCTTCCAAGAACAGGCGCGAGGTGGTCAGTTCGAATGTATCGCCTCGGTCTGTCACCTTCACGCCAGAGAATTGAGGTTCCCAAACCTGTGCCCATTGCGTCTCGTCGATAGGAACGTCGGAAAGCAGTATATTCACCACATCGTCCTCCATGCCCATTGCCTCCACCAATTCGTTGCGGCACACAAATATGTTCATCGGAAGCACCTGTTCGTTCTTCAGGCTTAGGTTACCTCCGTCCTCAGCAGACCGAATGGATGCGCATTCCAAGCGCAAGCTGGTGGTATATTCATCCGACACGAAAAGAGAACCCGACGGAACCAATCCTCGATGAGGGAGACGAAGGGTCAATTCTTTTGTCGCTCCCATTTCCTCAGCCAAAGTGGTATTCACAGAGGCTTGTCCTCGTTTCACTTCTGTGGAATCCACCCCCCACACGACAACAGGAATCAAGCGTCCTTCCACCGACACAAATCCATTCATCAATAGCATTCCCTGTGGAGCCTTTTTCCAAAGAGGGGAATTCAGCACCTCACTCGAAAGGAAGGACTGACGACAAACCACCACTGTTTCTGTTTTGCCCAATCGCTCATCCACTCTTTGCAGTAGCGTCTGACGCACGGAATGCCCCACCATCAAACTCCCCACCACCACGGCTGTAGCTACACACACAGCAATCGCTATCAGTCGGTAATGCCGACGATAGTGAATCGTGTTGCTATGGATGAGTTGGTGAAGAGTCATAAAAAAGTGAAAAGTGAAAAGTGAGAAGTGAAAAATGAAGAATGAAAAATGGCGTTAGACCTTTGACTTATACCCAAAGCTTTCCATCGCGTAGTGTGAGGATACGCTTGGCAGCGCGGGCTGTTTCGTCGGAGTGAGTCACCATGAGGATGGTGGTATGCCATTTCTCATTGATATTTTGAAAGAGGCGAGTTATATTGAAAGCATTCTCTCGGTCTAACTGCCCCGTTGGTTCGTCCGCCAAGAGAAGGAGAGGTTGCATGATGAGTGCTCGGCAAATAGCCACACGACTGGCTTCACCGCCCGAAATGGTGTCGGGATACTGATTGGCGATGGACGTGATTCCCGTGAATTCCATCAGTTCCTCTGCCTTTCGGCATTGCTCTGCACTCGCTTCGGATGAGGTTGCCAAAGTGGGCAAGAGGATGTTTTGTCTCACTGTATAGGCAGGCATCAGTCCATGATGCTGAAACACAAAACCAATGTCCTTATTTCGTAGCTTTGGCAAAGAAACGGATTGCAGCGTGATAGGTGTTCCGTTCAGTTTGTATGTACCTGAATCGAACTCAATGAGTGTACCGAGAATGTTGAGCAAGGTGGTTTTACCCGAGCCGGAAGCACCTTCGATTGCCACGAAATCGCCACTCTCCACACTGAGGTTCACCCCCCTCAACACATGGTTGATACGGGCATCACCATCACGAAAACTTTTGTTGATATCTTTTAATTCTATCAGTGCCATTGATATTATTGTAAATTACCGAAGCACAGCAATGTACCTTTAGCCGTGAGGATGAAAAAGTGATTCTCAATCACGGCTGGTGAGCCCACAATCTGCTCTCCGGTGTCGTATTCCCATTTCATTTGTCCTGTCTTGGCATCCAAAATACTTATTATGCCCGTCTTGGTGCAAGTGAGCACTTCGTCATCAGTCACTACAGGAGAACTCTCTCCTAATGAGCCCTTCATCAGGTATTTCCAAAGCTGTTTACCGTCCTTCCGACTGAAAGCAGACAGATGTTGCAAATCGGAATAGACAAACACAGCATCTTCATTGACGGCAGGAACGGCAGTCATCTGTCCATTTTCATCCGATGCCGTCACTAACTTGCGCCATTCCGAAATCTTTCCGTCTGCCAAAGTCAATTCATACACATCCCCACCATAATCCGCAAAATAAGCATGATTGCCAGCCAAAGCAGGCGAAGCGGGAATATAAGAATCCAACAAGAGAGAATCGGTCTGTTTACCCGTTTGGCAATCGATGATTCGGACCAATTGGTCGCATCCTCCGAATATCACACTATTCTGCCACACAGCAGCCGCACCGTTGATGTAGTAGCCCGAAGGGAAATGGCTGATTTCCTTGCCTGTTTCCTTATCTACGCAATACATGAAATTGTCGTAGCTTCCCACCATCAGTGCTTCTCGCCCTTGGAACTGCACCACATTGGGCGATGCGGATATTTGCCCTTCTGTTTCAAAACTCCACAAAGAATCATTCGTGGTCAATGAAAAGGCTTCCAATCGTCCATCTATGCGACCGATATAAAGGATGGAATCACGGATGAGTGCCGTGGCTTCCACGTGGGTTGCCAAATCTCGCTCAAACACTTTCTGTCCTTGCAAATCCACGCCTAACAAGCGACCTTTGGTATCGCACCAATAGCAGGTTCCATCAAGTACAACGGGAGAAGCAAGAGTACGTTTGTCACCCTTGTAACTCCACAACAGCGTGGGGTGCTCAGGAAGACTATGACGGCTATAACCACTCAGCGTGGCATCACCTCGAAACGATGTCCAATCCTTATCTCCGTCTCCATTGCTCGGAAACGGATTCGATGAACAGGACAGAAGCGTCAGCGTCAGGAACAATAAATATATGTGGTATCTTTTCATCAAGTAAATTGTTTAGCTTTCAAGATAAAGTGCTCCCGTAGGGCAAAGTTTAGCAATATCCTCCGACACATGCTCACGACTCTCATTTGGGATGACGACTTGCATGTTGAAGCCTCGTCCTTTGAAGGTGAAGGCATCGTTCGTGTTATAGACGCACAGACCGCAACGAATGCATTTGGCAGGTTCAAACCACAATCTGCCAATCACATGTTTCTTAATTTTGAAAGGCAAGTCGGAAGCAACTCCATAGCGAGAACTCGTGATACCACTTTCCGTAGCATATTGCCTCAACTTGCAATCATTCTGCGCACTGCAAGCACAATGCAAGCAAGTGGAATCTGTCGTCACACTCACCTTCAGCCACTCCTTTTCCTTCTCCGTGAAACGTCCGATGCGGGAAGTAAAACGCTTAAATGAAGAATGGTCGCTTTGCTTAAATGAAGAATGAAGAATGGTCGCTTCGTTCCCGAATGAAGAATGTATTTTACTTTGCTCATGGGATGAGTAATCTTCATTCTTCATTCTACATTCTTCATTTTTCATTTCTGATTCAGCAAGCTGATGAATGATTTCCACTATCTCAACATGCTTATCTACAGTTCCGCGTCGGCAAGCCTTTTCGCATGGACGTTTACAATCGTCGCAAGCCAGATGTTCCAAGTCGAGCGCATAAGCGACCAAACGGCGGGCTTCATCGTATCGGTGCTCATCCCAATAATACAACATCTTCTCCACATCCAAATGCTGTGGACAAACCATCGAACAAGGTGCTTCGCAATCCGCACGATGGTCGCTGAGCAACAGTTCCAAAGCAAGGCGACGCATTTCTTTCACCTCCTCGCTCTCCGTGTCAATATGCATACCTTCCACGGGATAGGTGGAACAAGAAGGAATCATCTGTCCGCTCTCCTCGTTTTTCACCATGCAAACCATACACGAAGAATGGTGCTTTGCACCTTCCACAAAACACATGGAAGGGATGTTCTTTCCCAGTCGTCGTGCAATCTGAAACAGTGTTTCATCTGCTCGCACTTCCACTTCCTTATTATCTATTCGTATAATCATACTTTTAGCTTTTGAGTATGTTACTCACCTTTTTTATGGCATCGAACTTACATTCATTGATGCACAAGCCACACTTGATGCACTTCTCCGTGTCAATCACATGCCGCTCGTATGGCGTGTAAGCGATGGCATCCGTCGGACAAGCCTTCGAACAACGTGTACAACCCACGCAGTCCTCAGTCACTACGTATTTCACCATGTCCTGACAAGTACCCGTGCGACAAATGCCTTGCAGATGCTCTTCGTATTCTTCTCGGAAATACCTCAAAGTGGAAACCGCAGGGTTAGGAGCCGTTTTTCCCAATCCACAAAGCGCAGCCTTCTGGATGCTCCTTGCCAGTTGTTCCAACTTCTCGAGGTCGCCTTCCTTACCCTCGCCCTTACAAATCTTGTCGAGCATACCGAGCATTCGATGCACTCCCACTCGGCAAAACGTACATTTTCCACAAGACTCACCTGCCGTGAAAGCCGTGAAATAACGAGCCACATCCACCATACAGCTATCGTCGCCCAATACGACCAATCCACCAGAACCGACGATGCTTCCCAAATGCTTCAGTGCTTCATAATCCACCTCCACATCGCATTCGCTGGCAGGGATGCAACCTCCCGACGGTCCTCCCGTCTGAACGGCTTTCAGTTTGGTGCCTTCTTCCATGCCACCACCAATATCCTCGATAATTTGGTTAAGCGTCGTACCCATCGGCACTTCCACCAATCCACCGTGTTTCACTCTTCCCACCAGTGCAAACACCTTTGTGCCTTTGCTCGTGGTCGTTCCGTATTGAGCGTAAGCATCGGCTCCATTCAACAAGATATAAGGTATCTGGCTCAAGGTCTCCACGTTATTAATCAGCGTAGGACAATCGTGAAGACCTCGCTCTGCGGGATAAGGAGGACGCAAGGTAGGAAAACCTCTTTCGCCCTGCATGGAAGCGATGAGTGCCGTTTCCTCTCCACAGACAAAAGCACCTGCTCCTTCAAACAGATGGATGTGGAAACTAAAATCACTTCCCAAAATGTGGTCGCCCAACAATCCCTTCTTCCGACACATCTCCAAAGCCCAGCGAATACGAATCACTGCCTGAGGATATTCGGCACGGATATAGAACAATCCCTCGTCGGCTCCTACAGCGTAGGCAGCAATCATCATGCCTTCTATCACTCGCAACGGATAGGATTCCAACAGAATACGGTCCATGAATGCACCAGGGTCGCCTTCGTCACCGTTACACACCACATATTTTTTCTTGTTCGTTTGCCGAGCTACCAACTCCCATTTTCGATAAGTGGGGAAACCACCACCTCCTCGTCCACGAATGCCACTTCGCTTCACTTCTTCCACCACCTCTTCTCTGGTCATTTCCGTCAATGCCTTTCGGAATGCATTGAATCCTCCTCTCGCCTCATATTCATCAATGTCGAGTGGCGACATCTTGCCATATCCCTCGGTCGAGATGCGCACCTGTCGCTCCAGAAAGTTATTGATGGTGCGTGTGCGATGTTGGTCTTTTTCCCAAACCCCACTTTCCCATGCCGTATCGGTCTGATAGTGGTTGATTTGATTCATCAGCACATTCTTCCACTGCTTCCATTTGTTCTTTGTGCGGAAATGCTTCATTAGGATTTCCCTCACGTCAGCAGGCTTCACGTTGGGATAACGTATCATCTGTCCATCGGGCAGTGCTACATCGATGAGAGGCACCTGATTGCAGGCACCCACACAACTCACGGGTTTGATGCGCACGTCAAGACCCAAAGCGCGAATATCTTTTTCCAACTCCTCATAGATCTCTGCCGTTCCACTTGCCTGACAGCAGTTTTCCAATCCCAAACGAACTTCTCCACTCCATTCCTTTTGCTCCTCTTCTGCTGTCTTTTGTTCATTTTGTTGTGCAAACAAACGGAACGCATCAATTACCTCGCGAACACGACCCGTGTGGACATGTCCATAGATTTTCTGGTCGATTTGCACCACAGGGGCCAACGCACACACACCAAGACAGGCAATCTTCTCAATGGAGAATTCGCCATCGTCGGTCGTGATGCTGTCTTCCCTGATTTTCAATTCTCTGCGAAACGCATCATAGACCGTATCAGCACCCTTCACGTGGCAAGCCGTTCCGTTGCACACACGGATGATATGTTTTCCGTAAGGAATATGGCGAAAGAGGGAATAGAAGGTTGACACGCTAATCACTTGCGCACGATCGATGTCCGTCCGTTCATAAACACGTTCCAGCACATCCGAGCGCAAGTAGTTGAATTCCTCCTGCAATGCCTGCAAGAGAGGAATGACCTTGTCGCGCTGTCCACCAATGCGCTCAATGATGGCATCAGTTCGTGCCATCGCTGCCTTCTTCTGTTCTTGCGCTTTCGCTATGCAATCAGTTCCGCACATATAATACAACGATTTATCTTATTTCTTAGCCACGCAATAGAGGCTGTTGTTCGTTCTCACCACCATCTTTCCGTCGGTGAAAGCAGGGGTGGCAAAGGTTTTTTCTCCCGTTGCTACGGTTTGGAGCAAACGGAATTCCTTGTCTGTAGAGAAGATATAAAACTTTCCGTCGGTACCAGCCACATAGAGTTTTCCATCCACAAGCATCGGTGAGGAATAGAACTGATTTCCCAAGTCATGGTCCTTCACCAGTTGCCCTGTCTGAACATCGAAGGCAGCCATCACTCCATAGCTGGTAGCGATATAGACAAGGTTCTTGTTGGCTGTAGGACTGGCTATCTCTGGGAGATATTCAGTCGATTCCCAAAGCTGTTCGCCCGTACTTCCGTTGATGGCTACCATTTTGGCGTTTTCGCTCGCTCCGAACACAATACCGTTGGAAGCACAGAGACTCGCACCCACTTCGCCACTCATGCAATCCACAGCCCATAACTGTTCGCCATTGTTAGGATTGAGTGCCACGATATTGGGGTTTCCCATCAGCAAGAGCATATTTCGTCCTCCGATGCTTGCCATTGTTGGCGAGCTCCATGTGGCTTGCTCCTTTCTTGCCTTACTCCACACCACATTGCCGTTTGCCAAATTGAGAGCCATCACCTTACCAGCCGAGTTGTTGTCGTATTGCACGATGACAGTGTTTCCATTCACGAGCAGCGACGAAGCATAACCATAGTGGTTATCTGGCACACCGAGGTTCTTTGCCCAAAGTTTATTACCATCCATATCAGCACAGATAATGTCGCCTGTAGCAAAGATTGCACATACCTGTTTGCCATTGGTTGCCACAGTCGGTGCAGCCCAACCTGTATCGTCATTTACGCGAGGGAGGGAGGAAGGAGAACCCGCAATGCCTGTTGCCGCCAGTTTCCATCGTTGTTCACCAGTATTGATGTCGTAGCAATAGAGTTCCCGTCCTTTCTCATCGGCTCCGCTGAAGAACACGTTTCGTCCGTTGATGACAGGAGAGTTGTAGCCTTTCTTCGGAATATTCGTTTTCCACAAGATGTTCTGTCCCGAAGACAGATTCCAATTGGTCGGAATGTTCTTCGCTGTGGAAGAACCGTTCGATGTGTTGCCTCGGAATGCATTCTGGGTGATTTTCGATACAGGCAATTCATCTTCCACTTTGGCTGAATCTGCTGCAACAGCGGTTGCCAATGCTGTATCGGATGCAGCAGCGCTTGATTCCTCTTCCACTTGTGCCAAGGCATCTGCGGATTGCTCTTCGTTTGCTTCTTCCGCCTGAGCCATTTCCTCGTTCTGTTCCTTGCCTTGCTGACTACCATAGAAAGGCGAAGAGAGGAAAGCAAAGAGCAAGGCAGTGAGAGCCAAACCAGCCACTCCCCACCCCATGTACTTTCTCGACTTGGATTTCACCCACCAATCGTCTATCACGTCTATCTCCTTCTCTGGAATCGACTTCACACCTTCATAGTAGAATCGGAGGCAGACAGCAAGGATAGCAGCCATACCGAGCAAAATGTAGATGCCCGCTTTCAGATGTCCTTTCTGCACGAAATAAGCTTTACGAGCCAAGAGGTCGAGTTGTCGGATTTGCTCCTGCAGTTCGGGATTTTCTTCATTCCCCTCATTGAGTGTTCGGAGCGTTTCCGTTACTTCCATCTGCAATGGTGTTACGCCTCTCACCTGGAAATAATTGGTGACAAGCATCACGGACAGCACCACCATGAATATGATGGTTACGATGGCTATATTTCTAAATATGTCTTTTTTCATAATAGAAAATGTAATTAGCAAAATGGCTTGATAAAACTTTTAAGGTGGGCTCTATTAATTATGTCGGATTGATTTTTGATTTTATGTGAGTAGATTTTTGTTAGCTTTTGAGGGAGCATAGCGAGCTATGTGACTGAGAAAGATGACAAAAAGATGCCACAGAAAACAAAAAGCAACCGAAAGAGAATTCCACCAAAATTGAGAAATAATAAAAACAGAATTAATAGAACACACCTTAACTCTTTACACCCTTTGTGCTCGGACAATAGCTGAAGCATTTTCCACAGGCCACGCAGTGACGAGCATCGATGGAATATTCTTTTCGTGTGCGTCGGAGCGTGAGACGAATCAGATTCACGCCTATCACCCATCCTATCACGGCACCTGCAATGGAACCATAGAAAAGGAAATCCTTCTGAATCTTTTCGTTCGTGGCGGTCAGTTCTTCAACCGTTCTACCTTGTGCATAAAAAGCCTCCACCTCGGCAGGCATTGGCTGGTCGGGATTGGCTTCTTGCTGCATCACCAACTGATAGAGTCGCACTTCCTTATTTGCCACACTCAGACGAGGAGCGGACAAACGCATGAGGAACACACCCAACAACATGAGGCATGGTACTACCACCACATAGCGCAACACACGCCATACACTCTTCGTTCTTTCTTCTTCCACCTTGTTCTGATAAGGAGGAAGAACCGCATCCACAGGACAGGACTGATGACAGAGCTGACAATTCACGCATTGATTCTGTGTAATTTGTGGTTTGCGAATCGAAACCGACGAAAACAAACAGAGCAATGCTCCGTAAGGACAGAGGAATCGGCAGAACGGACGTCCCGTGAATACCGACATGAGCAGGAGAGCCACACCAAAGAAGATAAGCCCTGTATCTCCACCAAGTCGGAAGATGCCGATGAAAGGGTCAAACTGGCAAATGATGAAACGACTATGAGTGAAGGCAAAAAGCAAGGCAAAACAGAGATAAATCCAAGGAATCACACTCAGTGTCTTAGCGATAGGTTTGGAAATGCGGAAACTCTTCACATTCACCAATTCTTGCAAGGCTCCAAACGGACAAACGCCTGCACAGAACACGCGCCCGAAGAAAAAGGCAAAGATGATAGGGATGAGGAAGAACAGCAGTACGACCCAAGGCAGATGGTAGTTCTCATCCACCATTGCCAAAGCCACATTCTGTATGGAACCTATACTGCACACGCAACCACCACGGAAGAATCCGAAGTAGGCAATTGAGATGACCGACGTGATGATGATAGGCACACGAGTGCGATTCTTATACACCGCCCAAGCCACCACGCCTAACAGCACCACCAACAGCACCACGTCCACCACATTCCAAAGGTGCTCGTGGGGGATGGCGTAACTCACTTCGGGATACTGATAGCCCGACTCGAAATCGGGTTTGGGGAAACGACTCACGGCATGAGCCAGCGTGTGCAATCCCAGCGCAGCGAATAGTAATAGTTTTCTTTTCATCATGCGTGCTCTTTCAAATAATAAACCGTTCCGTACGACACTCGCTTGATGGCGTTCGAAGCACAAACCGTGGAAATCTTACATTCGTTGCAGTTTAAACACAAATCCTGCTTGATTTGCAGATAGAGCGAACCATTGCCAAACGAATTGCAACCTTTAACACACTTGCCACAGCCGTTGCACAAGTCCTCATCAATGGTGTATTCGAAATATGGGTCCTCCACAAATTTACGCTGGATGGCACCCGTAGGACAAATCATGTTCTCTGCTGCCGTGTTGAGTTCCTTGGCATTCGTGCGATAGTAACCTCCGCACAAGTCACAATAGCCACACACCTTCACAGCATGCACACAACGAACAGCGGAAACGGGCATCACACAGTGGGTTTCGCAACGTCCACACTGAGTGCACAGATTCGGGTCGATTTGCCAAAACTCACTACTTTCTTCTTTATCCACCACACGGCTCACACCCACGCCACCAATTCCCAAAATGGCACCACCTGCCACGATGGAACCCAAGCGGCGAAAGAAATCACGCCGTTTGATAGGGCTATTATCCAATGTTTGATCCTTCTTATCCTTCATATCCATAGTCTTTCTTTATTCAGTCCCCTACAGCCCCCTCCAACTCCCCCAGGGGGGAGGGCTCCCATCCGGATGGCTTCTCTCTCCCCCTCGGGGGAGCCGGAGGGGGGCCTGGCTCCTAAATTGTTATTCCATCTCTCAACGGGCAAGGCACGTCGCAAGTAGGACATTTGCTCAATAACCTCGCACCGCTTCGTGCCAATGCAGGATTATATTGATACAACTCTATCGTGCTTTTCCGAGCAACGATGAGTTTGTCTTGCTGAGTCATCACTCGACTGGCATCGTGTCCTCCTCCCAAAGCCTCTTGAGGCAAGAGAACACTGCGGAAAGTGCCATCTGTGCCATAGCAGCTGATGCGAGGAATACCTTTCTCGGAAGTAATCAGTTCTCCTGAAGGAGAAGAGGCGAGATAAACAGGATTGCAGCATCCGCTGAACTGCCCTTCGCCTGTTCCTGCCTTTCCGAAGGAACTTAGGTATGTGCCTTCTGCATCATAGACTTCCACCAGGTGCCGTCCAGGATTGGAACAATAAACACGACCATCGATGTGGGTGATGCCGAAAGAATAGCTTGGAACGACAAATCCATGAGGGCTCTTGATGAACTTCACGAAATTGCCATCCGTTCGGTAATTACAAATCAGTTTGTTTTGAGCATCCGTCACAAAAACCTGCTCACCCAAAACCGTCAGTCCGCAGTAGTCAGCATTCTCATCACAAGCTTTCCAGGAACGTGTTCTCTTTCCCTGTGAATCGAGCACATCTATCTGCTGAGGCATCAACACATAGAGCCATCCATCACTGTCAACTGTCAAATCCCGCACTTCGTCCTCAACCGTAAACTGTTGCTTCAAACTGCCCTCAGCCGAGTAGAGTTTCAACTGCTTCCCTGTGGCAACAGTCATCAAATCCTTCCACAACGTGAAAGCGGAAATATCTCCATCCACACCGAATTTGGCGATGGATTCGTAAGGAGAAACAAAAGAATTCTTACCAGATGTCCCTGATGAGGAATCCGACAGCTCATAGAAAAGCTCTTCAGGTTTGGCAAACATTCGATAGAGCAAACTGCCTGCACCCGCCATGATGAAGCCGCCTGCTGCCACCGAACCAGCCACTTGAAGAAAGCGACGACGTGATAATTCTTTCTTTTCCATTTTATCTTATGTTTTAGGTAGGTTCTAAAAAATTTTGTTTTTTAGTTCACTACTTTTAGTCTATTTTCAAACATTTCACTCGATGTGCATCCCTCACAATCAAACGTCCGTCGGCGTATGCCAAAGGTCCCCATGCATCCACTCCCTCCATGATGCTCTGTCGCTTGATGAGTTTCATGCTGCCTTTCCCTAACTGATACACAAACAATTCACCATCTTCACTCAGCACAAAGAGCTTATCGGTGATAACGAGATAAGGTCCCAAACCAAAACGCTCATCTTGTGCCGAAGTCCACAAAGGCTTGTGCAAATCGTTAGGACTATAGCACACCAACTTGCTTCGGTTTCCTCCACCATCCTTTGGCAGAATACTGATAATCATGTCGTTGTAAAGGATAGGCGTTTGTTGTTCGCTGGAGAGTCCCTTGTCCGACTTATAGGCATCGAGAATGGTAGCCGTCAACTGACTGCCCGACCCACTCACTTGCAAGAGTGCACCTCCATTGCCATAGCCCGCCACCAAAAAGATGCGATTGGAGGATAGGCGGAGCGGAGAAGGAGCCACCACCGATGGTTGCCATTTGCTGGTGTGCCACAACAGTTTGCCACGATTCGAAGTCTCTGCCGATATACCACACACACCACCTACACCCACATAGACGAATGTGCGAATTCCAGCAATTTCCATAGGCATGACAGAAGAGTGCGACATCTTCAGTCCGATAGTGTTAGGCGTTGCCCATTTCACGTTGCCAGTTTCCAAGTCGCAACCCATCATCAACGTATCTTTACCAGCAGGCACCAGCATCACCTCGTCGCCGTCGATATGAGGACACTGACCCGTGTACCAGAACGGCACTTCCATGTCGTATTCCTTCTGCAAGTCCTTCGTCCATTTCAAATCGCCTGTCGTAGCATCGCAACACATCACATGACCCGATGGTCCAATACTCACGATACGACCATTTGCCACGGCAGGAATCGTTCGAGAAAAACCATGGTTACGCTTCAATGGAACTCGATACCAACGCCGCCACAATTCCTCTCCCGTCTGAAGCGAAAAGCAACGAAGCATATCGGAAAGGAGCGTCTCATCGTAATCGAGCACATACACGCGCCCTTGATAAACAACAGGTGCCGCATGGCCTTCACCCGTGTCGAAACTCCAAAGCTCTGGATAATCACTGGTAGTTTGGATGGTCTCCGTTGCTTTGACGATATTGTTTCGCTCAGCACCTCTGAATTCACTCCAAATGCCGTTCATGCCTTCGGGTGCTGCTGCGTCGTATTTCATAAAGAACTCACCCACCTTCACTTCGTCGGCTTTGCGAGCCAATCCCGCTGGGCGATTGTCGGCGCCAGGCAACGATTCCTTCAAATCGCTATGTGGCACATAGAGATGCCAACCCACGAGCACTGCCACATAGAATGCAATCGTGAGCACGGTAACGATGGTGAGTGTGCGCTTATTCATTTTTCTGTCAACAAATTTCCACAAATTATCTCAAATTCTTCATTTAAATCTCTACGGAGTATAGGAGTATAGGAGTTTTTTTCACTTCCCACTTTTCACTTCTCACTTCCCACTTCCTCCCCCTCGGGGGAGCTGGAGGGGGGCTGTTTTTTATATTTTTTGAGTCCATCAAGGACAAAAATCAACGGATAGAGCTCTTCGGAATACCAAAGTCGAGCAAAATATAGTCCGATAGGTTCGTTCTTCAAGAGAGTACCTTCATCGTGCCGCTTCAGCAAATAATCCACAGCTCGCTCCATAGCAGCCTTCGGTGTATCGGCATAGCCTGCCAATGCGCTCAATGCCTTTCCCGTGAGCGTTGCTTTCGATTCCACTCCTTTCTTTCCGCCCCATCCACCATCCTCATTCTGCGATTGAAGCAAAAACTCAATACCGCGCTGAGTCATCGTCGAAGAGAAGGAAAGCTGTGCGAGATAGTCCAATGCTGTTGCTGTGCCATAGACTGGTGAAGCCTCATTATCGGAATCTTGGTCTCCAAACCACAAAGGAGTCCACGAACCATCCTCGGCTTGATGGGTTTCCAACCATGTCAGCAACCGCTTCTCACTATTTTCCACTTGGATTTGAAGGGCTGCGGGGAGCTGTTTTCTCCAACTGCCAAGAGCCAGCAAGGCATGAGCAGTGATGTCGGCACTACTGCGGTCGAACGGCAATTTTCCCCAGCCCTTGCAGAAGGTTGGCATTCCTCCATCGTTGTTTTGCAAAGCCATCAACCACTTCACTCCAGACTTTACTCCCTTGCAACGGACGCCGTGGGTCAAGTGGTGAAGAGCAATGAGCGCCCCCGATGTATCGTCACCATCAGGCACACTGCCCGAGAGGTCGCTCCATCCCCATCCACCAGCTTTTGCGCCCGTGAATGGATGCTCAACTTTCGTCTGGTTGTTCTTCAACCGACTGAGCAAGAAATCACGATTCGGCAGGTCGTCGCCCAACACTCGAATGCTAAGACTTGTCAGCCATCCCGAGAGGTCGGTGTCGATAGGCCAAGAGCCATCAGTTCGCACCGTGTTCACCAAAAACTGCGCTGCCTTCTGAGTGACGGGATGCTCCCGATAGCCTGCACCACTCATGCACATACTCACAAACGCCGTGAGTGGTGCCGCCTCCAAGAATCCACCATCTTCAGGCTGCAAGCGGGTAAGCACTTTCAAGCATGATGGAATGAAACGCTGTCGGATGCCGCTTACTAATCCTCGCTTTCCCTTCTTGAAGCGAAGGATACCCACTGCAATGAGAGCTGGGATGGCATAACTCACAACGGGCAGATTGAGGAAACGGAAAAAGCGTTGTGGCAAAACGGCAAGTTCGAATGGGAAACTCGGTATCTTATCCCACGAATGAATGACACCCGTCATGGCGCACATCACAAGGATAGGAACGGAAAATGTCAAGTCCTTGCCATAGTATTTCAGCACTCCTTCAATGATTTTATCATCACTATACCCGCCAAATCGTTCTGTCAACAACTGACGGGTACGCGGTGAATCGTGTCCCACAGCATGAAGGGCTGCAAACGACAACAAAGTGGCAGTAGGGTTCGAAGGACTATCCACAGAATCGCCCCAGGAACCATCCTCACACATCGTGTCTTCCAACCACTTCGCCGCAGCTTCTATCACAGACCGATACTTCTCTTTATCTATTTCATAAAGTGCAAAAAGGGAAACAGAAGTGGAAATGGCACTCGATGAAAGCACACCTCGCCAAATCCCATCTTCTTGTCTGAGTGAACAGAGTTTGTCTGTCAACTCCCTAATCAACCGTTCCACTTTTTCCATATCTATGAATCCTTCATTTTCTTTTTAACTAAGCCTCGGCTTTGCCGAAGCCATCCTCGTCCTTTTTTCTCCGTAAGCTTCGGTTTTGCCAAAACCATCCTCGTCCTTTTTTTCTCCGTAAGCTTCGGTTCTGCCGAAGCCCTTCTTCACTTTTCACTTTTCTCTTTTCACTTTCAAAGTGCCAGCAATCCGTAGAACACATATTCCACATCGCTGTCATCGTCCAGTAAGGTAGCAGAGAACCCTCCTTGTTCCAGCCAATGCGCCTCAACAAATGCCGAAGCGTCATAGAGCGGACGCACATGATAGGAGCGAAGGACGAAGAGAGCTGTCGCGGTGGAGAGCAAGTCGGGGATAGGTGCCAACGCTGAAGCGCGAAACCCACCCATAGTGTCTTGCAAGCGTCGTAATGCCTCCAAATCAGTTTCACTTCGCCATCCCGTCAGTCGTCCTCTCACGGCAAGCGCCGCTGCCGTCGCATTCAGCGTAGCAGTCTTCGCTGCTTTCACGTTTGCATACCCTCCATCATCTGTCCGATAGCCATCCAACGCTTTCAGCACCTCCTCAGCCTTGGGGAGAGAACAGCCAGCATCTTCAAGTAGGGACAACCAAACGAACTGCGTGTAAGGACACTGAACATCGTTCTGTGGCACGGAATAGGAACTGAGCGACAGGAGAGCAGGTGCAGCATGGGGCAATAACGCCAAGAATTTGCCGCCTTTCATCATCAACCGATGGAGCAACAGGCATCGAACGAGCGCTGCCTCATGGATGAGGTCGCCATTCGCTGAAGGATGTTCTTCCAGGAAAGCCTTCCTCTCCGCAGCGGGAAGCGGAATGTCCAACACGTACGACAGCAACCATCCAAAGGAGGTGTAGTACAAGTCGGGCTGACCATTCTTTCCCATGAATGCCGCCGAGTGTTCCACTCGTTGCGAACGAACAAACTCACTGACAACTGCTCGCGAAGCATCCGTCATCGATGCAACTCCCGCCTTGAGCCTCTGCAGGAGACGGAAAGAGATGGAATCGCTAATCATTTGCCCTTCAGTATTTTGTGAGTCACTCTGAACAGCAAGCGTTTCAGTTCCACGTTTTGGATGTGCTCCAATGATGCCAATGCCTCACGGTGGTACTCGTCGGCGAGGTCCTGAACCCGTTGCCTTGCTATCTTTAGTCGTTTCTCCAATCCCATGTCGGCAGGTAATTCAGCCATAGCTGCCTTGATGGCAGACAGTTCGAAAGAGCCATCTACTTCCGCATGGAAATCACTCAAGTCGTCCTGCAACTGATAGGCAATGCCCAATGCCTCGGAATAGCGATGAAACACACGACGCAGGTCCTCGTCGTCACCCGCACAGATGAGTCCCATGAGGAGCGACACCTCGAAAGCGGGTGCTGTTTTCAGTCGGAACACGTCGAGCACAAAGTCCATCGAGAGTGTTCTGTGCTCCCGGCTGGCTTCCAACTCCATTCCTTGACCCTTGCAGAGTGCCACATGGGCATCGGTAATGGCTCGTATCAACAGCACATTACCCGTTTCAGCCAACAATTGATAGCCCTCGCCCAGCAGAGCATCACCCACATTGATGGCAATGGGCACACCGTGCAGAGCATGCACCGTTGGCATCCCATTGCGCTGCTGGTCATTATCTTGTATGTCGTCGTGAACCAAAGAAGCCTTGTGGAAACATTCCACACTCATGGCTGCCCGTTTCACTTCTTCTGTTATCGTATCGTCGCTCCGCAGAGCACAGTAAGTGGCTGCCACTAAATAAGGGCGCCATCGTTTGCCCGATGCCGACATCCATTGGAGCGCCGTGTCCAGGGTAGAATGTCCGTCGTTAGGCAGATAATTCGTCAATGCATCCTTATGGAACCATGCATCCACCTTGCCCTTCAGTCCCGCATAGTCCAAAAGGAACACATCCTCATGGCTACGCTGACTCATGAGCAAGCGCACATAGTGTTCATCCACCTCCGTATCCTTGCATCCATCGAAATTGAGAGGAACAGCAATACCTGGCACAGCGTTGCCAATGAGCAAAGGGAAGGCTTTTTCCAAGGAGTCCAAACAACTCACGCCTATCACACAATCCACCAATCCGTTCTTAATCAGTTCGACAACCGATGTGAATCCTTCAGCCACCAAACTCATCATACCCAAATGGGCGGCATAGTCCTCCAAATCAGGGATGCTACAAGGGGAACAGCGATGGCATACCAAACCGACTTCATCAATCTCTGCCTGACAACTGCCTGAATGGCGCAAGCACTGGGGCAGAAGCAACAATCGACGCTCGAAAGGAATGGAGGACACGAATGGCATCCACACCCAGTTATGCAGTTCCACCATCAGCCATTCCTCATAACTCTCTGGCAACTGATGGGCAGCAATGAGCGATGTGGCAAACTCCCTGAGGGCAGACATCGACAAAGGTGGCACTGCAGGATGTGCAGCCACCTCTCGACGAATCAGCAACCTCAATCGAGTCCTTTCGTCTTCCGTCTTTGGTATCTCGTAATGCACGCTATCTTTTTCTTCTATTAAAATTCTTCTTTCTCTTTTTTTCTTTTCCGTAAGTTTCGGTTCTGCCGAAGCCATCCTCGTCCTTCGTTTCTCTGTAAGCTTCGGTTTTTCCAGAGCCATCCTCGTCCTTCGTTTCTCAGTAAGCTTCGGCTCAGCCGAAGCCACCATCGTCCTTCTACCCATAAGCTCCGAATCCGAAGAAATACCTCTTTTTCAAGAAGCGGTAGATCGGGTTCTGCTCTGGGATGGGTGCATCCTCCATGTCGTGCGTAGCAACACAAGGCATCTTGGCAAATTCCGCTGCCACGGTTTGGCGCGAAGTAGTATCAACCACTTTTTCCTTCTGAAGATAGTCAAGCAACTCTTGCGGATGATTCATGAGGATACATCCTCGAGTAGTACCTGCCACATATTCTCGCAGACCTCTCAAAAACTCTGAGTCCGAAGCCTCTGCCAAGTTCGTAGATTGCTCGTTCAGAAAATCCTTTGCCATTTGCAACGGCGGACAGAACTCCACAGCTCCCGAAGGAGCGATATGATGACTCATACCCGTAGCACCAGGACATATCGCATTTCCTTTATCATCCCAATAGGTATCAATCAGCACCAACGGCGCATTCTTCCGCTGCTCCACCAAGAACTGACGCAGGCCACGAATCTGTTCCTTGGTCAAGGCATTCTCAGGATGCGGTTCAGACCCAACAGGTCGATAAATATAGTACCACAAGTACATGGCACCTTCCTTTGCAATCAGCTCAACATAGTGCCTGCTCACCAATTCATGGTAATTGCTCTGGCAGATGCTGCATGCCGCACCAAAAATGAGTCCTGCCTTCCGACAAGCACGCACTCCTTGCAAGGTTCTTGAATACACATCCTTGCGTTGGCGCCGATGGTCGCTCTCCTCTTCCAGTCCTTCAATACTGATGACGGGAGTCACATTTCCCATTTTCTGCATCCGTTGAGCAATTTGGTCGTTAATCAAGGTTCCGTTCGTAAACAGCTGGAAATAACAATCGGGATGCTTTTCCAACACATCGAACAGTCCTTCATACATCAGCGGTTCTCCTCCCAACAGTCCATAGAAATACGCTCCTTCCTTCTTTCCCTCCTCAATGATGCCATGAAGCTGCTGAGGGGTAAGTTTTCTCCGTCCGTTCTGGCTCACCCAACATCCCTTGCATGCCAAGTTGCAAGCCTCCGTGATGCTCACCATATAGAAAGCAGGGAAAAACGGCTCACCTTTCTTCAGTCGTTTCTCAAACCGACTCATGTTCCTATAGCTCTTCCATCCGAAGTTGTATAGGAATTTCCAAATCAATCGTGGAGAACTCAACTGAAAGATGCGTCCCGCCATCTGTATGTTCTTAATATAATCGCTAATCGTCATATTACTATGGGTTTCAAGGCGCAAGCGCCGTTTCAGGTTTCAGGTTTCAAAAATCCTTTAAATCCTTTAAATCCTTGATTCATTTCATTGGGTTTCTGATTTTTTGAAATCCTTTTTATCCTTTAAATCCCTGATATACCTATATTCCTGATTCGCCTTTGCATCAAGCGTTCCTTCAGTTTCGCCTGATACATCTCCTGCATGTTGGCATCCATCACTTCCTCGATTTCCGTACCACCATTGATAGGAGAATGAGGATATTTCGGAAAAATAATCGCTTGTTGTGGGCACATCCTTGCACACGAAGGACAATTGTTCTTGCAATGGCTCGGATTCACCACCCGCACCTGCTTGTCCGCATCCAGACTGTAGGTTCCAAACAGACAGAAGTCGTGGCATTTTTGGCAAGCTATGCACCGCTCCCTGTCTATCACAGGAAACCATGCATCCGTGCCTTCCTCTCGTGGCATCTCCCCACGCATGCTTTGCCATCGTTCCAAACACTCTTCCGAAGCAACTTCCGCAGCACCATCATCGCCCACCATCTCACTCCACACTTCCTCCACACTCTTCTTGCGAAGATTCAACACCTTCCCAGCCTTCACGCCTCGCCAATCCAGCATGGAACGGACGGCACGCTCCTGACAAGCTATCACCACACAGTCCTCCAGCTCCTTGAGCCGTTCATCATTCTGCTCAAACCACCTGCACATATCAGCCACCATCTCTACATCCCATCCCTTCTGCTCACATCGTGCAGCCAGTTCCACAGCCTTCTTTTTATCTATAATCTCGCGCGAAGCGCAAGCACAAATCAATATCTTCATTTTTCTTTTTTCTGTTACCGTTAGCTTCGGTTCTGCCGAAGCCATCCTCGTCCTTCTTTTCTCAGTAAGCTTCGGTTTTGCCAAAGCCGTCCTCGTCCTTCGTTTCTCTGTAAGCTTCGGTTCTGCCGAAGCCGTCCTCGTCCTTCGTTTTCTCAGTAAGCTTCGGTTTTGCCGAAGCCATCCTTCTTCCTTTAAGTCCTCTCCACCCACTTCTTAAATTCCACCGCCTTGTTCTTGCTGATGAAAATCGGCTCGGGCACCTCCACCGTCATATTCACTTTCAGTCGGTTGTCGAACCAAATGACGATTTCCTTAATGAAATCCCGATTCACGATAAACTGCTTGTTCGCCCGAATGAAATGCACAGGATTCAGCGAAGCCATCATCTGGTCGAGTGCCAACTTCGATGGATATTCCTGCCCATCTCCCGTCACCAACACATTCCGTCGGTTGGTGGAATAGAAATATGCCACTTCCTCCACACGAATCGGCAACAACTTGTCGCGCACCTGCACAATCACCCTGTCTCGATACATCGACGACACCGACAAACTCGACAAACGGGAAATATATTGCAACACGTCGCGGTTGCCCCATTGCTTGAACTTCTCTAGCGCAGCAGCCACATCCTCGGGGTTCACAGGTTTCAACAAATAGTCTATGCTGTTCACCTTGAAGGCATCGATGGCAAACTGGTCGTAAGCCGTCACAAACACGATAGGTGTCGTCACCTTCATGCGGTCGAAAATGGCAAATGCCGAACCATCGCTCAAGTTAATATCCATGAATATCAACTCGGGCGCAGGCTCACGCTCCAACCATCTCACCGTTTGGTTCACACTTTCCGTGTTTCCCACCACCTCTATCAGTGGGTCCAACTGGGCAAGTATCTCTACGAGATTGTCGTAAGCAGCCGTTTCGTCTTCAACTATCAGTACCTTCATTTTCAGTCAACAAATTCCCACAAATTATCTCAAATTATTCCCATCCGGATGGCTCTCCTCCCCTCGGGGAGGTTGGGAGGGGGCTTTTCACTCTTCACTTTTCACTCTTCACTCTCCCCCTTGGGGGAGCTGGAGGGGGGCTATCACCTGGAACATCCCATCCACCTCTTCCACCTTCACGTCCTTTCCCATGAGCAAGTGGTAACGAGCCGAGAGATTGGCGATGCCCGAACCATTCGTGAGCGGAGGATTCAACTTCGGCATCAGCTTATTGCTCACCACCAACTCACCCTTCTCGTTCGTGAAGATATGCACCGTCATGTGGTGCTCACTGTCGATGATGTTATGCACCGACACATTCTCCACCAAAGGCAAGAGCGAGAGCACAGGTAGTTGATGGTCCAGCCATTGCTCATCCACGTCAATCTTGAAATCCAACTTATTGGCAAATCTCACCACCAGCACATGGCGATAGGCATCCACGAATGCCAGTTCTTCCCGCAGCGTCACCAAACCACGATGCTCGCTCTGCAGGATATAACGAAAGATGTCCGACAACTTATTCACGTAAAGCAACGACTTTTCCTTGTCGTTCTTACGAATCAGTGCCGACATACCATTCAGCGAATTGAAAAAGAAATGAGGATTGATTTGATTCGACAACGCATTGAGCTGACTCTCCAAACTATTGATTTGCAATTGCTCCAACTCCTGTTCACGCTTCCGCTGCTTGTCAAACAAATAATAGATATACCCAATGAACACACAAATCAGACATGCCGCAAAAAACTGGAATGTCATCATGCTCACAGGGATATATGGCATCCCAATCAGCCATCCCAAGAAGAAATACAAACCGAACGCCAATGTCGAAATGCCAAAACTATACAGCAGGCGCACCGAGAACGACTCCCATTCCCTCCGCAAGTTATAATTGAGCAAAAACCAGAAGAATGCCCAATGATACACAAAGCGCAACACGAAGAAACACATATTCTGTGCAGACACAGGTTCATGGCAATAGATGAAAGCACAAAACTGCCAAGCCGCCGTTGGATAAATCACAAAAAAAGTACACACCAACGACAAGAGCCACGGACGGGTTCTTGCAGTAAACATAAAACTATCGGATCTATCCATCATAACGACGATACAAAGGTTGTTTCACTCCTCTATTCTTAATTGGCTTTAGCTTTAGAATGAGCTTGCCATCCGGATGGCTTCCCTCCCTCCTGGGGGAGCAGGAGGGGGGCCGTTCTCCTTCTCTTGTTTCAGCTACAAACTTACATCTTTTTTCTCTAATTCCAATCGTTGTTCGCCTAAAAACGAAAAGAAAATTTGCAAAGGCGAAAAAAAACATCAATAAAGGCTCTCTTTTAGCAAAGTCGAGGACTTTCTTTGATTGCACCAAACCACTCATTTGATTGCACAGAACCTTTTGCTCGGTGAAAGTCAATCACTCATTTGATTGCTCTGAACCTTTTGCTCGGCGAAAGCCAATCACTCATTTGATTATACTGGACTTTTCCTGTGGATGAACTGAAATGCCGAGCCCTCAACGTTGACACGCCGAGCCCTCGTTATCGCAACGCCGAGCGCTCGCCGTTTCGATAACGAGCCCTCGGCAACTAGTTAAATCCAAAGGAACGCTTCAGTCAATCCCCAAATGCGCTTTTGATAATCCCAAAATGCGGTTTAGTAAAACCACGTCTGCAGTTCATAAAATCTACTAAAACAATTCGGGGGAAAAAAGCAAAACAGCCTAAAGATAAGTCTCTTTAAGCTGTTTTGCTGCGGAAAGTGAGGGATTCGAACCCCCGGACCAGTTACCCGGTCACCGCATTTCGAGTGCGGCCCGTTCGACCACTCCGGCAACTTTCCAAAAAGAAAGATATTGCTTTTCAAGAAGTGAAGAAGGTAGGAAAGGCTACCTTCTTCGCTCTATAATAAAGCCGGGAGGAGATGTGATGAAACTCCGAGTAAATAAGATTTGAGTGCCCACATGTCTTTGTAATCCACCGACTAAAAAGTTACCCTCACGGGCGTGGCCCGCCATTGACGTGCGAAGCTTATCTCGGTTTTCGATTGTAATTTGATGAGTATCCCGATCGATCCTGTATCCCGGCTATATGGTCGTTGATCGCTAAACGCTAATCGTCAAACTTTATACGTCTATTTGGGAAAGAAATTACTTTCGATGTTGCAAAGGTAGCGGAATAAACCGATTTTACAAATTTTTTGGGAGTTTTTTTTATTGAACCCTTATTTTTTTTCCTCCTACGAGGTAAATGCCAGCTGGAAGATAGTGGATTTCGCTACTGGAGTTTGCAACGCGTTGCCCTTGGAGATTATATACGAAAGAGGCGTTGAATGGGCGGTCAAGCTGAACGCCTGCGATGTCAGCATCCACTGGAGCGACACCATTTGGACAATAATCGAATTCCACGGTGCCATCCTTGTGCTCCACAATGTTACGAATTGGCTGATTGAACGGAATGATATTGAAAGAGCCCGTATAATTCAGCGGCAATTCATAAATAACAGTATCATTTGTAGATTTCAGGATTGCCGACATTTTCACGCTGTCTGGATTCTCCAAATTCTTCACATTCAAATAGCCTGGGAAAGGGTCGCCCCATGCAGAATACATGAATGCATTGTAGCTTTCCTGATTCTTCACATACATGTAGGAGTCGAGTTCACCGTCTGCTGGAACAATCGAAATGTATTGATGATTAGAATTGGTATTCACACTATTTGAAGTCCAACGATTCTGATTGAAATCCACGTGAGTAACCAAGAGTCCATGGAATTTTATGTTCTCACCGCAACGTCCTATGTAAGAATCCCAAAGTTGATTTTGACGGTTTTCAAGGACAAGATACTCATTGGCATTTTTAGGATTGACTATCTTGTAAGCGTCGCCAAAGGAGGAAATAGGGTCGAGCACGATATGCTGCGGAGTGGAGCCATCCAAAACAATAAGGTCTTTCCAACCCATGAATTCACGTTCGTATGCACTATAGAAGCATGGAGTGTTTCCTGAATCGCAATAGCATCCAGAGTCCATAATGTCCCAATAATCGAGTCCGTATGCTACGTAGTTCGTGTCGTAGAAGTCAGGCAAGCCCAAAGCATGGCTCAACTCATGAACGAAAACGCCAATACCATCTGTTTCCCCATCATACATCTCGTTGCAACAAGCGTATGCACCAAAGCGAATGTCGGAAATCGTGCCACCAGTAGGCGACTCCTTTGGCCAAATATAATCTGCTGCCTCAGGATTTTTCGACAAGTCGAATCCATTTTCTCCTTCACCTGCAAAGATGAAGAATGCCATATCAACAACGTTGTCCTTATTGTTATCGAAATCATTCCAGATGTCGGTCGATGGGATTGCCTTCTTCAAAGCATCTGAATAGAACTCGCTGATGCGCACATCCTTTCTGCTACCCGAATTGGCACCATAGTAAGAGCGCTTACGGTCGAGCGTGACGGGACCAATCACAACGAATTCAGGCGTAAACTGACCATTGCTTTGGTCACGGAAATATTCACTAATCGCTCCGAAGCTACCTCCTACTTTCCAATAAGGGTTGACACCATCGCCGTTGCAATATTCCTCATAGAACAGACGAACGCTATCTACCTGTTCGGAATTGTTGCATTCGGAATCGTCTTCCAAACCAGAAGTGAACTTCACGTCGGAAAATTGCACCAAAATCACTGGAACCTTTGGACTTCCTTTTGATGGAAGAGCAGCAGATGCCAAGGAACCAATACGACGTGGTCCATTGGTTGAATATACATTTTCCACTTCCGCCTCATGTTCAACCGCACCCCTGCCTGCGCCACGATAACGAGGTTTCACTGTAGCCAAAGCAGACACAGCTATAGCAACGAACAAAAACGAAAGTACGAATTTTCTACTATACATAATGTTAAGATTTTGGGTAATATCATGAAAAGTTGGGGCAAATTTACACTTATTTTTCGTTAATTGCAATTTTAAGAGGTGAAAATGGTGATAATCTTATAAATATGTACTAACTTTGAACAATAATGACTGAAAAAGAGAAAAGTAGCATTAACTCCATTCATTGAAATCTTACAATTTAAACATCAAAAACATGCATACCAAAGAAGAAAAACTAGAGGCTTTTGGCAGATTGCTCGACGTGCTCGATACACTGCGAGAAAAATGCCCTTGGGACAGAAAGCAGACGAACGAAAGCCTGCGTACGAACACCATCGAGGAAGTGTATGAACTCTGCGATGCACTGATGAAAGACCAGCCACAAGAGATTTGCAAGGAACTGGGCGATGTCATCATGCACGTGGTATTCTATTCCCGCATCGCTCAAGAAAAAGAGTTGTTCGACATAGCCGACGTGCTCAACAAGCAATGCGACAAACTGATTTTTCGCCACCCTCACGTGTATGGTGACGCTTTGGCAGAATCGGCAGGTGACGTGTTGAAATCGTGGGAACAAATCAAACTCAAGGAAAAGGATGGCAACAAGAGCGTACTGAGCGGTGTGCCTTCAGCCCTGCCTTCGCTCATTAAGTCGTATCGAGTGCAGGAGAAGGCTGCCAACGTGGGCTTCGACTGGGAAAAGAAAGAGGATGTGTGGAAGAAGGTGAAAGAGGAAATTGCTGAGTTCGAGGCAGAAGTGGGGAACATGGACAAGGAGAAAGCCACCAGTGAATTCGGCGACGTAATCTTTTCCTTGGTCAATGCAGCCCGTCTCTACCACATCAATCCCGACAACGCTCTGGAGCGAACGAACCAGAAATTCATCCGACGCTTCAACTACGTGGAGGAGCATTCCATCAAGGCGGGCAAGAATCTCAACGAGATGTCGCTCGAGGAAATGGACTTGCTCTGGGAAGAGGCAAAAAAATTTGGAAAAGTTAAAAATGATTAGAGAATAGTGTGCATTGGGAAAAATGCATTATCTTTGCATCTAATAAGTGATAACCCAAAACCAACACAATCAAATGAAAAAACTGATTATTGCCATCATGGTGGCTTTCATGCCCGCATGCATCCACACGGCGCAGGCACAGCTTTTCTCGAAAAAGGAGTTCAAGGGCAAGATGGAAACCTCTGCCTACATGCAGGGAGCAGTGCCCGAAGTGAACGGAAAAGTCGAATTCAACGAGAGTTTTTCGGCTCCAGGCAAGACAAAAGACCAAATCTTCCAGCAGGTGGTGTCATGGGCAAACCTAAGATACATGCCTGAAACGGAAAACGGCACTTGGAAAGACGACAACTACTACAAGAACTACGAATTCTCGAAGGTGCTCTATGCAGATAAGAACAAATGGGAAATCGTTTGTCAAGCTGACGAAGACATGGTGTTTACCAACAAAACCTTGGCAAAGGACTTCACTCGCATGAACTATTTGCTCACAATCCGTATTAAAGACGGTGGCGGTGAAGTGAAGCTCAACAACATTTCCTACACCTACAATCTCACGGAAACACCTGAAAAGATTGTTGCCGAGGACTGGATTACCGACAAGGAATCCATTTCTAAGAAAGGAACGCTCTATAGGAATGCAGCCAAATTCCGCATCAAGACCGTTGATTTGAAGAACGAACTGGTGAAGGAAATCACGGAAGCTGCACAGAAATAAGCACATCTAATCCAAGATTGTTTTCAGCAAGAAGCCCTCAGCAACTATGTAAAGGGATCTTCTTGCTGAACAAATTAAATTTCCACTGAACCATATTTAGCAGAACAATGAATACTGAAGATATCGACAAAATCATTGCAGAAAGCCTGGAAAAGGATAAGAAAGCAAGCAAATGGCATCGCCCTCAGAAAAAGAGAAGCGACAAGATGGCACAAGTGCGACAAGTGTTAAACGTAGTGTTCATGTTGGGATTCTTGGCAGCCGTCATCATCTACTTCGCCATGCCCGAAAACCGAGTACTCTTCTTTTGCGTGGGATTTGGTGCGATGGCTATAAAAATCGTCGAATTCATCATAAGATTCTTGTTCTAAGTCCATTCTTTTGAAACCGTTGATTGAGTGAAACAACTGTTCCGTTTATTGTTGATTTTAGCCGCGATGATGCTCCCATCTCAGATGAGGGCACAGCGAATTGTGCGCGAGTTGGAAACCAATACCGATTTCTCTCAGTTACCATCAAATCCTGGGGACTCTACCAACAATGCGAAGAAGAAATCGAAGAATGTGCCGGCTGAAGTGAAGGCATGGACCATCGACATCTTTGGAAACAGGAATGAAACCTATGTGGACACTCTACGCCATCTCTATCAGAACAATTCACATAGTGAGGGCGAAAACGGAAGTTACAACACCTTAGGCAATCTCGGTTCTCCCCGACTCTCACGCATCTACATGAATCGCCGCTTCGATACGAACTTTATCTTTGCCCAACCTTTCGACCAATTCATCACATGGCAAAATGACTTTCGTTTCTTCAACACCAAATCTCCTTACATGAACCTAAGTTACAACTGGTGCGGTTCGAAAATTACAGGTTACGACGATTTCAAGGCGATTTACAGCAACAATATAGGAAAGAAAGCCAACTTTGGTGCCTTGTACCATTATTTATATGGTCAAGGATACTATGACAACCAAAACACGTCGTTCATGGATGCCACAGCCTGGGCATCCTACATTGGCGACAAATACGACCAGCATTTCCGCTACACGCACAACTACATGAAGTTGGCTGAAAATGGCGGTATTGAAAACGATGAATATATCACCAACCCTGAAGGTCTTTCACAGAAATACAGTTCGAACCAGATGCCTGTGAAGCTCGACAGGACTTGGAACAGGGAAGAGCATGATTTCATCCACCTGCTGCATCGCTATCACATAGGTTTCTATCGCGACATCTACGACATGAAAACTGTGGGAGACTCCACCTTTGTGGATTCAGCAAGCCTTCGCGAGGAGTTCGTACCTGTCACCAGCATCTTCCACCGGTTCTCCTTGGAAAGCCTCCGTAAACGATATGTAGCATACGAAACTCCAAGGTATTATCATAGCTATAAATACTTGCCTGGAGATTCTGCTTTTGACAAACATTCAATGGTTGAAATCAAAAACCTCGTAGGACTCTCTTTGCACGAAGGTTTCAACAAATACGCCGTGGCTGGAATCAATGCATACGTAGGATTCAGAAACAGAAACTACCAAATGCCCGACCGTCTGGTAACTGCAACCGATACCACAGAAACAAAGGATAAATACAAGGAGAACGACGTTTTGATTGGTGGACAACTGATTCGAACACAAGGAACATGGATTCATTATAACGCCGATGTAGAATTTGTTGTGGCAGGCGAGAATGCAGCCGACCTACGTCTTTCGGGACAAGGTGAACTCAACTTCCCACTACTTGGCGATACCGCACAAGTGGTAGCAAAAGCCATGTTCAATAGGAACAAACCAAGTCTATTCTACAATCACTACCACGCTAAACATGCTTGGTGGGACAATGACTTCAGTGCCATCACACAATTACGTCTCGGCGGAGAAATCAACTTTCCAAAGACTAACACCCATTTGGAGGCACATGTGGAAAACATCAAGAACTACACCTATTTTGCCAATGAAGGCACTACCATTGTCAATGGTGCCAACACCTATTATACTAATAATGTAGTGGCAAAACAATGTAGTGATAATATCCAAATCATCAGTGCCACCTTGAGGCAGAACTTCAAATTAGGCATTTTCCACTTGGATAACGATTTCACCTTCCAAACCAGTACGTTGGAAGATGTACTTCCTTTACCTAAGATTACAACGTACCATAACCTCTACATCGATTTCAAAATTGCCAAGGTTTTAAGTTGTGAAATCGGAGGAGACCTTAAATACTTCACAGAATACTATGCACCCGATTATTCTCCTGTAGTAACAAACTTCACCACTCAGAACCCGAATACTCGAATCAAAATTGGCAATTATCCACTCATCAGCGCGTATGCCAATTTTGCCTTGAAGCGCTCCCGTTTCTACGTTCAGTATTATCATGCCAACCAATCCGACGGAAGATATTTCTGGGCACCTCATTATCCTATGAATCCGAGCGGAGTTCACTTCGGCATCAGCTGGAACTTCTACGACTAAGAGCTATAAATTCTGTTTTCTTCCCCTTTCCTTCTACGTTTACTTCTTTAGATATTCTAAACCATCTAAAGCATTCAATGTATCTATGGAATCTATAGAATCTATAGCTTCCATAACCTCCATTCTTTATCTTCTAAAAACACAAAAAAAGGAAGCACCAGCGAAACTGCTGATGCTTCCTTCCTTAAAGACGGCGGCGACCTACTCTCCCGCATTGCGGCGCAGTACCATCGGCGCGCGTGGGCTTAACTTCTCTGTTCGGGATGGGAAGAGGTG
>JAEEGI010000851.1_pt1 | contig 81280 bp, 78 predicted proteins | sample 8958751 | NCBI WGS metagenome assembly JAEEGI01 (sample SAMN16246545, study PRJNA631951) | gut metagenome | biome: gut microbiome; feature: rumen; material: KS-attached | host: Bos | place: Iran: Karaj | collected 2018-10 | reverse complement strand
CCGGAGACGCTGAAGCCCTGATCAAGCTGGCCCAGCTGTACGAGCGGACCAGTCGCAGGAGGGCCGCCGCCCGCTACTGGCGCGAGGCGGCCATGGTGGCGCAGAAGAAAATGCAGGCACGCGCAGAAAAGGCATAAGAATAGGAGCAAACCATGAAGTTCAAAAAGAAGGCAGCGATTGAAGACGTGCTTGAGGCCGTGAAGGAGGACGGCATGGCGCTCCACTTCGTACCCGAACCGCTGAGGACGGAGGCGCTCTGCCTTGAGGCCGTGAAGCAGAACGGTCTGGCGCTCCGCTTCGTGCCTCTGGCGCTCAGGACCGAGGCCGTCTGCCTTGCCGCTCTGGCGCATGGGCGCGTGGCGGACTATGCCCCTGCGACTGCGTATGTACCGGCCCGCCTGCTGGAAGAGTCCGGCGCCGTCAGGGATGCCGCAGTCAGGCATTGCGGCATGGTCCTGCGGCATGTGCCGGAGGCGCTCCGCACGCCGGATCTGTGCTTGGTCGCGGTGCGCCAGAACGGCCTCGCCCTGCGCTGGGTGCCGGAGAACATGAAGACCCCGGAGATCTGCGCCGATGCGGTCTGCAGCAGCGGCTGGGCCGTCAAGCACGTGCCGGCGGATTTGCTGACGGAGGACCTGTGTCTGGTCGCGGCTCGGGACGCGGGCGCCGAGGCGCTGGAGCTCATGCCGCACGAGATGGTCACGCGCCGGATCTGCGGGGCCGCGGCGGCGCGTGACGGTATCGATCCGGAGACTGTCTGGCAGGACGTTTGCGAATGGCGGGATGCCGTGCTGATTCAAGGAGGAAGGCATGAGAATCAAGGATGAGGCCGATGCGCTGGTGGCCGTCCGCGAGTGTGGTCGCGCCCTGGAATTCGTCCCGGAAGCCCTGCGCACGCCGGAGGTCTGCCTTGCCGCCGTAAAGCAGGACGGCTGGGCCCTGGAATTCGTCCCGGAAGTCCTGAAGACCGAAGCGCTCTGCCTCGAGGCGGTCAGACGCCGGGGCCGGGCGCTGCGCTTCGTGCCGGATCGGCTGAAGACCCCGGAGATCTATCTTGCCACCGTGCGCAGGAACGGCTCCATGCTGCGTCTGGTGCCGGAAGCCCTCCGGACGCCGGCGCTGTGCGCGGATGCCGCAGCCGAATGGCCGGACATCGTCCAGGAGCTGCCGGAGGCGCTGCTGCTGGCGCATCCCTCGATCGTTCTGGCCGCCGTCGCGACCATGGCGCGGTTCCGGGAGTTGTACCGCCTGAATCGGGTTGTTCCCGTGGCGCTCTGGCGGGATCCTGACTTCTGCCTGGCCGCTGTCCGCCTGGACGGAGGCCTGCTCGCCGCCGTGCCGGGAGACATGAGGACGCCGGAGCTCTGCCTTGAAGCCGTGCGCCGGGCCGGCTGGACGCTGCATTGCGTGCCGGAGCACCTCCGCACGCCGGAGCTCTGCCTCGAAGCAGTGCGGCAGGACGGCAGGGCCCTCGAGGACGTGCCTGAGGCGCTGAAGACGGAGGAGCTCTGCCGGCAGGCCGTCCTGAACGTCGGCTGGGCCCTCAAGGACGTGCCTGAGGCGCTGAAGACGAAGGATCTGTGCCTGACGGCAGTCCGCGATCCATGGACGCTCCAGTACGTGCCGATGGAGCTCAGAACGCGGGAACTGTGCCTGGCCGCCGTCAAGGCGGACGGCATGGCGATCCGGGACGTGCCGGAAAGGCTGAAGACGCCGGAGATCTGCCTTGCGGCTGTGCAGGATGCCGGCGTCTGGGCTCTAGCGGAGGTGCCGGAGGCGATGCGCACGGCGGAAATCTGCGAAGTGGCCACGGCGTCGGGGCCGCTGATCGAGACCGTGATCGACGAGGAGTAGAATGGGCATTGACATCTGGGTGGTCCGCGGACGCGCGGACAGATGGCACGTCTACGACAGGCTCGAGGACTGGAGCAGGACGCTCCAGAGCCGGCTGGACAGGATGCGGAAGGAAAAGGCTCCGGAATGCGAACGGGCCCGCGCCCAGCAGCTCTGGAACGTCGCGTGCAATGCGCTGCTGCGCTTCGACGAGAGGTGCCTGCTAACGTTCCCGCCAGGCTGGGACGACGGCTATCTCTGTCACTGGAGCCAAATCAGTGGCACCCCGCTCCGCAGCGGGTGGCTGCTTTCAAGCGTGATCAGCTTCAGCGTCGATGCCGGCGGTCCCCGGTACACGCGGGAGGACTGGCCTGCCGTATTTCGGGAATCGTCCTCGATGCTGGAGCGATGCAGGGCTGGCGAGTTCAGCGACTGGGGAGAGGATGCGTGCGGAGACATGATCCATTTTCTGAATCGGGTCCGCTCCATGGCGCTGTGGATCGTCGACACGCAGAATCCTGACGAATACCGCGGATTCTACAGCTTTTAAAGACTGCCTTCGCGGGGTTATCCCCCCGCGCCCCCCCCTGTGCCGACGGGCATCGGCACAGTTTCCTTCGGAAACTGCACCGAAACCCGCGGCCGTACCTTAAGCAAAGCGTCGATTCTTCTCCTCCATCCCATCCTACTGCCGGCCTCTGCCGATCCAGCCGGACGCAGGAAGAATCCCCTGCATTGCCCGTGCCGCGCCTGCCGTCGCAAGGACAGGGGAAAGGCGGGCCAAGCCTGCCGGGGAGGCTGCATGCGACAGAAGATCAGAACGGCGGAAGTGGTGCTCATCGCCGTCCGGCAGGACGGCCTGGCCCTGCGGGACGTGCCGGAAGACATGAGGTCGCCGGAGGGCTGCTTGGTTGCCGTGCAGGAGAAAGGCTGAGCACTGCGCTAAGTTCCGGAGCGACGTCGCACGCTGGAGCTCCCCCTCGTCGCATGCCGGCAGGCTGGACGATCCCTGAAGACGTGCCTCCTGCCATGCGCACGCCCAACCTCTGCGCCGAGGCCGTCAGAGAGTGCGGTCGCACTCTGAAATTCGTTCCGGATGCGCTGAAGACGAGGCGTTGTGCCGGGAGGCAGTCCGCGATCTGGGAACGCTCCGGCACGTATCGCCAGGTTTAGGTCGTGGAAGCTGTGCCTGGCGGTCGTCAATGCGGACGACATGGCGATCTGGGAAGTTCCGGATGCGCTGAAGACGCCGGAGCTGTGCCTGGTCGTGGCGCAGAAGTGCGGGCTCTGGACGCTGGAAGAGGTGCCGGAGGCTCTCCGTACGGCGGAGGTATGCCAGCTGACCCTGGTCGCGGACGGCGGGCGCTGGAGCGCCGAATACGGGGATCTCGTTCCGCCGGCGGTTCGGCGGGAGCTCCGCCCGGAGGAGGACAGCGATGACCGCGATCACGAATGCTGCCGAGGCCCCGGTGGCGGTCCGCGAGTGTGGCCTCTCCCTGTGTTGGGTGCCAGATACGTTCAAGACGGCGGGTTCTGCGCAAAGGCCGTCCGTGACGACGGCTGGGCCCTCAAGGGTGTCACGGAGGCGCTGAAGCCCCCGAAGCTCTGCCTTGAGACCGTGTGGGGGCGGGCAAGGCACTGGATCGTGTCAGAGACGCTGAAAAGCGAGGATCTGTGCAGTGTGGCCGTATGGGTGGCTCGGAAAGCCTTCACCTAGGCGTCGCTGGAGATGGCGGCCCGGAACGTCGCCGAATTTCCGCCCGGCGACATGGCGGCAGAGCGGGCGTGGGGCGCCTGGCGCGTCGTGGCAATCGCCGGAAGGATCTCGCTAGAGGATGCTCGAAAGCACGGCGTGGACCATATCCTGTTGCGGAATCGCAGGCAGGAGGTTGCGGAAGGGTAGGATCGCCTCCGGAAGCCGGCAACGAGCACGGCCCTACAGGCAAAGGTACGCCTACGGAGCCTTTCTCCGTCTACTCAAACCCGGAACCGAATGAACTTCTCTACTCGCTCAGGGGAGCAGTAGGGGAGGGAGCAGGAAGGCCCGTGACCGCAGGACCCAGGGCAGGCTGGCACCTGACCGATATGCGTGGCGGCAGCGAGCACGACGCCTGTCTGCTGAAACCCTGCTCGAGGTGGCAGCCCTTGGACGGGGTCCAGGCAAGGGGGCGGCTGGATGCATGGTGGACAGCTTCTGGCGCAATGCCCAGAAAATCTGGCCTTCCGGCAAGCCCTCCCGCGACGAGTTGAAGGTCGCCGTCCTCCTCGCCTCCATCGTGGAGGAGGCCGCCGCAGCGTCGGAATGCACCCGGGTTGACGGCGATTACGCAAACCGCCTCGCCAAGGGCATGTTCCTGCAGCTCGCCATCGTGCATTCAGGAAGGCCACGCCATTCCTACCCGCGTCAGGGAACGCAAAAAGAGAGCCGCATCCCGTGCCGTGGTTTCGCGGCTCTCTCCGGTCTAGGCCCCCCGATGGACCTGTGCCTAAGGAGACTGGTCTAGAAGGTGTAGGCGAAGATGAGCTGGGCCTTCCAAGCGTCCTGCTTGCTGAAGGCGGACGACGAGAAGTTGTTTGCCTTGCGCCAGGTGCTCTGGTCGACGAAGTTGACCACGTAGCCAAGTTCGAAGTTGACCTCGAAGTTGTCGTACATCTTGTAGGAGTTGACGAGGTTGAACTCGAGAAGGCCGTCGCTGGTGGTCAGGTAGACTTCAGGCTCATTGGCGGTGTAGCTGGCCTCGCCCCAGTTGGAGTCGAAGCGGGCCGGACCGCTGGCGTACTTGGCCATCTTGGGGGAGTTGGTGCCACCCCACCAGGCCACGCGGAAGGTGTGCTTCAGGTCGTCGACGAAGCTCACGTCCCGGATCTGGGCGCCTATGCCCCAGGTGCCGGAGAGAGAGAGGTTGCGCTCGGTGAAGTAGCCGTTGGAGGGCCAGTCGAGGTTGCCGCCGCCGAAGAAGGAGGTGAACCAAGCGCAGGGGGAGACGGAGGGCATGCGCTCCGAGCCGTTCGACGGATTGCCGTCGTCGCCGGAACCGTACCAGCCGAAGAGGCCAAGCACGCCCCAGTCCATCTTGTACTCGACGAGGGCCTTGGCCAGCCAGCCCTCGCGACGGGTGTCGTAGCGCCTCTGCCTGCCGTCGCTGCGCATGATGGTTCCCCTGCCGACGCCCTCAACGTAGCCGTAGTTGACGTCGAACTCGATGCTGAGCGGATCCCAGAGGGTCAGCTTGACTGGCAGGCCAGCCCAGAAGGCGCTCGTCCAAGCCTTGCCCTTGCGGCCAAAGCCGTTCAGCTCAACGGGGTTGCCGGCGGCGTCCGTGCCCCAGCGGTGCATCCAGCGGTCGCTGTAAAAGGCGGACATGGTGTAGTCGAGGGCGTAGTGGGGATGCTCCCTAAAGGCGTTCTGCCCAACTAGGCCGTACATGACCCAGGGCGTGACCTCGACGCCGTCGAAGGCAAGGGGCACGCCAAGCATGAAGAGGTCGAAGTTGTCAAGGAAATTGTTCTTGTCGTTGCCGGTTCCGGCTTCGCCGATGCTGGTGTAGTTGTCGTTGAGGGGACGGGCCCACATGCCGATGAGGCTGGCGTTCTCGCTGAACTTCCAGCTGAACGACACGCCGGCCGCATCGTCGTCCGCGATGGCGGAGCCGCATGCCGCATTGGGGAAGGTCAGGGCCTGGATGCCCATGCGGAATGAAAGATCGGTGTCCGGCACGGCCCAGTCGACGTAGGCGCGCTTGACTTCGACCATCTTCGCGTCTGCGCCGAGTGCGCCTCCGGAAGCGGCATGACCCCAGCGGGTGTTGCCGATTTCAAAGTAGACGGTGCCGGAAAGCGACTCCGAGGCCACGGCGTCGATCTGCAGGCGAATGCGCTGCTCGGCGTAGAACTTGTCCCTGCCGTCGGCCTTCTGGTATCTGCCGTTGTCCCTTGCGCGGCTCACGAGGCTACTCTGGCCACCGATGAAGCCCATGTACCACTGGCCTTTGGCCTGAAAGTCGATGGCTTCGGCGCCAGTGGCGCAGGAGAGGCATAGTCCCGCCGCGAGAACGAGGGTGACGAGTTGTTTCATGGGAACCTCCCTATGGAAGGATGGGGATTGAAAGGGATGGGAAAAAAGCCCTGCGCCGGGCATCTATGGCGCAGGGCAGAGGGGAATGCTGGAGTCATGCATGAGGATTTCTGCCGTTTGGGCTGCGGCGGCTCGGCGCCCCGGAGATGCCTCTGGAGAATGCCGGGCAAAGTGAGGAAAGCGGGGCCTTTCCAGGACTCCGGACCGTCCGTAGAAAGGGGCAGTCTAAGGAATGCGACAGAAGGGAGGAAGGCGGGCCGCCAGCCGCACCGGCGGCCCGCTCAGGCTGGAAAGCGTGCTTTTCCAGCTGAGAAGCCCTAGCCACAAGAGAGGGAATGGCCATGGCTTGTGGGATGCCTGCCTCAAGACAGGGGAGCTTCGCAGGGCTCCGTCTTAAGGCAGGCGAAAAAGCTAGGCACTCTTCTTCATGAAGCGGGGATTGGTTTCGGGGGCCCACATCTGGCAGATGACGGCACCGAAGACCAGAGCGGCGCAGCAGACCCACAGGGAGGCGTCGATGCCCCAATTGGCGGTGATGATGGGCAGCAGGAAGGTGCCGCCGCCGGCGCCGAAGCGGGAGATGGTGATGGTCAGGCCGACGCCGGAGCCGCGCAGTTCCGTGGGGAAGAGCTCAGCGGGGTAGAGGAACTCGAGGACGATAGAAAGGGAGAGCACGAAGGCCAGGGCGCAGACGACGACGAGGAGCAGCTGCGGAGGCATGCTCTTCCAGACAATGAGAACGACGAGCAGTGCCGCAGAGGCCCAGAAGGTGAAGGCGAGGTAGAACCGACGGGAGAGGAGGGAGACCAGGGGCAGGCCGATGAAGACGGCGACAAGGGTCACCACGTTGTAGGCAACGCCACCGGCGTGGGGATTCTCGACATGGAGTCCCGCAAGCACCATGGGGATGAAGATGGAGATGGCAAAGAAGGGAAGCACCTGGGCGAAGAAGAAGATGCCGGAAACCAGAGTCTTGCGCCACTGGCTGGGCGCGAAGAGCGCGAACCAGGAGGTGGAGGCGGGCTTTTCGTCGGGCACGGCGAGGCCGTAGTCCGGGCCGACATGCTGCTGGACAATCTTCAGGGCTTCGTCGGAGCGGCCCTTCGAGTCGAGCCACTTGGGCGACTCAGGCGTGCCGAAGCGGACGAGGAGGGCGATGATGCCGGGAACGGCAGAGGAAATGATGACGTAGCGCCACACTTCGTCACCAAGGCTCTTGGCCATGGCTTCAATGAAGAAGCCGCAGATGTATGCGATGCAGTAGCCTATGGTCCACATGATGAGCAGCCACGCGAGCCAGGGGGATTTCTTCTCGGTGGGCGCCCACTCGTTGAGCAGGGCGATGCCGGAGGTGTAGTCCGTTCCGACTATCATGCCGAGGCAGAAGCGCGTGCAGAAGAGCACGAAGGGGTCGGACATGAGGAACTGGGCCAGCGAAAGCAGGATGATGGCGGGCATCGTCAGCATGAAGACGGGCCTGCGTCCGATCTTGTCGCAGATGGCACCGGCAATGGTGGAGCCGAAGAAGATGCCGAACATCATAGCCGACCCGATGGCGCCCATCCAGAAAGGATCGAGGTTGAGGGGCTTCTGGGCGTAGGAGAGGGCGATGCCGACGATGCCGAGAATGAAGCCGTCGGTTATCTGCCCCATGTACGTGCCTCTGGCGACTTTTCTTTGAATCGCCTGGACGGGGGCGTCCTCATAGGAAACGAGCGTGCTGGACATAGTGTCCTCCGTTAAAAAGGTGGCTCCGCAAGCGGCTGTACCGCTTCTCCGGAGATTTGTTCTTATACCATTTTACGGTACTATGTACCGTGTTTTGGGTACGGTACGTCGTACCGGATTTTCTGTCAATGACTTTCCTAAAAAAAAGCGGAGCACTCCTCCGATTCAGCTCGAGGACGCCCCAGTCTCCGTCTTGTGCCAGTAAGCTGTACCCACAACTTCGGGCAGTCATGTCTCCCGGAATCGCAGATTCCTGGGCCGTAATTTCCATCTCCATGGCAAGGCGCGGAGCATGCACCAGGGCGGGCGACGGCCTGACACCATCATGGACAGCCGTTCTGGCATAGAACCTGGGGGAACTTGCAAGGAAATGCCGGAAGCTTCCAGCCAGTGACTCAGTCAGGCCGGCGATATGTTCGGCTTGCTGTTCATGACGACGGTGGGGCCGTCACCGGCAGTGAGCGGAGGAGGCAGGGACAGCGTCATTGTCCGCCACAGGGGTCGCGCTTCTGCTGAAACGCCGGAGCAGAATGCCAAGGGTGGGCCCGTCAGAGCGGTTGCAGGAGACTGTTGACGCCTGCCATGCCCCCCATGATCCATGCGCGGACGCCAGCCTCTGCGGGGGCCCGCTCAAGCTTGCCGGCCGGCACGTCGCATCATGTCTGTGTACAGGGCTCTTCTCCGGCGTATGCCAATGGCTCAGAGAGACCGTTGCCGGGCGTGCTCCGTCCGGAGAGAGAAAAAATTAGAAAATTTAGTTGACAGGAAACAGGGGAAGGCATAGGGTCCAAAACACGGTACGAAATACCATAATACGAAATTTTATTCTTTCCAACTCCTGAGACGGCTGGATGGAAGCCTTCCTGGAAACTGGAACTGGAAGCACTCCGGAGAAAAAAATGAAAAACTTATTGACAGGAACTGGCGGGTAGCATAGCTTCCCCAAAAACGCGGTACAGCGTACCACAATACAAAATTTCATCCGGCGCCACGATGCCAAGCTTATAGGCTTCAAGGTAACTGGCTCCGGGAGCTCTTCGGAAAAGTTAAGCGTCGTAAAACGTGTTGACAGCAATTTCTGGACAGTTTGGTTTCCCTAAAATATGGTATATAGTACCATAATATGAAATTAACTCCCTGACCTACAAAATTCTTGGTTAATTTTTCGTTTCTCTGTTTTAGTGGTATTTAATACCGTAATTTGGTATTTAAACAACCTCAAACACGGAAGGCGCCCAAGCGCCATTCGAGGTGCGTATGGCTGAAACCTTGTTCTGCAAAAACACGGAGACCTTCGCGGAATCCCTGGCCCGCTGCGGCGTGAAGTACCACTTCGCGTACCCCATCACCCCCGCCACCGACGTCATGAAGCGCATGGCCGTCATCCTGCCCAAGTACGGCGGCAAGATGATGCAGATGGAGAGCGAGCTCGCCGTCTCCAGCGCCGTTGCCGGCGCCGCCTGCACCGGCACCCTTGTCGCCACCTCCACGTCGGGCCCCGGCTTTGACCTTATGCAGGAAGCTATCGGCTTCATGTGCGGCGCGGACCTGCCCTGCATCATCCTCGACTCCATGCGCGTCGGCCCCGGCGACGGCGACATCGTGGGCGCCCAGTCCGACTATTACATGGCCACCCGTGGAGGCGGCCACGGCGACTACCGCGTCCCGGTGCTCGCCCCCTGCGAAGGCCAGGAAATCGCCGACCTCATGCCCCACGCCGTGAAGCTCGCCTACACCTACCTCACCCCCGTGCTCTTCGTCATCGACGGCGTCACCGCCCAGACCACCGAGACCACGACCGTGCCGGACTACCACGACTACTCCGCCGAGTTCGACGTCTCAGGCTGGCAGTACACGGGCACTGAGTACCATCCCAAGCGCGCCCTCATCACCGGCTCCTACGCCCACGAGGACGGCTACAAGATGAACGAGCGCCTGCGCGCCAAGTACGAGGTGATCCGCGAGAAGGAGCAGATGTGGAAGGAGGATTCCATCGAGGACGCCGAGATGATCGTCGTTGCCTTCGGCATCCACGGCCGCATGTGCCGCGATCTGGTCAAGAAGATGCGTGCCGACGGCAAGAAGGTCGGATGCATCCGCCCCGTCACCCTGTGGCCTTTCCCGGACAAGGCCTTCGAGAAGCTCCCTGCAAGCTGCAGGCAGATTCTCGTCATTGAAATGAACCACGGCCAGATGGTCGACGACGTCCGCCTCGCCGTCAATGGACGCCTCCCGGTCCACTTCTTCGGCAAGACCGGCGGCGACACGCCCATGTACACGCTCCGCGAGATGATCGCCGAGACCAGCCGCCTGATGGGGGAATAAGCCATGGCTAGCCTGAAAGAAAGATACGGACAGACGCTCAACCTCGACAAGCTCACCAGCTACTGCCCCGGCTGCGGCCACGGCGTCGTGACCCGCCTCGTGGCGGAATGCATCGAGGAGCTCGACATTCGCGAACGCGCCATCTCCATCGTGGGCATCGGCTGCGGCGGCTTCTCCCACCACTACATGGACATCGACGCCATCGAAGCCACCCACGGCCGCTCCGCCTCCTTCGCGGTCGGCTACAAGCTGGCCCGCCCCGACCGCATCGTCTTCACCTACCAGGGCGACGGCGACACCAGCGCCATCGGCATCGGCGACACCATGCACGCGGCCAACAAAGGCATGCCCCTCACCTGCATCATGGTCAACAACACCGTCTTTGGCATGACCGGCGGACAAATGTCTCCGACCACGCTGGAAGGCCAGGTGACCGCCACCACCGTCAACGGCCGCGACTGCTCCTGGCAGGGCTATCCCCTGCTGGTCCCCGAAATGATGCGAGCCATGCCTGGCGTGAAGTTTTTGGCCCGCGAGACCATAGGCAGCCCCAAGCAGATCCTGCACGCCAAGAAGAGCCTCAAGAAGGCCTTCGAATGCCAGATCAAGGGCCTCGGCTTCGCCTTCGTCGAAATGATAGTTCCCTGCCCTACGGGCCTCAAGATGCCTCCCCTCAAGGCCTACGACTGGCTCCGCGACCGCATGATTCCCTATTTCCAGCCCCAAGTGTTCAAGGACGAGGTGGAGTAAGCCATGTTATTCAAATGCATGTTTTCCGGTTCCGGCGGACAGGGTTCCGCCCTTATCGCCAAGATTGTCTGCAAGGGCGCCATGGAGGAAAACCTCCGCGTCGTCATGACCCAGACCTACGGCATCGAGCAGCGCGGCGGCGACTCGACTGCCTTCGTCATCCTCTCCGACGAGCCCATCGGCTCCCCCATCGTCGAGCAGGACGCCAACGTGGCCGTTGGCCTGAGCCAGACCACCTACCAGTCCTGCTTTGAAGGCACCTGCAAGGGCGGCGTGCTCTTCTGCAACTCTTCCCTGGTCGAGAATCCCGGTCAGGAGGACGGCTTCGAGCAGGTGAAGCTCCCCGTCTCCGACATGGCCGTCGAGCTCGGCAACGTCAAGGGCGCCAACATGGTCATGCTGGGCGCGGTCGTCAAAAAGACCGGCATGCTCAAGAAAGAGACCGTCGAGCACGTCATCGAAAAGCTGCTGGGCGCCAAGAAGCCCCAGCTTGTCGAACCCAACCTCAAAGCTTTCCGCGCCGGCTACGACGCCGTGTAGGGGGAACACCATGGCAGCCAAGAACAAAGTTCACGTCATTGAATCCCGCCGCTGCAAGTCCTGCGGGGTGTGCGTCGCCGTCTGCCCGAAGAAGGTGCTGGAAATAGGCAGCGAACTCAACGAGCAGGGCTACAACTACGTCGTCCAGGCCCGTCCCGAAGACTGCATCAAGTGCAACCTCTGCGGCGTCGTCTGTCCCGACATCGCCCTCGGCGTTGTCGAAGTCCAGGCTTCCGCCTAGCCAGGCAAGCCCCACCCAAGGAGAATAGAATGGCCTCAGATCTTGCACCGCTGTTCCAGCCGAAAAGCGTCGCCCTCATCGGCGCCTCGTCCGACACCAAGAAGTACGGCTACTGGACCGCCAAGAGCCTCTATGAAAACGGCTTCAAGGGCGAAATCTACCTCGTCAACAAGAAAGGCGAGGAGATCCTCGGCCACAAGAGCTACACCGACATCCTCGCCTGCCCCGGCGAGGTCGATCTCGCCATCATCGCCATCGCGCCCAAGTACATCGTGCCCGTCATAGAGCAGTGCGTGCAGAAGGGCGTGAAGGTCGGAATCGTGGTCTCCACCGGCTTCGGCGAGACCGGCGCCGAGGGCAAGGCCATCGAGCAGAAGATGCTCGAGGTCGCCCGCAAGGGCGGCATGCGCATCATGGGCCCCAACTGCATGGGCATGTATTCCGCCAAGCCCAGCCTCAACGCTTCCATCATCGACCTCGCCCCTGGCCCCATGAGCCTTATCCTCCAGTCCGGCAACTTCGGCATCGACCTCAACATCGGCGCCAAGAAGCGCGGCATGGGCTACAGCTGCTGGGCCACCATCGGCAACCAGATGGACATCCGCTTCCAGGACTTCGTCCGCTACGTCAAGGAAGACGAAGCCACCCGCTGCCTGCTCCTCTACATGGAAGGCCTGCGCGTCGAGAGCGAGGAAGACGGCCGCCAGTTCATCGAGGCCGCCAAGTCCACCTGCACCGAGAAGCCCATCTGCGCCATCAAGATCGGCAGGAGCGCCGCCGGCGCCAGGGCCGCGGCCTCCCACACCGGGTCCCTGGCCGGCTCCGAGAAGATCTTCGACGCCGCCCTGCGCCAGGCTGGCGTGGTCCGCGTGGACACGCCGCAGGATCTGCTTGATGCGGCCGAGGCCTTCGCCAAGTGCAAGCCCGCCACCGGAAAGCGCATCGCCGTCCTCACCGACGGCGGCGGCCACGGCGTCATGGCGACCGACTTCTGCGAGAAGTACGGCATGGAGGCCCCGGTTCTTTCCGATGCCACCCGCGCAAAGCTGCTGGAAATCCTTCCCGCCCGCTGCCCCATCAAGAATCCCGTCGACCTCGCCGGCACTCCTGAAGCCGACATGTGGGTCTTCGACCGGTGCCTCGACGTGCTCCTGAACGACCCCGGCATCGACGGCGTCGTCCTCGTCGGCCTTTACGGCGGCTACTGCGACCTCTCCGAGGAGTTCCGCAAGCTCGAGATGGACGTGGCCGTCAGCATGGCCGACCGCATCGCCAAGTCCAGCAAGCCCGTGGTCATGCACTCCATCTACCAGCCCATGGGCGTGGAGAGCCTGAACTACATCTCCGACCACGGCGTGCCGGTCTTCGGCTCCGTCGAGGAGGCCGTCCGCACCATGGGCATGCTCGTCGAGTACTCCCGCCTGAAGGATCAGGTCCAGGAGGAGGCGGCGAGCCAGCCCCCGGCCATGCCCGCCGACCGCAAGGAAAAGGCCCAGGCCATCATCGCCAAGGTCCGCGCCTCCGGTCGCGTCAACTTCGTCGAGACCGAGGCCAGGGAACTCCTCCGCGCCTACGGCATGCCCATCGCTCCGACCTACCTTGCCACCTCCAGAGAGCAGGCCGCCGAACTCTTCGGCAAGTGCAACGGCAAGGCCGTCATGAAGATCGTCTCCCCCGACATCCTCCACAAGACGGACGCCGGCGGCGTGGCCCTCAACATCGACTCTTCCGAGAAGGCCATGGCGGCCTACGACAAAATCATGGCCAGCTGCACCGCCTACAAGCCCGGTGCCGACATCTTCGGCATTCTGGTTACCGAGCAGCTGCCCGGCGGCGTGGAGTGCATCATCGGCTCCAGCCACGACTCCACCTTCGGCCCCACCGTCATGTTCGGCCTCGGCGGCATCTTCGTCGAAGTCCTCAAGGACGTGGCCTTCCGCGTGGCGCCTGTCAACAAGCCTTCCACGGACCGCATGATCACCGAAATCCGTGGCCTCGGGATGCTCAAGGGGGCGCGAGGCCAGAAGCCCTGCGATCTGGACGCGCTTTCGAACGCCGTGAGCGTGGTCTCCTACATGGTGGCCGAACTTGCCGACATTGCCGAAGTGGACATGAACCCAGTCTTCGCCCTTGAGAAGGGCCTCGCTGTCGCCGACGCGCGCATCGTGCTCAAGCAGCAGGACTAGGCAGTCCGCCGCACCAGCCTTTTGCCGGCGGGGCAGGAGGCTTCGGCAACAGCATCGAACAGACTTTCTGCCCCGCTTTTGAAATCAAATTCATTCTATCGAAAAATACATGCCTCCGTCAGGAGAAAAGGGAGAAAACCATGAGAACCGTTAAGCGCTATCCCACTACCACCGGCGACAGCTGGCTTGAAATGTCTTCCTACAAGAACTGCCAGTTTCTGGATCCCAAGGAAATCAAGGAAAACTACGACTATGTGATCGTCGGTGGTGGCTACGGCGGCTACGGTGTGGCCGACAGGCTCGCCGAACTCCATCCTGAAGCCAAGATCGCCATCTTTGAAGCCATCAAAATCGGCAACGGCGACTCCGGCAAGAATGCGGGCTTCATCATCGACGTGCCCCACAACTTCGGCGACCAGGGCAACACCACGTTCGAAGAGAACGAGATGTACTACCATCTCAACACCAGCATCATCAACCGCCTCCAGAAGAACATCGAAGACTCCGGCATCGACGTCGACTGGGACCACTGCGGCAAGTACCTCTGCTGCGCCAACGAGAAGAGCTACAAGATGATGGAGGAAGAGGCCCGCGATCTCGACAAGATGAAGGTCGAGTACAAGATCTACGAGGGCGAGGAGCTCGCCCGCCGCACGGGCACCCACTACTACAAGAAGGCTCTCTACACCCCAGGCACCCTGCTCGTTAACCCTGCCGACGTCCTGCGCGGCCTCTTCACGGTCATGCCCAAGAATGTCGAAGTCTACGAGAACGTCCCGGTCATGCGCGTCGACGAAGGCTCACAGGCCACCATCTACCTGCTCAACGGCAAGCGCGTCACCGCCAACGTCTGCATCATCACCGCCGGTCCCTTCATGGAGGAGTTCGGCGTCTGCAAGCGCATCTTCTGCCCCGTGCTTTCCTACGGCGCCTTCACCCGCCAGTTCACCGACCGCGAAATGCACACCTTCGAAGGCGTGAAGCCCTGGGGCTGCACCTCCGGTCATCCTGCCGGCACCACGGTGCGCCTGACCCGCGACAACCGCATCTTCGTGCGCAACGGCTTCACCTACGGCACCTCCCGCACCACCTCCCACCAGCGCATCCGCTGGGCCATCGGCAAGCTGCGCAGGGCTTTCGAAGCCCGCTGGCCCGAGCTCAAGCACGTCAACTTCGAGTACGTGTACGGCGGAATGATCAACATGACCTTCAACTTTAGGCCCTTCATGATCCGCCATAGCTCGTCCGTGTACTGCTCCGCTTCCGGCGAGGGCGCGGGCGTCTGCAAGACCGCCCTGTGCGGCCACTACCTCGCCGAATGGATTTCCGGCATCCAGAGCGACGAGCTGCGCTTCCTGCAGAAGATCTCCACGCCCAAGCACCTGCCTCCGGAACCCTTCACCACCATCGGCGCCACCATCCGCCTCATGTGGGAAGAATTCCGCGCCGGCAACGAAATCTAGCCTCAACCTCCGAAGCTTGGTTCCCCATGGCAGGAGGGCGCATGTTCCCACGCAGCGCCCTCCCGCCCAGGAAGCAGTCATGACAGCGGCGGGCCAGCCCGTCCAAGGAGCAATCATGAAATTCTATGCACCCAAGTCCGCCACAACCGTTGGCCCCTATTCCCACTGCGTGCAGTGTGGCGACACGTACTACCTGTGCGGACAGGTTCCCTTCCACCCTGTCAGCGGCGAAGTGGTCGGCGACAACATCGAAGCCCAGGCCAAGCAGACGCTGGCCAACCTCATGGAAGAGCTTGAGGCCGCAGGCCTTTCGGTCACCGACATTGCCAAAACCACGGTCTTCCTGAAAGACATGAACGACTTCGACGGCTTCAACAAGGTCTACGCGGCCTTCATGGGCGAACATCGCCCTGCGCGCGTCTGCGTCGGCGTAAGCGAAATCGCCCACGGCTGCCTGCTCGAGATGGACGCCGTCTGCTGGAAGAAAAGCTAGCCTTTCCCTGAACTCCTGACTCCCCAGTCCGGAATGCCCCTTTCCGGACTGGGGCGCCAGGCACAGACGCTCTGGGCCTTGGCGAGAACCCGCCAAACCGTTCCCGCCAAAGCCCAAGGCGCCTGCTGGAAGGACTCCAGCACGCCAAGCCGATCCCTCCATGCCCCCTCTGGGAGCCCCCACACACCATTCAACTGCATCCAAGGGGAAGGCCATGAGCAACGACAGCAAGCAGACCTTTGCCGGCGATACCGCCGAGTCCAAGCCGACACCGACAGGCGGCGACACCAACATATGCACCGTCATGGGCGCAGGCCCTGTTCTTCCCATCAGCGATGCCAGCCACGTGCAGATCACGAAGGCCATACAGCTCGAGGAAGAGGAAGAGGACAAGATGGAGGAGGAGATTCCCGACTACCTTGACTCCGATGCCGACGCCCCCTGGCGCCCCGGCGTGCAGCAGCCCGCACCCCAGGATCGGCTCAGCAAGGCAGAACGCAGGCAAATCGACAAGCTCCCCTTCTTTCTCAGCTTTGCGGCTGTGGCCGTCTTCTTCATTACGGCCATGATCTTCCCCGAATCCTACCAGGCCGTCATTGACAAGATCCAAGGCGCAATCAACCACCATCTGGGCTGGGCCTACGTCTTCGGCTCCTTCATCACCGTCTTCTTCACCTTTGCCATCATCGTTTCGCCCATAGGCTCCATCCGCATCGGCGGTCCCTACGCCAAGCCCGACTTCACCGTCACCAAGTGGTTCGCCATATCCCTGTGCTCAGGCATCGGCATCGGCATCCTTTTCTGGGGCATAGGCGAGCCCATCTACCACTTCATGCAGCCACCGGCCGGCCTGGACATACAGCCAGGCACCCACCATGCGGCCATGTTCTCCCTCTCCCAGACCCAGATCCACTGGAGCATCGCCCAGTATTGCCTCTACGCCACCTGTGGCGTGTGCTTTGCGCTCATGGCCTTCAACCGCAAGGCGCCGCTGTCCATCATGAGCGGCCTTGCTCCCATGCTCCCGCACAGGCATCTCGGGACCTTCAAGAACATCGTCCACACCTGCTGCCTCTTCTCCATCTGCTGCACGGTCATCGGCTCCATTGCCTCCCTCATCATGATGGTGGCCGCCTCGATATCCTACATCGCCGGCATAGAGCGCGGATTCGCCCTCAATGCCGGCGTGTGCATCTTTGCGACGCTCTTTTTCGTGGCCTCCTCGTCCACTGGCCTCAAGAAGAGCATGGCCTTCCTTTCCACGCAGAACACCAGGATGTTCTTCGTCCTGCTCTTCTTCGTCTTCTTCTGCGGCCCCACCATCTACATCCTCAACATGGGCACCGAGTCCTTCGGCTACATGCTGGGACACTTCTTCCAGCAGTCCTGCCTCGTTGACAGTCCCTTCTCCAAGGACCACTGGGCCAGCAGCTGGATCGTGCCGTACATGGCCTGCTTCTTCGCCTATGCTCCTCCCATCGGGCTCTACCTGGCCCGTCTCGGCAAAGGGCGCACCGTCAGGCAGTTCCTGCTCATGAACGTGCTCGCGCCCACCTGCTTCGTGTACTTCTGGTGCAACACCTTCGGCAGCCTGGCCATCTACTACCAGACTTCCGGCACCTTCGACGTCTGGAACTGGGTGCAGACCAAGGGCCTCGAGTCCACCGTCATCGCCATCCTGCAGGGCTTCCCGCTCAGCACCCTGCTCCTGTGCGTGTTCATCGTGGTGACCATCATCTCCTTCGTCACCCTGGTCGACCCCATGACATCGGTGCTTGCCACGCTCTCCACCAAGGGCATCAGCGCCGAGGAGGAGGCCCCTACCTCCCTCAAGATCGCCTGGGGCTTCAACATGGGCGCCGTTGCCCTGGCCGTCATCACGCTCTGCGGCATCAATGCCGTCAGAAGTCTCTGGATCATCAGTGGCGTGCTCATCCTTGTCATCTTTTTCGCCCTGTGCGTCAGCATCGTCAAAGTCGGCATGCGCATCCTCCGCACTGGCGACAGAAAGGCCGTCCAGCGCATCGCGGCGCACAACCCCATGCTTGAACTGGCCAGGCCCAGCTGCCGGAAGCTCATGCAGAGGCTGGACGAAACGGTGAACATGTGCGTCCCCATCAGCACGGACATGGTCGTCGTCGCCCAGCAGGCCTGCAAGCAGAAAGTCAGGCTCGACTCCGTTATCGGCTCGGCCTTCCCCATCTTTCACTCGGCCTCCGGCAAGGCCTACTGCGCCTTCCTCGACGAGCTGAACCTGCTGAAGATGCTTCACGCCTTCCGCCAGGCCAATCCCGAACTCACCGACGACGAGCTCTCCACCTTCACGAGAGAGCTCGATCTGGTCCGCGGGGAAGGTTCTGCCTTCGATCAGGAGCAGGTCTTCCACGGCGTGCGCTGCGTTGCCTCGCCCATCTTCGGTCGCACCGGCCAGATCGTGGCAACGGTGGCCGTCTCCGTGCCCACCGTGCGCATCGATGCCGAGAAGTCACGGGCTTGCATCGAAGGCGTTGCCCAGTGCGCCGCCGAAATCTCCCGCATCCTCGGCGCTCCTGCCCGAACCTTCGCTCCCTGCCGCAGGAGCATGCTCGACGCTCCCTTCAGCGCCCAGAAAGGCGACGATGCCACGCCAGCCAGCTAGAAGCCCCTCCCCAGAGCACGGAAGCCAGGTGTCCGCGCAGGTGCAGACTTCCGCCTCTCCGCATTTGCAGACCAGATGCCTTTCCCCCATGCATGCGCGCAAGCGGAGGATCCATGCCTGAAGAAAAGAGCTATTTCATTATCCAAGTGCTGGTGAAGGCCTTCACGGTCATCGACATCATGGCCAGGGAGGCCAGGTGGGAGTTCGCCGCCCTCGCCAGAGAGGCCGGATTCCCCAAGGGGACGCTCCAGCGCATACTCCTGACGCTGGCCGATCTCGGCTACGTGTCTCGGGAAAAGGGCGGACAGTACGGCCTCACGCTCAAGTACTACAAGCTTGGCCAGCGCATCGCGTCCAACAATCCCATGCTCGATCACGCCCGCCTCTCCTGTCGCCAGCTTATGCAGGAGATCAACGAAACGGTCAACCTTTGCGTTCCCCTCAACACCGACATGGTCGTCATCGGCCAGCAGGTTTCCTGGCAGACTCTCAGGCTCGACTCCGTCATAGGCTCGTCCTTTTCCCTCTTCCTCTCGGCTTCGGGCAAGGCCTACTGCGCCTTCCTCGACGAACTTAGCCTTCTCAAAACCATGGATCTCGTCCGTCGCACGACGCCGGGAGTGACCGATGCCGACGTGGACGCCTTCATGGAGGAGCTTTCCCTCGTTCGCCGCGAGGGCGTCGCCTTCGACTGGGAGGAGATCTTCCAGGGCGTGCGCTGCGTTGCCGCGCCGATCTTCGACTGCACGGGACGCATCGCGGCCACGGTCGGCATCTCCGTGCCCGTTGTCCGCATCGACGGCGAAAAGTCCAGCGACTGCATCCGGGGCGTCCTGAACTGCGCGGCCCAGATATCCAAAAACCTGGGCGCTCCCGACCACCTCTACTCCAAATGCTCGCGCACCATGCTTGATCCGGCCCCTGTCAGGCACGGCGTAGAAAGCGCCAGGGCTTCATCATGATCAAACGAATAGTCTTCGGGGTCAGCGGCGCCAGCGGCATGCCCCTGGCCGTTGCCGCGCTCAAGGCCTTCCGCAAAGTCAAGGGGCTGGAAACGCACCTTGTCGTCTCCCAGAAATCCTCCATTGTCCTTGACAAAGAGTCGGGGATGAAGCCTGCCGACCTGGCAGGACTTGCCGACGCCGTCTACGATGCCGCCGACATGGGCGCCGGCCCCGCCAGCGGCTCCTGGAAGTGCAGCGGCATGGTCGTCTGCCCCTGCTCCATGAGCACCCTCGCCTCCATTGCGACCGGCGCTGGGCAGAACCTCCTCCACCGGGCCTGCGACGTCTGCCTCAAGGAGCGCAGGCCGCTGGTGCTCGTGGCCAGAGAGACGCCCCTGAGCCTGATACATCTCAAAAACATGCAGGCCGTCACGGAAGCAGGCGCCACGGTCATGCCCTTTATGCCGAGCTTCTATGCCGGGACGCTCGACCTCGAGCGGCTCATGGCGAACTTTGCCGGGCGCATCCTTGACCAGTTCGGCATTGAAAGCGATCTCTGCCTGCGCTGGAAGGGCGACGAAGACAGCAGCGATATCAGCGTGCGCTAGCGCCACCAGGCCAGCCAGCAGCTTCTCCCACGGCAGGCTTCCCTCTGCGACCCGCCAGAAAGGCCGAACCGCTCCGTCCAGTGCCCGGAGCGGTTCGGCCTTTCCCTGTCCTCTCCACGGGCTCTGCCGCTCCGGCCTCGGAGGCGACGCCCTGGCGCCACCCCGCAACGTTTCTGTTGACTTTCGTGATAAACCGGAATACAAAATGACATTTCACAATACGAAATTCATGCCGGATGGTATCTTTCCACTCCGGCAGTCGGCACCGGAGGTTGTCATGCCGGAGGACAAAAGCTACTTCACCATCAGCGTGCTGGTGAAGGCTTTCCAAGTCATAGACATTATGGCCAGAGAGGCCAAGTGGGAACTCGGAACGCTGACCAAGGAATCCGGACTCCCAAAGGGCACGCTCCAGCGCATCCTGCTGACGCTTGCAGAACTCGGCTACGTTGTCAGAGAAAAGGGCGGACAGTACGCGCTCACGCTCAAGTACTACAAGCTTGGCCAGCGCATCGCCGCCAATAACCCCATGCTTGAGCACGCCAGACCCTCCTGTCGCCAGCTTATGCAGACGGTCAACGAAACCTCCAACTTGTGCGTGCCACTCAACACGGACATGGTCGTCATCGACCAGCAGGTCTCCTGGCAGATGCTCAGGCTCGACTCCGTCATCGGATCCTCCTTCCCCATTTTCCAGTCGGCCTCTGGCAAAGCCTTCTGCGCCTTCCTCGACGAACTCAGCCTAATGAAGGTGCTGGAGGCCCTGCGACGCGCCTCTACCGGCATCACCGACGCCCAGATGGACGCCTTCAAGGAGGAGCTCGCCACGGTCCGCAGGGAAGGCATAGCCTTCGACTGGGAGGAGATTTTCCAGGGCGTGCGTTGCGTCTCAGCCCCCATCTTCGATTGCACGGGCCAAGTCGTGGCCACGGTAGGTCTCTCCGTGCCCACGGTGCGCATCGACCCTCAGAAGAACGAAGACTGCATCTGCGGCGTTCTGAACTGCGCGGCGCAGATTTCTCGCAATCTCGGCGCGCCGGCCAGAAGCTTTTCTCCCTGCACAAGAACCATGTGCGAGAGGGCGTCCTGCCTGCGCTGACACCATCCTTCCTGCCCCCACTTGTGCCGGCGGGCATCGACGAGGTTTCCGCCGGGGTGCCCTCATCCCCATGGCGCAAACCTCGTCGAGACCCGCGACCGTCATATGAAAAAAGCGTCGCTTCCTCTTTCGTCTTCCTTCCGGCTTCGTTCCTTCCATCCAGACGCAGCGCTCTTCCCGCTGTCTTGCCCCGCGTCTTTCTCCAGCTCCATGCATGGGAAAGGCGGGCCAAGCCTGCCGGGGGAGGCTGCATGCGGAAGTACATGGATGCGGAGGCGGCGCTCATCGCCGTCTGGGCGGACGGCATGGCCCTGCGGGACGTGCCGGAGGAGATGAGGACAGAAGAAGTCTGCCTGGCCGCCGTCCGGCAGTGGGGTCCAGCGTTGGCGTTCGTGCCAAAGGATCTGAAGACCGAGGAAGTCTGCCTTGAGGCCGTGAAGCAGGACGGCAGGGCGCTGCGATGGGTGCCGGCAGCACGGAAGACGGAGGCGGTGTGCATCGAGGCCGTCCGGCAGACTGGCCGGGCGTTGAAGTTCGTGCCGGAACGCCTGAAGACGCCGGCCGTCTGCATCGAAGCTGTGCGTCGGCGTGGTTTGTCCCTGCTGGAGGTGTCGGTGGGACTGCGGACAGAGGAGATGTGCCTGGTAGCCGTGCGCCAGTATGCGGGCGCCATGATGCACGTGCCGGCCAGGCACAGGTATGCCGTCAGAACCATTCTGGTGGCGGAAGCGAAGAAGGATGCACCCGCAGAGCCAGAGACCAAGGAAGATGACACCCAAGGGCCCAGGCCGTAGCCGAGGGCCCTTGGAAAAGCAGGACAGGATTGGCCTATTCGTTGTCCTCAAAGGGGTCGGGTGCCTTGGGCCGGCTCTTCGCCCACTCTTTCAGCGACTGCGTCGAGCCGTCTCGGAGAGCATCAAGATAATCTGCCCACGTTTGCATCATCTCCCGGCGCTCCTCCAGATAACTCGCATGATTGTACGCCGCCCGCACTGAATTCTTGTCAACATGAGCAAGCTGCAGTTCTATGACTTCGCTACGAAACAATCCAGATTCATGCAATATTGTTGAAAATGTTCCACGAAATCCATGTGGACTTATGTCTTTTCCTGTGTCATACCCAAGACGATGAAACGTTACAATTGGAGTATTCATTGAAACATGCCCACTTTTTTTTGAATATGCAGAAGAAAAAATAAAGTTGCTATCTTTTGAAAATTTCTTAGTTTCGTTCAAAATTGCCATCGCTTGATAAGAAAGCGGAACGACATGAGGCCTCCGCATCTTCATGAGCTCTGCAGAAACTGTCCATATTGACTTGTTGAAATCTACTTCGCTCCAAAGCCCTTTCAGAAGCTCCCCAGGACGCAGAGCGACATAAGGCATCATCCGTAACGCCAGACCAGTCTGCGGATGCCTGCACTCAAAATACCAATTTTGAAATTTACGGAGGAGCTCGCCAAACTCTGCCGGCTCGACAATACAGGCGCGGTGTTGAACCGGAGGGGTTTTGCGCACCAGCCGTGGAAGATGCAGATCTGTGTGACAGTCTTTCAATTCCCGATGCTTCATGCGTGCGTAGTCGAAAATCATCACAATCATCCGCGCCAGGGACTGTGGCACGGTCCGCGCCGGTCTGCCTGAAACGCTTTTCTTGAGGGGACTCTCCGCTGCGGCGATCAGTTCATCCTGCGAGAGCAAGGCGATGGGCCTGGCGCCAAGAGGCTCCTGGAGATAGCCTTTGAACCATGTCTCGCGGTGTCTCCGGACTTCAGGAACGACGTCGGGAGCCGTGGCGTCCATCCACTCGCGGGCAAGGTCTTCGAATGTCAGGCCGGCAGACGCATCCTTCACCGCAGAGATGACCGCACCCATCCCGAACTTGATCGCAGACGGCCTTTCTCCGGCCGCCAGGCGCATCACGGCCACAGCCTGCCTCTCCCTGGCTTCGGTCAAACCGATTGTGCCTTCAACGGTGCCGTACTCGCCAAGGTTGATCCACGTGTTGACGTCGGGCAGGCGGACGCGGTGTTGCCAGGTACGGGCGCCTGCAAGCGTGAACATGAGGTACAGTGCGTCTCCGCAAGCGAGACGGTAGACCGGCTTTTCCTTGGAGAGCTCCGGCACGAACTTCCGAATATCCTTGGCTGACAGCCTCTGCTTTCTTCCCATGACATCCTCCTTTCCGTTCTGCCTGCTTCGCCCGAAAAGCCTTGCATGGCGGGCGTCCGCCGAGGCTCATGGTACAAGGCGGGAACCCATCAGGGCTATGGTACAAAGAATTTTCAGAACATCGGCTTTGATGTACCATTCCTATACCATGCGGACAAAAAAAACACCCCAATTTTGGCCCCGAAACCTTCGGGACCGAGGGAAGGTATGGGCCCTGCTTCAGCTACTTAACCTATTGAAAAGAAAAGCTCCCTGCGTCGTTTTTGCCCGAACGCAGGGAGCTTTCAAAATTCGTTGTGGTACCGCAGGCCAGACTTGAACTGGCACAGCCAGAGGCCGGGAGATTTTAAGTCTCCTGTGTCTACCATTCCACCACTGCGGCATGGCCTGCAGGCCTTGGCTGCGGCAGGCGACTTGCCCTCCATCCCCGAAGGATTTAACAAGGAAAGACGTCCGCTCACGCGTCTGGCCTAGCTAGACGGCTACCTACCAGACTATGCGCCTTCTTGCAAGGCAGGGGAGAATGCCATGGACAGCAGCAGGCTTGTTCTTTTCTTTTGCAGGCTTGGACCTGCGGGTCGCTCGCCCTGGGCGCCCGGCACCTGCGGCACCTTCGAAGCCCTCGTGCTTGCGCCCTTCCTTTTTCTGCCCCTGGGCCTCGCAGGGCGGCTTTTCCTGCTTGCCGTCCTCTTCGTCGCCGGATCCCTGGCGGCAACGCGGGCTGAGGAGTTGCTCCAAAGGAAGGATCCCGGCGAGGTCGTGATCGACGAGCTCGTGGGCGCATGGATAGCCATCCTGCCCTTCGCCTTCTCGTGGACGCTCATGCTGTGCGCTTTCGTCCTCTTCCGCTTCTTCGACATCCTGAAGCCTTGGCCCGTCAAGGCTTCGGAGAACTGGCTTCCCGCAGGCTGGGGCGTTATGGTGGACGACGTCGTGGGCGGCGTCATGGCCATGATCTGCCTCTGCCTCCTCAAGGCGACGGGCGTCTTTGCCTTCTCCTGGCTCTAGGCCCTGTCTGAGGTCTGGAGACCTTTCCGGAACTCCTCCCCATTCACGCTCGTTCCGCCTTGCCAGACAAGGCAAAGGAATGCATTGCCATGTACGAACTGGTGCAGGCCGCCAGTGGCAGCTTCTACATCCAGAGTCCTGCCAAGATTGGCGTGGTGCCGTGTGAGGGCAATGATGTTGCCTTGATCGACAGCGGGAGCGACAAGGACGCAGGCAAGAAGGTCAAGAAGATCCTCGATGCCCAGGGCTGGAAGTTGAAGGCCATCTTCAACACGCACTCCCATGCCGACCATATCGGCGGAAATCGCTACCTCCAGTTCCAGACCGGCTGCAGCCTCTATGCCAGCGGCATCGAGTGTGCGTTCACGCGCGAACTGCTTCTGGAGCCGGCTTTCCTCTACGGCGGCAATCCGCCCCGCGATCTGCGCCACAAGTTCCCCATGACCTAGGAAAGCGAGGTCCAGTCGCTGGTGCCGGAGGTGCTGGAGCTTTCTCGTTGCGGCAGGCTATCTCAAAGTGCTGCCTGAGAAGGATGGCGACGCCAGGCTGCTGGCCCTGACCAATGCCGAGGTGCGCCTCATGATGGAGAAGCTGATCAAGGCGTGGTTCAACAGCATGAGCGTTGCCGGCTTCAGCCGGGATTTCCGCAGGGCGCTGGTGCGGGGCGAGACGGCGGCGCTGAACGTCGCCATGCAGAACATCGCTGAGGAAATCTTCTGCTTCTTCGACGTGAAGGGCCGGGAACCGGAGCGTTTCTACTGCGGTTTCACGCTTGGCCTGCTTGTGGACATGAAGGAGAGCCACTGCCTCAAGTCGAGCAGGGAGAGCGCCCTTGGCCGCTATGACGTCATGCTCATTCCCCGGCATAGGGGCGATCCCGGCGTTGTCATCGAGTTCAAATCCCTGAATGCCGACGAGGGCGAGACAGGTCTTGAAGAGACGGCAGCCGCTCTTGCCAGATCGCGGCGAGGAACTATGCGGCCGAGCTGAAGGCGCAGGGCGTGGCTCCAGCAAGCATCTTCGCCCATGGCATCGCCTTCCAGGGCAAGGATGTGCTCGCCAGGGGCGGCTGGCTCGCATACGTCGCCCTTTCGTCGCAGGCCGGCTCGCAGCAGGGCGTCCTCGATCAGGGAGCCGAGAAACGGCAAAAGCGCACCTCTCCCGGCCCGCATGGTGCGGGGGAACGGGTGCGCTGACTGTCTGGAGTGCCTGAGCTGCGCCTCGGGCGCCCGGCAAAGCCTACTTCATGCGGTAGGTGATGCGGCCGCGGGTGAGGTCGTAGGGAGAGAGTTCCACCTTGACCCGGTCGCCGGGAAGGATGCGGATGTAGAACTTGCGCATCTTGCCGGATATGTGGGCGAGCACCTTATGCTTGTTCTCGAGCTCCACAAGAAACATGGCGTTGGGCAGGGCTTCCTCGACGATGCCGTCGACTTCGATGGATTCTTCTTTGGGCATAGGGACTCCGGCTAAAAATTTTGGGTGGCCTTGCTTCTAGAGGCAAACCAGTCGAGCGTCAAGAGGTATGTGGCGCTGTTCCCACGCTTCCAGTCGCGCTCCTGCAGCGCCTGGCATGGACTTGCGTCAGCGGCGCTCCCCTGCGGAGGGCTTGGGCGTGCGCACGTCGCCTTCGGGCAGAGGGTGGTCGCAGAAGAAGAGCCAGGCGCCGATGGCAAGCAGGGGCAGGCACAGCACCTGTCCCATGGTGAGCCAGCCGAAGGCGAGGTAGCCGAGCTGGGCGTCAGGCACGCGGACGAATTCCACGAGGAAGCGGGCGAGGCCGTAGCCCATGGCAAAGAGGCCTGCAACGTTGCCGCGGGGGCGCTGCTTCGAGCTGTAGATCCACAGGACGATGCCGAGCACCACGCCTTCGAGGGCCGCTTCGTAGAGCTGCGAGGGGTGGCGGGGATAGGGGCCACCTTCGGGGAAGACGACGCCTATGGGCAGATCCGTGACCTTGCCCCAGAGCTCGCCGTTGATGAAGTTGCCTATGCGCCCGAACATGAGTCCCGGCGGGATGAGCGGGGTGGCGACGTCGGCAAGGTCGATGAAGTGGCAGTTTCGGGTCTTGGCAAAGTAGAAGAAGGTGAGGGCCAGGCCTATGGCCGCGCCGTGGAAGGACATGCCGCCGTTCCAGAAGCGCAGGGCCTCCATGGGATCGCGCAGGTAGATGGGCAGGTCGTAGAAGAGCACGTAGCCTATGCGGCCGCCGAGTATGCATCCGAGCATGCCGAGGACGACGAAGTCGTCGATGTCGCGATCCTTCCAGCCGTACTGGACGGCCCGGCGCCTGCCAAGCCACCAGCCGATGAGAAAGCCCACGACGTACATGAGGCCGTACCAGCGGATTTCGAGGCTGCCGATGGAAAGGGCAACGGGGTTGATGTCGAAGTGCATGTCGGGGTCCTTGCGAGGCTGGGGAGCGCATCTAGAGTGTCGCCCGCTGTGCAGTGCGTTCGGATGGAGCAGGAAGGTGACGAGAGAAAGGGCTCTGGCCTGCGGAGTATCTATACTGCAAGCGGGTAGCACGCAAGCGCAAGCTCGGCCGGAGCGTTGCTCAGACCAGGGGGGCGCTACTCCAGACCTGCAAGCCAGGCCGCGAGGGAGGGGGCCGGGTGCAGGGTGGGCGTGCGCCAGCCCGTGTCGCGCCGGCTGTCCGAGAAGACGATGCGCTCCTGCAGGAGGCGGTTTTGGCCGTCCAGGACAAGCATGAGCCGGAAGGGGACGTTGGCGTTGGGACGCATGGCCATGATTCTTGTCGCGAAGGCAAGGCCGGATCCGAAGCGCAGGTCGTGGACGAGGATGGCCCGGCAGCCGTCAGGCAGGCATGCGCCTTGACGGTCCTGCGCCGGCAGGGGCTGGACCACGGGCAGGACGAAGAAATCGAGGCAGGATCCGGCGGCCGTGGACTGAGCCCTGAGGGCCTGCGCGGTGCCGGCAGGAAGCGCCTCGTAGACGGCTGGACTGCCCCGGCGGCCAAGGGGGCCGAGGCTCTGGCTCTTGACGAGCAGGCGTTCTGCAGTGCAGGCCTCCGCCTTCGCCTCCTGCTCCCGCTCTTCGTAGACGATGCGCCAGAAGCAGGGGGAGAGGACGTCTGGCAAAAGGACGCTGCGCTCTATCTGCCTTCCGCAGGCCAGCTCTGCCTGCACGAAGCGTTCCGCCTGCAGGTGGCCAATGGCAAGGCTTGCCAGCGGGTAGGCGACGAGCCAGACGAGGCCGGCAAGGGCTGCCCTGCTGCCTGCAGGCTTCCTCCCGGGCGTCTGGCCGGCCCTGGCGGCCTTGACGGCAAGGACGAGCATGGGGAGGACGAGCAGCAGGTCGACGATGAAGACGGCGTTGAGGCGCACTCGCAGGTGGGAGAAGGGCAGAAGCAGCATGGTGCCGTAGCTTGTCACGGCATCGAGCCACAAGTGCAGGCCAAGGCAGGCCGCGCAGAGGATCCAGCAGCCTGCCAGGCTGAATCGCCCTGGCGTCTGGGGGCGCCAGAGCGGGCGCGCCAGCAGGGCCAGCAGGAGCGCGAAGAGGGGGAGGTAGGCCAGGGAGTGGGTGACGCCTCGGTGCAGGGCGAGGAAGAGCTCCGGTGTCCAGCAGAAGGCGGTGTCGATGTCGGGCGAAGCCGCCGCAAGGGCTGCCAGCGGAACGGCCCAGCGCGTCTGGGGGCGCCTAGGCAGGGCCAGCATGAGCAGCGCTCCCGAGGCTGCATGGGTGACGGGATCCACGGTGCTTCCTACTGTCTGAAGGGCGAGCGTTGCTTCGGGGCGCTCAGCAGGCGGTCTCGCTCTGCCTGGGCGTTGCCCTGGCCGTTGCCGTAGAGGCGCTGGCGGTTCCAGTTCTGCATGTTCTCCATGACGGTCGGCTGGCTTGCGTAGTAGAGGTAGCGCTCCTTGCCGCTGCCGGAAGCGGGCATGGGCAGGCGCAGGGCGTCCTGGGCGCTGGGGCCGTCAGGCTTGTAGTAGTCCCTGTCGGCGCGTTCGCTGGAGCCGGTCGCGATGTCCTGCGGAGCGCAGCCCGCCAGGGCGCAGGCCAGAACGAGGCAGGCCGCGGGCAGGCAGGCCTTGGCAATGCGGCCTGGGCCCGTCAGGGCGGGCGCCGGAAATAGACGTGTCATGAAGACCTCCTTGACCTTCAGTATGCCGCGCCGCACGGGGGCGGGGCAAGGCAGGGCGGGAGGGCTTCCATCCGAAGCCTTCCAGAATTATTGCGGCAATTCGCTTTCTTCGTTGACAGGGACGTTGCAGAAGGGTATAGTCCCGCATTCAAAATTGCATAGGCCATTTTCAAGGCGGCTTCGCAGGCGCTGGAGAGCCATGATCTGCCAGCTTGAGACCGGGAGCCGTGCCGCCGTGCGGCTTGGTCGCGTCTCCTTGACGGAGACAGAGCCAACCTTGCCACCTCAGCAAAGGAGCGATCATGACGTTTTTCCGCTGCCTGCTTTCCGCCTCCTGCCTTGCGTGCGCATGTATGATGGCCTCTCCGGCCAGCGCCGAAAGCAAAGGCGATGCACACTGGAATTTTGAAGACGCCGCGAACAAAGAATTCGCCCACATCCGCCCTGCAGAAACCGTCAACCTCAAGGCCGACGTCCTTGAGATTGCGCCGGCCGCCGAGAAGAAGGGGGGCCTGGACGCACAGAACCGTGAAAAATGGCTTGAGCACGCCAAGAAGAATCCGGACATGGTGCTCGGCCAGGCTTCCTGGTACGGCAGGGACTTTGACAGAAAGGCTACTGCCAGCGGCCTTCCCTACGACATGTACACCTTCACGGCTGCCCACCGCACCCTTCCTTTGGGCACCGTCGTGCGCGTGACTGACCAGTTCAACGGCAGAAGCGTCATGGTCTGCGTGACCGACCGCGGTCCCTACGCCAAGGGACGCATTCTTGATCTCTCCTACGCCGCGGCCGATGTCCTGGATCTCAGGGACCGCGGCGTGGCCAACATCGGCCTCGAGGTCGTTAGCGACGCCAAGGGCAAGGTGCTCTCCCGCGACAAGGCCTTCTTCGTCCAGCTTGAGACAGCGGGCAAGGACAAGATCGGCCCCTTCGACAGCTTCGCGGACGCGGCCGCCCTGCATGAGGCCATGCTGCGCGCCCATCCTGAGGCCAGAGTCATTCTCGACTCGGCCCGGTAGCAGCAGAGCCGCACAGGCTTTTCCAAGGCCCCGCCCCTCCAGGACGGGGCCTTCTGCTGTGGGCGGGTGCCTTGGCCTGCTGTGCAGGGGCAGAACGCCAAGGGCCGCCTCTCTGGCGAAAGGCGGCCCTTGAGAATGCTTGGGAACAGCGTGCCTAGAGGTTTGCCGCGACGATGTCGCCCATCTTCTGGCAGCCGACGAGGGTCTTGCCCTCTTCCATGATGTCGGCGGTGCGGTAGCCGTCCTTGAGGGCCTTGCTCACGGCCTTTTCAATCATGTCTGCCTCCTCGGCCATGTCGAGGCCGAGGCGCAGCATCATGGCGCCGGAGAGGATGGTGGCCAGCGGGTTTGCCTTGTCCTGGCCGGCGATGTCGGGGGCTGAGCCGTGCACGGGCTCGAAGAGGCCGGGGCCGGAGGCGCCGACGGATGCCGAGGGCAGCATGCCGAGGGAGCCGGTGATGGCGGAGGCCTCGTCGGAGAGGATGTCGCCGAAGATGTTGCCGGTGAGGATGACATCGAACTGCGAGGGATCGCGGACGAGCTGCATGGCCGCGTTGTCCACGTACATGTTGCTCAGCTCCACCTCGGGGTAGTCCTTGTGCACTTCGGCGACCACGGCGCGCCAGAGGCGGGAGGTCTCAAGCACGTTGCTCTTGTCCACGGAGACCACGTTCCTGCGGCGCTTCATGGCGGTCTCAAAGCCCACCTTGGCGATGCGGCGGATTTCCTCTTCGTTGTAGATCATGGTGTTGTAGCCGGTGCGCAGGCCGTCGCGCACCTCGGTGCCACGGGGCTCGCCGAAGTAGATGTCGCCGGTGAGCTCCCTGACCACGATGAGGTCGAGGCCGAGCTTGGCGGCTTCGGGGCGCAGGAGGCAGGCGCCGGCGAGTTCGGGCAGCATCAGGGCCGGACGCAGGTTGGCGAAGAGGCCGAGCTCCTTGCGTATGCCGAGCAGGCCTTTCTCAGGCCGGTTCGACGGCGGCTGGGCGTCCCACTTGGGGCCGCCGACGGCGGAGAGGTAGACGGCGTCCGAGGCCTTGCACTTGGCAATGGTGCTCTCGGGCAGGGGGCAGCCCTCGGCGTCGATGGCCGCGCCGCCGATGTTGGCGCTCTCGAAGACGAACTCGTGGCCGCGTTTGGCAGCGCAGGCTTCCAGAACCTTTTTGCCCTGCGCCAGGATTTCCGGACCGATGCCGTCGCCGGGCAGGAGGCAGATGTGCTTTTTCATGCTGATGGATCCTTGGGCCGGACCGTGCGAAGCCCTAGGCTTCGGCGGCCAGGCGCGATTTCACGTAGTTGACAAGGCCGCCCTTCTCGACGATTTCGGCCATGGAGGCGGGCAGGGCCGGGCACTTGAAGACGGCGCCGTTGGTCTTGTCTGTGATGACGCCCTCGGCGGCGTTGACTTCGAGCTCGTCGCCGTCCTTGATCTGGTCCACGCCGTCGCCGATTTCAAAGAGCAGCAGCCCTTGGTTGAAGGCGTTGCGGTAGAAGATGCGGGCGAAGCTGTGGCCCACGACGACCGGGATGCCGGCGCCGAGGATGGCGATGGGGGCGTGCTCGCGGGAGGAGCCGCAGCCGAAGTTGCGGCCTGCCACGATGATGTCGCCTTCCTTGACCCGCTTGACCCAGTCAGGCTCGAGGCCAGACATGCAGTTGGCGCCGAGGATCTTGGGATCGCCGGTCACGAGGAAGCGGGCGGGGATGATGGCGTCGGTGTCGATGTGCTCGCCGACCTTGTGGACTTTACCGTTGAAGATCATGGCTCCCTCCTAAAGATCCTTGGGGCTGGCGATGTGGCCGGCCACGGCGCTGGCGGCCGCGGTGACGGGGCTCGCCAGGTACACTTCGCTCTCGAGGCTGCCCATGCGGCCGCGGAAGTTCCTGTTGGTGGTGGAGATGCAGCGTTCGCCGTCGCCGAGGACGCCCATGTGGCCGCCAAGGCAGGGGCCGCAGGTGCAGGGGCCGATGATGCAGCCGGCGTCCATGAAGAGCTCGATGAGGCCTTCGTCAAGGCACTTGCGCCAGACCGTGGGGGTGGAGGGCAGGATGATGCAGCGAACGCCCTTGGCGACTTTGCGGCCCTTGAGCATTTCGGCGGCGTCCAGCATGTCGGAGTAGCGTCCGTTGGTGCAGGAGCCGATGACGACCTGGTCAATCTTGACGTCCTTGAGCTCAGAGGCGTGCCTGACGTTGGAGGGGATGTGCGGACAGGCGACCACGGGCTCCTGGCCAGTGACGTCCAGCGTCACGGTGCGCTCGTACTGGCAGCCGGGATCGGCGGCCAGGGGCGCGTTGACGTCGGGGCGCTTGTGGCCGTGGCAGTACTCGATGGTAAGCTTGTCGCAGGGGAAGAGGCCGCATTTGGCGCCGGCTTCGATGGCCATGTTGGCCATGGTGAGGCGGCCTTCCACGGGAAGATTGTCGACGACGGGACCGCCGAACTCCAGCGCTTTGTAGAGGGCGCCGTCCACGCCGATCTTGCCGATGAGCATGAGGATGAGGTCCTTGCCGCGCAGGTGCTTGTCCGGCGTGCCGGTGATTTCGACGCGCACCGTCGGGGGAACCTTGAACCAGGTCTCGCCGAGCACCATGCCGGCCGCGATGTCGGTGGAGCCCATGCCAGTGGAGAAGGCGCCGATGCCGCCGTAGGTGCAGGTATGGGAGTCCGCGCCGATGATCAGATCGCCCGGGGCCACGATGCCCTGCTCGGGGAGCAGCGTGTGCTCGACGCCGCAGTCGGCGCCCTCGTAGTAGTGGGTAATGTTCTGCTCCTGGGCGAATTGGCGGGAGACGATGACCTGGTTGGCCGAGGCGATGTCCTTCTGGGGGGTGAAGTGGTCCATGACAAGGGCGATTTTGTCCTTGTCGAAGACCTTTTTGGCGCCCATGGCGCGGAAGGACTTCACGGCAATCTGGCCGGTGATGTCGTTGGCGAGGATCATGTCCAGCTTGCAGCGGACGATCTGGCCGTCGGACGCGATGGTCTCGTCGGTGTGGTTCTGCAGAATTTTCTGCGCGAGGGTATGTTTCATGGTGGAATCTCCTTCGGGATCGCCTAGGCGCCTGCTTCTTCGCCGTCGTCGAGCTGGGCGTGGACTCTGCGTCCTTCCTTCTCGGCCTGCACCAGGTGGTTGAGGGCGTTCACGTACGCCTTGGCGGAGGCGACGATGATGTCGGGATGGGAGCCACGACCCACGGCGCTGAAGCCGCCGTCGGCAAGGCGCACGGTGACTTCGCCCTGGGCGTCCGTGCCGCCGGTGATGGCGTTCACGGCGTACTGCTTGAGATCCGGCTCGCGGCCGACCATGTCGGCTATGACGTTGAAGACTGCGTCCACAGGGCCGACGCCGAAGCCGGCGCCGCTCTTTTCGATGCCCTCCACGTCCATGAGCACGGCGGCCGTCGGCGGCACGCCGCCTGCATCGGAGCTGGAGACGGAGACGTGGCGCAGGCGGAAGCTGTCGGGCGCGCGGTAGAGCTTCTCCTGGATAAGGGCCAGGAGGTCTTCGTCGAAGATGGTCTTCTTGCGGTCCGCCAGATCCTTGACCGCCTCGAAGACGGTTGCGACCTGCTCTTCGGAGAGCTTGTAGCCGAGGCTTTCGTACTTGCTCTTCACGGCGTTGCGGCCCGAGTGCTTGCCGATGACAAGGTTGCTCTCGGCGCGGCCCACGGTCTGAGGCGTCATGATCTCGTAGGTCTGGCGGTTCTTGAGCATGCCGTCCTGGTGGATGCCGGACTCGTGGGCAAAGGCGTTGGCGCCGATGATGGCCTTGTTGTTCGGGATGGGCTGGCCGATGATCATGGAGAGCAGGCGGCAGGAGGGGTAGAGCTTCTCGGTCTGAATGTTGCTTTCGAGGCCGTAGTAGTCCTTGCGCACGCGCAGGGCCATGGCGACCTCCTCGAGGGAGGCGTTGCCGGCGCGCTCGCCTATGCCGCAGAGGGTGACTTCGGCCTGGCGCACGCCGACGCAGAAGGCGGCCAGGGTGTTGGCCACGCCGAGGCCGAGGTCGTCGTGGCAGTGCACGGAGAAGATGGCCTTGTCGGCGCTGGGCGTGTTTTTGATGACGTAGTCCAGCAGCTCGATGTACTCGGCGGGCTGGGCGTAGCCCACGGTGTCGGGCAGGTTGATGGTGGTCGCTCCGGCCTGGATGGCGTTCTCGCAGGCGCGGCAGAGGAAGTCCCTGTCTGAGCGGGATGCGTCTTCGCAGGAGAATTCCACGTTGCCCGTGAGGCTGGAGGCCAGGGACACGTACTCGGATATCATCTTGAGCACCGTCTCCGGATCCTTGCGCAGCTTGTACTTCATGTGCAGATCGGAGGTGGAGAGGAATGTGTGGATGCGCGGGTTTTTGGCCACCTTGACGGCGTCCCAGCAGCGCCTGATGTCCTTCTCCGTGCAGCGGGCGAGGCCGCAGATCTGGACGCTGTCGCCGGCCTGTCTGGCGATGGCCTGGACGGAGTCGAAGTCGCCCTGGCTGGAGGCGGGGAAGCCCGCTTCGATGACGTCGACGCCGAGGATTTCGAGCTGGTGAGCGATGCGGAGCTTCTCGCCGAAGTTCATGGTGCAGCCGGGGGACTGCTCGCCGTCGCGAAGCGTGGTGTCGAAGAAGATGACCTGATTGGAAATAGCCATAGAGAGAAGCTCCTCTGACCTTGGGAGAGTGTTGCGTGGAGAAGCGGCCGCTGGCGCGGCCGGGCAGGAAGGCCCGGGGCCCTCCGGGGCTGACGCTGGCCCTGCTAGTCGCCCTGCCGATGCTCGGGCTGCTGGCTGCTCTTCGGCAGCAGGTAGAAGGTGTAGACAAGCCCGCTGGCGATATAGGCCGCGCAGTAGGCGAAGCCCATGAGCTTGGGCGAGCTGTAGAGCAGGGCGAGCAGCACGAGGAAGGTGACGAGGACGCGGTAGGGATGCGCCCGGAAGATGTCGTACTCCTTGAAGGAGAAGTAGCGCACCCGGCTGACCATGAGGAAGCCCGTAAGCACGGTGAGCGCAAAGCACAGGTAGCGCATGGAGCCCTGTCCGCCGTCGGGCATGGCCCCGGCAAAGAGGACGAAGCACACCATGGTGCAGGCGCCGGCCGGGATGGGCAGACCGACGAAGAAGCGCTTGCTTGCCGTGTGGGCGCTGACGTTGAAGCGGGCGAGCCTGAGGGCGCCGCAGGCCGCGTAGATGAAGGCCGCCGCCACGCCGGCGCGGCCGAAGGTCTGCAGGCTCCACTGCCAGACCAGCATGGCCGGCGCAAAGCCGAAGGCCACGAGGTCCGCAAGGGAGTCGAACTGCACGCCGAACTCGCTGGCGGAGTGGGTAAGGCGGGCGACCTTGCCGTCGAGTCCGTCCATGAGGGCGGAGACGAGCAGCGCGAGGCAGGCGTCGGAATAGCGTCCCTGGACGGACCAGATCATGGAGAGGAAGCCCAGGAACATGCTCGTCATGGTGATCATGTTCGGCAGGAGGTAGACGGCCCGCTTGTCCCTGAGCCGCTCGCGGATGCGTTCGTTGAGGCGGTGCCTGCCGGCGCGGTTGTCCTCGAGGCGCACGGGCTCGGCAAAGACGGCGCGTTCCTCTGCCTGAATGGTGTCGTTCTGCTGATCCACGGCTTTTCTCCGCATGTTCCGCAGGGAGGCTAGCTGGCGGCGCCGCGACGCGCGACAATGGTCTGGCCAGCGAGGACTTCCCTGCCCAGTGTGACCGCAGGAGTATATCCGGCGGGCAGATAGAGATCAACGCGGCTGCCGAAGCGTATCATGCCGATGCGCTCGCCCCTGGCCACATGGTCGCCCAGTTCGGCGCGGCATACGATGCGGCGGGCAACGAGGCCCGCTATCTGCACGAAGGAGAAGACCGGACCTTCGTCGGACTTGACGGCGTAGCCGCAGCGCTCGTTGAAGACGGAAGCCTTGTCCAGAGAGGCGTTGAAGAACTTGCCGGGCCAGTAGGTGATGCTCTCCACGGTGCCGGCCACGGGCGTGCGGTTCACGTGCACGTTGAAGACGTTCATGAAGATGCAGATGCAGGTGCGTTCTTCGCCGGTCATGGGATCCACGCGCCGCTCTATCTTGACCACCTTGCCGTCGGCGGGGCTGGTCGCCGCTCCCGCTTCCTGCGGCACCACGCGTTCGGGATCGCGGAAGAAGTTGAGCGAGAACCAGACGAGGACGACGAAGACGACGGTGAGCGCAGCCGAGCCCAGCAGGGCCGAGGCGAGGGCGCAGAGCGTTGTCAGAAAGATGACTGGGTAGCCTTCCGGGGTGATGGCTGCATTGGCTGGGCGCATGGAGTCCTCCAGATGTTTTTCCGCACCTTCCGCTTTGCGGGCATGAGGCGTAAAAAAAGGTAAGTACGCGAAATGCGTCTAAATGACAAACACCGGCGTGGCGCAAAAAAATGCCCGGGGGACGTGCCCCCGGGCAGACGGTGCGGATGCGAAGGCGGGCCGCGCTACCAGTCCAGAGGCTGCTTGAAGGCCTTGGCGAGTTCGTCGACGCGCTCGCTCAGGAGCGTGGAGCCGCCGCTCTTGAGGGTCATGCGGCCGTCGACGGTGACGGTGCCGATGCGACGGCAGACCTGGAACATGCCGAGGGTGTCGAGCACCATGGCGAAGGCAGGCTTCACAGAGACCAGCATGCGGCTGGCGGATTCGGAGTAGAGCAGCTCCGTGGCGCTAAGGCCGTCGCTGGAAGGAACCTTGTCGAGGTCTATCTCGACGCCGAGACGGCCGCCGATGCACATTTCGGCAAGGGCCACGGCAAGGCCGCCGTCCGAACAGTCGTGGCAGGCGTTGATGCCGCGCTGGCCCATGAGGGCGTGGATGGCCCGGTAGCGGGGCAGGGCAGAGGCCGCGTCGACGCGGGGCACCATGCCGCCGCTGAGGCCGAGCTCGAGGGCCGCTTCGGATCCGCCCATCTCGCGGCTAGTGAAGCCCATCATGTAGACGGCATCGCCCACCTGCTTGAAGTCGGAGGTCTGGGTGGCGACGATGTTGCTGATGACGCCGATGACCGAGAAGAGCACCGTTGGCGGGATGGAGATCTTCACGCCCGCATTGGTGTAGTCGTTCTTCATGGAGTCCTTGCCCGAGATGCAGGGCACGTTGTAGGCAAGGGAGAAGTGGCGCAGGGCCTTGCAGGCGCGCACGAGCTGGGCCAGCTTGTACTGGCCGTCCGGGCACTTGGGGCTCTCGACGGGGTCGCACCAGCAGAAGTTGTCGACGCCGGCCATGTGGTCGGGGTTGCCTCCCACGGCAACGGCGTTGCGTATGGCCTCGTCCATGGCGTTGGCCATCATCCAGTAGGTGTCGTAGTCGCTGTAGCGCGGGCAGATGCCGTGGGAGATGACGAGGCCCGCATCGCTCTCCAGTACCGGACGGATGACGCCGGCATCGGCCGGACCGTCGCGCTTGACGCCGCAGAGGGGCTTGATGACGCTGCCGCCCTTCACCTCGTGGTCGTACTGGCGGACGATGTACTCCTTGGAGCAGATGTCGAGGCGGCCGAGCATGCGCTTGAGGAAGGCACCCTGATCGGGATCGGGGACGGCCACGTCGATGTCCTTCTGCTCGGGACGCTCCCAGCAGGCGTTGAGCTTGAACTGCGGAACGCCCTCGTGCATGAAGGCCATGTCGATGGAGCCCACCACGCGGCCGCCGTAGCGCACCTCGAAGTAGCCGGAATCGGTGTAGGTGCCGAGCACCGTGGCCTCGACGTCCATGTCCTTCGCCATGGCCAGGAACTGGTCGATGTGCTCGGGCGGCACGGCGAGGGTCATGCGCTCCTGCGCCTCGGAGACGAGGATTTCCCAGGGGCGCAGCCCGTCGTACTTGAGCGGAGCCTTGGAAATGTCGAGCACGCAGCCGTTGGTGTCCTCGGCCATCTCGCCCACGGAGGAGGAGAGGCCGCCGGCGCCGTTGTCGGTGATGGCGTGGTAGAGGCCGAGATCGCGGGCGCGCATGATGAAGTCGTACATCTTGCGCTGGGTGATGGGGTCGCCGATCTGGACGGCCGTGGCCGGAGAGCCCTCGTGCAGCTCCTCGGAGGAGAAGGTGGCGCCGTGGATGCCGTCCTTGCCGATGCGGCCGCCGGCCATGACGATGAGGTCGCCCACCTGGGCCTTCTTCTGCCAGCCGGGCTTGCCGTTGACCATGCGGGGCAGCATGCCGACGGTGCCGCAGTAGACCAGCGGCTTGCCGAGGTAGCGCTCGTCGAAGATCACCGAGCCGTTGACCGTGGGAATGCCGGACTTGTTGCCGCCGTGCTCGACGCCGCGGCGCACGCCCTCAAGCACCCTGCGCGGATGCAGGAGCCTCGGGGGCAGCTCCTTGTCGTAGAAGGGCGAGGCAAAGCAGAAAACGTCGGTGTTGCAGAGCAGGTCTGCGCCCATGCCGGTGCCCATGGGGTCGCGGTTCACGCCGACGATGCCGGTGAGCGCGCCGCCGTAGGGGTCGAGGGCCGAGGGGCTGTTGTGGGTCTCCACCTTGATGCAGGCGTCCCAGTCCTCGTTGAAGGCGATGACGCCGGCGTTGTCCGAGAAGACCGAGCGGCAGTAGTCCTCAAGCCCGAGCTTCTTGCGGATGAGGGCCGTGGTGTCGCGGATGCAGGTCTTGTAGAGGTTGTCCAGGTTCTCGATCCGGCCCGTCTCCTTGTTCACGTAGCGGATCTTGGAGGCGAAGATCTTGTGCTTGCAGTGCTCGGACCAGGTCTGGGCCATGCACTCCATCTCCAGATCGGTCGGATCGGCGGGCAGGTTCAGCTTCGCGCGGCGCTCGGCCTCGTCCCTGGCCGAGAAGTGCGCCTTGATGGACTGCATCTCCTGGAGGCTCAGCGCCCAGGTGTTGGCGCGGCTCTTCTCGACGAGGGTGGCGTCGTCCATCTTGGAGAGCTCGATCACGTCCACGGTGTCGATGGCCTCGCCGGTGACCTTGGCGGCCTGCGCCTCGAAACCGGGGCTGGCCTCCCATTCGGCCAGGCTCTTCACGCGGAAGCGCTGGATGAGGCCGTTGCAGAGCAGATCCGAGGCGATGCGCTCGACCTGCGCACGCGTGAGCTCTCCCGTGATCTGGTACTGCACGGCGGTGTAGACGCGGAGGCTCTCCCTGCCTATGCCGAGCACCATGGCGGCCGTGTCGCGGGCCGTGCGGGCCTCGTTGTCCGTGACGCCGGGACGGAAGCCCACTTCGATGAACCACGCGGGCTTGGGCTCGCGCAGGGGCAGAGGTTCGAGGGAGGCTTCCTGCAGGATGGGATCGTGCCAGATGGCTTCCTTGACCAGGCGCTCCGCCTGGGCCTTGTCCAGCCCGTCGGCGGTGAAGACCTTGAGCTGGCGGACGGCGTCGACGTGCAGGCCGAGCGAGCTTTCGATGTCCTGGGCTGTGCTGCGCCCCTGGGAATCGCCAAGGCCCTGCCTGGGGCCGGCTTCTATGCGGTAGAGCATGGTCGTCTCCTGTTGAGCGGATGTGTGCGCGAGCGTTCCTGCCCCGTCGCGCCCCAGAGACCGGCGCGCGGCGCAGACGTGGCGCCTGCAGAGTCCCGCATGACATGCGGTGGTCTTCTCTTGTGCCGTGACCTTTGGCCAGCGTCAAGGCTTGACTTGGGGCGCAGGCGCGCAGGGGCCGTCGCTGCGCCAGGACGGCATGCAGGAAGGCCTGCTCCCAAGCCTCCGCAGAGCGTGCGTCGCGCTCTTTTCCCCTGCAGAGCCGTTGCTGGCCCTTCGGGAATCTCGGGGCCAGCGCATGGGCTTCGAGTTCGAGGCGGAGCGTTGAGGCGAGAAGCCAAAAAGCCCGAAACGTTTCGTTCCGGGCTTTTCGTCTGCAGGGGGGACTGGTGAAGCCGCCTGCGCTGGCATCTGTGGCCAGACCCAGCGCAGACAGATGCCTCCGCAAGGGGCTGCGCGCTACTTCGTCTCCAGTTCCTTGAGGCCGTAGCCGTTGGCAGGAATCCAGTCGACCTTGATGGGCGTGCCGGGGCAGCGCGTCTTGATCCACTCCTGGTAGACGGGCGTGTCGACGGGCTTGTCCATACCCTTGGCACCGGCGAAGCCCTCGTCGTCGATGAAGTAGACGAATCCGTCGCCCACGGCGTCGATGTTCTGCGGGAAGGGCTTGTCGTTTTCGTAGGGATTGGTCGGATAGGCCTTTTTGCTCCAGGCGTCGACGCTGCCTCTGGCCTCGTACTTGCCTGTCTTGGGATCGTACTGCGAAACCGCATAGGGCCAGAAGTCGCCGCCAAGTCCTTGATTGTGGGCGGCCGGCTCCTTGACGCAGCCACCGGTGCAGTATTCCGCGCCGGGGAAGGCTGTGCCCTTCACCGTGATCTTGCCGGCACCCTCGTCGAAGCCGCAGACGAACTCCTGCTGCGAGGCCATGGGGGCCGTCGTGAAGCTCAGGAGAAGCTCCGGCTTGCCGTCGCCGTCGACGTCGCAGATGGCCATCTTGTTGCCGGCGAAGTCGCCGTCGATTTCTTCGCTGGGGATGGTCTCGCCGTCCGGGAGCCTGTGCTGCTCCACAAAGGCCTGGGCGGTTTTCAGGTAGGCCTCGTGCCTGGCGTCCGCCTGGGCCGGGGCCGGCCAGAGCGCCGCCAGCGCCAGCAGCGCCGCGGCGGGACAAAATGCGTGCATCATTTTCATAGGTCATTCTCCTCTTTCGAAGCAGGGCGTGCCGGGCGTCCATGGAACAGGCGCGCCTCAGGCTCCTGCACCTTCCCTGCCGGCCCGGCGTTGGTTCTGGAGACCGGAACGGCCGCTAGCCGGCCGCAGGGATGGGGATCTCGATCTTCTGTTTGGTTATCTTGCTCTCGCTGCTCCAGTCCTTCTCCGCTTTGACGGAGCGTTCAACGCCGTACAGCTTTCCGCTTGCGCTGTCGAAGCCGAGGCAGGCGAAGTCGCGGGTCGCCGTGGCCTGCCTGAGGACGGTCAGCTCCTCCTCGATGGTGTCGTAGAGCGCCACGGAGCAGTGTCGCCGCTCCGGATTCCCGCTCCGGAGCCCCTTGCTTTCATCGACAAGGGTGAAGACGAAGCGGTGGGGATCTGTCCAGAAGACGCCGCTCTCGGCGCAAAACGATGCCTTCCTGACGAAGCTCCTGCCGTCTGCGCCGGCGAGGTAGAAGCTGAGCCGACGCTCGTCTCCGCCGCAGAAGCAGGCCAGCTTTTCGCCGGAGGGGGAGAGTTCGGGATGGCAGAAGCGGGGGTTGGGCAGGGGCAGAAAGCCTGCAGGCCTGTCATCCTCGCCCCGGAAGAAGGCATGGCCGCTTCCGGCGCCCTTCATTTCCACGTTGGCCTCGGGATCGACCAGCACCCTGGACCAGACGCCCTTGTCCGTCAGGACCGAGGCAAAGGGCACCTTCTCCACAAGACGCTTCTGGCCGCTGTCCATGCGGTAGACCTGTCCGTCGCGCAAGATCACGCCGCTGCCCGCGGCTCCGGCGCCGCCTGCTCCGCCGGCAGCGAGCGCGCAGGACAGCATCGCGGCAAGGGCAATGCGCTGCATGCTCTTCATTGGAAAAACCTCCCTTGCCTTGCGTCCTGCGGGGGCCGAGCGGCGCCCCCGCGAAGCTACTTTTCCAGGTACACGACAAATTCCAGCTCGGCATCCCCGCCGAGACGGTAGGCTATCCTGAGCTTTCCGTCGCAGGAGGGGAAGGCGTAGGCACCCTTGGTGGGCTTGAGCTGGCGGGGTTCGGCATCGCCTTCGGGCTCGAGCGTGACGGAGGCGATCTTGGTGCCGTACTTGGCAAGATCAAGCCGGCACTTGTCGCCGGACGCCTTGGCAGGCTGGAAGTCGGCCATCGAGACGGCGTCGCCGTTCGGCAGCATAGCCTGCGCCTGCGCCGGCAGGGAGACTTCCGCGAGCTTCGGATTCTTTGACAAGTCGATCTTCGCGATGGGGTTCTCCAGGCAGTTCAGCTTTTCCAGGTCCGGGTTCTTGGAAAGATCCAGCGCCTCCAGCTCGTTGCCCCAGCAGTCGAGGGCCGACAGCTTCGGGCTGTGCGAGAGGTCGAGGGTCTTGAGGCCGTTGTAGCGGCAGGACAGGACGGCAAGCTCTGGCACGGTGGCAAGGTCGAGGGCCTCGATGCTGTTCTGGTCCAGGCGCAGCTCCTTGAGTGCCGGCACCTTGGCGAGGTCGAGGCCTGCCAGCTCGTTGCCGCTCAGGACGAGCGATTCGAGGGCATTGCCTGCCGGCAGGTCCAGGGTCTTGAGACAGTTGCTGAAGCAGATCAGCGCCTTCAGCGCCGTGAAGCGCTCCAGTCCCTTGAGGCTTGCTATCTCCCCGTAGGAGACGTCCATCTCCTCCACTTGAGCTATCTGAGCGTCCGTCAGCACGTCCCCGCCCTGGGCTGCGTTCTCCTTGACCCACTGCCGGAAATGGCTGTCCGGGAAGTTCGCGGCATCGACTGCGACGTCCGCCAGGGCCTCGCCTGCGCCCAGAGCCAGGGCCAGCAGCGCCGCAAGGCAGGCTTTTGAAAGCTTTGCTGTCAGCTTCAGCATTGTTTCTCCTTTCGATCCGCAGGGTTAGTGCGGACCGGCATCGTTCAGATTCGTCTTTCCGCTGGCATTGAGCATGCGGCAGACGGCGTTCAGCAGGGTGTTGACGGCGTGCACGCCGATGTACAGCTAGGCCGGGTTCTCCCTGGCTCGCAGCCTGTCCTTGGCAATGCGCTGCGCTCCTGCCTTGTGCTGCCTGCATCCCATGGAGTCCTGCCTATGCGTTCGCAACGTGCGCGTCCTGCCGGCCTGCGTTCCTTGGGAAGTAATAGGCTTTTGCCTTTCTGTACATACCTAAATGTGGTGATTGAGCCCTGCCGGCATCTGGAGTAGGATTGTTTCCAGAGTTGCACCCTGCGGCCCGCTTCGGCGATGCAGGGTGTGGCCAGCCCAGAGAAAGGGACCGTCTTGTCGCGTGCGGCAGGCCTTTTCCGGGCATTGCGCTGTACCTTTCAACCAAGGAGCGTGCCATGCATGCACAGATCGTGAAAAGAGCGCTGCTCGCCTGCTTTGCCCTGCTGTTCGTTGTTGCCATGGCAGGGGCAGTTCAGGCAGGTCCTCTGCATTTTTCCGTGTCAAAGGCCCAGGCTGGCGGCGTCGGCCATGGGCAGCAGGAGATAGTCTTCCACTTTACCGTTGCCAACACCACGAGCCACGAGTTTATCCGCAGGCTCAACAGCGTGACTGTGGAAGTGACCGGCGACTTGGGCAATGGACGGCAGGAAAAGTATACCCGTGAAGTCCGGATCAACTATACCTTCAACCCCGCGCTTGGACCGAGGATGCGGCAGGGGTTGCGGGCCTGGTTCCATCGCAAGGTCGACCCCCGCAGGGGCTGGTATCCCTACAGGCGCGTGTGGATCCGCGTCCTGAGATACAACTTTGCTAGAGCGAGCTAGGACGCACCCGCCCTCGCTGACGCTCCAAATGTCGACCACGGCGCCGCTTCGGCCTGTCTCGGCCGAGGTGGCGCCTTTGGCGTCTTCTGCGTCCGCACAGGCTGGGCGGCAGGCGTCGCCGCTTCGAACGGGACGGCGGCCAAGGCTGAGTCCTTTCCGGACGGTCTCAAGCACATGGCAGGCGAGGCGATCGGCGCCAAGGACAGAAAGGTCGCTGCCCGGCACCCGCCCTGCCCTTGCCCGTCAGCACAGCTGGAAGGGCAGGATGTGAATGGCAGCAGGAAGCCCTGGGCTCTGCTGGAACTCAAGAACATGACAGGAAGGAGGAACGGCCATGCGCGCTGTTGGAGTTATCCTTGCCCTGACACTGGCCATGGGCAGCATTGCCTTTTCTGCCTCGCCGGCGCTGGCGGCATTGCCTGAGGCGTCTTTGGACAGCTTTGTCCCTGGCGCAGGCGTGGACACGCTTGCCCCGCTCAAGCTCAAGGCCGGGGGCGCAGGAACATCTTTGCAGGGCAAGGTTGCCTGGGACGGCTACAGGCTCGATGCGCTGGTCCGCACGGGGCAGGGCAGGATCAGGAGCGCTTCGCTCAAGGGGGCCTTGGACAACGGGCTCATGGGCATGATCCTCTCGGCGATGGAGGAGAAGGGCTTCGTGCCGGTTGCCATGGCCTGCGACGGAACGTCTGAGCAGAACCGCGAAGCAGCGGTAGAAGCCATGGCCCAGTGGGCAGACGGCGGCACGCAGGACCTGCACCTGCTCTTCCTGCCCGAAAAGGCCTTTCAGCGCGCCAAGGCGGCCTCCAAAGCCAATCCCAAGGCGCAGCTTGGCGCTCTCCTCAAGCCCTGTGCAGGGGAGAAGGCCTACGGCCTTGCGCTGTTCCGCAGGGACGACAGCTTTACCGTGTACATCGGTACCGTGGAAGACGTAGGCCGTTCGCTGAAGCTGTGGAAGTAGCCGGAACAGCGTTCCGTGCAGCCGTCGCATTCACGGGCCGCAACGGGGAAAGAGCGGAACGTGCGCAGGTCCATGGGCCGCCCCGTCAAGCTGAAGAGACGATGGGCATGCCCAAGGGGCTGATACGCAGCGAAGCGGATGTCTTGGCCGTGGAATGGCGCCGTGCTTCTGCTGGAGGCACGGTGCCGTCTGCTGATCGCATGGCGCTGTTTCGGCCTGCAGAGCTGTGCAAAAGCCAGAGATTGTGCGCCCTGGCGGTACGCTATTTCTTGCGGTCTAAGAAAAAACACAGCAATGTCAAACAGTTAAGCTGTTTTTGCCCCATTTTGCACCATTGCCCGGTGCAGGGTGCGAGGCGCAGAAACTCTGCCTCAGGACCCCGCGCCAAGCGGGGCTTTCTTTTCTCCGTCGAAGGAAGCGCCCCTCGCTCTTTCTCGTTGCCGTTGCCGCCGGCGGGGACGGCGTGCCTCTTCGAGGCGCAGGGAAGGGAAGGGGAAGAAGGGAAGAAGCGCGCCATCAAGGAGCAAGAGCGCTTCGACCGGCGCTGCAGGGAGAACAGGGAAGCCCTGCCTGCAGAGAGCCGACGTCCAGGCGCGCGGAGACGGCCTGAAGCGCGCGATGGAATTCCATAGATGCGATAGTGTTTGCCACCTAAAAAGCAGTCTACGCCATTCCCCGCTCAGCCAAATCCACAAAGGCTTGCAGCCCCCTGTCCATGCGCCTGTCGCGGCGCCAGACGAAGCGGACAGGCACGAGACCGTATCTGCCCGGCGCATCGTAGCTCCGGAGCAGGTTTCCGGCCGTGAAGGAGGCAACGGCAGAAGCCGGAATGAAGCCTACACCCAGGCCGGCGCTTATACTCGCCACGATTGCGCCTAGAGAATCGAACTCCATGATCTGTGTTCCGGCGAGTCCCTCGTCCTCCTGCCAGCGTTCCAGAAGCTTTCGGTAGAAGCAGCCTCGGGGCAGCACCAGCAGAGGACGGCGGAGCAGATCCGAGCAGGGCACGCCAGGATCTGCATCCGCCCCGCTCAGGAGCACCAGGCGTTCCTGCAGCACGTCTGCGGTGGCGATGTCCGGATGGCCTGTGGGACCGGCAATGAAGGCGCCGTCGAGCTCGCCTTCCAGAACGAGGCGCAGGCTCCGCTCGGAAACGCCTGTGCGCACCACGATGCGGATGTCTGGATGCAGGCGGTGAAAGCGGGCCAGCAGTCTGGGCAGGAAGGACACGGCAGCCGACTCCATGGAGCCGATGCGCAGCGATCCCTTGGGCTCTTCGCCGCTCAGCACCGCGTCTTCCGCCTCCTCGGCCAGCTTCACGATCCGTTCCGCGTAGCGGTGCAGTATCTCGCCCTGCCCAGTCAGCGCCACGCCGCGGGAGAGGCGCCTCAAGAGGGGGACATGAAGTTCCTCCTCCAGCTGCTTGATGCGCTGGGACAGGTTGGACTGGGCGTAGTTCAGCCTTTTTGCGGCCTTGGTGACGCTGCCCTCGCAGGCAACGGCGCAGAAGTAGCGCAGCGTAGCGAGATCCATCTTGACGACATCCCCCGGAAAATATATTTTTTTATGAATTCATGATATATGATTTTTATATATTATGTCAAGCCGTTCCAACGCAAGGCTCTGGCTCCGGACGACAAGGTCTGGTTGCCTGCTACTGCAAGTTTTGTACGGACGCCGTCAACAAAGGCGGGAAGACTGGCGTCCATCTGCTGAATCTCCTCTTTCCCGCCAGCAAGTGAGGCGAATATGGGTTCCGACTACTACATTGCCAGCTGCGTCTTCACGGCCAGGCATCCCGAACTGAGCTCAGCCATCCGCCGGCACGTCGGCGGAACGCTGGGATTGCCCGTGGTGCGCTGCTGCGTGCCCCGCTACAAGCTCCAGTCCTTCACCGACAAGATGCCCGAGGGTCGCCTGCGCCAGGAGTGGCAGGCCCTGCCCGACTGCGCCGACTTCCAGCCCGGCGACACCGTGTACTCGCTCTGCCACAACTGCTCGGCCATCATCGAGGAGCAGAAGCCGGGCGTCCGGGTGCGCTCCCTGTGGGAGCTTTTGCTTGAAGAAGGAGTCTTCAGCTTCCCAGACTACGGCGGCATGGAGATGGCCGTGCAGGACTGCTGGCGCGCCTACGACAGAAAAGAAGAACAGGACGCCGTGCGCGAGCTTCTGCGCAGGATGAACGTCAGGCCCGTAGATCTGGCCAAAAACCGCGAGGCGACCGAGTTCTGCGGCATATCCCTCCTGCGCCCGGCTCCGCCCCGCAACCTGAAGCTGGCGCCGAAGCGCTACGTGGAGAACGCCAAGGGCAGGTTCCTCCCCCATTCGCCGGAAGAGCAGGAAGCGGCCATGCGCGCCTATGCGGCCACGCTTCCCCAGATGCCGGTGGCCGTCTACTGCCACTACTGCGAAGAGGGGCTTGAGCTTGCCGGCGTCGACGTGCGCCATCTGGCCGCCATGCTCTTTGCCGGCGAGGCCGGACGGCAGGCATGATGCCAGAGATGCGGCGAAAGGACCGCCAGCTTCCCGAAGAAGAGGCTGTTCGCCTCCTGCAGGACTGCCGATTCGGCGTGCTCTGCACGGTGTGCGCCGACGGCACGCCCTACGGCATTCCCATGAACCACGCTCTCATCGGACGCAGCCTCTACATGCACTGCGCAGCTGACGGCGGTCTGAAGCTGGAGAACATAGCCCGCAGCCCCAAGGCCTGCTTCACCGTTGTCGGCCAGGCCGACGGAGCGGAGGAAGGCCCGCCCAGACTTCACTCCGCCATCGCCTTTGGCAGGGTCTCGACAGCGCTCAGCGAAGAGGAAAGGATCCTGGGTATTGAGGCGCTCCGGCAGCACAGCCGGCGGCCGCGGCCATCCGGCACCGGCACCGCGCGGAAGGTGCTCGTCCTGCGCTTCGACATCGAACAGCTGACAGGAAAAGGAAGGTAGGCCCGATGCTTTCCAACTGCCTCCGCAGGGAGCTGGCCGGCGCCGGCTGCGCCTTGGCCTCGGCCGTGCTTTTCGGGACGATGCCCCTGATGGCCAAGACGGCCTTCCTGCACGGCGGAAGCCCCGCCTCCGTCGCCTCGGCCCGATTCCTGCTCGGCGGCCTCTTCTGCCTGCCCCTGCTGCAGGCGTCGCATGCGTCCTGGAAACTGACGCGGCGCCAGCTGGGGCACGCGCTCCTGCTCTCCCTGCTTCTGTCGTCAACGCTGCTGCTTCTCTTCTCCGCCTACGGCAGCATCGGCACCGGCCTGGCCACGGCTCTGCACTTCACCTATCCCGTCGCCGTCCTCGTCCTGGCCTGTCTCGTCTTTCGCGGGCCCCTGTCCCTGCTGGACGCCCTGTGCGTGGCGCTCACCGCAGGGGGCGTCGCCCTGCTCGCCTCGCCTTCGGGAAGCGGAGGCGATGCCGCAGGGATCGCCATGGCCGCCGGCTCCGGACTGACCTACGCCCTCTACATCGTCCTGCTGGCCCGAAGCGACCTGCGCAGGGCGCCCGTCTTTGCGGCCACGCTGTGGCTCAGCCTCTTCGCGTCCCTGGAAACAGGCGCCTTTGCCATCGCAAGCGGAACGCTGACGCTGGACATGGGCTGGGAGGGATGGGGCGCGGCCGGTGGCCTTGGCCTGTTCTCCACCGCTCTTGCCATCGCTCTCTTCCAGAAGAGCGTCTTTCTCTGCGGGGGGCTCAAGACCTCCCTGTACAGCACTGCCGAGCCTCTCACCGGAGTCGCCATCGGCCTTGCCGTCTTCAGAGAGCCCATGACGCCGGCAATAGGCGCAGGCATGGCCTGCATCGTTGGCGCGGTGGCGACGAGTGCGCTCGTTCCTGTGCTTGCGGCCGGCAGGAAAGGCAAGGGGTGGCGTCCCTGATGGCAGCCCAGGATTACCAAGTCGCCTGTCCGGCTCCGCATGAGCTCCAAGATGGCTCGGAAGGGGGTGCCCTGATGCAATAGAGCGGCCCGAAGCGTCGCCGTCCGGTCCGTCCCTGAATACGCCTACGGAGAGAGAACCTAGGCCACGGCCAGCACGGCCGCCTTCCAGACTTCGTTCCTGGGCGTCACTGCCGACGCCACCGTGGGCGAGGCTGTAGCGGAGGAGAAGACCACGGAATGCGTCTCCTGGTTCTAGTCGCTGACCGTGAGCTTCTGCGAGACGTCCGTCGCCTTCGCAAAGCTCATGGCCGTATCGCGGAGGATCGAGGTCACGGCCGGGGGCGCTGAAGACCAGGGGCATGGTTTCGGAGCTATCGGTCACGGCGTCCCTGCGCCAGTCCTCCGTCCCGTAGACAATGCAGTCCCGAAGCGGACCGCAAGGCCAGGGATCGTTGCACTAGATGCCAGCAGGTCGTGGGCATGTACAAGTTTGCGCAGAAGCACTGCCAGAAGAATCCCGCTTTTTCGTCGGGCGCGGACGGATGCGTGCTTCTGCTAAAGGCTACGCGGCTTCAAAGGGAAGCAGTATGCCGAACTCTGTTTCGCCTGGACGGCTGCTCTCGAGCCGTATCGTGCCGCCGCGCTTCTCCACGAGGCTCTTGCACACGGCAAGCCCGAGCCCCTTGCCTGCTCCCACTTCGCGCGTGGTGAAGAAGGGCTGGAACAGATCGTCCTCAATCTGTCTGGCCACGCCGTGCCCCGTGTCGCGAACCTTGATCTCCACAAGCTGGCACGGCGCCTGCCCGTCCGTTTCCGCCGTCAGGTTCTGCAGGCCGAACAGCGCCTCTTCTGCCGGACCCGAGGCCGGACGCACGCGGCAGGCAATCTCGATGTTTCCGCCGTCAGGCATCGCGTCCAGCGCGTTCTCAACGAGATGGATGAAAATCTGGCGAATTTCTGTCTGGGAGCCGAGGAAGGACGGCATTCCGGGATCGGCGCTAACCTTGGCCGTCACGCCCGAGTCCTGCATCCGGGCGCTGAAGACGCCTAGCACCTCCTCGGCGGCCTTGCGGAGATCGACGCCCCTGCGCTCGGCATCAAGTCCCCGCCCCAGGACGAGCAGGGTTCTGGTGAGCTCGCGGACTCGCCGGCTCTGGCGCTTGATGACGTCGACGGCTTCAAGGATCTCGTCGCGAACGGAGCCGGCATCCTCCGGTACCTCCATCATCAGGTCCTCGATTTCGCCGGCGGCCTGGACCATGATGTTGACGGGATTGTTGACCTCGTGGGCGATGCCCTCGGTGAGGCGGTCCAATGACCGCATGCGGGCCGCCTCGGCCAGGAGCTCCTGCTCGCGCGCCTCCCGCTGGCGGGCCTGCGCCCTTGCCAGCACGTCCTCCACGCAGGCCAGGGAAACCGGCTTGGCGAGCCAGTCGAAGGCGCCGTGGCGCAGGGCCCTTGCGGCTGCGTCCACCTGGGACGCCCCGGTGAGCATGCAGCATGCCGTGCCGGGCCAGAGTCCCCGGATGCGCTCCAACAGGGAGAGTCCGTCCATGCCGGGCAGGCCCACGTCCAGCAGCGCAACGTCGCTGGGGGCATCCTCCATCTGCTCCAGGGCTGCCTCGGCCGTTCCGGCCACCCTGACGGCGTAGCCTCTCAGGCGCAGACGCTCGGCGAGCAGTTCGGCAAAGGTTCTTTCGTCGTCGACGATCAGCACGTCCATGGGAAGCCTCCTGCGACTCCGCCTGCCGCGCCCTCCCGGGCCGGGAGGCCGGGGGTTCCGCCCCCGCCCCCCGCCGGAGAGGCATGATGCAGACGCCCTAGGCGTCCTTGAGCAGATCCTTTTCCCGCATGACTTCGCGGGCCGTATCGAAGTCCCCGCCTTCGGCCATGGCCGCTGCCACGTAGGGCTTCTCCACGCGGTCGCGGTAGGCGAGGCGGATGCAGCCCAGCAGGTCGTCGATGTCCATGGGCTTGCGCAGGAAGCTGTAGGCCCCCATGCGGAAGGCGGATGCCTCCTCGGCGTCGCCTCCGTGGCCCGTAAGGATGATGACCTGGACGTCGGGATTGGTCTTCTTGACGGCGCGAAGCACTTCGAAGCCGTCGATGCCGGGCATGCGCAGGTCGAGGACGATAACGTCCGGCGGATTCTTCTTCACCTTCTGCAGGCCCTCCTCGCCGCTGTATGCGACTGCGGCCTCGAAGCCGCGCAGGTAGAGCCTGTCCTTCAGGGTGTCGACGAACTGAACTTCGTCGTCGACGAGGAGGATTTTAATGGGTTCCTTGGTCATAACGACTCCTTGCTGTGCCTCCGGAGATCCATTCTCCGGGGGCGTTAGGCTGTCTGCCCTGCTCCTAGGGACAGCCAGAAATGCTTTGTGTCGCCGCTCACCCAGGGCACGAGGCGCGATGCCCAGCCGCCCTGGTCGGGCATGAGGCTTCCGCTACCCGCAAGCGCGGAGACGACCATCTCCTTGGTCTCGCCGCCCGCGCCCAGGGAGACGAGCAGGCCTGGCCCTTCCTTGCGGCGCTGGGCCTTGAAGCACACCTGCACGTCGCCGCCGGCGGAGGCGCAGATGTCGAAGACGGCGAGCAGATCGAGCAGGACGTCCATGGCGTCTCTGGCGCACCACACCGGCTCGTTGCTTGCCTCGGCCAGAAGCTCCATGTGGAAGGCTCTGGCGCGGCGCCTGGCCAGCACGCAGAAGACCGAAGCCACGCGCGCCAGATCGCACTGGGCAGACCGCCCGGCCGAGGTTGAGGCCTCGCCGAGGAAGTCTACGGCGTCGGCTATTTCCGAGGCCCTGCTGACCTGGCGCTGGACCTCGTCAAGATCCTGCACCGTCCGGGCTGTCATGCCCTTGGGAATGTTCCTGGCGGCCTCTCCGCCCCGGGCCTGCAGGCGGGCGACGTCGCTGGCCAGGCCAACGCACTCCCTGATGACGGCAAGCGCGTTGCGTAGCTCGTGCATCGCCGAGGCGAGCAGGCGAGACGAGCATTCGCTTCTATCCATGCGAGGACTCCTCTTCGCCGGCGCCGGCCCTGGACTGGGCCGCGTCGGACACGATCCTGATGAAGTCGCTGAAGTCGACCGGCTTGGTCAGGCAGGCGAAGGCCTGCTGGGCCGGTCCGTCGCCGCAGGCGTTCTCGCCGGTCTGTCCGGTGATGAGCACGACGGGCAGACCGGGATGGCGGCGGTTGAGCTCGGCGAGCACCTTCGTGCCGGGCAGACCCGGCATGAAGAGGTCGAGCACGGCCACGTCGGGCATGTCGTTTTCCACGCTGGTGAGCGCAGAGGTGCCGTCGTGAACCACCTTGACCTCGTAGCCTCGCAGTTCCAGCCGCTCGGCCAGCGTGTCCACGTATTCCGTTTCGTCGTCTGCGAGCAGCAGCTTCAGTCCCATGGGCTACCTCCCTGCAAGCTAGGCCTGCTTCTCCGGTTTGACGTAGGGAATGGCGACTCTAAAGGTCGTTCCCTTGCCTTCCTCGCTCTCGACGGCGATTTCCCCGCCGAGGCGGCGTACGATGCCGTAGGTGATGAAGAGGCCGAGCCCGTGCCCGTTTTCCTTCTTCGTCGTGTAGAACGGCTCGAAAATATGGCTGACGACTTCCCTGCTCATGCCGCATCCGGTGTCGGCAACGCTGACTTCGGCGAAGTCCCCGTCCAGGCCCTTGAGGGTCACCTCCACCCGGCCGCCCTCGGCGGTTGCCTGCACGGCGTTGCCGACGAGGTTGAGGAAGACCTGCTGGAGCTGGCCGCGGTCGCTGGTGACTTCGGGAAGCCCCCGGTCGAGGCTGGCCGCAAGCTCCACGCCGCGGCGCTGGGCGTCGCGCTCGACAAAGCTCATGGTTTCCTCGATGACTTCGGCCAGCTGCATCTGCTGCATGTTGGCCTCCATCCGCCGGGAGAAGCCAAGCAGGCGGTGGGTGATGCCGCGGGCGCGGTCCACGGCTTGGCCAATGCTGCCGATAAGCGCAACGATACGCTCCTTTCTGGGGAAGTCCCCGGCGGCGTTGAGGTAGTCCATGGCAAGGCCGGACTTCTCGTTGATGATGGCCAGCGGATTGTTCACCTCGTGGGCGACGCCGGCCGCCAGCCTGCCTATGGAGGAGAGCTTCTGGGTGTGCTCCATCTGGGCGAAGACCGCCACGCGCCGCTCGTCCGAGGCCTGAAGGCGCTTCATGAGCAGCTTCATGGGCACGACGGTCATGACGAAGATGAGGACGACGCCGGTGGCGAGCACAAGCAGGATGTCGGTCTGCAGGGCGCTCAGGGGTCGCATGAACTCTGCCTCCGGCTTGACGGCCACGAGCATGAGGTTCGTGTCCGGCACGCTCGCGTAGGCGGCCGCAAAGCGCGCCCCGTTCGGAGCGGAAACCCGGCCGGCGGTGATGTTCCAGCTTGCCTGGGGCAGCTCCAGCGGGCATTTCTTGAAGAGGGCGCCGAAGTTGGCCGAAGCCGTCTGGAGTATGCCCTCCCTGTTGACGAGGAAGATGTCCGTCTCGCCGGACTGGCCGACCGTGGCCAGAAGGCGGTCGAGCTGGCGGGTTTCGATGGTAGCCTTGAGGACCCAGCTCCTGCCGCCTTCGCCCAGGTGCCCCACGGCCAGCACCAGGTGCGGCGTGCCGCGGGCGCCCGACAGGATGTCGGAGACGACCTTGCGGTGCACCTGCACCTCGCGCCACCAGGTCTGGTCGGAATAGTCGACGTTCTTGAGCTCGTATGGGCCGACGTAGGCAACCTGACGACCCTCCTCGTTGATGAGGCCGAGATCCACGAAGCCGTCGAATTCGCCGCGCATGGCGTGGAATATCTTGGCAAGATCCCCGTCGCTGGCCAGCTTGTCGAAGCTGTAGGCCTCGGAAATGAGGCTGACGGTGGAGAGGCGCTCGCCGAGGAGCACCTCCAGGGCCGTGCGGGTGCGCTGCACCACGTCGCGCAGCGGCACTTCAATCTCGCGCGCCATGGAGGCCTGATACTGGTTGTAGTTGATCCAGGAGAGCACCAGCAGGGGCGCGACCGAAACCACTATCATCAGCGAGGAGAGCAGGCGTCCCAATGCGCGGTAGCGCTGCGGCGACACGTCGTCGGAGACTTCCCAGAGCCGTTTGAATCCGTTGACGAGGGCATCGAGCATGTTCCCAACTCCTTGGCCTGCTCCGCCCTGGCCTCCATGAGCCGGGACGGAGCGGAAGGCTTCCAGACCTAGTGCGAGGAGACGAGCACTCCCGAGGCGGCCAGCAGCAGGACGGCGAGTTCGAGGATGGCGATTACCATCATAATCCTCTCCTTCGACTTTATAAAGGACCATGCGAGCTGGGCGTAGCAGGCCAGGGTCACGCTGGCGAGCAGGGCGATGCCGACGAAGTTGGCCATGTCACCCGAGCCCACGAGGCGCACCCATCCCCAGCCTTGGGGAATGCCGGCCGCGGCGCGGTAGGCGGCCGCGTTGTGCACCCAGAGCTTCGGCATCTCGTCCAGCGGCACCAGCGGCGCAAGGATGCCCGTGACGTAGAGGGCGTAGGTGGCGAGCATGAGGACGAAGCTGGCGATGGCCCCGTAGTAGAGGGTGGTGGCGTAGCGTTGCTGGGCGGGGCTGGCGGCGACCTTCTTCAGCGTGGCTTCGTTGAGCATCTGCTTTTCTTCGGACATAGGGTTTCTCCTTTGTGCAGCCTACCAGCCGAGGCCCTTCATGAGGGCCTTGATGCCGGAGAAGAAGAGGACGGTGATGACCATGTAGCGGATAAACTTCGGTTTGGCGATGGCGAGCAGGCGCACGCCCACGACGGAGCCAAGCATGAGGCCGACGATGGAGGGAATGGCCATCAGGGGGATGACGCAGCCCTGGTTGAGGTAGACCCAGGCCGCGGAGGTGTCGGTTATGGAGAGCAGGAACTTGGAGGTTCCGACGCCAACCTTGAGAGGAACCCCCATGAGAAGGTTGAGCACGGGCACGTTGGCCCAGCCGGCGCCGAGGCCGAACATGCCGGCCATGATGCCGATGACGATGAAGAGCAGGAGCGCGGCGACGGTGCGGTGGGTCTTCCACTCGACGACTTCGCCGGTGGAGGGCTCGAGGAAGCAGCCGTTCATGCCGAGGGCCATGCCGATGGCGTCCTGCTTCGACACGACGGGGCGCACCGAGTTCTTGGAGAAGAGCAGCAGGCAGGCTATGCCGAGGATGGTGCACCCGAGGCAGGTCTGCACTATGGTCGTCGGCAGCGCCAGGCCGATGATGGCGCCGAGTATGGAGCAGGCCGAGGCAATGAGCGCCACGGGTAGTGCTAGGCGCAGGCTGGCGAGGTTGCGGCGCAGGAGGCCGGGACCGGCGGCGAGGGCGCCGGCAAGGGCAACCATGAGGCCCGCGCCTCTGACGAAGTCGAGGTGGAAGGGGAAGAAGCCCGAGACCAGAGGCACGAAGAGGACGCCGCCGCCGACGCCTGCCATGACGGCGATGATGCCGAGCACGAAACAGAAGACGAGCAGGCATCCGGGCCAGAACCACCAGGGACGAGTGTCCACCTGGTCTCGTGCTGCCGCAGGGCTGGCCTGGACCACTTCTGTGGCCTGGGCTTCGCCGTCCTTTGCGGCAGGCTTGGCAGACTCGGCCTGAATCGGAGCGGGTGCTGTCTGAACCGGCGCGGGCAGAGTCTGGACGGCGGCCTGTCCGCCATCCGAGGCGGGTTCGCCAGCCCAGGAGCCGGTTGCAAAAAGCGTCGCCACTACTAGTAGAAGGACAAAGGCCGCGGCGCGGGCCAGGGTTTTGCTGCCGAGCAGGCAGGGGAAAAGAACGGGTGACTGAAGCATAACTGTCTCCTTGCTGTCTGACCGTTGAAAGATCGTCCAGCTGCAGACTCTCACAGCGCACCCGTCCTTCACATCGGGAAAGCCCCTATTTTCGAGAAGGCCTCTGGGGATATTCCTGAGACTGGCTCCAGTGTCCAGTGAGCCAGCCATGGATGCCCCAGACGGCAATTTCTGTCTGCCTATACCTGGATCAGCCCGTTCTTGAGGGCAATTTTCACAAGATCCGCCAGCGAGCCCGCCTTGAGCTTGGTCAGGATGTTGTACTTGTGGGTCTCGACAGTCTTTGGAGAAATGAAGAGGGCTTCGGCCACGTCCTTGACCGAGAGGCCGTCTGCCAGCAAGCGCAGTATCTCGCGCTCTCTGGGCGACAGTATCGAGATGGAGTCGTCGCGCCTGATCGACCGGAGCTTGCGCAGCAGGGCTGTCCGTTCGCCCGCCGGATCGGGCAGGCCCATGAAGACCTCGCCCTGGCGCGCGGCGTCTATGGCCTGCAACAGGCGTCCGGGGCTGTCCTTCTTGCAGACGTAGCCCCAGATGCCGGCTTGGAAGAGCTCAAGCAGGAAACGCCCGTCGTCGTGGCGCGAGTAGATCACGACCCTGCAGTCCGGCAGGGTCTCGAGCACGCCCCGGCAGGCTTCGACGCCGCCTATGCCCGGCATGGACAGATCCATCAGGCAGATGTCGGGGCGCAGCGCCGCGGCGCAGGCTATGCCCTCCTCGCCACTCGTTGCCTGGCCGACGATGCGCAGATGGGCGTAGGGCGCAAGCAGGCTTCGCTCTCCCTCCATGAGGAGGCGGTGGTCGTCAATGAGAAGTATGCGCGACGGCGTTTCCATGGCCCTTCGTGTTCCTGTCCGGGCTGGTTGCCTGCACCGCAGGGCCAGCCCAGTCCGACTGATGCAGACTAGCACCTGTCGTCGCCTTTTGAAAGGATGCCACCCTTCTTTGTTCCGGCAAGGCGGACATGTCGCCGAATCGGGGACGCTCTTCCCCTAGACCATGCCCTTTGAGCGCCGCTCCCGTCCACGGGGTTGGCGGGGAGGAAGGGCGGAACTTGCCGGAATCAGGGAGAATCGGGGTGAGGGAGGGAAGGGGAGAAGGGATGCCTGGCAGGGCAGGCGAAGACAACGGCGGGGAGGGATGAAGAAAGGGCAGCGTGGAAATGTCGGAGGAGAAGGGATGGGCCGCCAGGCGACGATGGCAGGCTGCAGGCTGGGAAGGGACGGCGGTCGGGGCAACGCACCTACGCAGAATGTCCGTGCTGGATGCGCCGTTGTGAACCCCACTCGTCAACGTTTTCCTGTAGCGCCTGTAGCTCCATGTCCGGCATCGTCAAATCCGGTGCCTCGGGCCCGCGCCAGCGGTCCCAGAAGGCCCGCTCCGCGCCTTCGAGATCGTAGCCGGCCTCTCCCGGCGTTGCCTTTGACAGCTTGCTCAAGAGGTTGGAGGCGAAAGGCGATGCGAGCAGACGCTCGGCGCCCATGCCGGCTATCTCACCCGCGCGTTCCGGATTGATAGCGGACGGCGCAAGGCCATCCTTCCGAACCGCACGGACGCCAGCAGCCGCCTTCAAACCCTTGCGGAACTCCGTCTCGTCGAAACCAAGCCCCCGCGCCAAGCAGCTGAAGGCAGGGCTTGTCTGCTCATGCCACTGGTTGCCGAGCGCCTTAAAAAAGTCTCGGATTTTTGTCTTGCCAAGTGAGCCACTTTAAACTGGCTACACGGCAACGCTACAGGCGGCCCGCCGCAAGGCAGGCGTCAAGCACTTCTCGTTGTTGTATGCGTTGAGGCGCATCGTCGCCTCGGAGCAGCTGGCCGCCGTGTCCGACATAGCCGCCGTGTCCGCCAATCTGGGGCATGCCAATCCCCAGATCACGCTGAAGGCGTACGCCCATCCCCTGCCGGGTGCTCAGCGCAGTGCTACAGTCTCAATTGGTGCAATATGGCACAAGAAGCTTAATGATTTCAGCGTGTTAACCAAGCTTCTACTTTTTGCGGTCCCGGACGTAGTCGGCCATCTGGAGCAGTATGTCGCGCTCCTTGGCGTCGGGAACGGCATAGAGGGCCGTCCTGGCAAGGGAAAGGTAGCCTTCGGCTTCCTCGCGGGTTCTGGCGTCGTAGCCCCGCTCGCGGACGGCGAGGCAGATGGCGTCCACCTCGGCTTGGGTGAAGGCGCCTTCCTCGAAGGCCTTGTCGAAGGATGCTCTGGTGGCATCGTCAAGGGCATCGCGGTACATCTGCAGAGGGGGCGTGAGCTTGCCCTCGCGCAGGTCGCCGCCCGTGGGCTTGCCCGTGGCTTCTTCCGGTGCGCAGTCGAGCGCGTCGTCCACCATCTGGAAGGCCATGCCGATGTTTTCGCCGAAGATCCGGAGCGCTTCCACTCCCGCTTCCGGCGCGCCGGCGAAGATGGCGCCCATCTCGCAGGCCGAGCGGATGAGGCAGGCGGTCTTGCCCCTGATGATGCCGGCGTACTCTTCCTGGGTGAGGCCCGTGTTGTGCATGGCGTGCAGCTCCAGGATCTCGCCGGCGCATGTGTCGGCCGTGGCTCTGGAGAAGACCGAGCAGAGCCTGGGATCGCCGAAGGAGGCCACGCAGGCGTTGGCTTCGGAAAGCAGCGCGTCGCCTGCCAGGATGGTTTCGGTCGTGCCGTAGACCGTATGGCAGGCAGGCTTGCCTCGCCTCGTGGTCGCGCTGTCGATGACGTCGTCGTGCATGAGGGTGGCGGCGTGGAGCATTTCGAGCGTGCAGCCGAGCGTGTAGACGCGCTTGTCCTGACAGCCGAAGAGGCGTGCCGCAAGGACGGTCAGCAGGGGCCGCAGGCGCTTGCCGCCCGCGTTGACGGTGTGCGAGGCGGCCGGGCGCACGGGCGCCGGCAGGGTCTGGAGGAGGGCGTCGAGGGCCTGGTTGATGGCGGGCAGCTCGAGGGCGAGGCGGGCTTTCAGAAGGATGGTGGCCATGGTCTGTCCTTGCGGAACGTGCGGAAGGGAAGGCGGGGCGCGGCCGGCGTCCGCTCCGGGCAAGAAGGGGCGCCGGCTGTGGAGATCTGGTGCTAGAGCCGCTGGTAGCCGATGCCGGCGTCGAGCATGGCCTGCTTGTCGAGCAGTCCCTTGACGTCGAAGACAAGGGCCTTGGCGGGATTGCGGAACATGGCCTTCAGCCTTGCCGCATTGAGCTCGCCGTAGCTTTTGTGGGGCACGGCCAGGACCAGGGCGTCCAGATCCTTGAATTCCTCCAGCGCAACGAGGTCGATGCCGTAGAGGCGCCTGGCCTCGGCCGGATAGGCCTCGGCGTCGGTCACGACCGTCCTGGCGCCGAACTCTTCGAGCTCGGCCACGATGTCCACGACGCGCGTGTTGCGCAGGTCGGGCACGTTCTCCTTGAAGGTGAGGCCGAGCACGCCGACCCTGGCGTCCTTGACCGTCATGCCCATGCGGATCATGCTCTTCACGGTGCGCTGGGCGACGAGGCCGCCCATGGCGTCGTTGATGCGGCGGCCCGAGAGGATGACATCGGGATGGTAGCCGAGCTCCTCGGCCTTGAAGGTGAGGTAGTAGGGATCCACGCCGATGCAGTGGCCGCCCACGAGGCCTGGCCTGAAGGGCAGGAAGTTCCATTTCGTGCCCGCGGCCTCGAGCACCTCGAGGGTGTCGATGTCCATGCGGCTGAAGATGACGGAGAGCTCGTTCATCAGGGCGATGTTGAGGTCGCGCTGGGTGTTCTCGATGACCTTGGCGGCCTCGGCCACCTTGATGGAGCTGGCCCTGTGGATGCCGGCCTTGACCACGGCGCCGTAGACGCGGGCAAGCAGGTCTGCCGTCGCCTGATCGGAGCCGGAGACGATCTTTTTAATGGTTTCGAGGGTGTGCACCTTGTCGCCGGGATTGATGCGCTCAGGCGAGTAGCCCACCGTGAAGTCCTCGCCGAACTTGAGCCCGCTTTGGCGCTCCAGGATCGGTATGCAGACCTCCTCGGTGAGGCCGGGGTAGACGGTGGACTCGTAGCAGACGACGCAGCCCCTGGAGAGGTTGGCGCCCACGGTGTTGCTGGAGCCGACGACCGGCGTCAGGTCGGGGCTGCGGTGGCTGTCGATGGGCGTGGGGACGGCCACGATGATCACGGCCGCCCGCTTCAGGGCCGCGGGATCGCAGGTGTACTCGATGGAGGCGCTCTGCAGCCGCGCGTCGTCGACCTCGTTGGTGTGGTCGTGTCCGCCTTTGAGCTCGTCGATGCGGGCCTGGGCGATGTCGAAGCCGATGACGTCGAAGTGGCGGGAGAAGGCTACGGCCAGAGGGAGCCCCACGTAGCCGAGCCCGACGACGGCCAGAGGCTGCTTGCGGGCCGCGAGTGCGTCAAAGTCAATCATGAACGGAATCCTTTACTCAAGAAGCTATCTGTGACACTGAAAAGAAATGTTGTCGGATTTTAATGCAGGACTCTTTTTCAAGGCCGTGGGCCTTGCCTTCTTCCTGGAGGGCGTGCTCTGGGCCGCCTCGCCCGGCGCAATGAAGCGCGCCATGGCCGAGCTGCTCAGGCGCGACGACCAGTCGGTGCGCGCCGTCGGCCTCTGTGGCATGGGCCTTGGTCTGCTCGTCTGCTGGCTTTTCAGCTAGGCTCCTTTCTCGCCGACGTGCAGGCAGACGATACCGCTGGTGAGCTTGTCGTAGCGCACCTTGGCGAAGCCTGCGTCCTCCATCTCCTTCCTGAGCTCCCTGGCGCTCGGGAAGGCCATGATAGTGCGGGCGAGGTAGGCATAGGCGCCGCTGTCGCGGGAGACGAGCCGCCCGATGCTGGGCAGAAGGCGGGTCAGGTAGAGGTTGTAGAGGCCGCCCCAGATTTTGTCCCTGCCGGAGCCGAACTCGAGAATGCAGGCTCTTCCGCCCGGAACCAGCACGCGGTGCATCTCCTTCAGCGCTTCGGCGCGTGGCAGGATGTTGCGTATGCCGAAGGCGATGGTGACGCTGTCCACCGAATTGTCGGGCAGAGGAAGCCGCTTGCCGTCGGCGGCCACGGGCAGGACGCCCGTCTCGAGCCGGCGCTCCAGCTTCTTCTGCCCGAGAGCCAGCATGGGATGGCAGAAGTCCATGGCGAGCACCTTGTACTCGGGATGGCGCCTGCGCAGGGCGAAGCTCACGTCGAGGGTGCCCGCCGCCAGATCGAGAAAACGGTGCGCGGGGCCCCGCCAGACGGAGGCCGCCAGTTCCCGGCGCCACCAGCAGTCGATGCCGAGGGAGAGCACGTGGTTGAGCAGGTCGTAGAAGCGCGCGATGCGACCGAACATGCCGGCAACGGCCTGGTCGTGCTCCCGGAAGCCCCCGCTCACTTTTCGCCTCCCTTGCCCTTGGCCTTGGGCTCGGCCGGTGCGCTTTCAAGTATCGTGTTCAGGACGATCCTGTAGATGTTGGGGAAGACGTCGCCAATGTTGGCCGCCGAGACGGTGCGGCACTCGATGAGCTTTGCCGTCAGTTCCTTGGCTACCTGAAGAGCCTCTTTCTGGTCTTTGTCCATGGTCGTCACCTCAAGCGCGCTGAAAAAAAACCCGTCACCGGGGAATGGCCAGACCCACCACGGATCAAGCCCGACGGGGAAAGAACGGAAACGGCAGCCCCCGCCCTTTTTTTGATGCCTGAACTCCCGCCAGACTCTGCAGAGCCTGGCGGGAGGATGGAAAAGTGGAGAGGAAGATAGCCTCAGGTATAGGTGATTGCAAGGGTCGCAGAATCAGCGGACTGAGGCCGGATCAGCCAGCATCTTCCATGTCGGCAACGAGCGCCGCTATCTCCTCGCGAAGTATTCTGGCGCAGATGTCGGCGGCGGCCTGCTCCACGGCCTTGGGGGTGGTGCGCTCCAAAGCTTGGTCCGCGTCCCTGCGCAGGGCGAGCAGCGCATCCTGGTTGCGCTCCTCCTTCTCCGTCAGGTGGGCAATGGCCTGGGCGAGCTTCTCGATGCCCGCCATGAGGGCCGGATCGGCCTCCTGGACCAGGTCGGCCTGTCGCTCAGCCATGGAGACAAGCTGGGCCACCTTGCGTTCCATGCTCATCACGGTCGCATCGACCCTGCCTTCTAGGGCGCCCATGCGCGAGGCGACTTCGGTGACGCTTCTCGCCTGGGCCGGCATGCGCTCCTCGACCTGCTCGCGCATCCGGCCTTCGAAGGCCGCAAGCCTCGAGCCCAAGTCGGCCAGCTTGCCGGAAAGCTCGTTCTCCAGCTCGTCGCGGGAGGCTGAGAGCAGGGCAACCTTCTCCTCCATGGCGGCAAGGCCGACTTCATGGCCTGCGCCGTTCTGCTCCGCCAGCTTGGTGGCCATTTCGTCCAGCGCCGCGTGGATCTGGACGCCACCCGCCTCCTGGGCCTGCTTCAGAGCGTCAATGTCGGCGCGCAGGGCCGTTTCCAGCCTCGAGGCTAGCTCGGTGAAGCGGCTTTCGGCATCGCTGCCAGCCCTGGCTTCGAGGGAGGCCAGGGACTGGGTCATGCCGTCGAGGCGCTCCCTGGCTTCTCTGGCGCTCCGGTCTCCTTCGGCCTGCAGATCGTCAAGGCGCTTGGCAAGGGCGGTCTGGCTGGAGACGATGCCTTCGCCGCCTGCTTCTGCCTGGCCAAGGCGGGCTTCAAGGCTGTCGAGGCGCTGGGCCTGGCTTGCGCCAAGCTCTTCCTGTGCTGCCTTGAGCTCGGCGAGGTTCTGCTGCAGGGGCGCGGCGGCGGCTTCGGCGAGCTCCCTGGCCCTGCCCTCGGCGCCGTCGAGGCGCTGCTCGAGGCTGTCGAGGCGCTGGGCCTGGCTTGCGCCAAGCTCTTCCTGTGCTGCCTTGAGCTCGGCGAGGTTCTGCTGCAGGGGGGCAACGGCATCTTCCGGCGAACCCATCTGGTCAAGAGCGCTCCTGACGTCGCCAAGGGCTCCGCCAAGCGCCACCTGGGCGCCCTTCAGAGCGCCGACCTTGGTGTCGATGTCCCTGCGCAGTTCCTCAACGGCATCGGAAAGCCGGACGTCTTGGCGAGAGAGGCCTGCGGAGATCTGGCCCATGAGGCTTTCCCTGGAGGAAAGCAGGGTGCGGATCTGGGAACTGAGGGCGCCGGTCTGGTCGCGCACGGTCTGGTCGACGAGCTTCTGGGCTTGTTCTTCGGTCTCGCTGAAGCGCCTTTCGATGCCCTCGAGGCGCGAGACGAGGTCGGCAAAGCGTTCGCCGGCAGCGTCCGTGGCCTTGGCTTCGACGGCGGCCAGGGATTCGGCCATGCCATCGAGGCGATCCTTTGTCGCTCTTGCGAAGCTGCTTCCTTCCTCCTGCACATCGTCGAGGCGCCTGGCAAGGGCCGTCTGCTCGGAAGCAAGACCTTCGCCTGCAGTCTCGACCTGGCCAAGGCGCGCTTCAAGGCTGTCAAGGCGCTGGGTCTGGCTGGTGCCAAGCGCTGTCTGGGCGCTCTCGACGGCATCGACCCTGGCGCCGATGTCTCGGCGTAGCTCTTCGACGGCACTGGCAAGTCGCTCGTCCTGGCGGGAGAACTCGCCGCCGATCTGGTCCGCAAGGCTGTCCCTGGAAGCGAGCAGGCCCTCTATCTGGCCGCGCAGATCGCCGGTCTGGCTGAGGACCGCCGCTTCCGCAAGCTCCCTGGCCCTGCCTTCGCTCTGGCCTATGCGCTCCTCGATGCTGTCGAGGCGCTGGGCCGTGCGGAGGCCGTGCCCGCCGAGCTCCTCCTGGGCGCTTTTCACTGCGTCGACCTTGGCGTCGATGTCCCTGCGCAGGTCTTCCACGGCAGAGGCAATCCTCTCGTCCTGGCGGGAGAAGCCGTCGGCAATCTGGCTCATAAGAAGTTCTCTATCGGAGAGCAGGGTGCTCATCCGGGCGCTCAGGGCGCTGGTCTGTTCGCGCACGGCGGCCTCGGCATACTCCTTGGCTCTGCTTTCGGTCTGGCCGAGGCGTGCTTCGATGCTGTCGAGGCGCTGGGCCGTGCGGAGGCCGTGCCCGCCGAACTCTTCCTGTGCCGCCTTGAGTTCGTCCACGCTCTGCTGAAGGGGAGCGGTGGCCGCTTCCGCGCTTCTGGCCGCCAGCACTTCGGCGTCCTTGCGCAGGCCTTCCACGGCACTGCTCAGCTTTTCGTCCTGGCGGGAGAAGCCGTCAGCCATCTGGCTCATGAGATTATCCCTGGCGGAGAGTAGCGTGCTCATCTGGTCGCGCACTTCGCTGTGTCCGTCAGCCATCTCGGCAAGCTTGGCGCTGAGCGAGACTTCGAGCGCCGCCGTGCCGGCCTGCACCCTGCTGTCCAGACCCGCTTCAAGCTCGTCCAGCCTGCCAGCCAGCGAGGCAATGGCTCCTGTAGCGGCCTGAACGGTTCCGTCAGCGGCGCCGGCGTCCATCTGTGCGGCGGCAGTGCTGCGGCTTTCAAAGTTCTGTTCGAGGGCGCCGACGCGTTCGGCCACGGCGGAAATGCCCGACAGGGCCTCCTGCCTGAGCGCTTCGTCGGCATCCTGAAGGCGTCGCTCAACGGCTCTGGACTGTTCTTCCATAAGGCCGGCCACGCGGGCGCTGAGGCCATCGTCCAGCGCGGAGAGGCGCGAGGCCAGCGCATCGGTGCTGCGTTGCGCTTCGGCGCTCTGCTGTTCGACGGCATGCTCGATCCGGGCACCAAGTCCCTCCTCCAGACCGTCGATGCGGGAGGCCAGAGGCGCGATTCTGGCATCGGCCTCTTCCCTGGCTTTGGCGGCCGCGTCGCCGGCCAGAGCTTCCGTCTTTTCCTTGAGCGCCTTCGCGATGCGCGGCTCGATGCCGTCTTCGACGATGGCCAGCCTGACGGCAAGCGATCCTGCCTGCTCGCCGGCGCTCTCTTCGGCCTTGCGGATGCGCTCGGTCAGCTGGGCGGCCTTCTCGAAGAGCAGGCCCTCCATGTGCTGGCCTGCAGCCGCCTCGACACCGTCCACCTTGCGGGAGAGGTCTTCGAGGAAGGCGTCCGTGCGCTGCTTCAGGTCGTCGATGCGCTGGGAAAGCTCGGACGTTGCGCTGGCCACGGCCTCGTCCGTGCCCTGCTTCAGGTCGTCGATGCGCTGGGAAAGCTCGGACGTTGTGCTGGCCACGGCCTCGTCCGTGTTCTGCTTCAGGTCGTCGATGCGCTGGGAAAGTTCGGACGTTGTGCTGGCCATGGCCTCTTCCACGCGGGGCTTGATGCCTTCCTTGATACCATCGAGCTTTGTTTCGAGCTCGTCGGCTTGGCCGCAGATGCCTTCCTCGAGCTGGCGCAGCCTGCCGTCGAGCTGGGAGGCCCTGCTGGAAACCAGCCCTTCGACCTGCTGGGCAATGTCGCCTTCAATGCCGTTGATTTTTTCAAGAAATTCGTCAAGACGGACCGCCGTCCTGCGCTCCTGCTCGTGGCTCTGGCTGGCAAGCTGCTCGATGCGACCCGCCAGATCAGCCTGGGATGCCTGCACAAGGCCAGCAACCTTGCCGTCGAGGTCCGTCTCGAAGCCTTCGACGCGCGAGGCGAGGTTCGCAATCCGCTCCTCCTGCTCGGCCAGCGCCTTGGCATCCTGCTCAGCAAGCCTGCCGAGGTCGGCGCGGATGTCCTTGTCCTTTTGGTCAAGGAGGGCCGCCACCTTCGCCTCGAAGCCTCCTTCGAAGGCCTGCACGCGCGTCGCCAGATCGGCGAGGCTTGCCTGGAAGCCGGCCTCGGCTCTGTCGCTGGCGCTGGCCAGATCGGCCAGGCTGGCGGAAAGGCGCTCGACCTCGGTCTGGCCGCTGGTCTGGCGCAGGGCGGGAAGGCGGTCTGCGAGGAAGCGCTCCATGCGCTCCTGCAGGTCGCCGTTCAGGGCGTCGAGGCGTTCCGCCGTTTCGGCAAGGCGGTCCGAAAGCTGGCGCGCACTTTCCTGGCTCTGGCTCCGGAGGGCGTCGAGCCGCGCTTCGATAACAGACCCAAGACGCTCGTCGATGGCCTTGGTCAGGCTCTGCTCGGCGCCGGCCACCTCCTGGGCGATGCGCAGGCCTATGCCGTTTTCGACGCCCAGCACCTTGTCGGTGATGACTGAGAGTTCGTCCTGAAAGGACGCAAGCGCGGAGGCGGAGTCGTCGGCGAGGGTCTGCAGGCGGCTGTCGAGCTCCTTTTTGAGCTCGTCGGCAGACTGCGCGGAAGCCTTGGCGCCTCGTTCGGCAAGCCGGCTTTCCACGCCGGCCTCCATGGCCGAGAGCTGAGAGGCGAGTTCCTCGAGCCTGCGGGCAAAGCCGGCTGCCGCCTCGTCCTTGGCGGCTGCGAGGACCTGCAGGCGGCCGTCGAACTCCTGGCATTCCCTGGCAAGGGAGCTTTCGTCGAGGCGCAGGGCGGAGAGGCTCTGCTCGACGCCCTGCTCTATGCCGTCCAGCTTGCCGGCAAGGCTGGCAAGCCGGCCTTCGAAGTCGGACTGGGCCTTTTCCCTGGCTTCGGCCAGGGCGTCGATCTTCAGCGAGAGATCTTCCGGCTTCACGGCCGGAGCGTGGTCGGCAAGGTACTGGCCCATGGCGTCGGCAAGACCGCCCTCGAAGCGCTCAAGCCTGTCGGCCAGTTCGCCGAGCTTTGCGGAGAAGCCCTTGTCGGCGAGATTCTTGGCTTCGGCCAGGGCGTCCACGCGCTGGGCGAGCCCTGAGGTGTCGAAGGCCGCCGTCTTGACGTCGACGGCCGCGGCTATCCTGTCGCCGAGGGCGCCCTCGAAGCCGGCGAGCTTTTCCGAGAGGGCGCGGAACTTGTTAGCGAAGTCGGCCTCAGCCTCTTTCCTGGCGCGGCCGAGGTCGGCAATGCGCCGTTCCATGTCATCGGGATCAAAGTGCAGGCGGCTGAGCTCTTCGCTGGCAGAGGCGGCCTTCTGCTCCACGGCGCCGAGGCGCTTGAGGAGGCCTTCCATGCGGCCGTCGAAGCCTGCCATGTGCGAGGCTAGGCTTTCGCGCAGATCGCGGGCGATCTCGTTCTTCATCTCCTTGCCGTCGGGGCCGCCGGTCTTGAAGGCCCCGCTCTGTTCCACGCGGTTGAGGCGGTCGGAGATGCGCAGGATGCGGTCCTCGAGGAAGGAGAACTTGTCCATGAGACCGCCGACTTTTTCCGTGAGGCCGGGGATCATGTTGGCCACCAGCGGACTTATGACAGGGGCCCGTGAGGCGGTCTGGGCCGGCGACGACAGCGCCTGGCTCGGCATCCAGCCGTCTGGAGCCTCGGGACCGCGCTCAATGAGTTGCGTGAGCTCAATGATAGTGTCGGCGCTTTGCTGAACTGCTGCCATGGCGGACCTCGCGGAAGGGAAGGGAAGCCTTGCGGCTCGTCTGGGGAGGGTAAGGGCGTGCCGGGGGCGTTCCGGCACGGACGAGGCCGCGGTGGAGCGCCATATACCCTCTTCGGCATTTTTCCTGAAGAGATGAGGCCCCGCAGCCGGAATTTTGCATGTTTTTCGCCCCTTGGCGTGGCCTTGCCCTCAGGGGGAAATTCTGCGAGTATCCCTGAGGCGGCAATGGCGCCCGTGCGCCCTTCGGCATGCCGCACGGGCGGCCTCAAGGCCGCTCTTCCCATCATGCGTCTGCAACGCGGAAGGCCCTCAGGGCCTCTTCCGCGATCAATCCACATTTGGAGGCAAGAATGCTCAATGCCAAGCAATGCGTCCTGTACAGCGGCGGCGCCGCCGGGACGGAACAGTTCTTTGGAGCGCTGGCTGAAGGCTGGGGCATCGAAGAGGTGAACTACAGCTTCGAGGGACACCAGATCGAACGCACCCGCGGCGTGCGCGTCCTGACCAGCGAAGAGCTCGCCCTGAAAGACGTCAGCCTGGCCTACGTGTCCAAGCTGATGCACCGCGACTACACGAAGGCGCCTCTCTTCCGCAAGGTGCTCCAGAGCATCTGCTGGCAGGTGAGCAGCGGCAGCCAGGTCGTGGTCGTGGGCGTCATCCAGCCTGACAACACCGTCAAGGGCGGCACCGGCTGGGGCGCCGAGTTCGCGAAGATCTGCAACAAGCCCCTCATCGTCTTCGACCAGGTCCGCAACGGCTGGTTCGCCTGGGACCGCGAGGCCGAAGAGGGCCGCTGGGATGCCGTCGAGAATCCTGTCATCGACCAGCCCCACTTTGCGGCCACCGGCACGCGTTTCCTCGAGGACAACGGTCGCGACGCCATCCAGGATCTCTTCAAGCGCTCTTTCAAGCGCTAGGCCATCCTTAACTGCTAGCAATGCACGCGGGACGAGGGCCGCTTCGGAAGCCAAGCCGGAGCGGCCCTGTCCTGCCTTTGAGCCCTGAACTTGAGGGAGGCATCATGGCGCGCACCTTCACCGACGCCGAAAGGCGCATTCTCGCCATCGTGCAGAAAGACCTGCCCGACACCCTGACGCCCTTTGCCGACATCGCCAAGGCAGTCGGCCCCGACGTGACCGAGGACATGGTCATAACCCTGCTTTCCCGCCTCAAGGAGGAGGGCGTCATCCGTCGCTTCGGCGCCAGCATCAAGCACCAGCGCGCCGGCTGGAGCGCCAACGCCATGGTCGGCTGGATCGTCAGGGGTCGCGACGTGGAGGAACTGGGCCGCAGGGCTGCGGGCGATCCCAACGTGTCCCACTGCTACTACCGCCCCTCCAGCGTCGACGACTGGCCCTACGAGCTCTACACCATGGTGCACGGGCGCAGCGACGCCGAGTGCGCGGAGGTGGTCTGCCGTCTCGAGGCCCTCCTCGGCCTGGACGAGCACATGATCCTGAAGAGCGTCCGGGAGCTCAAGAAGATTTCGCCGACCTACTTCTAGGAGGGAGCATGTATAAGCGTTCCGAAGAACTGTTCAAGCAGGCCTGCGCCGTCATTCCCGGCGGCGTCAACAGCCCCGTGCGCGCCTGCCGCAACGTGGACTGCCAGCCGCTCTTCATCCGCAGCGGCAAAGGCTCCCATGTCGTCGACGTGGACGGCAACGAATTCATCGACTTCGTCCTCTCCTGGGGCCCCATGATCCTGGGCCATGCCGACGAGGCCGTGACCAGGGCCATCGCCGACGCGGCTTCGCGCGGCACGAGCTACGGCGCCCCCTGTCCGGACGAGGTCGCCCTTGCCGAGCTCGTGATCGGGGCCATGCCCTCTCTCGAGATGGTGCGCATGGTCAATTCCGGCACCGAAGCCACCATGAGCGCCCTCAGGCTGGCAAGGGGCGTCACCGGACGTTCCAAGCTCCTGAAGTTCGTCGGCTGCTACCACGGCCACGCCGATGCCTTCCTGGCCGCCGCCGGCTCGGGCCTGGCGACCTTCTCCATTCCGGGTACGCCTGGCGTGCCTGCCAGCGTGGTCAAAGACACCCTGCTCGCCCCCTACAACGACCTTGAGGCTGCCAGAGCCGTCTTTGAGCGCGAGGGGGCCGACATTGCCTGCGTCATCGTCGAGCCCGTGGCCGCCAACATGGGCCTCGTGCTCCCCAAGCCGGGCTTCCTCGAAGGCCTGCGCGAACTCACGGCCAAGCACGGCGCCCTGCTCATTTTCGACGAGGTCATCACCGGCTTCCGCCTGGCATACGGTGGCGCCCAGGCCCGCTTCGGCATCGAGGCAGACCTCACGACCTTCGGCAAGATCATCGGCGGAGGCCTGCCCGTGGGCGCCTTCGGCGGGAAGGCCGAATTCATGCGCCACGTCGCGCCCCAGGGCGAGATCTACCAGGCCGGCACCCTGTCCGGCAATCCGCTCGCCATGGCGGCCGGCCTTGCCACCCTGGGGCAGCTCAAGCACCGCGACTACGGCGCCCTCGAACAGAGGGTTTCCGCCTTCGCCCGCGAGCTCGAATCCGTCCTCAAGGCCAAGGGCGTGCCCATCCAGGTGCATACCATAGCCTCCATGTTCACGCCCTACTTCTCGGACGAACCCGTCACCTGCTTCGACGAGGTGAAGCGCTGCGACCAGAAGCTTTTCGGCGAGTTCTACCGCCAGATGCGCGCCCAGGGCGTCTACCTCGCTCCCTCCGCCTTCGAGACGGGCATGGTGAGCTTTGTCCACTCGGACGAGGACTTCAGCCGCACCCTTGAATGCGCGGCCAAAGTCAAGTTCTAGCCGGGCTGCCAGATTGCTTTTCGGGGCCGGTCCTGCGCATCGGGCGCATGGCCGGCCCTGTTCTTTTCCCCCGACCTGTCGACCTGCCGTCCTGCCGCAGGGGGGGCGAGGCGAGCTTTTTCACGCGATTTCGTTGACAGGAGAGGGGACGGGAGCTACTAGGGAAGATGAAAGGTGAGCGCTTTGAGCCTGCCTTTCGACAACGCCGGAAGGAGGACCCAATGAAGAAGTCGTATTTCGCCGCCATGCTGGCCGTCGGCATGTTCATGTTCGGCGCTCCCGCCCTTTCCTTGGCTGACGAGCAGCCTGCGGTTCCCGCAGACGGCCTTGATTTCGCCGGTGCCAAGAAGAGCGTGAAGTTCAACCACTCTTCCCACAAGACTGTCGAGTGCAAGACCTGCCACCACGAAGTGGAGGGCAAGCAGACCTACGCAAAGTGCGCCAGCGCTGGCTGCCATGATGATCTGACTGGCAAGCAGCCGCCGAAGGCACTCTTCCCGATTGCCCACTCTAAGAAGAAGCTTGGCCACCAGACCTGCCTGTCCTGTCATAACGACGTCGTTGCCCAGAAGCCCGACCTGAAGAAGGATCTCATGGGCTGCAAGGGCTCCAAGTGCCACGCCGAATAGGCATCATCTAGCTGAGGCGTTGTAGATTCCAAGGCCGCGCCCTCCGCTCCGGCGGACGGGCGCGGCCTTTTTTGGTCGCCTTCCGCCGTCCCCACAAGCATCGCGGCCACGGAAAAAGGAAGCGCCGCGTCCGGATGGCCGGAGGCGGCGCCGCCATAAAAAGGCTGGAAAAGCCTAGTCGTCGAGCTTAGTAGCGGGGCGGGCGGGGAGCGCGGGGCTTGGCTTCGTTCACGCGGAGCGTGCGGCCGCCGAAGTCTTGGTTGTCGAGAGCTTCAATGGCCTTGAGCGCGTCAGCGTCTTCCATTTCAACGAAGCCGAAGCCACGGGCACGGCCGGTTTCCCTGTCGCTGATGAGTTTCACGGAAAGGACCTTGCCGTACTCGGCAAAGAGAGCTTGAACCTGCTCCTCAGTGGCAGACCAGGGAAGGTTCCCAACATAGATAGACTTGGACATGAAAAAACAACCTCATAAAAGGAAACTGAGAGATGCCATCCCGGAAACACCGTATTCCCGCGACGCTGAAAACCATAAAAGCATGTTTACATTAATTTGTCAATCCGGAAGCAGGTTTTTGAAGGCTTCCTGATCGCGCAAACAGTCTTTTGAAGATGGCTGTAGCCCTGGATTTCCGCTGTTTTTGAAAAACGTTTCCGGCTATGGCGGGCCGGTGCGGGAAAGCCCCGATCCGGCGTTGACATCGTCCTGCCAAGCGCCTATAAGAACGCTCCCTTGCTCGCGCGGGTCACGCGCGGGCTGCTAAATCCACAAGGAGATTCTCATGCGGAAGTTTGAAACCCTGCTCCTTCTTTCGCCGGAGCTTTCCGCCGACGCCCGCGAAGGCATTCTCAATGCCCTCAAGGAAGTCGTGGAACGCGAGAAAGGCGTCATGGAGGACGTCGACGTGTGGGGCATGCGCGACCTCGCCTACCCCGTCCATAAGCTGATGCGCGGATTCTATGTCCGCTTCGTGTACTCCGCTCCCGCCGCCCTCGTGGCCGAGCTCGAGAGGAACATCCGCATCACGGAAGGCGTGTTCAAGTACATCACTGTCAGGCTTGAGGAAGATCCGAAAGCTGGGGAGGAAGCGTAATGGCCTTCAGGAAGAGATTTGCCCCCCGTCGTAAGTTCTGCCGGTTCTGCTCCGACAAGGAACTGCCTCTTGACTACAAGCGTCCCGACATCCTCCGCGACTTCGTGACTGAGCGCGGCAAGATCATTGCCCGTCGCATCACCGGGACCTGCGCCCATCATCAGCGTCTTCTCACCCGTGAAATCAAGCGCGCCCGCCAGATGGCCCTGCTCATCTACACCGCCACGCATGATTCCAACGTCAAGAAGAAGAGCATGATCTAAGGAGGCGCAAGATGAAACTGATACTCCGCGCCGACGTAGAAAATCTCGGCAGCCTCGGCGACGTTGTGAACGTCAAGCCCGGCTACGGCCGCAACTACCTTCTGCCCTTCGGCCTTGCCATGGTCGCCACCGATGCGAACCTGAAGCAGTTCGAGACCGAGCGCAAGAAGCTGCAGGCCCTCATGGACGCCCAGCGCGCCGAAGCCCGCAGCCTGGCCGAGAAGATCGAAGCCCTCGAGGTCGTCATTCCCATGCACGTGGGCGAGAACGACAAGCTCTACGGCTCCGTCACCTCTACCATCATCGGCGACGCCCTTGCCGCCCAGGGCGTTGAAGTGGACCGCCGCCGCATCCTCATGGATGCCCCGATTCGCACCCTCGGCGAGCATCCCGTGCGCATTCGCCTGCATGCCGGCATCGTTGCCAACCTGCCCGTGAAGGTCGTTTCCGACCATCAGCCGGTTGAGGAAGAGGCCGAGCCCGAAGCTCCCGCCGAAGCCCCCGAGGCTGAGGCCCAGGCTTCCGAGGCCGCTGAATAAGCGGACGCATGCCTAGCAGCATGAACTCTCAAGGCGTCCCCGGACGGACCGATCCGTCTGGGGGCGCCTTTGCCGATCAGCGCGTGGGCAACGTCAGGAAGCAGGCCACGGCTGACCTCGTGGGGCGCATGCCGCCCTTCAACGAAGAGGCGGAGCAGGCGGTTCTGGCTTCCATGATGCACTACGAGGACATGCGCGACGAGATCGCCATCAAGATCTCCGCGTCCGACTTCCACGTGCCCCGCCACGCCGTCATCTACCAGGCCTGCTGGGAGCTTTACCGAGACAAGAGCCCCATTGAGCCCCGCAGCCTGGCCGAGAAGCTCGCCGGCGCCAAGCAGCTGGAGGAGGCGGGCGGAGCCGAGTACCTCAACGAGATCTGGAACCAGGAGGTGCTTGGCGCCAACGGCGTCTTCTACGCCAGAATGGTGTCCAGCAAGTCCATGCAGCGCCAGCTCATCAACGCCTGCGCCCGGATCATGACGGATGTCTACGACACCCCTTGGGACCAGACGGAGCAGATGCTGGACGATGCGGAGCGCTCCATCTTCTCCATTGCCGAGAAGACGGCCAGTTCTGAGGATCTTGTCTGCGTCCGAGATGCCAGGAATGCGTTCTTCGAGCGTCTCGACAAGCAGTCCAAGTCCTCTGAGACCGTGACCGGCGTCACCACGGGCTATCCGGATCTGGACAAGCGCACCAGCGGCCTGCAGCCCTCGGATCTCATCATCATTGCGGCCCGCCCCAGCATGGGCAAGACGGCCTTTGCCCTCAACCTGGCCCTCAACGCGGCCAGCGTGGGCAAGAAGGTTGCCTTCTTCTCCCTTGAGATGAGCACCCAGCAGCTGGAGTCGCGCCTCATCTCCATCTGCTCCAGGGTCAGCCTCTCCAAGCTCCGCCAACCCAACTTCCTGAACGACGACGACTGGCGCGCCCTCTACCATGCCGCCGACAGGCTCGATTGCGATCTCTACGTCGACGATACGCCAGGCATCCGCACCCTGGACCTGCGCGCCAAGTGCCGGCGCATGAAGAGCCGCATCGGCCTTGACATGGTCTTCGTGGACTACCTGCAGCTCATGCACGCCTCCAGCAGGAACATCCAGTCCCGCGAACTCGAAATTTCCGAAATCTCCCGCTCCCTCAAGGCCCTCGCCAAGGAGCTGGACATCCCCGTGGTGGCCCTGGCCCAGCTCAACCGCAAGCTGGAGGATCGCGACGACAAGCGGCCCATCCTCTCCGATCTGCGCGAGTCGGGCGCCATCGAGCAGGACGCCGACGTCATCATGTTCATCTACAGGGACGACGTCTACCGCAAGAAGGGCGAGGGCGAACGGCTCATGGACAGCCCCGCCGATATCATCATCGGCAAGCAGCGCAACGGTCCGGTGGGCACGGTGAGGCTGCTCTACAAGTGCGCCTACACCTCCTTCGTGAGCATGACGTCGGACTATCAGGCCGAGCCCTCGGAGGACGGCGGCACGCAGTAGCCCCAGCCCAGCCGGCAGCTCCGCCTTCAGCAAGCACGAAAAAGCCTGCCCCGCATGGCGGAGCAGGCTTTAGCATTGTCGATTAGGACGCAGGCGCTAGTCGTAGACGCGCTCGTTCAGGCCGCCGATGCGGCAGAGCACTTCGTAGGAGATGGTGCCGATGATGTCGGCCAGCACCTGCGGCGTCACAGGCGCAAAGCCCTGGGAGCAGTGGCCGCCCATGAGCCAGGCATCGTCGCCGGCCTTGACGCTGGCACGCTCGGTCACGTCGAGCATGAGCAGGCCCATGCACACCCTGCCTATCTGGCGGGCGGGCTTGCCGTTGACGATGGCGGAGAGCTTGTTGGACATCCTCCTCGGCAGGCCGTTGGCGTAGCCGGCCGCAACGACGGCGATGTGCATGTCCTTGGCCGCGCGGAAGGTGCGGCCGTAGGAGCAGGTTTCGTTCTTCTTGAGCTCGGCAACCTGCAGGACGGGGGCGGAGAGGCTCATGGCCCATTCGAAGTCGCGGCCGAGATCAGCCTTGTCGGTGCCGTAGAAGGGGTTGCCGCCGTAGAGGGCGATGCCGGGGCGGATGAGCTCGAAGGGCGCGTTCTTCATGGTCAGGGCCGCGGCCGAATTCTGAAGGCTCAGACGCAGGGTGGGGAAGGCGTCCTTCAGCGTCTTGCCCATGGCCGCGAAGGTATCGACCTGGCGCTGCATGTAGGTTTCTTCCTCGGGCATGTCGGCCGTGGCGAGGTGGGACATGGCGAAGACAGGGACGATTTCGGGCGAGCTCTTGAGCTCGCTGATCAGCTGGGGCAGCTGGTCCTGGGTGAAGCCCAGGCGGTGCATGCCGGTCTCGAGCGCGAGGGTGACGTCGATGGGATGGTCCTTGGTCGCGCAGGCCTTGGCGCGGACGATGTCCTTGAAGCTGCAGACGACGGGGGTGAGGCCTGCGCCCTGGGCGGCGCGCCACTCGTCCCTGCTGATCGGGGGCAGCAGGACGACGATGCGCAGCTTGACGCCGGCCTCGCGCAGGGCAAGGCCTTCGGCGACAGTGCCGACGGCAAAGCGCCTGGCGCCGACGGCGAGCAGGGCCTGGGACGTCTTGAGCAGACCGTGGCCGTAGGCATCAGCCTTGACGACAGGCAGGATCCTGTCGGCTGAGCCGAAGCGCTGGAAGTTGCGCTTGATGGCATTCAGATCGATATGGGCTCGGGCAGGTGAAAACGAGAGAGACATGCTGAACCTCCTCACTGCTGGCAGTCTTGGATTGTCTGGTGCAGGAAAGCGCCGTTCCGCCTCCCCGGCTGGAATCGGCCGGCGCTTCTGGAAAGCCTCATTCTTTTTGGTTAACCCTATGGTTCGCTAGGATCAAGTGCCTTTTGCGTTCCGGACGGCAGGCGGCTTGCCTACGGCGCAGTTTTGGGCGAAAGAGACGGCGATGCGCGCGCTGCGCGCCTGCAGGGCCTGCACCTTGGGCAGGTCATTTGACGGAGGATTTTTTGAGCGCAGTTTTCGATCTTGTCCACCAGGACGGCCGCGCCCGGGCGGGCGTCCTGCACACGGCCCACGGCGACGTGCCGACGCCCATCTTCATGCCGGTCGGCACCGTCGGCTCAGTGAAGGCCGTGGCGCCGGACGATCTTGAGCGCATCGGCGCGCCCCTCATCCTCGGCAACACCTACCACCTCTACCTGCGTCCCGGGCACGAGCTGGTCGGCCGCAGGGGCGGCATCCACGGCTTCTCTTCCTGGCCGGGCGCCGTGCTCACCGACAGCGGAGGCTTCCAAGTCTTCAGCCTGAGCAGCCTGCGCAAGCTCTCCGAGGACGGCGTGGAGTTCCGTTCCCACCTTGACGGATCGCGGCACTTCTTCTCTCCCGAGAAGGTGATCGAGATCCAGCGCGCCCTCAACTCCGACATCATGATGGTGCTCGACGAGTGCGTGCCCTACGGCGCGGACTTCGGCTACACCGAGCAAAGCTCGGCCCGCACGGCGCGCTGGGCGAAGCGCGCTCTCGAGGCCTATCCCCCGGGAACGGCGCCCAACCTCCTCTTCGGCATCGTCCAGGGAGGCTTCTTCCGGGCGCTGCGCCGTCGCTCCGTGGAGGAGATAAGCGCCATGGACTTCGACGGCATCGCCGTCGGCGGGGTTTCCGTGGGCGAGAGCAAGCACGAGATGTTCGACGTCATGGACTTCACGGCCGGGCTGCTCCCCAGGGAAAAGCCCCGCTACCTCATGGGCGTCGGCACCCCCCTCGACATCGTTGCCGGCATACGCCGCGGCATCGACATGTTCGACTGCGTCCTGCCCACCCGCAACGCCAGGAACGGCACCCTCTACACATCGCAGGGCAAGATCAACATCAAGCGCCGGGAGTTTGCCGAGGACGACAGCCCCTTGGATCCGGCCTGCGGCTGCTACACCTGCCGCACCTTCTCCAAAGCCTACCTCAGACACCTCTACGTCAGCCAGGAGCTTTTAAGCTTCCGCCTCAACTCCATCCACAACTTGGCCTACTTCCTCAATCTGGTGCGGAGCGCCCGCCAGGCCATACTCGAGGACAGGTACGAGGCCTACTACCAGAGCGTGGCAGCCTGCTATCCGGAAGAGCTGGCCAAAACGCTGGAGGGGCCGGGGCTTGCCTAGAGGGCGCCTGGCCGCATCTGCTTACGACAAGGAGTTTTTTCGTGAACAACGGCGAGCATAGCCATGGCGAACACAAGCATGGCGAGCACAAATTCGGCTGGGTTGCCCTCATGGGGCCGCCCAATGCCGGCAAGTCCACCCTGCTCAACGCGCTCATGGGCCAGAAGGTCACCATCGTCACGCCCAAGCCCCAGACGACGCGCAACCAGATCGTGGGCATACTCACCGAGCCGGGCATGCAGGCCGTCTTCATGGACACCCCCGGCCTCTCCCAGGGCAGGGGCAGCCTCTCCAAGTCCATGATGCAGGCGGTCTACGAGAGCCTGCGGCAGGCCGACGTCATCGTGACGGTGCTGGACTCCCATACCTACATTCTCCATCCCGAGTTCCTGGAGAAGGATCTCGCTCCCATCGTGGACACCCTGGGCGACGGCGACGGCCGCCCCCAGATCGTGGTGGCCAACAAGGTGGACCTCTACGGCGACAAGAGTCGCATGCTGCCCTTTCTCACGGAGCTGGGGCGCATCTGGCCGAGCGCCGAGATCTTCCCCATGTCCGCCCTGCAGAAGGACGGGATCAGAGAGCTGAAGGAGCTTCTGGCCGAGCGCCTGCCCGAGGGCGCGGCCCAGTTCCCAGAGGAGCAGCTCTCGACCCTGCCCGTTCGCTTCATGGTCTCGGAAATCATCCGCGAGAAGCTCTTCCTCTACCTGCACGAGGAAGTGCCCTACTGCACGGCCGTGGACATCGAGAAGTGGGACGAGGACGAGAAGGCCGGCATGACCACCATCTACGCCACCATCTACGTAACGCGTCCCATGCACAAGGCCATGGTCATCGGTCGGGGTGGCGCCATGATCAAGAAGATAGGCTCCGAGGCCAGGCAGGACATCCTCAAGCTCGTGGACGGCAAGGTCCGCCTCGAGCTGTGGGTGAAGGTCCGCGACCACTGGACCGAGGACACCGGCTTCCTGCATGAGCTCGAGATGAACAGCCTTGGAGGGATCGTGAATGGACCAAGCGCAGGCAAGTGACGACAGGGAACTCAGGATCCGCTACCTCAGCGTGCTGGAGCGTCTGGAGAACGCCATGTGCCGGGCCGGCCGCAAGGCCGGCGACGTGGCGCTTATCGCCGTCTCCAAGCTGCATCCGGCGCAGGCCGTGGCCAAGGTCGCCGGCATGGGGCAGACGCTCTTCGGCGAAAACTATGTCCAGGAGGCGCTCGAAAAGCGCGCCGAACTGGAGCGGGCGGGCCTTGCCCGCGAGGCCCGCTGGCATATGATAGGCCACGTGCAGTCGCGCAAGGCGGCCCTCGTGGCCGGCGCCTTCGACCTGGTCCACACTCTGGACTCCGTAAAGCTGGCCGACGAGCTGAACAGGCGATGCCTTGCCAGGGACGTCTTCCAGGACTGCCTTGTCGAGGTGAACGTGGGCGGCGAGGCGCAGAAGAGCGGCGTCGATCCGGAGGAACTCCCCAGGCTGGCGCTCCACGTGCTTGAGTCCTGTCCCAGGCTCCGGCTGCAGGGGCTCATGTGCATCCCCCCGGTCTACGACGCCAGAGCCGCCGCCCAGCCCTACTTTGCCGAGCTCAGGCGCCTGCGCGACAGGCTGCAGGGGGAATCGGGGCTTGCCCTGCCGCATCTCTCCATGGGCATGTCCGGCGACTTCGAGTGGGCCGTGCTCGAGGGCGCGACCTTCGTCAGGGTGGGAACCGACATCTTCGGCCCCCGCCCCGTGAAGCCCGCCTAGGCCTGAAGCCCCGAAGGGCCCTCAGGCCGGCGCGCCGCCGGAATCTAGCGCTGGAGCTCCCCGGTGCGCTCTTCGAGCGTCTTGGCCGAGTCGTAGCCCATGCTCTGGGCCATGTAGTCGAGGTTCTCCTCGGCGAAGTTGCGCCCCTCTTCCTTGGCCTTGAGCGTGTCGCGCAGCACGAGCGACACCGTGGCGTCGGAGTAGGAGTAGATCTCGCCGCGCAGGTAGGTTTCGAAGGACGTGATGAAGGCCGAGTCGCGCTCCGCCGTGGAGGGGCGCCCGCCCGAACGCAGAAGGGGGTAGAGCCTGTCGCACTCCAGCTGCCAGTCGATGTTTATCGCCACAATCTGGTCGGCCATGGCCTTCTTCCCGTCCGAGACGGGCGGAAGCTGGTCTGCGATCTCGCGGTACTCGTCGGGATGCGTGCGCCGCATCATGTAGGCGTACTTGGCGGCGACCGGATTGGCGCCCTGGGCCTTGCAGGCCTCGAGGTCCCTGGCGTAGCTTGCCAGCGCTTCCGTGCTCCAGCAGAGGAACTGGCTGCGCCGCATGACGCCGAAGGTGCCGGGATTGTTCTGGCAGGAGGCTCGGCCTCCCGTGTTTCTGGTCTGCTGGAAGAAGTCCCATTCAGCGGCGACGATGCCGCTGATCAGGCTTGCCTTGTCTTGCTGCGAGCTGCTGTGCGCGTCCATGGGGCCTCCCCTTGTCGGTCTGCTTTTGCTGGGCATGCCTGCCCGCCAGGAACAAAGATAAGCACGAAAACGCCTGCGACAAGGCGGTGGAAGGCGCCTTTCCATCTTGCAAGGAGGATTCCCATGAAGGGATTGGAACTGGCCAGAAGGCTGTACAGCGAGCTTGGCGCGCCCATGCTGCGCGAGGCTCTGCCGGATCTTGCCGGCAGCCTGGCCTGCGGCCTTGCCGGCGAGGGCTCGGAGTGCTTCGGCTTCGACGACGAGATATCGCGGGACCACGACTGGGGGCCTGCCTTCTGCATCTGGCTGCCGGAACGCCTGCTGGCAGAGGCCATGCCCCGCCTCGACAAGGCGCTGGAAGGCCTGCCCGAAACCTTTCTGGGCTTCCCCGTCCGCATGGCCAGGGACCTGCGCATGGGCCGGGTGGGCCCGCTGTCCGTGGAGGGTTTCTACAAGAAGTTTCTCGGGGTTCCCCGCGTTCCCGAAACCATTGGCGAGTGGCTGCGCATCCCCGAGCACTATCTGGCCACCGCCACGAACGGCGAGGTCTTCGAGGACGCTTCCGGCGCCTTTTCCGCCGTCAGGGAGGAGCTGCTCCGCTGCTACCCCGAAGACATCCGCCTCAAGAAGCTGGCGGCCCGCTGCATGGCCTGCGCCCAGGCCGGCCAGTACAATCTGCCCCGCATGCTCAGACGCCTTGATCCGGTTTCGGCCGACCTGTGCCGGGCTCGATTCGCCGAAGCGGCCATCAGTCTCGTCTTCCTGCTGAACCGGCGCTACATGCCCTTCTACAAGTGGGCCTTCCGCGGTCTCAAGGGCCTGCCTGTGCTTGGCATGGCAACGGCAGAGCGCCTCTCGGCCCTCATGGCCCTTCCTCTCATGGACGCCGAGCCCGAGGACGTGCTCAAGCCCGTGGAGGCCATCTGCCAGGACATTGCCTCCCGGCTCTTCGAGGAGGGCCTTGCCGACGACGACGATCCCTGGCTCTACGCCCAGGGGCCGGCCGTGCAGGCGCGCATACGCCATGAGGGCCTGCGGGCCATGCCACCGCAGATGGAGTAGGGCGGAGGCAGGCTGGCCTGCACCGGATGCAGAACGCGAGGGCGTGGCTTCCCTGAGAGGGATGTCGCGCCCTTTTGGTGCGCATTTTTTCTAGAAAGAATCTACATTAAATCTACAGCAAAGCCAGAAAAAGTCTATATCATAAGCCAATCTGCGTCCGAGACTTGTGCTTGCTGTCCGTTTTGCGCTAATACTCTCCCGTTTATAAGGAGGTGATGCCAGCGCAGGCAGCCGCCTCTCCGGCAGATCCAGCCATGAAGGAGAGATTTTTTGCGGCTTGCCCCTATAGTTTTGATGGGCTTGTCCGACTCCCATTAGTGTGAGTCGTGTGCGGCAGCCATGGCGAGGAGTATGGCGCCGGCCTGGGCGACGTTGAGCGAATCGAATGCGCGGCGGAAGGGAATTTCGAGCCATTTCGAGCAGCGCTTGGCAACCCCGGGACGCAGGCCCTTCTCCTCGCTGCCAAGGACGATGACCGCAGGAAGCTGGAGTCCGGTGCTGAAGGGATTCAGCGCAGGGCTTTCGGAAGTTCCGCGGCCGGTTCCGTAAATGGTGAAGCCTTCCTCTTCCGCACGGTCAAGGGCATGGCCGAGATTGACGGTCTTCACGACCGCCAGCCTTTCCAGAGCCCCGGCGGAGGAGCGCAGCGCCGCAGGCCCCAGGTACGCGCTGTTGTGCTCCGGCAGGAGCAGTCCTGCGGCGCCAAGCGCGTACATGGTGCGGGCGAGGGTGCCGGCATTGCCGGGATCCTTGACCTGGTCCAGAGCCACGATGACCTGGAGGGGCGCTTCCTTGGCCTGGCCAAGCAGCTCCTCCAGCGTGCAGGGCTTGCAGGACGAAAGGCGCGCAACGACTCCCTGGTGGTTGACCTGGGGCCCGCCCCGGCCTGCCTTGAGCAGGCGACTGAGCCCGGCGGCCTCCACCAGCGTGTAGTGGATGCTGTTTTTGCGGCAAAGGTCCTGGATCTCCAGGCTCTCCGGCGAACGGAGACCTTTGCGAAGGAAAACGGAGTCGATGCGCCCCGGCGCATCGCGGAGCAGTTCGAGAACAGGCTTCAGGCCTGAAAGATGAGCGGCATCGCTGGTATCCAAGGTGTTCCTCCTCGAAGTGGGGACGCTGGCGAATAGACGGGCTACCTAACCTGCCTTTCGGGATGTTGGCAAGAAACCGATGCTGGGAGGAGAGTTCAATGAAGTCGACGATGCAAATCGGAAGAGCCGCGAGACTGGCGCTGCTCTGGGTCTGCATGGGAATCATGGCGCTTTTGAGCGGCTGCGCCACCTATTCCACGTCAGCTCCCGACTGCAGCCAGAGCTACTCCGCGGCCTGTCGCATCCCCCAAAGCGCGAAGAACGACACCAATCCCCTCAGCTCCGCCGAACAGACCGCCCTCAACTCCCAGAAGGGCGTTGTTGCCAAGCAGGTTCCTGCCTCCGCCAAGCCTGCCGTGACCGAGCAGTACAAGTATTTCCTGCGCAACGGCCGCAAGACCATGCAGGTCTTCTCCAAGCGCAGTGAAAAGTATCTCGCCTACGCCAAGAACGTTTTCCGCTCCAAGGGCCTGCCCGAAGAGCTGGCCTACCTCGCCATCGTCGAAAGCGGCTACAACCCTGTCGCCAAGTCCGGCGCGGGCGCGGCCGGCGCCTGGCAGTTCATGAAGTACACCGGCATGAAGTACGGCCTCAACCAGGACGACTGGCAGGACGAGCGCCTTGACGTCTATAAGGCAACCGTCGCGGCTGCCGATTATCTGGACAAGCTCCACAGGCAGTTCGGCGATTGGCCCACCGCCATCGCGGCCTACAACGCCGGCGAGGGCAAGATGGAGCGCGCCTGCGCGGCCGCTGGCGAGAACAGCTTCTTCGGCGTGTGCGCCAAGAACGACCAGCTCGACGCCAAGACCCGCCTGAAGGCGGAAACGACCCAGTACGTGCCCCGCTTCCTCGCCGTCTCCTGCATCATGGACAACCTGGACTCCCTCGGCTTCGAGGCCATCCATCCCGAGAAGGCGCCCCAGATGACCGCGGTCAAGGTCAAGCCCGCCACCGATCTCAAGGCCATGGCCAGCGCCTGCTCCATGAACTGGAACGAGTTCTACAGAAACAATCCCCACCATGTCCGCACGGTGAGCAGCCCCAACGCCCAGACCCTCGTCTACGTGCCTGAGGACAGCAGAAGCCTGGCCATGGCCTTCGCGAGAAATCCCGTCACCGCCTCGGCCGACCAGCTGGCCCAGGCTTCCAGGCATGCCGCGCCCGCGCCCGCGAACAGGCAGGGCAAGGCCAGATGCACCGGCACCTACTGCATCGCCCCCGGCGAAACGCTCTACCAGGTCGCCAAGAAGCACGGCACCACGGTTGACGCCCTCATGCAGGCCAACAACATTTCCAATCCCAACGCCCTGCGCGCCGGCGACCGCATCAAGGTCGCCACCCAGGCCAGTGCCGGCGCGAGCGCTGGCAAGTCCGGCAGACGATCCTACACGGTGCGTCCCAACGACAACCTCTGGCAGATTTCCAAGCGCATGAACGTCAGCGTGGACGACCTGAAGCGCTGGAACAAGATCGATGAGCGCAGCCTCCACGTTGGCCAGACCCTGGTCGTGTCCCGGTAGCGCGAAGGCTTTCCAGAATTTGTCAGGAAGGGGCACCCGAGGGTGCCCCTTCCTGCTTTCTCTTCCTGCTTTCATCGCCCTGGAGGGCGTCCTTGCTGCTTGATCTGCGCCAGGAAGGGGCTTGCTGGCCCCCGGCCAAGGGGAGAGTGCCATTTTTCGGCGAAATGAAAAAAAGTTGTTGACAGGAGAGGCCGGCAAGCATAATTTCAGACTTCGCCGGTTGTCACAGCCGAGCTGAGAAAAGACTTCCGTAAAGTTTTTTCGAGGTTCGCAGAAAAAAGCTGT
>JAEEGI010000847.1_pt1 | contig 81544 bp, 49 predicted proteins | sample 8958751 | NCBI WGS metagenome assembly JAEEGI01 (sample SAMN16246545, study PRJNA631951) | gut metagenome | biome: gut microbiome; feature: rumen; material: KS-attached | host: Bos | place: Iran: Karaj | collected 2018-10 | reverse complement strand
CATGACATCTTGTTTTTACGGCGTGATATGTACTCGTCAATGTCTTCTATCAGCCAATGGTGACTTTGGGTGTGCAATGTCTCATAGTGCTGAGCAAGATATTCCAGCACACCATATCCGTTCAGCACCTCCATCGCCTTACTACCAGACAGGTGTTTCGAGTTCTTGTATTGCTCAATACAGAATGACAAGAAATAGGCTATATCTTGTTTCTTATCCATCGTCATATTTTTTTGCAAAAATACGCCTTTTCTTTGAATTGTGCGAAAAAAAATCGACATTTAGCTAAACATGTCGACAGATTTGTTTAGTTTTGCACCATCAAAAACTAATAATACTGACTCAAAATATACTAATAACACCAAAGCCAATAAACTAACGAGGGCTTCTATAAATTGCCTCGAAGAAGCAAACCCTCAATAACCCCGCACTTGTAGTGTGGGGCATATCAAGCAAATACATCTCAGCGTGTCGGAGACACGCGCTCTCAAGTATGACAAAGAATGGAACCTAAGGAGGGAATCACACTGACAGCTAATTTCAGAATAAGATTTGGTTGATTCGGATATTCTTCGTATCTTTGCAAATCGAAAAAAAAGAAATCAATCATTGATATTTTATAAGATGGAAAAGTATTCAGAAGATGTACGACAGCACCTCTCTTTCATTCAGGGGGTAATAACCCGTATGAATTCCAATTCTTTCAATATGAAGGGATGGATGGTTACGATTGTTGCAGCATTAGCTGCATTATATGCCAATGGTAATGCACCATATCCCGTCGTATATTTAATCATAGCACTTATCCCTGTGTTAATTTTTTGGTGTTTAGATACATATTATCTTATGATAGAAAAAAAGTATCGAAAACTATATGAAGATACTATAGCAGGGAATGTCACACTTTACAGCATGAAGATAGATAAATACAAAGTATGTTATGGTAGCGTCCTTATTTCTCCAACAATATGGCCAGTTTACCTACCGGTTTTTTTATTGCTTTTAATATCTATTTTTTTTATTGCATAGAATTGTATGTCTGATCTTCACAACATCTTTATTAGCCATTACGGAGAGGATGAGGAATCCCTAGATAACCTGAAGCAACGTCTTAAAGACCATGGGTGTGATATACGTAATAGTTCTGTTGAAAAAAAGAAATATCGCCCCTATGTGATGACCGATGCGACCATTGCGCGTTATCTGCGAATATGCATTCGATGGGCAAAAACTTTTATTGTTATGATTGGTGAGCATACCCATGAACGCCCCTGGGTGAATTATGAGATACGCCAAGCAGCTCGACAAGGAAAGACTATTATTGGAGTATATATGCATGGCTGTAAAGATAATGTAGAATTGCCTGGTGCATTCAAGCAGTATGGTGGATCAATACTTGGTTGGAATTCAACTGACAAGCTAATCGATGTAATTGAAGGGAAACTAACTGTGAATGAGAAGCCCAATGGGATGCCCATAACAGGTAATGTTTCTTACCCTATGATATATATAAAATGCAAATAAACAGTTATGCATTGTTTCAGATATAGAATGGATCATGATTATGGGTTTGCCCCAAACCCCTTTTGGGGGACATTGTCTTTAGCGACTTGCAAGGCACAGATTAGAAAAAGTCCTGCACTTGCTTCAGGAGACTGGATTGTTGGGTTAGGGAGTAAAGCAATGGGTAACGAAAATAAAATAATCTATGCCGCATGTGTCGGCGAGATAATAACCTTTGACCAGTATTGGGAAGACCCCCGTTTCCAAATGAAGAAAGCCATCGTCAAAGGATCCTTGATACAAATGTATGGGGATAATGTATACCATACAGTAGATGGGAAAGTAGTGCAAGAGCATTGTGCACACAGTAATGACCCAAATAATAAACATAAGAAAAGTGATACCCGTGGAAAGAACGTGCTGTTGTGTCACAAGTTCTATTATTTTGGAGATAAGGCTCCAAAATTGCCAGATGACCTTTCTTACATAGAAAATATAGGGAATCCGAGGGCATACAAATATACCGATTTGGACAATGCCCAAATCAACGGTTTTGTGTCATGGTTAGAATCCAACTATAAGATAGGAATTCATGGTGACCCCTGTAATTGGAAAGAATTCAATCTTCCTAAATTGAACATCTATGATGATAAAGAAGCATAATAGTATTGTACCCAATGATGCCACGCTAAAATACTACTTCTACTTTATTCAAGAACGTATGAATATCTTTTGGAACAGATGTAATTTCTGTGACCATCTAACAGATGATCCTATTCTGAAAGAGTATAAGTTTACTAACGTGTACCGTGCTTGCGACCGGGTAAGCCAGTATCTCATCAGAAACGTCATATACAAAGACTTGAATAATTATAGTCCAGAGGACATACTATTGCGAATATTAGTTTTTAAAGTTTTCAATCGTATTGAAACTTGGGACTATTTAAGCCAATTAACTGATATTTCCATTGAAACGTTCAACGTAGAAAAAATCAGCAAAGTGCTTACTCAACGACGTCAAAAATACCCCATATTCTCCAATGCATATATGATGACTGGTTGTTATTCTGGTTACGAAAATATTAACAGCAAACATCAGGTGTGGTTGCAGATGATTGACGATGTGTTTATCAAGAATAATGGACTAAAAAAAGTACTGAAAGCTACATCAATGGCAACGGTTTATAATCAACTAAGGAACTATCCACTTATAGGTGACTTTTTAGCTTATCAGTATACTATTGACTTTAATTACTCACCCTTTCTAAACTTTGATGAAGATTCCTTTGTAAAAGCAGGTGTAGGAGCTATTAGAGGAATTAATAAATGTTTTTCTTCGTACGGCAACAACTATGAGGATGCTATATATTACATTCACAATCATTTTGAGGCACTACAAGAAAAATACGGTTATACAAATTTCCGACCACTACCAGGACGTAAACCCAAGCTAATTGACCTCCAGAATTGTTTCTGCGAAACCGATAAATATCTACGAGTTAAAATGCCAGAGCTAAAAGTGGGCAACGTTCGAATCAAACAACATTACAAACCTTCGATAGAAGGCATAGACTATTACTTTCCTGACTCATGGGGCATTACTGAACATATACAGTATAATCCACTTCATAAAACACTATTTGCATTATGAGTTTAAATGAAATCACTATCGAAGTCACTCAACAATGTCCCAATAGATGTATATATTGCTCATCGCTTTCTGATATTAATAAAACTGAAAGCCTAAACATTGAGACTATAAAAAAGGTTGTGGATGATGCAGTAGATTTGGGTGTAAAGAGCATTAGCTTATCTGGAGGAGAACCTTTTCTTAGAAAAGAATTAGCAGATATCGTTTATTATATACACTCAAAGGGTTTAAAAATAAAACTATATACCAGTGGCATTTACTTCTCAGAAGGACAATACTCCTCCATACCTGCATTATTCTTGGAAAACATTAAAGGAATATTGGATAGCCTAATATTCAACTATGAGACTATTGACGCTGATTCATATGCTACTATAATGGGAACTGAAGCTACTAATTTATCACTTTTGGATGAAACCATCAAGATCGCCATTACTAAAGGAATCCCTGTTGAGACTCATTTGGTTCCAATGCATTGTAATTTCCAACAGATACCTGATGTACTTCGTAAATTATACTCTATGGGAGTCTCGAGTATTAGCTTCTTACGCTTAGTACCACAAGGTCGTGTTTTAGCCAACAGAGAATTAGTGGAACTCAGTATAGCTGAACAGGAAATACTCAAACAAATTCTCAAATCATGTAAGGATAAATACAAACACAAGATTCGTCTTGGACATCCTTTTTCTCCATCGTGTGCTACTTGTGGGACAGGTTCTACTAAATTGACTATCCGCTATGATGGCTATGTTTTCCCCTGTGAAGCATTCAAGGATGGTATGATGGAGGTAAAAGAAGGAGTAACTCCTGATAACGTGAAAGAAAAAAGCCTTAAACATATTTATGAACATTCCTCTTATTTAAACTGGGTACGTGAAAGGGTAAATACTTTTTTAAGTTGTGAAAAAAATGAATGCTGTTTTGGTCAGTATTGTAGAGTGCATTAACCTGTTTTTTTAATAAATAATTAATCCTATAGAACTATATAGGAAGTACTCGCAATTATTGAATCATTACTATTCATTTTATTCAAATAATAATCCGTATCTTTGCAAACTAAATAACAACTAAAAAGACAATATATCGAAAGAAGGAAAAAGAAGATAAATAACATATTATAAAGCGTTTTCGCTCTAACCTGCCCTCTGAAGTTCCACAAATCAAGGTCAGCAACAGTAAAGCGGTAAACGCTCACGAGAATATCGTGGGCTTTACTTAGTTGCTGGCAGGTCGTGGAACACCTAAGAGGGCATAAGCAAAGTTCCACGATTTTCTTATGCCAGCAACAAACGAAAACACAAAACAAATTAAGAGCCGCCAGCGGGTGGCTCAGCATGGCGAGGTATTCACTAATCCGCGCGAGGTGAATGCTATGCTCGACCTGGTGCGGGACGAGTCGTTCCGGCTTGATAGTCGTTTCCTTGAGCCCGCCTGTGGCGACGGGAATTTCCTTATCGAGATTCTGCGTCGCAAACTATCCCTATTAAGAGACATCAAATCCCCTACGGAATGGGAGTTTCAGAGCCTAATTGCCGTCGGCTCTTGCTATGGCATTGAACTATTGGAGGACAATGCCGAGGCTTGCCGACTGCGACTGTTTACCGAAGTGAGGGAACAGATGGGCAAAAAGAACTGCACTCAGGGCTACGAAGAGAGCCTACGCTATATGCTGCGGAAGAACATCGTCTGTGGCGATGCATTAACCTATCGCACTGCCGACGGCAAGCCTATCACCTTCTGCGAATGGACACCCATTGCAGGGAGCATGCAGTTCTCAAGGCGCGACTTCCAGTTCGACTTCCTTGTCAACCAGACGCACCAATATTCCCTCTTCGATGAGCAGGGTGAGGCGCAGAGTTTCGACGAACCCGTCAAGTCATACCCACCCATCCACTACACTCAGTTATCCACCCAAGAATAACCGCGTCATTCACTAACACATTAACACGTTAACGCATTAACACATTCTATATGAAATATAGTCCTGACATACTGAACTGCTTGGCCAACCTCAGTAGTGACGAGGTTTTTACCTCGCCGGAGTTGGCAAACCGTATGCTTGACCTGTTGCCGCAAGAGTTATTCCAGAGTCCGAAGACGCGGTTCTTAGACCCTTGCAGCAAGAGTGGAGTCTTTCTACGCGAAATTACCAAACGTCTGCTTGAAGGGCTTGAAGGGCAGATACCCGACTTACAAGAGCGGATTAACCACGTGATGACCCAACAGGTCTTTGGCATTGCCTGCACTGACCTCACTGCCGAGATGAGCCGCAGGACGCTCTATTGCTCCAAACTGGCCAATGGAGAGTACAGCGTCAGTACTGCTTTCCAAGACGTGCAGGGCAACCTGGTATACGAGCGGTGTCACCACACTTGGAACGCGCAAGGCCGCTGTGAACACTGCGGAGCCAGCAAAGGCGAATATCTTCGCACCGAAAACCGCGAGACCTACGCCTATCCCTTTATCCATAAATCAATCAAAGAAATATTCCATAAAGATATGCAATTCGATGTAATCATAGGCAATCCGCCATACCAAATGAGTGATGGTAGTGGAAATGGTGCTGGAGCCGTCCCTATATATAACAACTTTGTACTTCAGGCTCAGAAGTTACAACCCAGATATTTGATAATGATTATTCCTGCAAGATGGTATTCTGGCGGAAGAAATCTTGATTCATTTAGAGATACCATGTTGCATGATAATCGTATTCGTGTTATACATGACTATCCAATTTCTTCAGATTGCTTTGCTGGTGTACAGATTGAAGGAGGGGTTTGTTATTTTATGTGGGATAGAGAATCCAAAGGTAAATGCAAAGTGTTTACACATATCGGAAAGGTGATTGATGAACAACCTGAGAGGGATCTTCTCGAAGAAGGCTGTGAATCTTTTATTAGAAACAATATACAAATACAGATTCTAAGAAAGGTAAGAAGTAAAGGTTTCTCTACATTCATGAATTTAGTAAGTGCTAATGATCCATTTGGCTATGATGTAAGAGAGAAAAAAAGTTATAAGAGAATAAAACCACCATTTAGAATAGAATTTTTCAAAGGGGCATCAGAGTTCTACTATTATGGTTGGCAAAAAGATGGTATTGGATATATTGACAAAAAAACAGCAAGAAAAGGTTCTGACTTGATTGACAAATGGAAGGTCTATATTACTCAAGCCTATGGAATGGGTAATGGCTATCCTACCCAAGTCATTAACAAACCCTTCGTTGGAAAGCCAAACTCCTTGTGTTCAGAAACATATATACTAATTGGGCCATTTGATGACGAGCAAACGGCACAAAATGTTATCACATATATTAATACTCGATTCTTTCGATTCATGGTTCTTTACAAGAAAAATACTCAACATGCAACACAAGGGGTTTACCAATTCGTCCCCCTTCAAGACTTCTCCCACCCATGGACAGACGAGATGCTGTACAAGAAATACGGCCTAACGGAGGACGAGATTGCCTTTATCGAGAGCATGATACGACCGATGGAATAGGACGACTTTGCCAAAAGACCGAAGAAGGATCAAAGAACCCACGCCGAGGGATGGTCTCGGCAAAAAAAAACATAAACCGAGCGCTCTTTGAAATAATGAAAATGAGGAGAAATTTGGCCATGTGCAAAATTATTTGTATTTTTGCAATCACAAATAACAACAAGTATGGTACACAAATACGACGACAACGAGTCTGAAATACAGAGTGTCAATGAGCCTACAGCAGAGTATGGTATTGCCGCAAGAAAGGCTTATCGCATTATTTCCGATGAGGAGATTGCACGCTGCATACCTCTTGAAGAATCTCGCCGCAGATTGACCGAGAAGATATACAACTTCTATCATCCTGAGGCATGAGGATAATCATCGAAGAGCGTGTTGACCAAGCAATAGATGCTTTCTATGACGCCTCTATTTTGAAATATTGGCACACCCTTAGCTATGAGACAGTAGAACGCAAAAAGAATCGTCTTTACGACGGGTTGGAGTCTCTTGCCGACTATGCCACCATTTCCCCAAAAGCCAGACTTAAACAGGAATGGATTGATAACGACTGGCAGGAATTTATTTGCGAAGATTTCCATTTTGCATACGAAATAACACTCGATGTCCGTGGCGAAATGATAATCGTCGTTCACGATGCAGTCCACAGCTTGAATTATCGTTAGCCATCATCTTTTCTTTATTTTCATTTATTTCTACATAAGGGCGTTCGTTATTAAACGATAACGAACAACTGACATATTATGCAGACGACAGAACAGATACTACCCACGATGCGGCGCACGGTGCCGCAGATTTACATGTACGACGACACGTCGTTCCCTGGCTGGATTAAGATTGGGCAGACGACACGTGCAGACGTGCGGAAACGCATCGATGAGCAGCACCCTATCACCGAGCCGCACAAGACCTACCACCTGCTATGGCACGATAACGCCTTCTATTCCGACGGCAGCGGCGAGAGCTTTAGTGACCACGACCTGCATGAGGTGCTGCGTCGCATGGGCAAGGAACTAATCGGTGAGTGGTGCCGTTGTTCGCTGCGCGAGGCACAGGCCGCATACGTGGCGGTGCGACATCGCGAAATGCACGTGGAGACAGTGCGTGACCTCGACTATAAGATGCGACCAGAGCAGGAAAAAGCAGTAAAAGACACTGCCGACTACTTCGCCAAGATGGACGAAGAGGAGCCTGACCGCCCGAGCCACTACCTGTGGAATGCCAAAATGCGTTTCGGTAAAACCTTTGCCACCTATCAACTGGCCAAGAGGATGAAGGCAAAACGGGTGCTGGTGCTCACCTTCAAGCCTGCTGTGGAGGACTCGTGGAGGGACGACTTGCTGCGACACCGCGACTTTGAAGGATGGCGGTATTACAGCAGCCGAATGGACGAACGGTTTCCATCGCTATCCTCACCCAACCCCCTTGTCGTGTTCGGTTCTTTCCAGGACTATCTTGGGCGTGACCGCTACGGCAACATCAAACCCAAGAATGAGTGGGTGCACAGCATCAACTGGGACTTAATCGTGCTGGACGAGTATCACTTCGGGGCATGGAACGACAACGCCAAGAGTTTGCTCGACCTTGGCGATGCCGATGCCAAGAGGAGGCAGGCAGAAGAAGACGAGGTGATGCGCGAGGGCGGCATTGACGTGGAGAGCGGCCGCGCATGGGATGACGACGATGTGCCCATTACAGGCAGGCATTATCTCTATCTCAGCGGTACACCGTTCCGCGCCCTTGCCACGGGCGAGTTTATGGAGAACCAGATATTCAACTGGACCTATCAGGATGAGCAGGCTCGGAAAGAGGCCATCGGTGGTCCCTATCTGGAAATGCCCACCATGGTGATGATGACCTATCAGATGCCACAGGACCTCGGAGCCATGATAGAACAGTGGGACATGGACGGCTTCGACCTCAACGAGTTCTTCCGTGCGGAGCCTGCCAAGGGCAAAGAGGATGCCACCTTTGTCCACGAGAAAGCCGTGCAGAAATGGCTCGACATCATCCGCGGCAAAGCATCCATCTTCGGCGACGGCAGCTCGCCTCTCAACGTGCGGCCGGCACTGCCCTTTGAGGACACCCGCCTGCTCGACCTTTGCGCCCACACCATGTGGTTTCTGCCCAATGTGGCCTCGTGCGACGCTATGGAGGCGTTGTTGCACCGTCCGGCCAACGGTTTCTATCAGAACTACACCATCATCAACTGTAGTGGCCCAAAAGCCGGAATCGGTGTGGATGCACTAGGACCGGTACGCAAGGCTATGGGTGACAACCCTCTAACAACACGCACCATCACGCTGACATGCGGCAAGCTGACAACAGGCGTAACTCTGCGGCCTTTGGGCGGATTGCTGATGCTGCGCAACTGCTCGAGTCCCGAGACCTATTTCCAGACGGCCTTCCGTGTGCAGAGTCCATGGACATCCTCCGACAAGGATGATCCCACGAAAAAGACCATCCTGAAGCCGACCTGCTATGTTTTCGACTTTGCCCCTAACCGCGCCCTGCGCGAGGTAGTGACCTACGCCAATCAGTTGGAAGTAGACAGCAACCGCCGCATCACCGACAAAGTCAATGATTTCATCAATTTCCTTCCCATCCTGCAGTTCGACGGCAGCTCGATGAAGCGGGTGGATGCCACCGAGATACTCGACTTTGTGGATAACGGCACCAGCGGCACCCTGCTGGCACGACGCTGGAACAGTGCCCAACTGGTGAATGTGGACAACGCCACCTTGCAACGGGTGCTCGACAATCCCGAAGCCTTGGCCACCATCATGAAGATAGAAGGGTTCCGCGCCTTGGGCAGCGACATTATCGAAAACATCGTCAACCGCGCCGAGAAGATAAAGAAACTGAAGCGCGAGGCTGGGGACAACCCCGACCCCAAGAAGAAAAAGGAACTCACCGCCGAAGAAAAAGAATACCGCAGCAAGCGCCGCGAAGTGCAGGAAAAGCTGATGAAGTTTGCCACCCGCATTCCCATCTTCATGTACCTGACCGACTATCGCGAAGAAAGTCTTGAGGATGTCATCCGTAAGCTGGAGCCATCGCTCTTTGAGCGGGTTACAGGCCTGACTATAGACGACTTCGACCTATTGCTACGCATCGGGGTATTCAATCGCGCCCAGATGAACGATGCTATCCTGAAATTCCGGCGTTACGAAGATGCCTCATTGGCATACACAGGAGTGAACCGCCATGCTGCGGATACCCGTATCGGCTTAATGGACAGCACCGTGCCAATAGAAGCATTGCTGGATTGAGAACGCATTTTTGAGTACATGTTTGCGTTTATGTCGGGGAATTTGTGTAATTTTGCAGACCGAACGACATAACGAAACATCATGACGAAAAACGAAACCAAACAGGAGCTGACGGGGGTGTATCGCTCTCCGCTGGGCGACATCGTGCTGACCAGTAATGGCACGGCGTTGACAGGGTTACGGTTTGCTGAAGCCACAAACGAAGAGCCAGCTCAGAACATCCCGCCCTTGGCGGATGCATGTCGTTGGCTCGACCTTTATTTCAGCAGAGCCAAGCCTGATTTCACCCCTCGGCTTGCCCCACAGGGGACACCTTTCCAGCAGTCGGTATGGCACGAATTGCTCACCCTCCCATACGGGCAGACAGTCTCATACGGGCACATTGCCAAGCGACTATGTTGCCGCTCGGCACAGGCTATAGGTGGTGCCGTAGGACATAACCCCATCGCATTGATTATCCCCTGCCACCGTGTGATTGGTTCCGACGGTCACCTGACTGGCTACGCCTACGGTCTCGACCGAAAGCAGTGGTTGCTGGCGCACGAAGCACAGTCTACAGGCCAGCCTTATGATTCCAAATATCCCTGTAGCGCGTCGTTATAATCCTCGGCAATTTCCTTGAAGAATTCTATATCACAATACTCGGGGTCGAATTCACTTTCCTCGTCCATCTGATACCACTCAAGATTCTCACGCTCTTCTGCTGTAAGTTTCTTTTTTCGAGTCAGCCCAAGCAAGTCGGCATAGCCCCACACACCACCGCAGTCCTCGGGCGGGCATTCTCCGTGCCCGTTGACAAACGTGATGCTCGGCTTCTCCCCTTTATCATACTCGCGGATGCCCTTCACCCACACATCGTGCTCCCAGCTGTCGCCATAGTCATATTCCAACTTCATTCGCACACCTTTCTCCGTGAGTAGGTCAGACAGCGCAACTTTCGCGAAGTCCTTATCATCTGACGGAAACAATGAATCTTTTATTTGTTCTTTCGAACAATAATACTCACTCTTAAAACGATATTGGTACAAGTGCTCCATCATCCATCCCATCACCTCAAGCAGCAACTCGGCAAGGGCCTGCAACGTAATATTCGATGGCACCTTCACCTCACGCCATATCTTGAGGTCGGTGTTGTTTAACTTAATGCGTACATGGTACTCCTTAATGTCTCGGCGTGGGAGAACCATAGGGCACTTCCTACCCATATTATCATATTTTTCATCACCATCGGAATCGTCGTCATCATCACCAAAAATATCGAACATTTCTCTATGCTGCTCATAGAAATCAAGGAATTCTGTAACCACCTTTTTTGCATGTTCATCACCGTTGATTGCCGCACGAATAAGTGGGGCTATATTATCCATAGTTATCTCATCCAATGGGTCATTCCCTTCTTTTTTTGGAAACATGTCTATTGTCTTTGCCATAAAAAGAGTTTTTATTTGTTGCGAAAAAAAATTTATATAATTGTATATCAATTGATAATAATCTACTAATTTCTCTTACTAATCAAACCAATAGCTCGCCTTTTGCCACAATGCGACATTTCCCGCCTACATATATAGCACCATCAGGTCGCAATAAGGTTTCAACCACAGAAGGACGACCCATCTTCTCGCCTTGCAGAAAGGAGCACTCGCCACCTTGCTGTATCAATCCCTGACGCTGCAAATAGTGCGTCAAAGCCGCATTGGCGGTGCCTGTGGCAGACTCCTCGTCCACCCCATATAGGGGAGCAAAGTTGCGCACATGGGCGGTATAGCCGTCGCCTGCTTGTACAAAGGCATGCACCCCTACCACCTCCAACTCACGGCTCAATTCTGCCAAAGTAGCCATATCAGGATTGAGTGCAGCCAGTTCTTCCAGGCTTTGCACTGGCAACATGATGTCGGGCAATCCCGTTGAAATAATCTCTACCGGCATTAACGGCACAACGCATTGCATGATGCGACACAGACGCTCCACATCCACCACTGCACCTACCATCTTCGGTGCCGCCATCTGCATCATCACCCGTTCGCCAGCCATCACCTCTAAGTCGCCAGCCAAGGTATGGTTCAGACATACCCAATCCCCCACTTTGCCCAACTGCCACAACAAACCAAAGGTGGCTATCGTGGCATGTCCGCAGAGGTCCACCTCGCTGAGGGGTGTGAAGTAGCGCACGGTGAACTCGTCTGCGCCATCCTGACGGACAAAAGCCGTCTCGGAATAGCGTAACTCAGCCGCCACCTGCTGCATCAGGCGGTCGGGTGGGAAATCATTGTCTAACAGCACCACCCCGGGCGGGATTGCCGCCAAAGAGTTTTTTAGTAAAAGCATCAACGATATAGTATTGCATGATGATTATGGGGTTTTAGGGGTTAGAAAAATAAAGGTTCGCTTCACTTAAAAGGATTAAAGGTTATCACAACTCCGTTTTTGCCTCCATGGCATCGGCTATCTTGTCCACGTTCATACTGCGGGCGGATGCATCGAAAATCTCCTTGTATAATCCACCTTGCTGGTAGACCTCTGTGGGTGTGCCGTGCTGCACAGCGTGTCCAGTATCAAGTACATAGAGGGCATCGGAGTCGATTATCTGGCCGATGTTGTGGCTGATGACTATCACCGTGCGTCCCTGCTTGATGGCATCGATGGAGTTCTTGATCTGCTCGGTGGCAATGGCATCAAGGCTGGCAGTGGGTTCGTCGAGGAATATGATGGGCGGGTTCTTCAAGAACATGCGGGCTATAGCAATACGTTGCTGCTGTCCACCACTTAGCTGCAGGGCATTGGAATTGAAGCCATCAGGCAGCGCCACTATTTGGTCGTAGATATACGCCTGTCGTGCTGCCTGTTCCACCTCCTCGCGCGTGGCAGAAGGGTTACCGTAACGGATATTCTCAGCAATGGTGCCACTGAAGATATGGTTTTTCTGCAACACAAGACCAATATTATCGCGCAACACCTGCGTGTCCCACTCGGCAAGAGGAACCCCATCCAACGTGATGCTGCCGCTGTTGGGGGCATAGAACTTGTCGAGCAGATTGACAATGGTGGTCTTGCCCGCTCCACTCAACCCTACCAAAGCAGTGGTCTTGCCCGGTTCGATGGTCATGCTGAGGTTTCGGATGGCGTGAGTTCCATTAGAATAGGTGAATTCCACGTTTTTTAACTCAAAACGTCCTTTGACAGCCGAAGGCCTATAGGAGCCAGTACTCTCCACCTCGTTGTCGGCTTCCAATATGCCGAAGAAGCCCTCGGCATAGATAAGCGCGTCGTTGAGGTCGTCGTAGATGCGATGCAACTGGCGGATGGGTGCGCTTACGTTACTGAACAGCAACACGTGGTACATAATCTTACCGATGGTCATGCCGGGATAGTCAATCAGCACCAAGTAGGCCGTGAGGATAATAATCAGCACCGTGCCAATCTGCTCCACGAAGGTCTTCAATCCTTCGAAGAGAAAACTGATACGCCGAGTGGCCATCTGCTGGTCGGTGGAGTCGTTCTGCAACCGTGCCTGTCGGTCGGCCTCCAGCCGCTCGCGATTGAAGGACTTGATAACACCCATGCTCTCAATGATATTCATAATACCATTGTTAAGTGCCTGGTGAGTGCCAAACACACGTCGCCGCCAACCTTTCATGCGCACCCCTTGGCGTGCGGTAATGAAGAAATAGATGGGGATAATGGCCAACGCCACAAGTCCCACATACACATTGGCGGCAAACATCAGCACTAACGCCATCACCGCACTGGTAAAGAGGGGCAGGATGTCGATAAAGAAATTCTTGACCGTATTGCTCAGGCTCATAATTCCGCGATCGATACGTGTTTGCAGCTTGCCTGGTTCATTACCCTCATTGCTAAAGAACGCCATGCGGAACTGCAAAATACGGTCCACCACCCGCAGCGACAGGTCTCGGCTGACGTTAATCCGAATCTTCTCACCAAAGAAGCGCTGTCCAAAGGTAATCACTGCTGCCAGCAACTCTTTACCCAACAGCACAACACTGACGATGAGGAGTAGCCGTGCCGCCTCACCCCACTCAAATCCACCCTCAACATGCAGCAATCCATTGATGGCATCCACCGCACGGTCGAGCACCACGGCATTCACCTGCGCCATCAGCGACCCCACAAACGTGAGGACCAAGGTCAAAAACAACAGCCACCTATACGGCAGCACAAAAGGCAACAACTTCTTCAGCAAGCCGCCCACACCCATCTTTGAAGTCGAATCGTCCATCGGTTGAAACTAAAAGGTTACATATGCGATGCAAAAGTACAAAAAAAAACTCAATCCGAAACAATCATTGAATTAATTAGCAGTTGCCCATCTTAATAAAACACAACAACAAGCATTATAATTATCGGCCAGACACCCTATGCGTAGGCTACTCCAACAACCACGGCTATCGCTTCGGTCTCGGCATGCCGCCCGCACAACGTGCAGAACTCACCTCGAAGAACAACGTCCCAATAAAGCCCTAGACGGTATGGAAAGCCCTAAGTACAGCAGCTGCATGGAAACCGCCGTTCTGATAGTTTTATCAAAAGCAAAATAGTCTTGAGTCATTTATTCTTTGGGAAGATAGAAAAACGAATAATTTCTTGCCAATCCAGAAATAATGCGTATTTTTGCAAAACTATCACGATAGAATAACAAAAAGCCTTTTCTACTGAGTATAAAGAACAATTATACATCTATACATCTTCAAATTATAAAAAAACAATGATACATAGGATTTGGATATTGACAATTGGAATATTGGCACTCCTATTAACCACAGGATGCCAGAAAAGAGAGGACACTGTAAACTGCAAGGTTTTTTGGCAGTTATATCAGGAACAGAAATATTCTACCCCAGAGAGCATAGAAAAGGCCTTCCACGACACTTTCACCGACTTCTGGAAAAATTCCCCCACGTACAATTCGGTGACGGTGAACGACATCAGCCGAAGCGATGTGCGATCCCTTACCTTAAAACTATCCCAAATGGCCGACCAAAAAGTCACTGAGGAACTTGACCCGACCCTCGAATATGATGTGAGGGTGAAAGTGTTTATTGATTTCAACGGCTCTTATATTGAGGAGATTTGGGACAAGACTTATCGCCGACAATTATAGACAGTTCTTTCCTCCCCTATCATTGAGGCTTTCACCTAATCAAAAGCAACCTACTCCGAGCCATTGCAATCTAACCCACGTGACATGAGTAAATATCTTGTAAGATACCGCTATCTGATGCTTGGCCTGACGCTAGCTCTGGCTGCTATTTGCGGGGTATTGGTGTTCCGTGTGAATGTCAATACCGACTTGACGAAATATTTGCCCGATGACTCCCGCATGAAAGCAGGTCTGGAACTGCTGACCAGCGAGTTCGACCTAAGTCCCGACATGGCAGGTGGCGACGTGAGGGTGATGGCCGACAGCCTGAGTGCGGAGGAGAAGGTAGACCTCAAATACCAGCTACACACCTTGCCCGAGGTGGGCAACGTGAGAGTGCAAGAGAACGGCATCCACACACTCTATGAACTTAGCGTAGACAAAAGCATCGACCAAGTGGCTTTAGGCAGGGAAATCCATGAAAGTCACCCTAAGATAGCCGCCGTAGAAACCGCCCAGGACGGCACCACTGCCGATCCCTCCATGCTGATGGGCGGCGTTGCCCTGCTACTGATCGTACTCTTTGCCATGTGTGCCTCGTGGTTGGAGCCGGTACTCTTCCTCGCCTCGACAGGCATTGCCGTGCTTCTGAACATCGGCACCAACGCTTTACTGCCCAGCGTGTCGGTTACAACTAACTCATTGGTAGGCATCCTTCAACTGGTGCTCTCCATGGATTACAGCATCGTGCTCATCAACCGTTTCCGTCAGGAGAGACAGCAGCATGATAACAGCCAAGTGGCCATGCATCGAGCCATCCAACGTGCCTCGGGCACTATCGTTAGTAGTGCGCTTACCACCATCGTTGGGTTGATGATGCTGGTGTTCATGAAGTTGAAAATCGGAGCAGACTTGGGCATTGTGCTCAGCAAGGGAGTTCTTTGCAGCCTCATCTGCACCTTCACCGTACTGCCCACCCTTATCCTGCAGTTTGAAAAAGGAATCGAGCGGTCGCACAAAAAAACACCCCGTTTCCACACCGACCGACTGGCGCGGTTCAGTCAAAAATTCCGCATCCCCTTAACACTACTATTTGTGGCACTCTTGGTGGGTTCCTATATCTTACATAACCAAACGCCTATTTCGTTCCAATACACTCAAGCATCACAAATCAACCCCTTTTTCCCCAAGAAAAATCCCCTCGTGCTCATTTACGACAATGCCGACGAAGCCCATGTGTCAACACTTATAGACTCATTGACAGCATGTCAAGGGGTAGAGACAGCGCTTTCCTACCCCTCGCTGATGCAGAAAGAATACCGCGCATCAGAAATGGTCACCACCATACAGGGAATGAGCCAAATGATGGCTGGAACCGACAGTTTGATGAGCGGAGCCAAGATGGATGTATTATCAGAAGATGTGTTGCGGTTGGTTTACTATGCTGCCCATGGTCAAAAGGTACAACGGTTGGGGTTTAACGAGTTGGCCAACTTTATTCTGGAGCAAGCCAGCAATCCGCAATCTGTTATCGCCAGCCAAATGAGTCCCGACATGCGGCAGAAGATGGCCATTCTGAACGACTTCCGCCAACTGAACAACATGGCTGAGGAAGAACGTACCATCGACAGTACCGAGATGGATGTGGCTGCAATGGCAGAAGGACTGGATATTATGCCAGAAGAAATAACAGATGTGACTGGGGTTTCTGACCATCAAGAATCTGTAACGACCATCTCTCATGATGAATCTCATGAAAATGGTATTCAAGAAACAACTGAAATTGCTAAGCCACAGGTCTATTCACCCTACACCGACACGGCCTTATTGCAGAAAACCATGAGCAGCAATGATATGGCCAGCTACCTAAAGATGGATCCAGGACAGGCCAAAATGGTCTATCGGCTAGCCAAGAAACATAATGAGGGGATGACTCCTCTGGAGTTTGTTCATTTTCTCACTCAAGACATCCTCAAGCGGAAAGCATTGGCCTCGATGATTGAACCAAGGCAAAAAGAGCAGTTGATTGCGTTGGAAGCAACTATGGACGAAGCAATGAGCAAACATCAATCATTGCCAACAGAAGGACTAACCTCAACCCATAGTGGCATCGCAGCATCCCATGATAACAACCCATCAGACCTCCCGTCAAAACTAAGTATTGACAATCCTGCCTCAGAGAGAACAGATGGCAATGATTCCGTGCTATCTTTCTCACCAGAGACCAGCACGATAGCTTCAGGCGGAGATGTGCTTGCAGACTCCACAGAAGACCCGTTGACCCTGTTAGACGAAATGATGAACGGCACCAAACGCTACACTGCAGCAGAGATGGCAGAGAACTTCAACGCCATGGGTGAGCCTGTGGGGCGCGAGTTAATGGAATTGCTCTACCTCTACTATGGTGGAAGCAAAAAATACAATGAATGCTGGACCCTTTCGTTGGGCGGGATGGTGACTTTTCTGAGTGACTCGGTGATAAACGACCCTCGTTTTGCCAACTTCGTCACGCCAGACATGAAAAATGGCTTCAACAAAATACGCATTGCCTTGGATGAGGGAGTCGGCATGCTACGCTCGAACAACCATTCCATAGCTATTGTAGTGACCGGGCTACCCGAAGAGAGCGACGAGACATACGCTTTCCTTGACAACTACAAACGGCTCTGCGACCAGTCGCTACCTCATGGCTATTACTCAGTGGGCGAGTCGGTCATGCTGGCCGAGATGAAGGCTGGCTTCCAACGCGAGATGACTTTGGTGACATTGCTGACCATTGCGGCCATTTTCTTGATAGTCTTCTTTACCTTCCGGTCGCTATTGGTGGCTCTGTTACTGGTAGCTACGGTGATGACAGGGGTGTTTGTGGATGTGTCGGTAAGTGCCATCGGAGGCGGTTCGCTGCTCTATCTTGCCTATCTGATAGTCCAAAGCATACTGATGGGAGCCGCCATAGATTACGGCATTCTCTTTGCCAACTACTACCGTGAGAAGCGCACGACACTTGACATCGGAGCCTCTCTGAAAGAGGCCTACCGTGGAACCATCCACACCATCTTGACCTCCGGCTTGATACTGATATTGGTGCCTGGTGCCATGGCCGTGCTAGTGGATGACCCAACAGTCTCTTCCATTGTGCAGGCAATCTCTATCGGCGCACTTGCCACAGTGATACTTGTGCTACTGGTGTTGCCAGGAATGCTGGCAGCATGCGACCGTATAGAACGAAGGCGCAAATAAACATTCCTAAACACTAACGACTTATCGAATCAACCTCCAATCAAAATATCCTTCCCGTCCAATTTGGCCGCGAAGAGGTCCTCACCGTGGTAGACAAGTTTGAGAGAGAAGAAAGGTTGGTCAGGATTCATCAGTAGGTGGAGGAAGATTCTGTCGCCTTCCCAAAGAGTGAGGTCAAACAAACGCTGCTTTTCAATCCATTGGAGGTCTCCCTCGTTACAAACAATCTCTTCACCACTCCAGTCAGAAGCGGTGAAGAGATGCATATATTCGCATGGCCATACATCACTAATAAAAGTAACTATGCCCCGATAGCGCCATTGGAGAACGTCCAATCCTGTCTCCTCTTTCACCTCCCGAATCATGCACTCGTCGGGACTCTCATCCTTTTCACATTTACCGCCCACGCCTATCCATTTGTCATGGCTGGCATCGTTTTCTTTTTTCACACGGTGGAGCATCAGATATTGGTTTCCGCGCTCAAGGTAACAGAGTGTGGTTTGTTTCATGCTTTTGGAGTTAAGGAATGACTATGCATTAGGGTAAGCTAGTATGATTATCTATTTATTGGATTGCTTTTTCGCTTGCCAAGAATGGTACCATTCGTAGACTATGGGGACCACTATGATATTGAGCAGCGTAGAGGTGACCAAACCTCCCAAGACAACAACAGCCATAGGGGCTTGGATTTCGTTGCCAGGATGATCGGCAGCCAATATCATGGGCACCAATGAGAGGGCAGTCGTGAGAGCCGTCATGAGAATGGGATTGAATCGGTCTAAAGAGCCCTGTATGATGAGGTCGCGGGGCTTCATATCCGAACAATGATACTGAGCAAAAAGGTTTTGAAATCTCGAAACCAGCAAGATACCGTTGCGCGTAGCGATACCAAAAAGGGTGATAAAACCTATGAGGGCGGGTGTACTTAGGGAGTTAGCTCCTAACTTGACCGCCAGCACACCACCTATGAGTGCCAAGGGAAGATTGATAAGAACGATGAGCGAAAGTGAGAGATTTTTGAACTCAGTATAGAGCAACAAATAGATAACGATGAGAGCCACTATAAATACCAAGATGAGTGTGCGGGTAGCACTCTTGGCGCTCTCGAACTGGCCTCCATACTCAATACGATATCCTTCTGGGAGAGTGATCTGACTTTCAATAGTCTTTTGAATATCCTCAACCACGCCGATAGCATCGCGTCCACTAACATTGGCAGAAACGACTAACTTGCGTTGGACATTCTCGCGTGAAATGGTGTTGGGGCCACCCACTGAAACCACATCGGCCACTACTCCAAGGGGTACTTTACCCCCGTCGTAAGTGTCGATTAGGGCATCTTTGACATCCTCGATAGTGAGGGTGTCGTGAGCAAAACGTTGCTTCAGAACCAGGTCGAAACTGCGCTGGCCTTCATAAACGTCGCCAATCTTCTTGCCGTTGAAGGCGGTCTCGACAAAGTCATTGAACTGCTGCATGGTGATGCCATACTGTGCCAGCATCGTACGGTTGGCACGCACCTGCAATTGAGGTGTCTCGGTCTGCTGCTCAACATTGACATCCACCAATCCCTCAATGTCAGATACAGAGTTCTTGATTTGATTGCCCAACATATAGAGTTGGCTAAGGTCTGTGCCAAAAATCTTGATGGCGATGGTGGCCTGAGTGCCGCTGACCATGTGGTCGATACGGTGACCCAACGGCTGTCCTACGCTGGTAACGACACCGGGAATGGAACCCAATCGAGCACGTATATCGGCCATAACCTCTTCCTTGCTTCGGTCAGCGAGTTTGAAATTGACATCAATCTCAGCACCATTGGTTGCCTGAGAGTGTTCGTCAAGCTCGCCACGACCCGTACGACGCGAGGTGGAACTCACCTCCGGAATAGAAAGTAACTCCTCCTCCAACAGCCGGCCTATTTTATTACTTTCCTCTAAGGAAATACCTGGCTTAGCAACCGCAGCAATGGTGAGGGAACCCTCATTGAATGGAGGAAGAAAGTCGCGACCAACGGTGAAGAGCAGACCCACAGCCACGAAAAGGAGGGCGACAGTGATGAGAATAACCGGACGACGATGGCCGAAAGTCCATAGGAGCACCCTCTTATAACCTTTGGATAGCCATGAGGCAAGCCAGCTGTCTTTCTCGCGACGGTTGAGGTAATTCTCGTTGGAAAGGAGTAGTTTGCATAGGAGAGGCGTAACCGTCATTGCCACCAACAGCGACATGAAAAGAGAGATGAGGTAAGCCACACCCAGTGGCTTGAGCATACGTCCCTCGAGGCCGTTGAGGAAGAAAAGCGGCACAAAGGTAATCATTACAATAAGGGTAGCGTGGATGATAGAACTGCGGATTTCGGAAGAGCCGTGGAAGACTACATTATAGGAAGTATCGCGCTCAGCGGGAGGTAGTTTATGGTTTTGGCGGAGTCGTTTGTAGACATTCTCCACGTCGATGATGGCATCGTCGACCAAGGAACCGATGGCGATACACATACCGCCAAGGGTCATCGTATTGATCTCATAACCTAACAGATAGAGACAGAGCACCGTACCCAAAAGTGAGATTGGTATGGAAATGATAGAAATAAGAGTCGTACGGAAACTGCCTAAGAAAAGGAAGAGCACGATGATAACAAAAAGGGCTCCTTCGAGTAGTGCCTTGCCCACATTGCCAACAGACGACTCAATAAAATCGGCTTGACGGAAGATGTGGGTGTTCATCTTCACATCGGCAGGAAGGGTCTTGGCAATGTTCTGCAAGTTAGCCTCAATATTCTCAGTAACACGTAACGTATTAATATTGGGTTGTTTGGATATAGAGAGAATAATGGCGGGTTGGGCGTTGCAAGAGGCGTATCCCATTTTGGGGGCATTGCCCACACGCACTTCAGCCACATCGCTCAAGCGTACAGGATGGCCCTCGTGCATCTTGACAAAAGAGGCACCCAGCTCGTCAACATCGCAGGAACGCCCCATGCCGCGGAGGGCATACTCATTGGCGTAGTCGCGGATGACACCACCAATGGAGTTGTCGCTGATGCTGCCACCAAGAGCCTCAATATCGGCCATGGTGACACCGTAGGCCTGCATGCGGAATGGGTCGGCAAGAATCTGATATTGCTTGTAATCACCGCCCAAGATGGTGACTTGGGAGACACCACCAGTACCAAGAATAGCGGGTTTGACCACCCATTCGGCAAGGGTGCGGAGCTCCTGCTGTGAAGTCGGCTTGGCAACTTGAACAGAATCGTCAATCTGCAAGCCCACAAACAATATCTCACCCATGACGCTGCTCTGGGGTGCCATGACGGGGGTGATACCCTCAGGGAGTTGGTCGGCAAGGGTGGACATCTTTTCGCTGACTATCTGACGGGCACGGAAGACATCCATGCCCCAGTCGAATTCTACGAACACAAAACTAGCACCAGGCAAGGAGGTGGAACGGACACGCCGGACATTGGTGGCACCATTTACAGCCGTTTCGATGGGAAAAGTAACGAGGCGTTCAACCTCTTCGGAAGCCATGCCGTGGGCATCGGTCATCACCACCACCTGAGGTGCGGTGATATCGGGAAAGACATCAATGTCGGTACGGTTGGCCGACCACAAACCAGCTACCACCAAAAGGATGGCCGCCACGAGGATAAAAAGTTTGTGGTCTAAGCTGAATCTGATTATTTTATTAAGCATTGCTTTGTTCTTTATTACAATAATCTCTGCAAAGAGAAAGGTTAGAGTTCAACGGAATAGAGGATGAGATGGATGCGTTCCAGCTCGCGGGCCGTTTTCCATATCTCCAGCTCAATTTCATTATAATAGTTCACTTGCTGAAGATATTGCTCCAGATTGATTTCACCAGCCTCCAAGGCTTTGTCGAGCAAGACCACACTATTGCTCTGGCGGAAGGCGGTCTTGAGATTGTGGACATTGCGGATGAGAGATTCGTGGCGGTGAAACATACAACGAAGCTGGTTGAAGAGCTCGGTACGCTTGGCGATGAAGGCCTCCTGCGAGGCAATGGTCTGCAATTTGGCTGCTTTGACAGCCCGTTGCTGGCTCCAAAGAGGCAACGATAGTCCCACCTTGGCTCCCCGCCAGGTGGATCCTACCACATTTTCTGATGCATATCCCACCGTAACTTGTGGTAGCCAAAGAGCTCTACTGAGTTGTTCCTCTTGTTGACTAACTGACAGTTGGTTTTCAAGTAGCTGGAGGACAGGTTGACTCATTTCCAACTGTTCATACCACGTTTCAAAGTAGGGCTCCACCCATACTGAATCATAGTCAATCTGCGAGAAATAGTAATTGTCGTCATTCAGAATCCGGCAAAGGTCGGTGGTAAGATGGACTTCCATGTAGTTGGCCTCGGTGGATTTGTTTTGCATGTCGGCCATATTCATCTGAGCACGATTGTACTCGAGGATGGAACAGTCGCCATTCTCAAAGCGCCGCTGGTAGAGTTGTGCCAACCGAATGGCAGCAGTACAACGGCGGTCATAGATTTTGGCCACATTACGATAGTATATGAGATCGGCACAAAGTTGCTGAACCTCCAACAGGGTGTGGTAGCGCAACTCTTGGTAATCCAAACTGGCAGCATTCTGCTGCAAATCGCGCAGACGGGCACGACGCACCAATACCGAAGGCAAATCAAAGGACTGAGAAACGCTCAAGTCCCAACGGATGCCGTTCTGAGCAGGGTCACCCCAAAAATAGCCTGCTTCCACCTTGGGGTCGTTGATCAACGCACCCACATGGACGGCAGCCTGTTTAGCCTCGGAACGTTTAGCAGCAGCCAACAAGGTGGGATTCTTCTCCTCCACATCCCGAAGCACCTGAGCGTAATGAGGTTGAGCCCAAAGAACCGGAGAGCCTAAAAGAGTCCAAACGGCTAAAAATATATGCAAAAGAGTTAGCTTTTTCATAACAAATAATGTTTAAGCATTAATGGACATGGCCTGCATGGGGGTCAAGTGCGGCACCGTTTTGTGCCAATCTAACCATGGAGGCTCCTTTAGTAACTACGCGTTCGCCTGGTTCAACGCCAGAGAGCACCTCGGTACGATAGCCATCGGTGGCTCCCAAGGTGACCAACCTTTTCTCAAAGGACTCTGGTGTCAGCTGTACAAAAATGAAATAATTACCCATTTCTTCTACAATGCCTTGGTTGGGAATGGTCACTACCTGACGATCGGAACGGGTGGTAATGTAGAGGGAGAGAAAACTTCCGCTGAGCAAACCTCCTGTATTGCGAACGCGGAAAGTGACGGAGACCAGCGGACAGTCTAAGTCAGTAGCCTTGGCATAAGAGACCAAACTGCCATTGAGTTCGGCAAGAGAATAGACATGCTCATCGCCTGGAACTCTAAAGTTAACACCGCTGATGTTGGCCAACTGACTGTAATAACGTGGCTGCACCTCTGCCCGAATCAGCAAGTCACGGTTCTGCGAGACGGTAACCACCGAATGGCCTGCTTCTACATAGCCGCCATTGCTAACATTGATGCGCTGGATGTAACCACTCATGGGGGCGCGCACGATAGCTCCTTTTTGAGAGAAATTGCCCTTGAGGTTGTCGTAGGCTGCTTTAGCAGTTTCATAAACTGCCTTTGCACGCTGCAATTCAGCTTGCGAGACGATTCTGTCTTCGGCTAGCTGCTGCTTGCGTTCATACTCGGCCTTGGCCACAGTATACTCTGCTGTGGCTTCCTGAAGCCGAACACTCATATTGTTGTCGGCCATGCCGTGGCTTTCGATAACAAATAATTGCTGACCAGCCTTGACGGCAGTACCCTCTACTAAATTGGGATTGCTATAGACCACCACGCCTGAGGTGGTGGCGGTGGCTTCACACTCATCTCCTTGAGAAGGAAGCACCTGACCAGCAGCTTTGATAACGCTGCCAAAAGGCTGTAGACGAAGCGTATCAGTGGCAAAATCAATCTTCCAACTCTGCTCCTTAGTAAAAGTGATGGCGTTGGTGGCATTGTTGGCGTGGCTGTGCTCATGTGCGTCGCCATGCTCATGACTATGCTCATGACCATGATGATGTGCATCGCCATGCTCATGCGAGTGTTCGTGGGAATGCTCGTGAACATGCTCATGCGTATGTTCGTGAAGTTCTGCATGACTACCTGCCACATGCACATGGTGGCAACAGACCTCTGAGACTCTATTGGGCAGCATCACCTCCACCTTCATTTCGCCACATCCAGCCTGTGTGGGAGTGAAATGGCATTTGTAAATGCCTGGCTGCTCAGGATGGTCGAGCGTCTCGGTGAATACTTTCCCGGCTACAATTAGGCTGATTCTCACTTGGGTGGAATCGAGCGGTTTGAAATTAGAAAGCCACGTAAGGTGGACGGTGACCTCAGAAGCCTCGCCAACACAGAATGGCGCAGCTTCAGCAAAAAGCTCAAAGTCGGCCCCATAGGCCGTATATTGGACAGCATCGTGATGATGCTCATGTTCATGTTCGTCTCCTGCATGATGGCACGCAGGGGTCAAAAAAAAGGTCATTGACATGAACAATATATAGACTAATTTTCTCATAGATAAAGGATTATTGTCGAAATAAAAAAAATATTAAACCAACTGCATCCCGCAATAGGCATAAGGACAACTGCCAACGAGAGGACTCTTGGCAAACTCACGCCCATATAGGAGGAGCTCGCAGAGAGGTGGCGCCCAACATAGGCGCGGCTGAGAGTGGAACTTCGTTAGGTGGCCACCTGAAAGGCAGGAAGGCTAGGAAACCCATGGATGATACCCAATGGGTATCGAGCAAGTCCAACAATAGGTAATTGTTGGACTCAGCCGCTATCAAGTTCGACAACGAGAACTGGTCATCGTTGGTGGAAAGAACCAGATGGGAAAGCATCTCCTGCAGCAGACAGAAGTCGAAAGGATGGTGCGAATGGGAATGATGGCAACTGTGGTCATGGCCGTCGGCATCGCAATGGCAACCCAACTCAGTCTCAAAGATCAATCCACTACCAGCTTCTGAGTCATGGTGATGGTGAGGCACAAAGGCATGTAGCATGATTACCGAACATGCCAACATGACGAGTATTTTCGCTGCCAAATGATTCATATCATGTTTGTTGATACAGAATAACCCATGGAGTTAATCCTTCATGGAGATTGCAAAAATAGGAAAAAAAAATGACTCGGTGGCTATTTTCAACCACACTCTCACTACTTTGCAAATGACTTGCAAGAAGACTTGCCATTCCGTTTGGTCGGAATCATTCTTTGGCACTATCGCCCGTTGAAATGATTTTGTAATAAAGATTCCGCTCGAAACCATATTTGGTCAGCGTCCGATTGTAGCGATAGCCCAACCGCAACAAACTTGTGATGCTGGCTCCATTATGGGGAGAAACCGTGGAACAAAGCAACGTAACACCCTGATGAAAAGCAATCTTTTCGAGTCGTTCGCCCAAAAGTCGCTGGAGTCCGTGACCCCTATAGATGGGCAATACCATACATATCTTATAGTTGGCCGACCTAATCTCTTCCGTTTCTACACCCAACAATTTAGTGGCGAGGTCTTCTTCGTCGCATGGCTGTGGAAGATACAGCACAGCCAAAGCCACCAACTTCTCCCCCACCCTTACACCCAACGCGGTGTGCGGTGGAAGGAGGCATGCTCGCCACATGTCTACCGTGTTGCGACGGAGCAAATCGGGTCGTTCCAACTCTGACAGAACCTCAGCTTCCAAAGCCAAGACCTCGTCGAGATGGGACGGCCCGAGAGTGCAATATCGTAAAGAGCTATAAAGCACTTATAGCTACTTCAATTATCTAAAAAAGTCCTTCGAGGATCCTGTCGTCCACGAGGTTGGGCATAGTAACCTTAAGGTTGGGATTAAGGTCCATAGCACGCTGGATGGCGAACATGGCACCCTTGTTGCGGGCCCAGCTGCGGCGGCTGATGCCGTTGTTGACATCCCAATAGAGCATCAAGCGCAAACGACGGTCGCAGTCGGCAGAGCCATCAAGCACCATACCGAAGCCACCATTAATCACTTCGCCCCAGCCTACACCACCACCGTTGTGGATGGAGACCCAAGTGGCACCACGGAAACTGTCGCCAATAACATTTTGGACAGCCATGTCGGCACATCTGTTGGAGCCATCATAGATATTGCTGGTCTCGCGGAAGGGAGAGTCGGTACCGCTAACGTCGTGGTGGTCACGTCCCAGCACGATGGGTGCGCTGATTTCGCCCTTGCGGATGGCCTCGTTGAAACGGGCAGCAATCTTGGTGCGGCCTTCGCAGTCGGCATAGAGGATACGAGCCTGTGAACCCACAACTAATTTGTTGGCCTTAGCACCTTTAATCCAGGTGATGTTGTCGTGCATCTGCTGCTGAATCTCAGCGGGAGCTGTTGCGGCAATTTCGCCCAAGACCTCCATAGCGATCTCGTCGCTCTTATCCAAGTCTTCGGGCTTGCCACTGGTGCAAACCCAACGGAAAGGACCGAAACCATAGTCGAAACACATTGGTCCCATAATATCTTGAACGTATGAGGGATAGCGGAAATTAATGCCATCGGGAGCCATGATGTCAGCACCTGCACGGCTACTCTCCAGGAGGAAAGCATTGCCATAGTCGAAGAAATACATACCCTTGGCGGTTAGCTTGTTGACAGCTGCCACATGGCGACGGAGGCTCTCCTGCACCTTTTGCTTGAAGAGTTCCGGCTGTTCGGCCATCATCACCTTGGCATCTTCGAAGGTGACACCCACAGGGTAGTAGCCACCTGCCCAAGGATTGTGGAGCGAGGTCTGGTCAGAACCGAGGTCAACATGAATACCTCTTTCGGCACAGTACTCCCAGAGGTCTACCACATTGCCCTGATAGGCAAAAGAGCGTGCCTGCTTGGCAGCAATGGCTTTGTTGACTTCAACAAAGAGCTCGTCAAGATTGGCATGCACCTCATCAACCCAGCCTTGATCGAAACGTTTCTGGGTTGCAGCAGGATTAATTTCGGCGGTAATGGAGACCACACCAGCGATGTCGCCTGCCTTAGGCTGGGCACCACTCATGCCACCAAGACCAGCAGTAATGAAAAGCTTGCCTGCGGTGCCACCACCAAGCTTACGGGCAGCGTTGAGGACGGTAATAGTAGTACCGTGCACAATACCCTGAGGACCGATATACATATAGCTGCCGGCGGTCATCTGACCATACTGCGTAACACCGAGAGCATTGTAGCGTTCCCAATCGTCGGGTTTGCTATAGTTAGGAATCATCATACCATTGGTAACCACCACACGGGGAGCGTCCTTATGCGAGGGGAACAGTCCCATGGGGTGACCGCTGTACATGGCAAGGGTTTGCTCCTCGGTCATCTCGCTCAAGTACTTCATCACCAAACGATACTGAGCCCAGTTCTGGAAGACAGCACCATTACCACCATAGGTAATCAACTCGTGAGGATGCTGTGCCACGGCTGGGTCGAGGTTGTTCTGGATCATGAGCATGATGGCAGCTGCCTGACGGCATTTAGCAGGATACTCGTCGATGGGACGGGCATACATTGGATAGGTAGGACGCAGGCGATACATATAGATGCGGCCATACTTTCTCAGCTCCTCGGCAAACTCGGGAGCCAGCATGGCGTGGTCCTTAGGGTCGAAATAACGGAGGGCGTTGCGGATGGCCAGCTCTTTCTCAGCCTTTGTTAGGATGTCCTTACGCTTAGGAGCGTGGTTGACGGTAGTGTCATACGGTTGGGGTTCGGGCAGGGGATTGGGAATACCCTGGCGCAATTCATTCTGAAATTCTTCGAGTGTCATATTATGCTTATTTATTGTTAATCAGCGATATTATTTTATTTATCAAAGATTCCACCTGTGGCAAATACCTCTTCATATCTTCCTCCGTCGCATCGATGAAATCGTCGTAGTCACAACCTTGTCGAATACAATGCAAAATACATTCTATTGGCAATGATATTCCATACCTCCAAAGGGTACACCTTCCGGGTCTCGTCCAATGACTGCCGCGCTTTCTCCAGACGATAGAATACGATAGCCTGCCGTTCTTCTTCTGTAAGGCTCATATTTTATTACCCTCCTCTCTAACATTATATTTAAATAGGGATGGCAGAGCATCGTTCCACAGATCCTTTGTATATACAAGTGTGTTGATTTCCTCACCAACATCCTGTTGAACGTATCATATTTAACACACTATCCTTATCCATTTCAAAATGCAAAAATACGAAGAATAATTGGAACAACCAAAATTTTCTTCCGGCAGTATTTACCGCTACATGGTGGAGTGACTCATGTTAGAAACAGATTTGCAGGCCGACTTCGAGGCGGGGAAGTTCCATCTTGAAGCCAGTGGGGTTGAAGGGGTCAACATCATAACTTGTTGTCAGATGTGTCATCCGGTAACGGGCATAAACACCAATCCAATCATAGGTAATACGGGTGGTGAGGCCCCAGTTGAAGCGGTAGTTGTCTATGAAGCTCGGGTTGCGGTACTCCCTAGAAGCCTCTGTGGCAAAACTGATTTGGTCGTAGTACAACGCGTATTTGCTCCAACCGTAGCTTCCGTATACACCTAAGTCCCAATGAACACCGTTGGCGAAGAGTCCGCCAGAAGGCACGATGCGCACACGCTGGAATAACTCGACACCCAACTCGTTGCGGCTGAAACGTTTCTTATCAAGTCCCTGCTGAGGAACGTTAAACAGATTATCAAGACGGTTGGCCTTGTCGAGGGGATAGTTGTAGTTATCGCGGACATATTCCAAGCCCAGACCAATCTTGTAGGCTTTGGATAAAGCGTGCATGACCCGATAACCCACGTGGAAGGTGGGCGACCAGAAGTTGACTTGTTTCTCACTTGCTTGGATGGGGATTGAAAGGCCATACATAAGGTAGAATCCACCTTCCCATTCGGCATTCTTGCCCCATTTTTCGGGAACGAGGTCTTCGGGGAGACGGTTGTAAACATAGTCATAGTCCATGGACGAACTGGTCTTAGCATTATAAGGACCAACATGGTAGACTGAAGAACGGACACTTTCTATCTCAGAGGGTTGAAGGCGATAGGACACAGTATAACCATTGTAACTGATGTTGAGAGTGTTACTATCAATCCACGCTTTGGAGAAACAGATGGTATCGGTGGTGGTGATATTGCTGTATTCAACACTTGAATAGTGCTCTAAGCCACCGTCGGGACGTTGCAAGTTGGAGAAAATCGTGGCTAGCTGTGCATCTTCCAACAGGTTGACATAGACATTCTCTTCGTCCTGGCTAAACTGGAAAGTGGGAGCTTTCACCTGAGAGCCATTGACAAAATAGGATGCCTGCGGCACACCATAGCCGAGGGCATAGTCGAAATAGGGATAGAGGTCGGCAGATTTCTGAATGAGGTCCATCATCTCCATGGCAGTCTTGCCAGAACAGACCTGCCATGCACAGGCGGCAAATCCAGAAGTGAGGGGACAGGAAAAAGAGGTTCCATATACCCATCCGGTTGCGCTGTCACTACCGTTAGTAGCAGCCAAGGCATGACCATAGGCACTCACGTTGGGTTTCAGACGACCGTCAGCGCTGGGGCCGTAGGAACTGAAATCGATATGACGGTAATGCTCGTTGTCGGACTCAATGCCACCCACACAGAGCACGCTGTCGGCATCAGCGGGAGTGATGATGGTCTTCCATTGGCGAGTGTCGGCCTCATTACCAGCTGAGTTAACCACCAAGATGCCTTTGCGAGCAGCCATGTTGGCAGCTTTGGCAACATAGGAAGTGCCGTCCATATCCTTGGTGAAATAGCGTTCCTTGCCATAACCCAGCGAGCTGCTGATGAGGTTGGCACCATGCTGGTCGGCACGCTCTACCGCCTGCATCCACCAAACCTCTTCCTTGAAAGGCTCAGCCTCCACTTCGGTACGGTACAGGAGAAACTCGGCTCCTGTGGCCAAACCCAACTGCTGATTGCCAACAATGCCAGTAATGCAGGAGAGGGTGCTAAGACCATGGCTGTTCCAACCGTAGACATCGGCCTTCTTGTTGGGGAAGTTCCAGGTGTCGAGGATGCGATGGCTTTCGCGCAGGTGCTTGAAGGCACGATGGGTATTGACACGGGGGAAGCCACCGTCGAACACGGCAATACGGATTCCCTTGCCGTCAATACCTTTCTGGCGGAAAAGGTCGCCCTGCATACGAAGGAGCTGGTTGGAGAGCGAAAGAGCGGAGGACTCTGAGTATTCCGCAACATCAGAACAATCGGAATAATCTGTAGATTTGTGGGAGGCAAGCTGCATTTCGTTAGCAATGAGTTGTGTGCTGCTGACGAAGGCGAGCTGCTCAATTTGACTGATTTGGTCGGGAGTAGCCATCACGGCCATGGCGTTGAGCCAGCGGCTTTGCCCAACCTCTTCCGTGGCAATGGCATTAATCTGGCTGACATAACTGCCATTGAGAGGATAGTTGGTGATGTCGTTGAGGTCGGCACCATTCAGGCGATAACGCTCGATGGCCTTGGCATCGAAATAGCTGTATGGGTCGAAAGTGACACCGTGTTTGTCGGTTAGGAATACCCAGTAGCACGACTGACTCATGGCTGGCAGGCAGCTCAACACAATCAGGAGAGTGATAAAAAATTTTCTCATGGTTTATAATTATTATTGAAATACCGTATGTAATATCTCGTGTGATTTGAAGTTGCGGAATTCGGCCAAATGAAGCTGGAAATATTCCAAGAGGCAATTGATGAGTTCGGTACGCTGAGTCAGGGTGGTTATTGGCACGGGGGCACCCTCGTTAGACGACTGCAAGTAGTAATGTAGGAGTTGCGACATGTTAGCATTCAGCGTGTTCTCACCGCCATAGCAGTAACGACCATTCAGCAGGTCGAAGAGGGGTTCGCGCTGGCAATAGTTGTCCAAGGGTGCGATTCCTAAATGACGCGAAACCGTCAGCAGAAAAAGAATGGGTTGGTTGGAAAGGTTCACACCGCTCTCTCTAAACTGAGAGCTGTTGACCACATAATCGAAAAGTTCGGGCATAGGTTCCTCCTCACGCAGGGCCTTATAGAGCAGCTCGGTCATGAAAAAACGGAGGGCATTGTGCACCGCCTCGTCGCTCATATCATTCGAAATCTGAGGGGCCTGTCCCATGTGAGGGGCTATCTCTTTGAGGTAGTTGAGTTGGGTCTTGGGATTGTTGTAAACCACCAAATCAAGATAGCTGAGAGGTTGCAAGAGGTTCTGCTTGGTGCGGCTTCCACCCTTGCGCACCCCTTTGAGTATATAGGAGCGCACCCCCAGCTGGCGGGTGAAGATCTTGGCTATGACCGAGGTCTCTTTGTATTGCGTGGTGTGCAACACCAAAGCCGGTGTGGAGAGGGTGGGCGTCATCGTTATCTGATAATAAGTATTTTGGCCACAGAGCGCATCTTGCCTGCTTTGTCGGAGGCAAAGACATAGTAGGTGCCACTGGCCACTCGGTCACCATGGGAGGTACGGCCGTTCCAGATGGTTTGGCCACCTTGGGCCGTGGTGGCATAAACCACATGTCCGCGGCCATCGGTAACATGCACCAAAGCATCGCGCGTAAAACCTTTGATAGCGATAGGACCATCATAGCCGGGTCGCACAGGGTTGGGGAAGGCATAGATGTTGCTGGCAGGCAGGCTTTCGGCAGCCGTAGCGGTGGAACGGTAGCTCTGCAGGCCGTAAGCTGTACCGATATAGACAACGCCTGTCTCTGGATGGACTGCCAAGGTGGCAATCTTGTCGGAATAGAGAGGACTATTGGCTGTTGTGAAATGAGCCAGCTCTTCCAATCCGTTGGCTGAAAGCAGGTAGAGGCCGTTGTTGGAGGTGCCTACCCACTTGCGGTTGGCTCCATCCACAGCCATGCACGTGATACCTTCATAGGCCATCAGGTACTCATAAATACCATCTTCACTATAAAGGATATTGCTGCAATTGACTGGCGAGAGCTCTCCATGTCCACCATTGGCAAAGGCCCGATAGCCATCGTAGATTACCTTGATGCCTTTGTCGGTACCAAACCAGATGTCGCCTGCGCGGTCCTGCAACAAGCAATTCACCGAGTGGGTCTCAAGCTTGCTGCCGTGGTTGGGATTAACATAGGCCATCTTGCCGTCACCATCATGCACATAGATGCGATTGGCACGGCCGGCAAACCATTTATATCCGTTGATACTGTCCCAGATGATTTTGTCTATCTCCAGCTGTTCGTCGCGCAAGCCGTTGAACAAGGGCACGGTATTGAAAGATGCCCAGGAACCATCGCGGTAACGGACAGCCAGTCCGTTGTTAACCAGCGAGTTTGTTATCCATAGGTTGCCGGCATCGTCGTATGCCAAGCCCGACACACGGAGGTGCTTGAAATCGCCTGCTTGATAAGGGGTGAGGGCTCCGTCAGTATTGCTTTCATTATAAAGAGCCTGGGCTTCGTTGTTCTGAATGTCAAGCACTCCGAATCCCCAAGCTGTGGCACTCACGTGGTTCTTGTCGCGCGGGTCTATTGCCACATTCAGCACATCCATGAAAGGAGTACCGATATTGTCGTGCTGCATGGAAAGCCAAGCTTTTTCGGCGTTATCATAAACGGCCATGCCGCCATTGATATAGGAACTCTCGTAAGTGGGTTTCTTGCCTCCAGGGCAGACATAAAGTTTATCGGCTGTGGTGGTGAGGCTGTAAACGTTGTCGTCGGTGCTGGGACCTGCTGGATGGTAGGAGGAGCAATCACCGTAGCCCTTTGGCACCCGCAGCAATCCTCCCCAGGTGTGGCCTAACCAGAGAGTGCCGTCGGCCTCGATTTCGGCATCCCAAACCGATACCCCATAGGTGGGCAGGGTGGTGAGGTTGGACAGAGGCTGGTAGTTGTCGTCGAAAATCTCTATATTATTGAAATGGTTGAGCAGGATATAGCCATTATGACACCGCAGCGACTCAATATGACTTTTGCCCCAGCTACCCCAGTCGCCATGGTCCTGTTGGTAGAAGACGGTCATGCTGTCGGGATTGTCGGTGCAGGCTGCCGCAACCAATCGGCCTCCATTCACCTCAAGCATGCGCACAGACATACCGTGAAGTGGGGCAAGGGTGTCGCGCTGCCAGATATCGGCAATACGCAAGCTGCCGCTTTCCTTGGGGGCATAGAGGATGCCTCCGTCGATGGCAGCCACGATGAGGCTGTCGGTAAAGGCTATGTCGTATATGGTCATTCGCGTGCCGTTCTCTCCCAGATAGTAGGTTTCCTCTATTTCTTTGCGCGCCATGTCCACCACCACGATGCCAAATCCGGTGGCAAGGTAGATTTTTTTGTCATGGAAACGGACATGGTAGATTTTTTTGTCGCCACTTATGCCACTATGGCGGATGTCGGCAATATGACTCACCGTGCCGTCCTGTCTAATGTCAAGGGCCGAATTGTCATAAGCCACCACCAGACAGTTTTCCGCCTCGTTGTATGCTATGGTGCTGATGCCCACGTCGGTCAGGCCTGTCTGCTTGGTCATAGCACGGGTCGAGTTGGCCTCTTTGTCGTAATAGAACATGGCCATACGGGTGGCGGCATAAACCTGTTCCTCTCCTACACAGAGATGATGGGCTGCCACAAACGAGCTGTGGTCGCGCCACTCTCCAATGGCTACCTGGCCTTGGGTGACGAGGGAGAGCAACAGGAACAGTATGGGACAAATCTTTCTCATGAGCGGTTATTTCTTTGAGGGTACTAAGAGCTGGAAGAGCATGATGAGCACCCAGGTCACTACGGTGTTGATGAGCATGGAGAGCAAGGTCATCCAGAAATTGCCAAAGCTGAAAGCCTCCACAAAACCATAAGTGACACAAAAAACCATCGACATCAGGAAGGCGTAGCCCATGAAGGTTTGGAAGGGGACCTGATGTATGCTGGGGGCCTCGACGATGGCATCGGGGTCGCCCTGCGTAAGCATGCGGTCACCAAATAGCACTCGGGCAAATCCCATCATCGTACAGCTGAAAGCATGGAAGCCGGGGATGTTGCAAAAGAGGTCGATGATTACGCCCGCAGCAAAGGCCACCAAGAGGGTCGGTATCTTGCCCAGATTGGTTGGCAGCATAAGCACCCCCAGAATATAGATGAAGGGCAACACATAACCGCCCAAATAGACGTAGTTGAGAATCAGCACCTGCAAGATTATCAGGGCAATAAAGCGAAATACGTTAGAAAGAATCAGTTTGGTCATTTCTGCTCGCCCTCCTTCTGCGTTCTGGCCATCAAAGAGTCTTGCTCGGCCTTGAAATGGTTATCGATAATATAAACATGATCCAATTTGGTAAACTCGGTGGCCAAACGCACTTTGATGGTGTAAAAGCCACTACCGCTTTCGGAGGTGGCACTCTCCACAAAGCCCACCATTACCCCTTCGGGAAAATCGTTGGCCATGCCGCTGGTCACCACGGTGTCGTTGCGGTAGAGCTTATAGGTGGTGGGGATGTCAATCAGCGTGGCGTAGCGGAAATCGCCTCCCTGCCATATCAGAGAGCCATTGGTGTTGATGCGAGGTATCTTCACGCTGTTGCGACTATTGGAATGCAACACCGGCATGATGGTGGAAAAATTGTCGGTATGGCCTACCACCACACCTACGATACCCTGGGGGGAGATGACGGCCTGGTCGAGCCGAACACCTTGCAGGCGGCCTTTGTTGATCATGATGTAGTTGTCGCGCTTGTTCCAAGAGTTCTTCACCACCTGGGCCTCGGTGTAGCTGTAGCGTTGCTTGTAGACGGTATCCTCATGGGTGAAGACGCGCGAATTGTAGCTGATATAGGAACTCTCCAACTGTGCCCGCAGGGCTGCGTTCTCGGCGGCAAGGCGATCATTCTCGCTGCGCAGACCAAAATAGTCACCCACTTTGGAGACCACGCCATAGCAACGGCCAGCGATGGTGTTGCCCAGATGCACCAGCTTCGAACCTTGGTAATTGCTGTTCTGCGAGATAAAAACGAGTGCCAGTATCTCCAAAATCAGAAATACGAACACATAATTAAATCGCTTTAAGAATGCTAATAAAGATTCCAATGTTTATCGTTTAGAATTATTTGTTCTGTGTTGATGGGATTGGGGTAAGCGTCCTCCTCACCGACTTAAATAATTATTTATCACCATTTGGGTCTTATCAACGGCATCGCTGAGGACATCGTTGACGATGGTGACATCAAACTGAGGTGCCATTTTCAGCTCAGCGGCACTTCGGGCCAGACGTTTGGTAATGGCCTCCTCGCTCTCGGTGCCACGGCTGCGCAAACGCTGCTCCAGCACTTCCACGCTGGGCGGCATCACAAAGAGGGCCAAGGCATCAGGACCGAAATATTTTTTAATGTTCATGCCGCCATTGACATCCACGTCAAAGATGATGACGTGGCCATTGTCCCAAATGCGGTCTATCTCGGACTTCAGCGTTCCATAACGTACGCCGGCATAGACCTCTTCCCATTCCAAAAACTGACCCGCGGTCACTCTACGTTCAAACTCTTCGGGGGTGAGGAAATAGTAGTCAACCCCGTCCTTCTCCCCCTCACGGGGCTGACGGCTGGTAGCCGAAATGGAAAACTCAAAACAGTCAAACCGCGTCAGAATCTGGCGGATAATGGTGGTCTTGCCACTCCCCGACGGGGCCGAAAAAAGAATAGCTTTACGATTATTCATAGTTAGAATTTGCGGTCGAATATTTTATAGAAACTCTGCACCACCACAGACCCCTCGTCCCATCTGTATTCCTCAGCAACCGTCTTCACATAATCCAAGGCCTCTGCACGCTCCGTCGTGGCGTTCAGTCGCATGATAAAGTCGTTGTAGGCTTTCATGTTGTTGTGGAACAACTCGCTCATAAAACTGAATTTGTCGTTGATGTTGATGATGGTGCGCAGGTCGTCCACCTTCTTGGAACGCACACGACTGTCCAGTTGTTCTTCTATGTTGTGGGCAGGATGATTCAGGGTGTCGGCAAGGGTACGTTTGGGCTGGCCACCTGCGTCCTTGCTGATATAGTCAAAGAGCGAGGTTTCCTTCTTCTTCTCTTTCTTGACAGGGGCTGGCTCATCGGCAAACAACTCATCGTTGGGATTGCCAGCCAGCTTCTCCATCTGGGGCTCCATGATGGGCACCTCAGCCTTGGCAGGCTCTTCGGGGGCAAACACAGGCTTCAGCTCAGCAGCGGCTATGGCGGCGGCGGCAGCGGCAGCCTTACGCTTCTCTTCCTCAGCCTTTCTGGCAGCCTCTTCGGCAAGGCGTTTTGCTTCAGCGGCTTTTCTGGCAGCAGCCTCTTCGGCTAAACGCTTCTCTTCGGCAGCTTTCTTGGCGGCAGCCTCCTCGGCCAAACGCTTCTCTTCGGCAGCCTTCTTGGCAGCAGCTTCCTCGGCCAAACGTTTCTCTTCGGCAGCCTTCTTGGCAGCTGCTTCTTCGGCTAAACGTTTTTCTTCGGCAGCCTTCTTGGCGGCTGCTTCTTCGGCAAGACGTTTCTCTTCGGCAGCCTTCTTGGCAGCAGCCTCCTCGGCTAAGCGTTTCTCTTCGGCAGCCTTCTTGGCGGCAGCCTCCTCGGCTAAGCGTTTCTCTTCGGCAGCCTTCTTGGCAGCGGCTTCCTCAGCAAGACGTTTCTCCTCAGCGGCTTTCTTGGCAGCCACCTCCTGTGCCTTGCGTTGGTCGGCTTCAGCCTTCTCGCGGGCAGCAGTCATGTCAAACTCCAACACGTCGAGCACAGGCGTCGTGGTCTTTTCCTTCTCAATTTGGAGCGCTACCATATACAGGTTACGCAACTCTTCCAAGATGATGTCGATTTCAATTTGTGGGACGGAACCCTCATTTTTACGAATGCGGGAGGCAATCAAACTCAGCCTCTCGAGGCCCTCAACTAACGAGTTTTCTGTTTTATCCATAGTACTGTACTTATTTATTTCATTGAATATAAGATAATTGTACCGGATATTTCGGCACAGATTATTTTGTAAAGATACAATATAAAATGCAAATAGCGAAAAAAAAATATGAACACCCAACAGCAATCATCATTCCCCATCAAATAAAAAGACATTTATGCTTTCGAAGAGAGCCAACAGAAGTATAACATCTTCAAGGTTGTCAATCAATACGACATCGTAGGGAACCAGCATCGCATCCCTGATGCCATCATCTTCCTGAACGGACTACCTGTCGTGGTGTTCGAGTTTAAGAGCGCCATCAAGCAGAACACCACCATCGAAGATGCCTACAAGCAGCTGACCATCCGCTACCGCCGCGACATACCGGCGTTGTTCAAATACACCGCCTTCATCGTCATCTCCGACGGCGTGAACAACAAATTCGGCACACTCTACACTCCTTACGAATTCTTCTATGCCTGGCGCAAAGTCAACGCCAAGGACAAGGCCGACAGCGGCATCCCCTCGCTGAAGACGATGGTGGCAGGATTGTTCCGTAAGGACCGCCTTATCGATGTCGTCCACAACTTCATCTATTTCCCCGACACCTCGAAAGACGAGCGCAAGTTCATCTGCCGCTATCCGCAATACTTCGCCGCCCGAGCCCTGTACCAGAATATTCTCAACCACAGCAAGCTCAACCCTGGTGGTGACGGCAAGGGCGGCACCTACTTCGGCGCCACGGGCTGCGGTAAGTCGCTGACGATGCTCTTCCTGTCGCGATTGCTGATGAAGAGCAAAGCCCTGTGCAGCCCCACCATCATCCTCATCACCGACCGCACCGACCTCGACGACCAGCTGTCGCGCCTGCTACTCAACGCCAAGCAGTTTGTGGGCGACAGCGTGATAGAACAGGTGGAGAGCCGCGAGGACTTGAAAGCAAAGCTGCAGGGACGCACCAGCGGCGGCGTATTCCTCACCACCATACAAAAATTCTCCAAGGACATCAACCTGCTCTCCAACCGCGCCAACATCATCTGCATCAGCGATGAGGCGCACCGTTCTCAGACGGGCTTGGAGGAGAAGGTGGCGATAACCGACAAGGGTGTGCGCCGCTCGTACGGCTTCGCCAAATACCTGCGCGACTCGCTGCCCAATGCCACCTACGTGGGCTTCACCGGCACACCCATCGACCCGACACTCGAGGTCTTCGGTCCCATCGTGGATGAATACTCGATGATCGAGGCCGTGAACGACGGCATCACCAAGACCATCATGTACGAGGGACGCGCCTCGCATGTCTTTGCCGACAGCGAGCTCATCAAGCAGATAGAAGCCTACTACGACAAATGTGCCGAAGAGGGCTCGACCGACTACCAGATCGAGGAGAGCAAACGGGCGATGACCCAGATGAGCGTGCTGCTCAACAGTCCCGATCTTATCCACCGGCTGGCTGTCGATTTCATACAACATTACGAACGTCGTGTGGAAGAGGGCAGCACAGTGAAGGGCAAGGCGATGATTGTCTGCGCCACTCGCGAGATAGGATTTGCCATCTATAAGGAGATTGTCGCCTTGCGACCAGAATGGACGGAGGTGAAGGTATGCGGTGACGGCGAAGAACTCAGCAAAGAAGAGGCCGAAAAGATAAAGCCGATGGAGAAGATTAAGATGGTCTTCATCCGTCAGAAAGACGACCCCGAAGAGCTGTACAACCTGCTCGGCACCGATGAAGATAGGAAGAAACTGGACCTGCAGTTCAAAGAAGAGAAGTCGAACTTCAAGATTGCCATCGTGGTGGACATGTGGATAACGGGCTTCGATGTGCCCTGTCTGGACACGATGTACTGCTACAAGCCGTTGCAGATGCACACCCTCATCCAGACCATCAGCCGTGTGAATCGAAACTATCCCGGAAAGGACAAAGGCCTAATTGTCGATTACCTCGGCATCAAGAAGAAGTTCAACCAGGCGATGAAGCGGTACGCCAACGGTGGACAGAACGAGACACCGGTGGAGACTATCGACAATGCCGTCAAGCTGTTCAAGGACGAACTGGATGTGCTACGGAGAATGTTCCACGACATCGACTACACCAAGTTCTTCACGGGTACTCCGATAGAGCAGTTAGACACCCTGCAACAGGCCGCTGAACGCATACAACAGACCGACGAACTGGAGAAACGCTTTATGAAGCACACCACCATTATGAAGTCGGCCTACAACATGTGCAACAATGATGAGCGCATAGAGAAAGCTGAGGTGGATGACGTGCATTTCTTCACAGGTGTGCGGTCGGTCATCTATAAGACCAACACAGGTGATTCGCCCGATGCCTCTCAAATGAACCACCACGTGCTGAAACTGGTCAACGAGGCGTTGATTTCAGAAGAGGTTGTCGCCATCAACACCATGCAGCTCAACGACACCAAACAGATTGACCTGCTGGCCTCACAGTATATGGAGAAACTGAAGAAATTGCCTTACAAGAACACGAAGGTAAAGCTGATGGAACAACTGTTGAAAAGGGTCATCGACAGCGTGCGGAAGGTAAATAAGGTGAAGGCCGTCAGCTTCACAGAACGGCTAAACAGTATCATTAACAAGTACAACGACCGTTCGGACGACATCGTGCTGGCCGACGAGATTGTGACGGAAGTCGCCAAGCAACTGGCCGATTTGTTTGAGGAAATAAAGAAAGATAACGTATTGCCGGATGGCATTCCCAATATCGAGGTCAAAGCTTTCTACGACATCTTGAAGTCAGTGGCTGAACAATATGGATTTCTTGATGAGTACACGGAGGAACAATACATTGCCCTTGCCAAAGATGTGAAGGAGGTGGTGGACGACAAGACTCAATATATCGACTGGGACAAAAAGGCCGACATCAAAGCCCAGTTAAAAGTTCAAATCATTCTCACACTCGCCAAACATAAATATCCACCGGCCACCCGCGACGATGTATTCAAAGCCATCTTTGAGCAAGCTGAAAATTTCAAGAGAAATAGTGATTTCGCCATCCACACCAAAGTGACACCTCTTCAACTCAATCCTGATGAGACATTACCCTGGGCAGCAGAAAACAGTTGATAAAACTTAACAAAAGTGACAAACCATATCAGCAAACCATACCTAGAATAGCCAAATCTCGGTAAAAGAAACAGCCAAATTATTGTCCATTACACCGGATTATCCAAAATCATACCGAACAGTAATAGGTTGTATCTGGCAAATGAGACCCATCTGTCAATAATCCGCCCATAATCATCCTTATCTTATTGTTTATCTGCATTTTGCTATTACTTAACTGGCAGTAGCAGATAATAATATGTGGTCGGTTGCAGCAAATCCAACTTACTGGTGTCTTATTGATGAAAGTGTGTTGGTGGCGGGGGTTGGATGAAATGGGATATCTTGAGGGGCAAAAACTCCAAACGAAAAAATACTCATAAAAAAAGTTAAATAATCGGGGGTTAGGGGTGACTTTTTTGGCCCTATTGGGTCTAATAAATGTGGTTTGACCGAAAAGGCATGTTAGGCGATGACCGAAAACAGCATACAAAAGTGAGAGTTACTACTAAGAACGCAAGAGAGCAGAATAAAACGCAAGAGAGACAGCGTTAATTATAAGAGAAACAGATTAATAGCAAAGGTAAAATAAGAAAAACAAATATCCTAAAAACAAAAACAAACAAAACAAAAACAAACAAGACTATGATAAAAACTATCAAAACAAACAAAACAACCAGAATTATCAGCGCCAACGCGCTGGGTCTGATTATCTTGCTGGTCATAGGAACAGTCATGACTAGCGGATGTTCGAAAACGAAATATTACAAATCGCCTTGCGCTTGGTGTGGCACAGAAAACCCGTTGGAGGATTTCAAATGGCTCAACCAAATCGTGGAAAGCAATGTAGGCAGCCTCAACGGATTGGAAATCTACATCTGCACCTACGAGCAAGACAAACAAGGTTTCCTTGTTGACTTTTGTCCGTCTTGCGATGACGGTTGTCAACAACTCATGGACTGTTCAGGCAATACGATAGGCACCCTTGGCGGTATTGCCGGAACACCCTACTCAAGGTACAACATCGACCCAGAAAGCATACAACTTTTCTACAAGAAATAAAGAATAAAACAACATGAAACACAGCACTATCCTAATCCTTATAGCCTTGTTCATGGCGATTCCCTCCGCCGCCAAGGCCCAGTCGCCAGGAGCAGGCACCATCCTGATTGGCGACACCACCAGCATGTCACAGAGTATCTACTACCATCTGCCTTATGATGTGCACAATTACAGCTACACCCAGCAGCTGATACTAGGCAGCGAACTGGGAGGAGAGGCCATGATTACAGGCATAGACCTATACTGTAGCAACACCATCAGCACTGGCCGCGGAGTGGGTTGCACCATTTATCTGGCCAACACATACGTTAGCAAGCTCACTTCGGGCATGGTACCCTTTGGGGCTACCTTTGAGCAGGTGGCAGTAGACTCGCTGGTGTGTACCGTGGGGTGGAACCACTACGACTTTGACACCCCCTTCCACTACAACGGCCTGGGCAACCTGGTCATTGCCTTCGACAGCCCATATGGCGGGTGGGGTTTCGATGGAGGAACCTTCTACTGCGATTTCAAGCAAGACATGTCGCACTATTTTGGAGGCCCCCTCATCAATTATACGTCCAATTCCAGTGGTTCTGTTGTCCACTACCGCAACGTGATGCGACTACACACCCAACCGGCACCCACCACAGCAGCCACCTGTCCGGCACCCACGCTGCGGGTCGACTCGGTAGGCGCCACCGGGGTGCGGGTAAACTGGTCACCGGGCTATCAAGACACCTCCTGGACCGTTGAGGCCATCCAAGACGGCGACACGGCTTGGCGGAACAGTGGGCTGCTGTGGGGCGACACCACCTACACTATCACAGGCCTCACTCCCAATACCCACTACACCTTGCGACTGACAGCCTACTGCACCGACACCTTCACCAGCGTCCTGCATCATGTGCTAACCAACTGCCTTCCCTCCACACTTCCCTATAGCGAAGGCTTTGAGAACTGGAGCATACCTGCCTGCTGGCAAACCTGCGAAGGGGGCTGGACCGGTGGTGCCAACACTCCAGCAATTAGTTCCAGCTACAGCCATTCTTCCAACCGCTCAGTAATGTTGAACAGCGGCAGTTTAGTATTACCACCATTCGATGCCCCTGCTGACAGTTTGGAGCTTAGCTTTTGGGCCAAAAACGGTAGCACCACCAGCAGTTTGAACCTCTATGTGGGCATTGTCATCAATCCTGTCGACATGTCCACCTTTGTGCCAATAGACACCGTGGCCGTCTCGCGCTACACTACGTGGAATCCCTGCGTAGTACGTTTCGACAACTACACCGGCGTTTCGGGCCGTATAGCCATCATGTCTGCCAGTATCAATCCCTACATCTATATTGACGACATAGAAGTCAACCGCTACTCGCTTTGCCAAACCATCAACAGCGTCAGTATCGACCAAGTGACCGACACCTCGGCTGTGGTGCATTGGACTGACAGTAATGCAGCCGTCTACTATGAGGTTGCCTATGGCCCCCATGGTTTTACCATCGACACCAGTCGCACCGTCTCCGACATTCGCACCGACACCCTAAGGCTGTCCGACCTATTGTCCTACACGCTCTATGATGTCTATGTGCGCCCCTACTGTGGCAGCACCCCGGCTAACTGGTCGATGGTGCGGTCGTTCCGCACCTTGTGCAGTCCGTTAGACACCCTCCCCTACATCGAAAACTTTGATGCCTTTGCCACCATGACCTATCCAAACAATCTGCCCTGTTGGTCGGGTCAAGTAGAAATGAACACCTGCGTGGTCAATCTCACAGCTGGCTCGCACTCTGGCAGCAAAGCCCTGCGTTGGGATTGGAGCTACGGCGACAGAGTGACCAACCAGCGTGCCATCCTGCCCCTCATCAACACCACGGCCAATCCCATCAATACCTTACAGGTGAGTTTTTGGGCCCAAAATGAGATGAACCTCTACCACCGCTATGAGAATGCCAAAATACTGGTGGGAGTGATGAGCGACCCCACCAACGACTCCACCTTCCAGTTGGTGGACACGGTGCTGATAACCAGCGACGAATGGCGCCGCTACGACGTGCCCCTGAGCAACTATAGCGGCACCGGTGGCTACATTACCCTGAAGAGTTGTCCGTTACCCGGCAACTACAGCCAATGGCGGGCCTATATCGACGACCTGAAAATCGAGGAACTGAGGCCGTGCCCCAATGTCAACGACATGGCCGTAGCCGGTCTCACGGCCACCTCCGTCACCCTGAGATGGAGCCACACCGACACCACCACCCGCTGGCAGACCTACATAGACACCCTTGCCACCGCTACGCCACAGGCAGACGGAACGGTGCTGACCTCGCCCACCTATACCTTCGGCGGACTCACGGCAGGCACCACCTACTATGCATGGGTGCGCGCACTTTGTGACAAAGGCGACACCTCGGAATGGGAAGGCCCCATGGCGGTGATGCCCGGCAGCTGGAACATGCGGCCATACCGCCACGACACCCTGGCGGCTTGTGGCATATCGCTCTACGACGACGGAGGAATCACAGGCAATTTCTCCCGACAGAACTCTTCGTTGGTAATCCTACCGACAGAGCCAGGCAACCTAGTATCCGTGAGCGGCAACATCTACATCAACAACATCTCCTCACTCATCATTTACGACAGCATCGGCACCTCTGGCCGTGTGCTGTGGACACGCGAGCACGAAATCTATGCCGACACTTTCGGCCCTATTATTTCAGAAAGTGGTTCCCTCACCCTCGTCTTTGATGGCTGGACCGCCAACTACGGCGACAGCGGATTTGAACTTGACATAGCCTGCGTGCCCGACACCTGCATTTTGAAACGACTGCGGCTTGACCCCACGGTGCCACCCTCCACCAACCAGTTGACCATCACGTGGGAATGCAATGGAGCCTCTCTCTACCAAGTGGAATACGGTCCTGCGGGGCTTGTTCAAGGCACCGGCACATTGGACAGCACACCCAACAACAGTTATACCATTAGCGGGCTCAGAAGCATGGAGCACATCGAATTCTATGTGCGCAGCATTTGCGGCATGGACGATACCGGCCAGTGGGTACATGGCAACTTCGGCACCCTCCCCTGCCCCGATGCCGTCTACCGAGAAAATTACGACTCCTCCATGGTGCCAAGCGATCTTGTCTGGTCACACATAGGTCATAACGCCCTACAATACAGCTACGTGCAGACCCTTATCGACTCCTCTCATTTGGCTGGCTTGGAAGGGGGCATTACCGCCCTGGCCTTCCATCCATCCTCTTTCACCGAAGCCGACCACATGTCGCACATAACCGTCTATCTGGCCAACGTGGCCGACAGCGACCTCTCGACAGGCCCCATCCTGCCCGACAGCGGACACCGTTTTGTGAAGGTCATCGACTCTGCCAACTTCTACCACAACCTTACCAACGACTGGCAGATGCACAGCTTCGACCGACCCTTTATGTGGGATGGTCACCAGAACTTGCTGGTGGCAGTCTTGCGCAACGACGGCGGCATGGGCCATCCCACCTCCTACTATGGGCACTACCCCTACGGCCCAGCTCCCAACAGGAATTACTTTATCTATAGCTACGACACACCCATTAACATTGATAGTGCCAACACCTACTCGGGTGGCTATTCTTCCTCTACGATTGGGGACCTGCGGCTTTACACCAACACTTGCAACCTGCCCATCTGCACCCCACCCACTGTTGAGTCAGTCACCACCGACTTCGAGAACATCACCATCCATTGGCAAGGCTCCTACCCCAGCTACCAAATAAGCATCAACCCCGACCCCAACAGCATTGGCATCGTGAGCGTTACGGGGAACAGCTACACCTTCAGTTCCCTACTGCCTTCCACCAACTATCAGATACACCTACGCCAAAGTTGCCAAGAAGACAGTCTCGGCTACTCCGACTGGGTGACGATTGACGTCACCACCGATGAATACATCTGCGAGGTGCCCGAAAACATAACTACTGATGCCGACTACGAAAACATTACCGTCACCTGGGAAGGCACCTTTGCCGACTTCCAACTGACCATCAGTCCCGACCTCAACGGTCTTGGCACTGTGGACGTTACGGGAAACAGCTACACTTTCAGTTCCCTACAGCCCTCCACCACCTACCAAATACAACTGCGGCAGAGCTGCAGAGGAGGCGCTCTCGGCTACTCCGACTGGGTGGGAGTGGATGCCACCACCGATGAATTCACCTGCCCAGCTCCTGAAAACTTAACCGTTTCCAACCTCACACACCACACCGCCACATTCGTCTGGGATGCCTCTGGGGCCGACTCACTCTGGCAGTTGGACATCTGGGTGGTAGGCGAGCGCCACCAAAGCCTTTTCACCACCACCCGCAGCCACCATGTGAACAACCTGCAACCTCTCACCACCTATGGAGCCTATGTGCGGGCCTACTGTGGTAGTGCCAGCCAGATTGCAGGCGAATGGAGCGACACGCTATTCTTCACCACCTTAGCCGACCCGACTGAAGGTATAGAGCACCCCGCCGAGAACTCAAATGGCTTCACAGTCGACATTGCCCCCAACCCCGCCAAGGAGAGCACCACCCTCTACCTGAAGAACTTGCCCCCACAGTTTGCAGGACAGGTAGAAGTGTCCCTCTCAGACCTAACTGGCCGCGAATTGATTTCACGCCAAGTGGACTGCGACGGGAAATGCAACATCCGCCTGAATATTTCCCATCTGCCACAAGGAGCCTACTTTGTAAAAATTGCCTGCAACGATGAAAAAGTAGTTCGAAGGCTGATTATCAACAAATAGTGGCAAATCTGGCTCAGCAGTAGGGTTTCCCCCTATCGTTACGAAACATTTCAACACACACAAGTTTACACAAAACTGCACATCTGAGGGTTGTCCGCAAGGGCGCCCTTGGTGTGTTTTTATGGAGGTGTAGGTTTGGCAGGAATCGTTTAGAAGGGGAAAAACTAAGATTTTGGGATCTGGAATATTATTTTGTTCAATATTTTTTGTATTTTTGTATTCTTACAGATATGCACATTTTTTAAATAAATTATTAATTAACAATACAATAATATGAACAAAATTCGTCTTATCGTCTGTTTTGTGGCCTTGGCCGTTCTATCTTGCGGCACTTTGATGGCCCAAAAGACTTATCAGTACAAGACCTATCCCAACGACCCGCTGAACGTGCGCGAGTATACGCTGGACAATGGTCTGAAAGTGTTTATGAGCGTCTACAAAGACGCGCCCAAAGTGCAAACCTACATCGCTGTGCGTGCCGGCTCCCGCAACGACCCCCACGAGACCACTGGTCTGGCCCACTATCTGGAGCACATGATGTTCAAAGGTACTCAGAAATTGGGAACCACCGACTGGGAGAAGGAGAAGGTGCTCATCCAAAAGATTGAAGACCTTTTTGAAGCCTACCGTATGTTCGACGACCCCACAACCCGCGCCGCCATCTACCATAAGATTGACAGCCTGAGCTATGAGGCCTCCAAGATTGCCGTGGCCAACGAGTACGACAAAGCCATGACCGCCATCGGTTCCACCGGCACCAATGCCTTTACCAGCAATGACTACACCATGTATGTGGAAAACATTCCCAACAACCAGATTGAGACCTGGTGCGAGATTCAGGCCGACCGCTTCCAAAACCTGGTGCTGCGCCTGTTCCATACCGAGCTGGAGACCATCTATGAAGAGAAAAACATGAGCCTGACCAAGGACAACCGCAAGGTGAACGACGCCATGTTCGCCGCCCTCTTCCCCCACCACCCCTACGGCAATCAGACCACCCTGGGCAGTCAGGAGCATCTGAAGAACCCCTCGATGCGCAACATCCGCAACTTTGTGGCCACCTACTATGTGCCCAACAACATCTGCATCAGCATGGCCGGTGACTTCGATCCCGACGAGGCTATCAAAATCATTGACAAGTACTGGGGCAACATGAAGCCCGGCAATGTGCCCGAACTAAAGTTTGAGCGCGAAAAGCCCATCACCAGCGTCATCACCAAGACTGTCTCTGGCCTTGACGCAGAGAACACCGTGCGCGCCTACCGCCTCGACAGCGGCAACGGCAGCCACGATGCCATGCTGGCCGACCTGCTGGAGAGCGTGCTCAACAACGGCAAGTGCGGTCTCATCGACCTTAACATCAACCAACAGCAGCGCTGCATGGGCGCCTATGCAGGCACCTATACCCTCAACGACTACGGTGCTTTCATGTTCGGCGGCCAGCCCATCCAGGGACAAACCTTGGAGCAGGTGCAGGCCCTCTTCGACGAGCAGATTGCACTGGTGAAACAGGGAAAATTCGACGACTGGATGCTCGAAGCAGCCATCAACAACATGAAACTGGCCATCATGAAACGCGCCGAAAGCAACAACAGCCGCGCCAGCCAGATGGCCTACGCCTATGTGGAGCACCGCAACTGGGGCGATGTGTGCAACGAGGTGAACGAACTCTCCAAGATTACCAAAAAGGAAATTGTAGACTTTGCCAACCGTCTGTTCAAGGACAACAACTACGTCATCATCAACAAACTGAAAGGCGAACCCGAACCCATCCTGAAAGTTTCCAAGCCCCCCATCACCCCCATCGAAGTGGGTCGCGACAAGGAGAGTGCTTTCCTGAAAGAAATCAAAGCCCGCCAAGTGAAACCCATCGAGCCCGTTTTTGTGGACTTCAGCAAAGACCTGACCAAGTCCAAACTGAAAAACGGTGCCGAAGTGCTCTATGTACAGAACACCGAGAACAAGACCTTCAACCTCGTCTACCGTTTCGACTTTGGCTACCGCGCCGGACAAACGGGTAAGACCTTCGACCTTGCCGCCGACGTGCTGGAATACCTCGGCACCTCCAAACACACTCCCGAGCAGCTGCAGCAGGAATTCTACAAACTGGCCTGCAACTACAGTGTGAACGTGGGAACTGAGAACATCAACATCAGCATCAGCGGTCTGAGCGAAAACATGACCAAAGCCATGGCCCTGATGGACGAGATCCTTTGCGAAACACAGCCCAACGAGCAGGCCCTCCAGTTGTTGGTGGCCCGTATCCTCAAAGGCCGTGAGAACGCCAAACACAACCAGCAGAGCTGCTTCCGCGCCTTGGGCAACTACGGTGTCTACGGCAGCGACTCACCCTCGCTCGACCAACTCAGCGAGGCTCAACTGAAATCCATGACCTGCAACCAGCTCACCGATGCCCTCCACAGCCTCATGAGCTACAAGCACCGCGTGCTGTACTACGGCCCCGAGAGTCTCGATAACTTCAAGGCCCTTGCCAACCAGTACACCCACCCCATGAACAAGAAGGCCCCGGCCAACAAGAAGATTACCCCCAAGGCCGTCAACGAGAACACCGTCTACTTTGTCGACTACAACGCCAACCAGACCTATATGCGTGAGCACTTCCGCGGCGAGAAATTCAACACCAAGAACGAAGCCGTCATGGATGTCTTCAACGAATACTTCGGCGGTTCGATGAACGCCATCGTCTTCCAAGAGATGCGCGAGAAACGCTCCCTTGCCTACAGCGCACAGAGCTACTATGCCACTCCTGGCGACAAGGACGGCTACTTCACCAACGCCGCCATCATCGCCACCCAGAACGACAAGCTCATCGATGCCATGAATGCCTTCAACGAACTCTTCGACCAGATGCCCGAAGCTCCGGCCAACTTCCAAATGGCCAAGGATGCACAAATCAGTGCCATCCGCACCGCCCGCACCACCAAGATGGGCATCATCAACAGCTACCTCTACTACGAGCGCATGGGCTTCAACCCCAAGAAGAACCACGCCAAGATGCTCTTCGAGGCATACCCCAACGTCACCATGCAGGATATCGTCAACTTCAACCACAAGTACATCCGTGGCCAGAAGAAGGTCTACATGTGCCTCGGCAAGGAAGCCGACATGGACTTCAACGCCCTTGCCAAGTTCGGCAAGGTGAAGAAGCTGAAACTCGAAGACATCTTCGGATACTAAACTAATTGAGATTTGAGAATTGAGAATTGAGAAATATCCGGATACGGCCACTTTTTCTCAATTCTCAATTCTCTATTCTTAATTCTCTATACTATGAATATCAAGCGTCACATCAACCGATTCCGTGCTTGGCAGCGCAAACCCATCCAGTTCTCCGACCAAGGACTGGAAGAGCATTGTTGCGCCAACTGCGGACATACATATTCGGGCAACTACTGCCCCGTGTGCGGGCAGAAGGCGGGTGACAAACGTATCACATGGCGGTTGGTGGGACAGAACTTTTTAAAGGCATGGGGCATCGATTCACGCTCGTTGCCGAGTACGTTGCTGCAACTGATACTGCGCCCCGGATACCTTATCGGAGACTACCTCGACGGACACCGCCGAGTAAGCTACCCGCCCGTGAACACGCTCTTTGTGGTTACGGTAGTCTACCTTATCATCACGCAAATGTTCGGCATCACCCGTTTGGAATACTTTTCCTATTCCGACGTGCGTGCGAAATACGCCTTCTTTGTCGATGCCATCAACTGGATGATTGACAATCCCGCATGGGGCATGATGTGCGTCACACTGATGTTTGTCATACCCACATGGTTCCTTTTCCGTTTTGCCCCACAGCATCCATACCATACCTTCGCCGAAGGCATCATCATCCAGATATACATGGCTACGGTAGTCCTTATTGCCACCTTTATCTCATATATAACCGACCCATACATACTTCCAGCACTAATCATTGTGTACTACTATTTCACCTACCGGCAGTTGTTTGGCTATCGTTTTTGGGGTACCCTGTGGCGTTTATTGATAAGCATTGTGGTTGCCTTTGGGGAGATTGTATTATCTATAGTTATTGTAGGGTTTACCTCATCGACAGGAAAAATAACAGGCCTATTCCGTACACTGATAATAATAGTCGCCCTTTTGGCGGTGGGCTATTATATTAGCCGACGGACTGCCAAGAACCGGCTAGCCACCGATGATAAGTGAACAACCAAATTAATATGCATATCTTTTAACACGAATTATCATGAATTATCCATTAATTATCATTAATGGTCAATTAGATGGAAATTATATGTAAAATATATTTAAGCAATTACTTAATTAAATAGGGTGAAGCGAGTAATACTGGTCATAACATTGTTGCTGTCGTCGGTGTGCCACGCACAGACCGACACAGCCTTCTGGTTTGCGCCCCCCGACCTCTCCAATTTTGCCTACACCAACTACGGGGAAACCCCTGTCCGTTTGGTCTTCCACTCTTACGGACAGCCCGCCACCGTCACTGTGGAGCAACCCGCCAACCCCTACTTCCCCACCACGCGCATCATGCTGCATCCCTATGATGTCGACACCCTAGGACTGTCGTCATGGGTCGATAGTATTGAGACCAAACCCGTCAACACCGTCCTGAACCGGGGTTTCTACATCCATTCCTCTGCCCCAATCACCTGCTATTACCAATGCACCTCTGCCAATCGCGAGACCTACACCCTTAAAGGGCGGAATGCACTCGGCACCGACTTCCAAGTGCTGATTCCCAAATGGCATGTGGAATGGGGTATTCCAAACGAAGGCGAAAGTTTCGAAATGATTGCCACCGAGGACAGCACGCATGTCTGGATAATGCCGCCCGCGCACTTGGGTGGCGGCACCGTCGTATTCGAAGGGGGCATCACGGCTAACGACACCGTTTCTATCACCTTGAATCGAGGGCAGAGCTACTCTATGCGGGCAAATAGTGCCTCTACCGACTTAATGAAAACCATTATCCGTTCCTCCAAGCCCATCGCGGTGGGCACCACCCACTCACAACCCTCCACTGCTCCCTACCGATACCTGAACGTGGGTGACCAGATTCTCCCTACCTCCTTTTGGGGGACACGCTACGTGCCATTTTTGGAATTTCCTACGGGCATTGGTTATAGCTATGGAGCATTGGACTATATAGACACAGGGACCTATCATTATTCTGTCTCGGGCATAAGGGCCGACAGCATCAACGGCGGCTCAGTATGGTCGAAATGGTGGTTTGCATTGCTCCTCCCCTCCGCCAGCCTCATGTCGTGCGACACTGCCCTTTTTCTTGAATTTGACCGTCCCGTTGGGCTGATACAGGAGTCGAACAAGCCCGTTTGCGGAGTGGGTTGCACCGTGCTGCCCGACGTTGAGCACTCCGGATCTCATCAAATATCCTATCTGCGCACCGACAGTTTGTCCATTAAAATACAGATGGTGGTGAACAGCCGGGCAGTAAACCATATACTTTTTAATTGGGACCCCACAGTGCTCACAGCCGCCGACTTCCAACCACTTGCAGGCTATCCCTCCCTGTCGTGGTGCAGCAAGGAGGTGGGGCAATACCTCTCGGCCGGAGGTGTGATGCACATACAGTGCGACAGCAGCCTGTTCATATTAGGCGTGATAGAATACGACACCAATACGGGCGCTTCATATACCATCCTGACCGACTATGCCACACCCGCTACGGTTCGATTCAACATGAACGACACCTTCTGCCAAGGCGACAGCATATACTTCTCGTTTACCTCACACAATGTTGCCGACACCCGACTGCAAAGCCCCGACGGAGCCATGCACGAAATGCCCTATTCCATCCCCAACGCCGACACCTCCAAGAGCGGACGGTATTGGCTCTATGGATACGACACCTTAGGCACCGTCCCCATAGCCATGGACTACATTGACATCACCATCAACCCGCGCAATACTGCCGAACTGCACGACACCATCCTTCAGGAGCAACTGCCATGGAGCCGCTTTGGCTTAATATTTTTTGCCGAGACCGACACGGCAATATACCGGCCCGACCCCGCTTCGATGTGCGACAGTCTGATAAACTACCACCTGCACATCTATGACACCATCTTCGACACCGTCCTTTACTACACTTGCGAGAACGACCTGCCTGTACAATACGGCGACTCCCTGTTCTATCATGAAGGATCGGGCACTTTCCACTTCTACGGCAGCCACGGCGAGGACAGCCTTGTCACCTTCATCCTCCACATCATCCCCAACAGCGACACCACCATCCGCGACACCATCACCGAAGACCAGCTGCCATGGTTCGCCTTCGACACCGTGTTCACCGACTCGGTGGCCGACTATATTTACCACACCTTCAACGAGGCAGGGTGTGACAGCACCATACACTACTACCTGCATGTCTACTGGAACGGCGACCACTGCGACACCACCCTCTCCTATCCCAACATGGTCACGCCCAACGGCGACGGCTCCAACGACCGCTTTGTCATCGTGGGATTGTTGGAAAACAACTGCTTCAAGTACAGCGAGCTCTCCATCTATGACCGCACGGGCCGCCGTGTCTACCACAAAGTCAACATCGCCGATGAAGGCGACTGGTGGGACCCCGCCGCTCAGCGCATCCCCGCCGGCACCTATTTCTACTACTTCAAGGCCCACGGCGTCACCATCCACACCCAACACACGGGAGTCATAGAAGTACTACACGACAAATAATTGAAATCCCATGCAATAATATACTTCTCCGCACGTTATATCTAGAACACATAATAAACGTAATGGTTAAATGAAGCGGTTATTGCTAATAGTTTTCGTGTTTCTTTCTTTAGTCTGCCAAGCACAGACCGACACAGTATTTTGGTTTGCCGCACCCGACCTCTCCAGACTCAACAGCAATCCGTCGGAGCCGGCGGCCCGACTCGTCTTCCACACCTACGACCAGCCAGCCATCATCACTATCGAGCAGCCAGCCAACAGCCTCTTCCCCACCCATACCATCACCCTGCCTGCCAACGGACAGACCATCGACGACTTCATGCCTCTCTACTACAACGGCTTTCTTGCCACCTCCCCCTCCAACACCATCCTAGACCGCGGTCTGCGCATCTCTTCCTCCGCCCCCATCACCTGTTACTTCCAAATCACCTCCTCCAACCGCGAAACCTACACCCTCAAAGGTCGCCATGCCTTGGGGACGACCTTCTATCTGCTCACGCCTTTGCCTTACCAGGACACCCCTTGGTTTGAAAATGGGCAAAGCATCGAAATTGTCGCCACCGAGGACAGCACCCTTGTCCACATCACCGCACCCAACTACGTCGACACCTTTGGCTACGACAATATATGGTGGCACTACAACCATGGCACCGCCGTGTTCGAAGATGACGTGCTGCCCGACAGCACCATCAGTATCATGCTCCACCGTGGCCAGAGCTACTGTTTGCGTGCCAAGCACCACGACACCGAAATCATCCGCACCATCATCCAGGCCTCACACCCCATCGCCGTCAACACCACCTCTATCGACTGCATGTCCCGCGCCGTCGAGGGCGACACCACGCGGCATTCCGACTTAGCCGGTGAGCAGCTGGTGCCTATTGAATATTGGGGTAATGAATACCTCCTCTTCAACACCCATTCCCATTCCGAGGTCTTCAAGGAACTCTTCCGCAGCTACACTTACCCATCCTTCCATGGGTGGTTCAACATCATCTTCAACGACGTCTATTACTTCATCGACGACCGCTGGTCGTTCAACGGCACCGGCTTCCTCCATCAGATTGACCCCAATCTACGCATGGGGGCCACCATCCTCCCTCAGTTAGATTGTTCCGGCTCCCATCAAATCTCCTATCGCAGATCCGACAGCACCTCCCTCACCATCCACATGGTCATCCCCACCGCTGCCACCGGCCACATCCTCTTCAACGGTGACTCCACTATTATCACCGCAGCAGACTTCAGCCCAGCCCCACGCAACCCCCAGCTCTCCTTCTGCGTCAAAGAGGTCACCCCTTTCCTCACCCCCTTGGGCTCCCTCACCTCTGCCAGTGTGATGAACGTCCGCTGCGACTCGGCCAAATTCCTCCTAGCCGTCATTGAATCCGACAGCACCCGCGGCACCTCCTACACCTACCTCACCGACTACGCCCCCTCCCCTAAGCTGTTCTTCAACATGGACACCGATTACTGTGCTGGCGACGACATAACCTTCTCTTTCGACAATTTCAACATCGACAGCCTTCGCATCCTCTGCCCCGACGGCAGCGTTCTGTCCGCCCCTCCCTACATCCTCTCCAATGCCGACACCTCCATGAGCGGAGCCTACATCGTCGAAGGCATCACCCACAACGACTGCCACCCCATCGTATCCGACACCATCAACATCCACATCTTCGATGTCCCCCAAGCCCACATCTATGACACCGCCACCTCCAGTGTCCTGCCATTGAGCCGCTTCGGTACGCTCTTCTTCCACACAACCGACACTGTCATCCTGCGTCCCAACTCCGCAGCACCCTGCGACAGCGTCCTGCACTACCACCTTTTTGTCCTGCCCGATGTCTCCGACACAGTCCTCTACTACACCTGCGAGAACGACCTGCCTGTACAATACGGAGACTCCCTGTTCTATCATGAGGGAGCAGGCACATTCCACTTCTCCGGTAGCCACGGCGAGGACAGCATCGTCACCTTCATTCTCCATATCATTCCCAACAGCGACACCACCATCTACGACACCATCACCGAAGACCAGTTGCCTTGGTTCATTTTGGATACCGTATTCAACGACTCCGTTGCCGACTATATCTACCACACCAACAACGAGGCAGGCTGCGACAGCCTCGTCCACTACAACCTGTATGTCTTTTGGAATGGTGACCACTGTGACACCACTCTCACCTACCCCAACTTCGTCACACCCAATGGCGACGGTACCAACGACCGCTTTGTCATCGGTGGACTGCTGGAAAATAATTGCTTTAAATACAGCGATCTATCCATCTACGACCGCACAGGTCATCTAGTCTATCACAAGAAGAATATCAGCAACGACACCGACTGGTGGGACCCTGCCGACCGGCACACCCCAGCAGGCACCTATTTCTTCTATTTTAAAGCCCACGGCGTCAACATCTGGACCCAACACCGCGGTGTCATCGAAGTCCTCCGCGACAAATAATCGCTATTCCTTACAATAATTTTTATCCCAGCACGTTATAATCATGGATATTATGATTAACGAATAGATGAAGCGGTTATTATTGATAGCCTTATTGTTACTTTCATCAGTCTGTCATGCACAGATCGACACGACTTTCTGGTTTACCGTGCCACATGAGTTCAGTAATGCACATTCTTCATACTTACATATCTTCACATCCGACCAGGCGGCAATAGTAACTATTAGCATCCCTGCTGCCTCATCCCTATTGTATCCCCCTATCACCGACACCATCGCAGCCAATAGCTCTTCCAAACACCATTTACGGTATGAGTGGGTGGGACGCAATATCGGAACTGTTCCTGACGTAATCAACAATTTAGGAATCCTTATTACTTCCACAGCTCCCGTTTCATGCTATTTGGACTACAGCCATATGACAGGAGATATCACTTCATTGAAGGGGAGCCATGCACTAGGCACCGACTTTGTGGTACCCATGCAAAACTCTTTAGACTGTTATCCTAACGGGTATGACAGAGGACATATACAGGTTGTGGCCACGCAGGATAGCACGGTGGTGCAGATGGCTCCCCCACTTGGGCGGGCATTCAACGGGCTTGATATAGATGAGCCAGTAACAGTCACGTTAAACAGAGGCCAGAGTTATTGTCGTGAAAGTGCCGGCATCACAGCCCAAGACCGGTTAGGGGGGACTACCATTCATGCGTCACGACCGATTGCCGTTAGTTTTGCCGACTACGACCTGACACTCACAGCCACCGGCAGCTCTATCCAACAAATACGCAATGTGGTGGGCGACCAGATTCTGCCCATCGACAAGACGGGTACACGATATGTGGCAGTTCGCTCGCAAGATGCCGATTCCGAATACTTTGAGCAGGTGTGGATCTTTCCCAACCACCCCGACGACACGGTGGAAGTATATTTCAATGGCATCTTGCAGGATTTGGTTTACCGACAGCACAACGGTCCTCTTATCCTAGAAGACAGTGCCACACTGATTACTCTCGACAAGGCAGCAGTAGTGCTCCAAATGACAACACTGGCATCTGCTTTTGGCGGAGTAGGGATGACCATGTTGCCACCCATCGACTGCACGGGAACACACAAGGCCTCGTACGTGCGTTATTCTGAGAACACAACTCTGCACATCTTGACCAAAAGAGCCTTTGTGTCGAACTTCTTGTTTAACGGTGACTCTACTTTAATTACTGCCAGCGACTTCCACGTTCTTCCAGCCGACACCTCGCTGGCGTGGTGCTGCAAAGAGATAGTCACCCCAATAGACACCCAATACTATTCGATCGACAGCCTGATAACCATAGAGAATCCCTCTGGGATATTTCATTTGGGGGTTCTTGAACACCGAGGTGGCTACGCTATAACAGAAGGCGAGAGGAGCTATTACTACGATTGTGTATTTGGCTATTTCTACGACTACAAACAGTCGTCGCACATCCATCTCACCCTCGACACCGCCTATTGCAGGGGCGACAGCATTGTCTTCACCTATAATGCCCCTTATATTGACGGTCTGGAACTCAAGGGACCCAACGGGCTGCACCTCACCCAACCGCCCTTTGTGTTGCACAATATCGACAGCAACGCTTCAGGTCGATACTACTTAGAAGGTTTTGACACCGCCTGTTGTCACCAGTTGCGTATCGACTCAATTGATATTGTGGTGAAGGGTGGGCAACTTCACCTCCTGACGGACACGCTCTTCTGCATTGGCGACAGCATCCTGCTCAACTACACCGCTTCTCCTGACGTTGTAGACGTGAGACTACATGGCCCTAACGGGATAGTGATGGAATCGCTACCCTTAATCCTATCCGGAGCAGACACTTCGTTGAGCGGACTCTACTGGATAGAGGGGAGGGATACGGGCGACTGCCCGATGACAATAGCGGACAGCCTCTATATCCGCATAATCGACAACTACTATTCTCAAGTATATGACACCATCGTCGAGAGCCAGCTGCCCTGGATGCGCTACGACATCCTCTTCAGTGAGGATGCAGACACCACTTTCGTGATACCCAGCTCCACCTTGGTGTGTGACAGCATTGTGGACTATCACCTGAAGGTGTTTTACAATGTGAACGACACTGTGCTTTACTACGCATGCGAGAGTAATCTACCCATACAGTACGACACCGCATGGTTCTTTCATGAGGGGCAAGGAAACTTCCACTTCACTGGCAGCCATGGCGAGGACAGCATCGTCACCTTCATCCTTCATGTCATCCCAAGTAGCGACACGACCATCTACGACACCATCACCGACGACCTATTGCCCTGGTTTGTTTTCGACACCCTCTTCAACGACACTATAGCAAACTATGTCTACAACACCATCAACGAGGCGGGCTGCGACAGCACCATCCACTACAACCTCTACATCTATTGGAATGGTGACCATTGTGACACCACTCTCACCTACCCCAACTTCGTCACACCCAATGGCGACGGTACCAACGACCGCTTTGTCATCGGTGGACTGCTGGAAAATAATTGCTTCAAATACAGCGACCTCTCCATCTACGACCGCACAGGGCGTCGCGTTTACCACAAGGCCAACATAGCCACCCAAGCCGACTGGTGGGACCCCGCTATTGACCGCATACCGGCAGGCACCTACTTCTACTACTTCAAGGCTCATGGGGTGAACATCCACACCCAGCACAAAGGTGTTATTGAAGTGTTACGCGACGAATAATTTTTTCAATTTTCACCTATCAATTCCCACCGCGCCAGCCATCCCTCTTGAGAGGGGTCCGTCAATAGGCGGATGCATATAAATCTCCACTTCCATATAGATAAGCCACTGAGCAAGAGCTTGCCCAGTGGCTTATTGCAACGCCTTGACGACAAGGCTATTTACTGATAACCCTACGGCATGTGGTGCCAGAAGGCGTAGTGGCTTGGAGCAAGAAGAGCCCTTGAGAGGGCAGTTGCAACACAATGCTGTCACCCATGGTGTGGAGGGTCTGTAAGAGACGACCGTCAAGGGAATAGAGCTTCAGTTCAGCAGGCTCGCCCGAAGCGATACTTACCTGACAGCTGCCGTAAGCAGGATTGGGAGTGACAAAAAGATTCAACTCCTCGGCTTGTTGAATCCCCAGTGTGGGCGTGGTGAAAATGACCCACTTCATCTCTCCCTCATTTTCCTCTCCGCAGAAGGGGACTACTTCAACATAATACTGCTTATTAGGTTGGAGGTTAGGTAGATGCCATATTGGCTCATCGACATACTCTCCTGGATTCCAGTGATCGGGAATAGGGTTGGACGGTTCGCCTACGGAGACATACCAACGTGTGTTGTTCGTATCGGTCCATGTTACCCTATAGCCCTCTAAGAGATTGGCCGAGTTGATGGTGACACTGTCGTCCCACACTACTATAGCCCCCACTTGAGCACAGGAGGTAAGGTACTCAACAAACTCCCAATCACCATAGACATCATTCTCACATACCGACCGCACACCAAAGTAATAGGATGTATTAGGTGCCAGTACACCTGTTTCTTCCAACTCATAAATGTCAAAATGGAGCTCACTCGTAGTCACGATAGTGCCTTGCTCCAAATCAGTGCCTTGCACGCCGTATGCCACCTCCCAGTGGTCGGGCTCTGAATCACTCCACCATGTCATTACATACTGTGGCGGAGCATCAAAAACTATGCTACTAATTTCCAAGTTCATCACACGGGCACAAGTGTCGGACAGCGTGGTGAATTGCAGCGAACTCCAGTCGCCATAGATGCTGTCGTTGCAAACGGTACGCACGTAAACATCATAGGAAGTATTGGCATCCAGGCCGGTCAACTCATAGGTGTTATTAGTCAGTGAAACTGAGATACCTGTACCATGGACAAAGCCTGCAACACCATATTCCATCTCATATCCACTAACAATGCCTGAGGTACTCCAGTTAAGTTGGGCCTCATGGTTGTCAGGGGTAGCTGTCAAACCCTCAATAGAGGAACAGGTATCTGGACCCACAGAGGAGTCATCCCAAAGCACCAAATTGTCTATATAGAGTGTGGAGCCCTGTTGCATGGTAGTACTGGCAGAAGAGAGAATGAGGATAATGAGCGAATCAGCACTCTGCTCAGCAAAGGTGGGCATCAACTCATGAAGCGATTGATAGCTTACTGTAAAGGGGGTGTAGCCCGAGGCATTAGTGAGGCCAATGTTGACACCGCCACCTACCACGTCGCGTTTGTGGGTAGAAGTGTTGTAACGTGTACCCAGCAGGACCACACCTGCGTTGTCACCACTGCCCGCAGCAGTGTATTTATAGCTACCAGTCAGGCGACTGGGCACGAAAGACCCCAAGGCCATGCCTCCCGTGATGAGGTGGTTCACATCCACTGTATCCAACTGGTTGAGCAACGATGCCACGCTGTCCATATTGGAAACCAAGGTGCTGATGATGGGCAGAAAGTTTTCGAGGTTGACGGTTCCATTGCAGAGAATGCTGGGAAAGACCGTCTGGGTGAGAATAGTATCGATGCTGGGGGACATCAAGGTGTAGGCCGTGGCCTCGATAATATCCTCCAACATAAAGGACTCCAGTTTGGCCGCCTTGCTGCCAGAGGGCACTCCCACGGTAGACTCCTCAGTCAAAATCATCGGAATGGAGGTGTTGACGGAAACAGTCATGCCAAAGAATGAGAAAGTCTCGTTAACCGGATAAGCAGGATAATACCAACCCGTAGGGGTGAAATAACTGCCAAAAATGGGCAGTGAGGTACCAAAGAAAGATACGTTGTAACCTGACTGTGTGTCCCATTGTTCAAAACTGCCGTAAGGCACTGATAAGGCCGATTGAGCCCTAGAGGGCATCGCAAAGAATGCCAACACAACAAAGAGGGAAATTACTTTTTTCATTTTATATAAGTGTTTAGGTCTTCATAGGGCTATTTGTTTATCATAGGCCTCTGAGCAAAGCCCCACAAATGTCCAGCTGCCTTTTTTGAGATTGCAAATATACTAATAATAATTGATATAAACACCCAAATTCCCCAAGAAACAAACAACAACACGGAATATCAATATTTTAGCACCCATCTGGTTCGGCCTTGTTTGAGAATGAATCATACCCTATACGCCCTTGAAAGACGGTACAACGGTGTTATGGATCATATGATATTATAAGTGCCATTATAAGAGGTTAGATGCCAAGGGGAAGTTGGCATAAATGGGTTGAATGGTCCTCGTGACACCAAAGCAACCACAGAAAAAGCCACTTATTTACAATACTTGAGCAGCAGCTCGGCAAGGCCTATCTTATAACCCGTGCTGTGGAAAAGAATGGAGCCTTTGTTGTCGACAAAGGCAACAAGGGGGTATTCATATTCGGTGAGGCGCAATGCTGATGCCACCTTGGTCTCCAACACATCTTTCTCACCCGAATGGAGAGACACGATGTCGACATTGCGCAACTGCCGCAGCTCGACATTGTCGGGGTCGGTTGTGGTACAAAATGTCATGCCGTCCCAGCGCTCAAAATCGGCAGCGTGCTGCAGCATTTCTTTAACAAGGTGCTTGGCCGGCTCACGGTGGGGACCCATGAAGGCAAGGATTGTTCCAGTGTGACCAGCATAGTCGGACAAGGTGACACCAGGCATAATCTCCGTAGTCGTGGAGATGGTTGCTTCGGCCTGTGAGGTTTTCTCCACCAACGGACGAATGATGATTTCTTTGGTGAGATGCTCACCCTCAGCGATGGTGAAAATTTCAAGACGACTGAGCACCTCGCCGTCAGGGTAGCGGTTGCCTGTACTGAGGCAGTAGGTGCCTGGCTCAAGGGCAAGGGTGGCAGGGAATGAGGCCATGCGAGGGTCGTCCTCGAAATCAAAGGTGCGAAAATCACCGTCCTCTAACTTTTGAAGGGTAAAGTGGGGATAGTAGATGGGGGTGGCGGGGTCTTTGCCGTGGTAGGTGAGGGTGAGGGTAGCGGAGGCAGATTGGATAGACTTGGTTGATTCAATAGCGAAGGATTGGAGTTGCCAGGTGGTGCCGTCCCATACGTAGATAGTGTTAGTAGCATTGTCGAGATAGGCAGGGATGTCGAATGCACGGCAGGCGGCCACAAAGAAGATGTCGCGGCTGTGGGCATCGGCGTGGCGCAGACGGAACACACCCATAGGGGAGATGGGGCAATTGTAGTAGTTGCCTGTGTCGTCCACCGCTATATTCTCAATCGTCCAATCTCTCAATGCCTCATAATCTTGCTTATACGCCTCTGGCTGCATTCTCTGCTTTATATACGTCCTCCCATTATCGGACAAATCAACCCAGTTTGCAAAATCTGTCATTTCTTTTAACAACGGCTGCCGCCAGTCGCGCACCAGCTCGTTGCTGATGCGGGCAGGGAGGATGCCCTTCTTATACACCTCGTAGGTATAGAGGGCATTGGTGCAGGTGCCTTGGATGCGGTTCAGCCAGTCGAAGCCAGTCTCTTGAGCTTGTAGCACATCGGCGGTGATGTCGCGCAGGTCTTTGTCGGAATAAGATTTGAGATAGTCGTAGATATGTTCGCCTGAGCGGTACTGCCCACGCCATGTTTCGAAGTATTTGAAGATTTCAGCATAGTTGCCTTCGGACTTGTGGACGATTTCCCACACTTGGGCATCAGAGAACAAGTCCTGATTCCAGATCCAGTCTTTGGGTAGGTAGCTTTTGAAGTTGTCCTTGGTGGGGAAGGTGGCGGTGTAGGCGTTGCGCAGGGAGTCCTCGTAGGCGAGACGGCGGGCGTTGCGGGCCACGGCCTCGTCGGAGGGGGTGACTTTGGCGGTGCCGGGCACAGGAGGCACAATGTCTAAGAGGAGAATGTCGGACTGGTCGGACGCGTCAGAATGGTCGGACAGGGTCAAAGTAAGGGTGCTGTCTTGGCGGACGTCGAGTTTGCTGAAGGCGTAACGGGTGCCATCGGTTGCCCAGACGAGGATATCGCCAAGACCTGTGGTGAGGGATGCCTGTCCTTGGGCATCGGCAGTGTAGGTGGCCAGGGTGTAGTACTCGGCGTAGTTGTACATCTTGAACTTGATGGTAGCACCGGGGAGGGGCTTGCCGTCGGGTCCGCAGACGGTGGCAGTGACGCGGCGTGTGGGGGCATAGTGGCTGAGGAGGTTCAGCTCGCTGTAGAGGGCGGTCTGCTTGACAACCTCCTCATCGCCGTGGTAGCGGCCGAAGGCTTTGCTATGCACCATCAAGCAGCGGGTAGAGGGGATGGCAAACCAGCCCATGTTCAACTCAGGGTCAGGCTCGCAGGCACCGAGGAACTTCCATTCGCCACCCTTACCCTCTGGGTTGGCAACCCACACCTCAACCCAGGCGTGGTTGTCGTCGCAGTGTGCCCAACGAGGGGTATAGCACTGGCGGGCAGGGATGCCCACTGCCCTCAGGGCAGTGACAGCGAAAGTACTCTCCTCACCGCAGCGGCCCAGCGAGGTGCGCATAGTGGCCAATGGTGCCGAAGTGCGCGCATCGGCAGCACGGTAAGCCACATACTCGTGGCACCAGTGGTTGACCTCCAGAGCTGCTTTGTCCATGGGAAGGTCTTTGACTCGGTCCTTCAGTTGGCGGAACATAAACTGACGCGCGGTGTCGAGGTTTTCATTGTTCACACGGTATACCAGCACAAAGTGGCGGAAAATGTCCTCAGGAACCTCTTTGCCCCAACTAAAGGTGTCGCGAGCAGCAAAGGCAGTACGCACCTGGTCGAGGAAGAACGGATAGCCGTAGTCGGCCAAATCGCTATAAGGCATGTAAGCATAAAGGAACTCCAATGCCTCACGGTAGCGATTGCTGAGCGTGTCCATGCCGCCAAAGAGCGCATCTGCCCTCCCTCGGGCGAGCTGCTGGCGCTGGAGAAAGTCGGCATGCACCTGATTGCGGTATTGTTTGTTGGTGATAAAATGGGGGTCGCGGTTACATCCTGCGAACACCAAAAGGGCGACCACAATGGTCAGGATTCTGTATTTCATTGATTAAGTAGTTATTTTTAATGCCTGTTGTCAGGCGGATGGTCTAATGCAAAGGACTGCGTTCTCAACTTCTTTACGACAAGGCTTTGAGTAGCGCTTTCACGGTATCAGTATCGGTTTCGATGGTGCCGTCAGATAAAGTATGCTTGCAGGAGCCGTGGAGTTCGGTAACTCCTGTTTCGCGTGCAATGCGGGCGGCATTCTTTGGAGTCACACCGGCTCCTGCCAGAATGACGATGCGGCCAGCTGCCTGCTGAACCAGTTGTCGAAGGGTGTCAATGCCCTCCTCGGCACTGGGTCGACAGCCCGAGGTGAGAATGCGGTGACAACCGCAACCGATGATTTTTTCCAATGCCTCCAACGGGTCTTCGGTCATCTCATCAAAAGCACGGTGAAAAGTAACCTCCATGGGGGCAGCCAGCTCGACCACATGCCGAGTTTTGGCCACGTCAATGCGGCCATCAGGGGTGAGGAATCCCACCACGACGGCATGGGCACCGGCTCTTTTGCACATCTCCACCTGCTCACAGATGAGGGCAAACTCGGCATCGCTATATGTGAAATTGCCCTCGCGGGGCCGCACCAGCACATGAGTGCGCAGTTGAAGTTGCTGAACGCAATAGGTTATATCTTCTGCCTGGGGGGTGGTACCGCCCACCTCCAGTCGGCTACACAATTCAATACGGTCGGCACCCCCTGCCTTGGCATGTTGGGCAGAGCGGCGCGAATTAGAACAAATCTCTACTTTCATACTTACTCTTATTCATCAAAGGAGTTGACTTCATTTTATCTTGGAAGAGGTTGTTGTCGAGAACAATCTTCTGCACCGTCTCGTCGAAGTCGTATTCCTTGTTGGGATGGATGCGCACCTCGATGGGCAAGTAGTAGATAGGCAGGCCAGCAATGGCCTCTTTGTCAGCCAATTGACGCAGGCGGACAGCATCTTTTTCGGTGGTGAGAATGATGCGGCGGTCGCCCTTGACCTGTAGCTCGAATACCTTGCGGATATGCTTGAGGTCCGACACGGTATAGCGGTGATGATCGGAATACTTGAGCAATGTGGCGGGACACTGACTTGACACATATTGCAGTAAAGGATCAGGATTTGAGATGCCTGTCAACACCAAAACACCGTCAAGAGTATTGAGGGGCAGCGGATGACCTCCCATCAGGGGCAATGGTTCCATGTAGTATATGCTGCTGAAGAAGACCTTCTGATAGGGCTCCAAATCGAGTCGGGTGATGATATTATGGCGTTCGATGGGGTTGAGGACCTGAGGGGCCTTGGTCACCACCACAATATTGGCGCGGAAGCGTGCCCTGCGAGACTCACGTAGGTTGCCGAAGGGAAGTATGCGGTCTTGAAAATAGGGGTTGCCATACTCAGTAAGAAGAATATTGATGGTGGGTTTGATATATCGGTGCTGATAGGCATCATCCAGAATCACCAGCTGGGGTGGGTTTTCACGTTTCAGCAAGTGTTCCACCCCCTCCAAGCGTTTCTCGCATACAGCCACCGTGACATTGGGAAATTTGCGTGCAATCATGGCCGGCTCGTCGCCCAACCGATCAACGCTGTGGTCGCCTTCGTCGACGACATAGCCGCGCGACTTGCGACGATAGCCACGGCTGAGCATGGCCGTATTGCATTGGTCAGCCAGCAGCCGAAGCAGATATTCCACATGAGGAGTCTTGCCGGCACCACCTGCACGGAGGTTGCCCACGCCAATAGTGGTCACCGGTAGTGTTTCCTGATGCTTGAGACCTATGTTGAACAAAAGATTACGAAACCAAACACCAACTGCATACCACATAGTAAGGGGAAGCAGGCACCAAGAGATAATTCTGCGGAACATCATATAAACTAATCTTAAATGTTTTGTAAAGTCCTCTATTCTCAACACTTTTCTTCGCTGCAAAGATACTAAAAAAAAATGACCTAATGAGAAAAAAAACAAATTAGTGCAAAAAAAAGCACTTATCTGAAAATAATTCGTATTTTTGCAGTTGGGTAAAAAAGACCACACGATCTAACAAGGCAAGTCTTACAACATTTTACCCATAGAATGAAACAAAATAATTATTAATAAGGAACCTGTCCCAAATGCAAAACTCACGTAAAATCACCGACGATCTCTATTATGTAGGTGCCAGCGACCGTAAGCTCGCTCTGTTTGAAAACATCTACCCCATCCCCCGCGGCACTTCCTATAACAGCTACCTGCTCCTTGACGAGAAGACCGTGCTGCTCGACACCGCCGATGCCGCCGTCTCCGAGCAATTCTTTGAGAATGTGGAAGGTGTACTCGCCGACCGCAAACTGGATTACCTTATCGTCAACCACATGGAGCCAGACCATTGCGCCCTCATTCAGAATCTGGTGCTGCGTCATCCAGAGCTCACCGTGGTGACCACCGCCAAGGCCGCCGTTATGATACGCCAATTCTTCAACTTCGACCTCGACAGCCGCCTACAAACCGTTGCGGAAGGAGGCACCCTCTGTACCGGCCGTCACACCTTCACCTTCGTGCTGGCACCCATGGTCCACTGGCCCGAAGTGATGTTCACCTATGACACCACCGATAAAATACTCTTTTCCGCCGATGCCTTCGGTACTTTCGGTGCCCTCAACGGCAATATCTATGCCGACGAGGTCAATTTCGACCGCGACTGGCTGGACGATGCCCGCCGTTACTTTATCAACATCGTCGGCAAATATGGCACCCAGGTACAGAACGTGCTAAAGAAAGCTGCCGCCATCGACATTCAGATGATTTGTCCGCTACACGGACCCATCTGGCGTCAGGACCTCGGCTATTTCATTGGTAAATACGACACTTGGAGCAAGTACGCTCCCGAAGAGAAAGGTGTGCTGATAGTCTATGCCAGCGTGTACGGACACACCGCAGCAGCTGCCGAGAAAATGGCCAGCCTCCTTGCCGAACACGGCGTGAAAGGCATTGCCATGTACGATGCCTCCCACACCCACGTCAGCCAGCTGGTTAGCGAAGCTTTCCGCTACAGCCACATCGTGTTGGCCTCATCCACTTACAACTGCGACATCTTCACGCCCATGGAGAACTTCCTCACCGACCTCAAAGCCCACAACTGGCAGCGACGCTCGGTGGCAATCATCGAGAACGGCTCCTGGGGCCCCATGTCGGGCAAGCTAATGCGTGCTCTGCTGGAGCAAATGAAAGAAATCAACATCCTCGGCGAGAACGTCACCCTCAAGTCTGCACTCAAAGACGAACAACTGCCCGCCTTGGAAGCCCTCGCCAATGCCATTATTGCCGACATGGCCCAATAAAATACCCATCAAAGAATAATCATTTTTTCAAAACATACACATCATGTTAAACAAAAAAGTAGCCGATCTGCTTAACGATCAAATTAACAAAGAGCTCTATTCCGCTTATCTCTATCTGGACATGAACAACTATTTCGACAAACGTGGCCTCAGCGGCTTCGCCAACTGGTACATGATTCAGGCACAGGAAGAGCGCGACCACGCCATGCTCATCTACAAGTACATGCAGAACAACGACTGCCCCATCAAACTTGAGGCCATTGCTATGCCCGACAAGGTGTTCAAGCAGGACATGGATGTGCTGAAGGCCGGTTTGGAGCATGAGGAGTATGTCACTGCCAGCATCCACACCATCTACGATGCTGCCTACAAGGTCAAAGATTTCCGCACCATGCAGTTCCTCGACTGGTTTGTCAAGGAGCAAGGCGAAGAGGAGACCAATGCCCGCGACCTAATCACCAAGATGGAACTGTTTGGCGGCGATGCCAAAAGCCTATACATGCTCAACCAAGAACTGGCAGCCCGCACCTACAGCGCCCCCAGCCTGGTGCTTGACTAACCAATAGGTAATAATGTTTTTCATGGAGGGGTGTGTGCTAACCATGCATCCCTCTTTTTTCATTGCATGAGAAACAAGGCGCACAACCATCCTGTGGCTGTATATCACACCACCATCAGCATCCTCCTCCATATGGTGCTCTATGTTGCCATCATAGCCATGTTCACCTACTGTTTGATAAAAGTTGACTACTTGGGCGCACAACTATTGTTTGGAACACTAATCGCGGCCATGATTCTACCTATTGCCCACATCCTTCGCCACACCCATGACCGCATTATCGTAACACCAAGCCACCTTTCCCTCACCAACGTAGAGGCACGCTCAAAACAAGAAAAATGGAAAACTGTCAAGAAGGCTATCCTCCCTTGGAGCAACATCAAAGACATATCACCCGACTACGACATCAAGATTACCAACAGCGTAATCATACAAAAACAAGTAATAGTCACTTTACGCAACAACACTAAATACTATATCGACTCCGACCTATACGATGTCTTCTTCCTCGAAAACAAGCTTAAAGCCCACTGGCACCGCTTCAGCAACCAAAAATAACCAAGGCCCTAATCTAGTTGCTGTATTACACAAAAATCCCTATTGGACAAAAAATATTTCTCCCAAATCATGAAAAAGTAGTATCTTTGCACTTGGAAAAACAATAGTATGATGAACAACGCAACGCGAATAACGCTCACGCAGTAAAACAACAATCCATTATAAATCCTAAAAAGTAAAGAATACCATGAGTAAAAAGTTTATCTGCCCCGTTTGTGGCTATGTTTATGAAGGCGATGAAATGCCCGAGAAGTGCCCCATCTGCGGCAAGCAAATGCAAGAAGTAAAAGAAGACATCAAGACTTGGGCCGCCGAGCATATCGTTGGCGTGGCTAAAGATGCCCCTGAAGACATCAAAGCCGACCTTCGCATGAACTTTGAAGGCGAGTGCAAAGAGGTGGGCATGTATTTGGCCATGGCCCGTGTGGCACACCGTGAGGGCTATCCCGAGATAGGCCTATACTGGGAGAAGGCAGCCTATGAGGAGGCCGAGCACGCCGCCAAATTCGCCGAGCTGCTGGGTGAGGTCCTCACCGACAGCACTGCCCAAAACCTGAAGATGCGCGTGGATGCCGAATATGGTGCCACCGCTGGCAAGACCGACCTAGCCAAACGTGCCAAGGCCCTCAACCTCGATGCCATCCATGACACCGTCCATGAAATGGCTCGCGACGAAGCCCGCCACGGCAAAGCCCTCGAAGGCCTTCTCAAACGCTATTTCGAGAAATAGACCTACTTTCCACTAACAAAAAGAGGTGTCCCTGTCTATCAGCGGACACCTCTTTCTGTTAGTGCTTCTTTCTCGAAGTTCTCCGAGCACTCTGATTATTTCTTTATATAAGACAAAAAGTCCAAGTCAATGCTCATCGCCACAAAAGGCTTCACCAGCCAAGACTTGGCGGTGACATCGTCGATGGTTTGTGAAGCACCTATGATGCCCCCTTCGTCATAACCCGACACCAGCACATTATATTCCGCCACATTGATACCCACAGTCAGGTAGAAGAAGTCCACAAATCGGAACGAAGGTCCCAAGTAGAAATTCTTAAAAAGGTTGCTGCCACCAAAGCCCACATAGATGCCCAAGTCATAGGCAAAATCTTGGTCGAACTTGCGCAACTCATAGGTCTTGGTGGTATCTCTGCGGTTTTTAATCTCAAGGTCTTTGTTGAAATACTTGGTCATATCCCACAGCATCACAGATGCACCTGTCACAAAGTCAAACTCAATATTGCCGGCATTGCGGTTGCGAATCACCTTGTCATAGGTGCCATCAAAAGCCCCATCAGTGGTATGGGGATTGAGACGCACCTCCCAATTGGGTGTGCGATAGAAACGCATGGCAATACCCTGTATGGCACGCACTTTCTTTTTACGGTTGGTGGCTTCGGCCACCTTGCCTTCTGCATCGAGGGCACGCTGTTTGAGGTACTTGTTGGCCTCCTCCTTGCGCACATTTTCCAACTCGGCAAGACGCACTTTCTCCCTCAACGAATCCACCACATGGCGATAGTGGTCGCGGTCGGCCTCAATTTTGGTCTTATCCACTCCCGAGCTGGTGAGGATGCTCTTATAGAACTGGTCCTTCTCTTCGGCCAGCTTTAATTTCTCCTGAAGCACCTTGATGGTGGCACTGTCCACCACCTGCACATAAGCTGTGTCCACGCGGGTTTTGTACACCGTGTCAACCACCGTCTTGGTTTGCCAAACCGTGTCCTGTGCCCTCGCTCCCAGCGACAGCAGCATTGTCAGGGCCAACAGATATATGTGTTTAATCCTCATGTTTAGGTCATTTTTAACAGTAATGTCGGCAAAGCCACCTTTCAATCATTAGGCGCGAAGCATCTCCAACAACTCTTCCATCGTCACCGTCTTTTGCTCTCCACTAGTCATATTCTTAACTGTGAGCGTATTGGCGGCAATCTCTGTCTCACCCACAAACACCACAAAAGGAATATGGTTCTTGTTGGCATAATCCATCTGTTTCTTCATCTTAGCAGCATCGGGATAAACCAGCGTACTAATGCCCGCAGCGCGCAACTGAGCAGCACATTTGATACAATATGGCAAACTCTCGGCACCAAAATTGATAAAGATTGCCTGTGCCGACTGTCCCAAATTGGCAGGGAACTTATTCAATTCGGTCAACACATCGTAAATACGGTCGGCGCCAAAAGAGATACCCACTCCGCTCACGCCGGGCATACCAAAGATGCCCGTGAGATTATCATAGCGACCACCGCCACAGATACTGCCAATGCTCACATGGTGGGCCTTCACCTCAAAGATTGCACCAGTATAATAGTTCAAGCCACGTGCCAACGTGAGGTCAAGCTCCACATGGCATTTCAGTTGCACCAACTCCACATAGCCAAAAAGTTCCTTCAACTCTTCCACACCCTTAGTGCCCACCTCGTTATGGGCAAAAAGCCGGGCAAGCTGCTCCAACTTCTCATGGGCATTGCCGCTGAGTTCGAAGACTGGGTCAAGTGCTTTGATTTGATCCTCATCCAAGCCACGCTCACGCAACTCTTCACGAACATTGTCCAACCCTATCTTATCCAGTTTGTCAATCGCCACGGTGATGTCCACCAACTTGTCGGGAGCACCGATATGGTCGGCAATGCCAGCCAACACCTTGCGATTGTTTATTTTCAGAGTCACTTCGATGTCCAGTTTCTGGAACACAGCATCAATCATTTGCACCAGCTCCAACTCATTCAGCAGTGAAGTGCTACCAATCATGTCGGCATCACACTGATAAAACTCACGGTAGCGACCCTTTTGAGGACGGTCGGCACGCCACACTGGCTGCAACTGATAGCGTCGGAAAGGGAGGGCAATCTGGTCGCGGTGCTGAACTACAAAGCGGGCGAAAGGCACCGTCAAGTCATAGCGCAAGCCACGGTCACAAATCTTTGGGGCCACCTTATGGTAGTCCTGATTGAAATCCACACCGTCCATGAAATCGCCTGAATTAAGCACCTTGAAGAGCAGTTTGTCGCCCTCCTCACCATATTTCCCCATCAGCGTCGACAGATTCTCTATCGAGGGGGTCTCAATGGGTTCGAAAGCGAAAGCCAAGAACACTTCACGGATATTATCGAAAATATAGTTGCGACGAGCCATTTCCGTTGGCAGGAAGTCGCGAGTACCTTTAGGAATGCTGCACTTCATAGTATGTAAATAATTATTGCTAAATAAAGATAACAGAGAAAATTTCAATTTATTGCCTTAGACCCAAAAAAAAGTATGATATACGCAACCCTTGCACACGATGTATCACACTATTGAGTAGCAAAGATTGTTGTATCACTAATAAACCCAAATCGGTCATTAGACCGACGTGCATATTCTTTCTCGCTTATTAGGGTCTCTTTATGCCATATCAGCATTTCTTTCGGCATCTTGTTCACATCCCTGTCTCGCCGTAGCCCGCTACGCCTTCGCCAGCGATGCGGCCAATCTGCTCGAAACGTTACGAAAGACGAGAGCATAGAAAGCGTGCTTTCTATGCCGAGGCCAAGTAACGTCATGGAACATAACAAATACTAATCTGGCATAAACCCTAATGACCGATTTGGGATAAATAGCGCGGGCGGCCATTTGGCCGCCCGCGCCCAGAGTGTATCTAATTATTTGCTGCACAGCAGCAAACAGCAGATGTTTGGGAAAGATTATCTAACAACCAGTTTCTTCACCATGTTGACATTCTCGCCAGCAATTCTTACGAAGTAAGTGCCCTGGGCAAGGCTGTCGACATCCAAAGTCTTCTGGCAGTCAGCATTGCACTCGATGGCTTCGGTAGCCACGGTACGGCCGTTGATGTCAACAACGGTGATGCGGACCATGCCATTGACACCGCTGACACTGATGGTAGTGGCAGCGCTGGTGGGGTTGGGGTAGATAGTGCAGGCAATATTGCCAGCAACATCCTCAATACCCTGGGTCTGCTGGAAGTTAGCAACGAGGGAGATATTGGCAGTGACGACGAAGCTATAAGGATTAGCGGTCTCGCCATTGCTCCAGCCCACGAACTCATAGCCAGCATTAGCGGTGGCAGTGAGGGTGGCAGTCTCGCCAGCATAATAGGTACCGCCGCCTGTAACGCTACCCATAGCGGGATCGTTCGCGCTGACAGTAACAGTGAACTGGTCAGAAGGAGCGGTGTTGGTAGTAGCGCTGACACGGGTCCAGTTTTCGCTGTTCCAGTTGTCACCGCAGATGGCCTTCACGTAGAAATCATAGGATGTCTCGTCCTCCAGACCGTTGACCACGTAACTGTTCTCCTGCGTGGTGACGTTGGTTCCAGTACCCTGGGCAAAGCCCGTGTATCCGTACTCAATCATCCAGCCTTCGGCCATCGGGTCGGCAGTCCAGTTCAGTGTAACGCTGTTATAGGTCACATTGCTGGTAGTCAGGCCTGTCACATTGGGGCAGATCATCGTGGTGAAGGTGATGGTGGCACCATACTCGCCCTCAACCTCTAAGGAACCGCAGATAGCGCGGATAGCTGCATTGTAGGTAACGCCTGCAACAAAGCCGCCCACCGTAACAGGATTGTCAGTTACGCGGTAGACAGTGTCAAGGCCGCCGGTATTCCAAACGTGGAGATCCCACTGGGTTTCATTGCCACGTGCAGTCCAGCTGAAAGTGCCCTGGGCATTAGTCAAGTCAAATACCGACAAGTTCTCAGGTGCGAAGCAAGGCAGGCTGTCGGTGGTGAAGCCACCCATGGTCCAGTTGCTCAAACCATTGCTGTCGAGCGAGCAATCCTGACGAACGCGGAAGGTATAGTCAGTCTGGGGCAAGAGTCCGGTGAAGGTATAGGTATTGCCAGCGACAGTGGTCTCAGTAGGCCAATCCACAGCAGCGGTCTCCTTGATGGCCACCTGATAACTGCTGCCAGAGCCGCTCCAAGTAATGGTGGCAGACTCATAGTCGTGGGTCTCAGAGGTGATGACAGGAGCAGCGCAAGCAGTGCCGCAAGTGATGAACTGGAGGTCTCCAACAAAGTTGCCAGTAGATCCACCGGTGACCGAGGTAGGATCATAGGCAGAACCATCCTGATAGATATAACGGGTCTTGGCAGTAGAAGTGTTATGCACGTTGAAGGAAGAACCAGAAGTGTAGGAGCCATGACGACGGTTAACGCTCACCAGGATATTGCTGTGACCATCCCAGGTGAAGGTAGTGTCAAGGCTGAAGGTCTGCCAATCAGTGGTGCTATAGCAAAGGTTAGCGCCATGGGTCACTTGCACAAACGTATGGGTGCTGTCAGGATAGATGAAGCCTGCTTCGAGGCTGGTATCAGAAACATTGGCCAAATAGATGTCCATGTTGGTGTATCTATCACCACCACCAGTAGTAGCGGGGCTGAAGGCCATAGCGGTAATGTCGCCACTGAGGCCAGCCAACATGGCACTGTCAACAATAGTCTGGACGTATGCATAATTATAGAAACTATAACCCATGGGAGCATAGCTACTTGTAGTAGCACTCATAGTGGAGTCGTAGCTATAGACTATGGTAGGATTAGCGCAAAGCTGAGTCTGGAAAGTCATCCAAACCGACCAGAGGCTCTGCTCGGTAGCGGAGCAAACGCCACGCACACGGAACTCATAGTTGACAAGACTGCTAAGACCAGAAATGGTGCAGATGTTGGAAGTGGAAGTAGCTGTATAGACAGTGGTGTCGCCAAGCTGACGATACTCAATGTCGAAACTGGCAGCAGTGCCAACCCAGGAAAGGGTGGCTGTAACGTCTGTAGTAACAGCATTGAGACTGTCGGGACGGAGGCAGGTGGGAGCGGCATAAACGGAGATGTCATCCAGTTTCACACCGTATCCATACGAATCAACGCCTTTGAAAGCAATCTCGTAGTAGCTGGCATTGGTGGAGTTAGGCAGGGTAATGACTTCCTCAGTCCAGTCGGGGATGTTATTGGTGTAGCTCTGCAACAGTGTCCAAGCAGCAGTGTCGGAAGTACGATAGTACACATAGAGCTCATCCTGGTCGCCAGCCCAAACAGCTTGGGTGTGCCAGAAGCTGAGTTCGGCACCAAGGTTCAGCGCAGTCATATCAAAGGTAGGCATAATCAGCATGGTCTCAGAACCGTTACTCATATGGGTGAAGGATGCAACATTCGAGCCGCTGTGGGCTGCACTGGGATTGCTGGTGGTAGAAATGGCCTCCCAGTCGTGGTTGCCACTAACATACTGCTGCCATGTGCAAGTGGAGAAGCCGTTTTCAAAGTCTTCGGTGAAATAATCCGTAGCGGTAATCACCTCAAACGGACACTGCGTGCGGAAACGGCCCACATTGGCCAAGAAGCTGTTCTCGTTGGCACAATTAGTACGAATCCATGCATAATAATAAGTGCTGCCCACCAGACCCGTGAGGGAGAATGGACTGCTGGTGACCGTCATGCTGTCCGTTGCTGTGGCAATGTCGTCAGTAGTACTCCAGAAAATGGTATAGCTACCTGCGTAGTTGGTGTCAACAAATGAGATGTCGGCAGAAGAACCGGTAACATTGGAAACAGCTATGCTGTCCACACGGAGGCAGGTACTATTGCGCTTCACCGTGAGGTCGTCGAGATAGAGATAGTCAGCTGAGCAACGAATGGCCAGATAACGACCTGTGCCAGTATAGTTCCATAAATCTACCTCTTGCAGATTCCAAGTCTCGGCTGCACCCAAGTTGATGGTGGTAACAGGTACAAAAGTGCTGTCAACGGTGGGGTCGGTCATCACGCCTACAACAAGCGAAGGAGAATCATAAGAGTAATAATAGGTATAGAAGGACATGAAGAGTGAGTCGGCACTAATGCCTATTTCAGGAAGTATCAAAGTATTGTCAACGTCGTAAGCACTGAAATAGATGCTGGTGTTACTGGCATTACCAAAATATTCGTAAGCATAAGGATAGTAATTGGTATAGCCATAGCTGGTGTAGGAAGGTCCGCGGTGCCAGCAGGGCTCCAGTTCATCGGTTGAGGAGGATGCGGTAAAGCCTTCAAAGTCCTCGATAAAGGGCAGGTTGGCATCGGTCAACGCACCACAAGCAGTACGCACCTGCAGGAGGGTAGCTGCCGTGGTATCGCCACAGAGGCTGCTCACCCGCACAGTGTATTCAGTGTTGGCCATCAGACTGCTGATGGTGGTAGTAGTGGCAGAGGTTGAAGCAATGACCACAGTCCATGTGGTATCTGTTCTCAGCTTATACTCAACACTCCATTCGGTCTCACTGCTGCCAGCAACCCAGTTGAGGGTAATGCTGTTGGCATTCGTGGAGGCGGTAACATTAGGAGCAACGCAGTTAGCGTCGGAACAAGGAGTCATAAAGACAACGTTAGGACGGTTGTCAGTGTTATCGACAGAGATAGCGCTGGTAGGATCGTAGTTGGTACCATCGCCGTAGTTATAGAGGGTGCTACCCGTCAGTCCGCCAGTACCCTGCCAATAAGAATTGGAGGTATAAAAACCTGAGTTGTTGTCAATTGTGACAAGAATGTTGCTGGTCATGTCGGGACGCAACCACACACTGTCAAAACGGAACTCGTTTTCACCTGCCTGGAAAGAACGGCTGGCAGAATAGACAAGTTTAGAAGGAGACATCGCGATGAGGGTGCCATTAAGAGTATCTACACTGGTGGTATCCATATAGATGTCAATACTGTAGTTGCCAGAAGCAACGGAGTTAGCCAACAGTTTGATACCAAAGATAGAGTCACGCACTTGACTCAGTTCCTCGGCACTGAACACCATCTGACAGACACTGTAATTGTAGTAGGTATTGATAGGATGAGTGGTGAGACCCACGGTGTCTTCGCCAATCTGGATTTCGCCGCCGGCAAGGCAAGGAGTCAAGAAGCTGGTCGTAATGAAGTTGCTGGTGTCGCCAGAGGTGCAGGAGGACTGCAGGCGTACAATGTAGAAAGTGGTCTGGTCGAGACCGGTCAACTGGTAACTGCGGGCACTGTCAGCAGCAGTAAAAGTCAGGGTACTGCCACTAAGAGTGTCAATCACCTCTATGGTCCAGAAGTCGGGAGTTGCCACATCGCTATAACCCCAGTTGAGGGTGGCAGAAGAGCCGGCAACATTGGTCACAGACAACTCGTAGGGGTCGGGGCAGGAAGAGAGGTTGCTACAGGTTGCAATCAGCTCAAAACCAGGTGCACTGTAGTAATCGCTATAACCATAGCTCTCAAATTTGATGGTGATGGCACCAGTGGTAGAGGCAACAGCAATGTTGCTCTCGCTGCTAGTGTAGCTAGCCAATGTACGGCCGGTGGTGCCAACGCCTTCGTAGAAAGTAAGGGTGCAGTAGGAAGTGCCATAGAGGGAGGCTGAACCCGTCAGTGAAACCGTCTGGGTGCTGTCCTCAGGATAAACCACCATATAGGAAGTCTGGTCGTAGTCGTAGTTGCCAATCAAGCCACCATCGTCGGTGATAGTACCACCGCAAGTGTGGATGGTGTCGTTACCATTGGCAGTCATGACAAAAACATTGGGACGTACCGTCACAGGACCAATCCAACGGCTCTGCTCGCTACCACAGTCAGCACGCAAATAAAAGTCGTACGTAATAGTGTCTTCCAGACCCATCACAGTGGTATTGGTGTCGGTAATGCTCGTGAGGATGTTTGTAACAACGGTGTCAGGAATTAAACCCATGGGGCCATAGACCAAATCCCATGCATAGGAAATAGTGTCCCGCCACTCTAAGCTGACCTCGCCACTGGCAGAACCTGTGGAATAGAAAGCAATGGGGGCAGCGCAGGAACTACCAGCATAAACACTGATGTCGTCCAGTTTCACACCATAGCCATAGGAGTCGACACCCTTGAAGGCAATCTGGTAGAATTCAGCAGAAGCGGAGTTGGGAAGCGAAAGCACCTCCTCCGTCCAACTAGTGATATTGTTGGTATAGCTTTCCAACAGCGTCCATGCAGCAGTGTCAGAAGTACGATAGTAAACGTAGAGTTCATCCTGGTCACCAGACCATGCAACTTGGGTGTGCCAGAAACCAAGCTCGGCGTTACTGCTAAGACCCGTCATGTCGAAAGTGGGCAGAATGAGCATGGTTTGGCTGCCCGAGCTCTGATGCGTGTAAGCAGCTACCATGGTGCCGCCATGGGCACTGCTGGGGTTAGATGAGGTGGTGGTGGCACTCCAGTTGTGGGAGCCGCTCACATATTCCTGTCTGAAACATGCAGAAAGTCCGCCTTCAAAACCCTCCATATAGGAGGAACCCGGAGCGATAGCCACATAGGCGCAGGAGGTTTGGAAACTGAAAGGCACTGCCTCGCTGGTGTCGGTACCATCGCAGGAGTTAAAGACAAAACCACTGTAGAAAGTGTTGGGGGTAAGTCCTGAGAAGGTATAGGAAGTGTCGTAAGTATTATACCAAGTACTGTCATTGTTCAGATAGATAAATGAACCATTGGAGGTATCAGGAGCAGACCAGGAAAGGGTGGCGCTGATGCTGTCAACGGTACTGGTAACATTGCTAGGCATGTAGGGACAACCCGGGAGGTAGGAAATGGTCAGGTCGTCGATGAAGAATGTGTACTGGCTGGAGGTGTTCTTCTTAGCGCGGAACGCAATACGGTGACCATCACCAGTATAGTTTACAAAGTAAACACGGTAAGGATGGTAGTTGTTCGAGTTAAAACTCGAAGAATAGGTAATATCCATTGTGTCAACAGGCACAAAGACGGTGTCTTCCATCACACCTATCTCCACCATGGTGGGGGAATAGGAACTAACTGCACAATAGTAGAAGTCCATCATGAGACCAGAGACGTTCTCAAACTCAGGTGTGGCTCCTATTTCAAGGGCACCCGTGGAACTCTCCAACTCATAATAATAGTTGCCGTTGCGAGCATTGGATGAATAGTTGTACGCACTGGGGAAGGTGCCTGCACCCGAAGAACCCGTGGCATAATTCACCCAACCCGTAGGCAGAGTAGGGCTACCCGTCGGGTTCTCAAAACCCTCCGAGTACGGAACAGACTGATAAGTCTGAGCCTGCAATGCAAACGGCACCAATAGCGCCATCAGCATCATCATTTTGGTAAAAGCTTTTCTCATTGCTTGTACGAGTTTGTAAATAATAAAATGAACAATAAATTAATAAATAACCATTTATCTTCTCTTCTATCTATGTAAAAAAGTCCGCAAAGATACAAAAAATATTTAATTAATTGGATTTTAGCATTTTTTAACCCAAATCGATTATTAGGGTTTATGACCTTTTGGGAATAAATGTCGGCCCATTCCCCAAGTTGGAGGCCGAAAGAAACACATCCTACATACAATAAGGCGGGCGGCCTTTCGACCGCCCGCCCTTGTCAGTATACAATCAATAATAGGTTATTACCAATTATCTTCGTAGTCTGTCATACGCTTAGCGCACAACCAGTTTCTTCACCATGTTGACGTTGTCGCCGGTGATTCTTACAAAGTAAGCTCCCTGGGCCAACTGGTCCACATCCATGGTCTTCTCGCAGTCGCTGCTGCACTCGAGGGTCTCGCTTGCAACCGTGCGGCCGTTCATGTCGACCACTGCGATACGCACCTTGCCGTTGACTCCGCTCACGCTGATGGTGGTGACGTCGCTGGTGGGGTTCGGGTAGATGGTGCATACCGCATCACCCGACACCTCCTCGATGCCCTGCACGGACTCGAAGTTGGCTGTCAGCGTGATGTTGTTCACCACGGTGAAGGTGTAGGGATTGGCCGTCTCGCCGTTGCTCCAGTTCACGAAGCGGTAGCCGCTGTTGGCTGTGGCCGTGACGGTGCAGCTCTGGCCCGCCTGGTAGGTGCCGCCGCCGGTGGCAGTGCCCATCGTGGCATCGTTGACGGTGACGGTGACGGTGTAGGTGGGATTCTCGGCGGTCTGGGTGGTGGCGCTCACGCGCGTCCAGCCCTCGCTGTTCCAGTCTTCGCCGCAGATGGCCTTCACGTAGAAGTCATAGGGGGTCTCGTCCTCCAGCCCGTTGACCACGTAGCTGTTCTCGTGGACGGTCACGTTCGTGCCGGTGCCCTGGGCAAAGCCCGTGTAGCCGTACTCGATCATCCAGCCTTCGGCCATCGGGTCGGCCGTCCAGTTCAGCGTAACGCTGTTATAGGTCACGTTGCTGGTGGCAAGGCCCGTCACGTCGGGACAGATCAGCGTGGTGAAGGTGATGGGCGCGCTGTAGTCGCCTTCTACCTCCAGCGCTCCGCACAACGGACGCACGGCCGCGTTGTAGGTCACGCCGGCGGTGAAGCCGCCCACGGTGGCGGGATTGGTAGTGACGCGGTAGACCGTGTCGAGCACGCCCGTGTTCCACACGTGGAGCTCCCACACCGTCTCATTGCCGTTGGCCACCCAGCTGAAGGTGCCCTGGGCATTGGTCAGGTCGCTCACCGCTAGGTCGCTCGGAGTCAGGCAGGGCAGGCTGTCGGTCACGAAGCCGCCTTCCACCCAGTCGCTGTAGCCTGCGCTGTCGGCGCTGCAGTCCTGCCGCACGCGGTAGGTGTAGGCCGTCTCGCTGTTCAGCCCGCTGAAGGTGTAGGTGTTGCCGGTTACGGCGATGTCGGTGCTCGGCCAGTCGAGCGCTGCCGTCTCCTTGATGTTCACTTCGTAGCTGCTGCCGGAACCGCTCCAGGTGATGGTGGCGGACTGGTAGTCGTGGGTCTCTGAGGTGACGATGGGTTTCGGACAGCTCACTCCCGAGCAGGAGACCAGCTGGGTGACTACGCGCCACGTTGCCGTGCCCGTGTTGCCGCTGAACGAGGTGGGCGACAGCGGGTCGGGGTTGCTGGTGTCGGAGTAGTAGTAGATGGTCTTGTTGCCGGAGCAGGGCTCGGTGCGGAAGACGTAGGAGCTGCCGTCATAGTCGTAGGAGTTGTCGTCGACGATGATCAGCAGGTTGCCCGTGCCGCTGTAGCTGTACACGCTGCTCAGCGGGAAGAAGTTCCAGCCCTGGCTGCAGTTGAGCGAGCCCGTGTAGACCATCACCGCCGTGGCGGTGTCGAGGGCCACCATGCTGCTGGTGCTGCTGAAGGTGCTCAGCGTGGTGGGCTGGAAGTAGATGGTGCAGTTGGTCTTCACCGTCGAGGGACTGCTGTAGTCGTAGTAGTAGCCTATGTACTCGATGTCCATCGGGCCGCCTATCTCGGCGCTGTCGATGATGGTCTCGGTGAGGGTGTAGTTGTAGAAGTTGTTCAACGGGGCGTAGTAGGTGGTGCCGCTGGAACTGGCCGAGCCGATGGTGAAGTCCTCAGAGTTGTCGCACATGGCAGTGGTCAGCGTGGTGGCTACCGACCAACGGCCGGTGTCGTCCATGCCGCAGATGGGCCGGACGTAGATGTCGTAGTTGCTCAGCGTGTCGAGGCCGGTGAGCATCAGCGGGTGGATGGTCGTGGTCAGCGCGGTGCCGGCGCTGGATCCGCGGGTGTAGCCCTGCGGGCCGTACTCCACATCCCAGCTCATGGCGGGCGTGATGTCGGTCCAGTCGACCGTCAGCGTGGTGGTGGTGGCATCGGAGGCATGCACGTCGCGCGGTGCCACGCAGGTGGGTATGTAGTCGAGCGTGAAGTCGTCCACATAGGCATACCACGAGCTGGTGGGTCGGTCGGCCTTCACGGCCACGAAGCGGCCGCTGCCGGTGTAGTTGTACAGGGGCACTTCGACCAGCTGCCAGGTGGTGCCCACGATGGTGATCGTGTCAAGCCCGACGAAGGTGGTCACGTCGTTCGGGTCGGTCATCACGCCCACCTTGAACACAGGCACGTAGGAGGCCGACGAGGCCTTGGCCCAGAAGCTCACCTGGAGGGTGTTCGCGTTGGTGGCCGAGTCGACCGGGGGCAGCACCACGACCTGGTAGTCGCCGTAGGTGCCCGTGGTGGTGGTGTTGTACCAGTAGAGGCCCTTGTTGCCGCCGGTGGTGTGGTTGTAGGTGCTGCTGGAAGAGACGTAGGGGTAGCCGCCGTAGCTGGTGCCGTTGTTCAGACGGTACCAGCAGTCAACGAAGGCGCTGCCCGTGGTGGAACTGCTTGATGCGGCCGTCTCGAAGTCCTCGGTGTAGGGCAGGGTGATTGCGCCGCAGGGCGTGCGGAAGCTGACGGTGCGCCAGAAACTGGTGTTGCCGCTGTCGCACACCGAGCGCACCTTGAAGGTGTAGGCGCTGTTGGCCGAGAGGCCGGTGATGGTGACGTTGGTGTCGTAGACGGTCTGGATGGTGCCGCTGCCCAGCTGGTACTGCCACTCGGTGGCGCTGCCCGTCTCGCTCCAGCTGAAGTCGGCGGAGGTCTGCGTCAGGTTGTCGATCGTGACGTTGTCGGGTCTCGGGCACACGCTGCGCACGAACTCGACGTTGTCGATGGCGATGGGGGGCTGGTTGGTCACCGAGCCGTCGTTGCGCCACACGAAGGTCATGTGGTACACGCCTGTGGTGGGCACGGTGAAGACGTCGCTCTGGGTCTGCCAGCTGGTGGAGAGGTTGAGGCGGGTGTCGCCGTCCATCGAGATCCAGGTCGAGGGCATCGAGGTGGCACTGAGGCCGGAGGGCAGGCTGGCACCGGCCATGAGGCTCTCCGAAACGGGGACGAGGGCGGCACGGAGGAAGTCGTAGGAACCCTCGCCGTAGCACTTCCAGTCGTAGCTGTAGCCGTACTCGCCGGCAGTGAGCATCAGGTCGACGTAGGCGTACGCCACCGAGGAGCTGGCGCCGTCGTAGTTGTTGGTGGTGCCGTTGGTGTTGGAGATGTAGAGGCCCTGGGTGCCGCCGTTGCTGGCTGCCGTGCCGATGTACCACTTGTTGGCCACGGAGCCGTTCTCAAGCGTCCAGGT